>CDZS01005025.1_pt1 | contig 149061 bp, 127 predicted proteins | sample 557751 | NCBI WGS metagenome assembly CDZS01 (sample SAMEA3182113, study PRJEB8094) | gut metagenome | biome: human; feature: gut; material: Stool; isolation source: human stools | place: Canada | collected 2013-05-07 | reverse complement strand
GTCTGGAGCAGTATCATCTGCTGGACAAAAAACTGCCGGGAGTGACAAACGCAAACTGCTGGGCACATGCAAGAAGAGCCTTTGCAGATGCCGTAAAGGCAGCGGATAAAAAGGATCCCGGGGCAGTAAAAAGTTCCGTGGCATACCAGGCATTACAAAAGATCGCGGAATTCTACCGGATTGATACTGAACTGAAAGAACTTCCTGCAACGGATCGCCTTACACAGCGGCAGACAAGGATAAAACCGCTGGTTGAGGACTTCTTTGCGTGGGCAAAACAACAGGCTACAGAGTGCGCAGTACCTCCGAAATCCAGGACCGGACAGGGTCTAAATTTCGTTATCCATCAGGAAAAATATTTGAAAATATTTCTGACCGATGGGGATATCCCAATTGATAACTCCGCTTCCGAGCGGGCTATCCGGACTTTCTGTATCGGCAAGAAGAACTGGATGTTCCATAACACAGCAAAAGGTGCCGGAGCCAGCGCTCTTGTTTACAGTATTTCAGAAACAGCAAAGCTGAACAATCTGCGCCCATACTACTACTTCAGGCATATCCTCACGGAGTTGCCTAAGTATTGTGACGAAAAAGGAAATATAGATCCGGCAAAACTGGACCATCTGATGCCCTGGGCAGAGGAGCTTCCCGAGGAATGCCGGAAACCACGCCGCTCATAAAAGCGGCGTTAAATTTAAGGGCAGGCGCAGGATTTGACGTTTACTGTTTTCCTTAGTTGCACATAGGCATGTAATATTATATCTGCGTTTTAAATCTTCTACAAAATATAGTAATTGAGGTGAAACATATTCATCTATACACATTATGGCATAATGATAACCTACAACGTCTCCTAAAAATTCACTAATAGAACTGAGGCAATCTAAGACTAAAGCATCTGAAAAACTATAACCAATAAATAAAAACGTATTAGAAACCAATTCTTTTTTTAAAAAAGTTAAAAAAAGCGGATGTTTCTTTAGATAATGCTCATAATCATTTTTGGTTAGAATCATATTCACTGGATCAGAAATATCACCATTCATTTTATAAATGTTGACTTTATCATATTTATCTATACTGGCCAAATTTTTATCGCTAAATATAACATTATGGGAAATACCTTTTCCTCTAAGCCTTTTTCTATAAGTTTGTCATAATTCGTTGTCCAAATATTGTTAAAACCTATTTCTAATAAATAATTTAACAATTCATTACTTTTAGGAAGTCTATTGATTTTTTGACTGATGATTTTACGGAGTTCCGAATCACTATGTTTATTTGCATAGTATTGAGCAAGAGAATATAAATCTACCTCGTCCATATCTAACTTTAATTTATCAGCACATCCTGAAAGTAGATCTCTCCATCCTGGATATCCTGAATTTCGCGACACCCCTGAACCGACAAAAAGTGAAGCTTCGTTATTTATAACTTGCTCAGAAAATTGTTCAATAAAATGTTCTAAATTCTCATTTGTTTGATCTATTAAATATTTATAGGTAAAATTATTTATATCTGCCATTATTTCTCTCAATCATAAAAGTAAATTATTATAGCTAATATGATGTTGTCCAATACCATTCAGATAATGGATAACTACTAATTATCAATAATAATTGTTAAAGGAAACAGTGTAGTTCTTGTATCGATAATTGTGAAAAAGGTTAATTAGCATATGGTATATGGATGATGCCTGTGGTAAAAAATGAGGAACAGTTTGAGCATTGGGTAAAAGCATATCCATTTTATGAGAATATTCAGAAAGAGGGAATAAATTTTTATGAAGCATAGTGCAGATAGCAAGGTCAATAGATAAATCTATAGAATCAATCTTTAGGAAAAGAGAGTTTGTATTTCAATAATTACCAAATAAAGTCAGATAAAGAGGAAAGGAACAGTGACTTATCCGCTACCTAATGCAAAAAAGTCCCATATCAGTCGCAACTTAGGAAAGCGGATTGACATCGTCATTCCCGGCAGATAAGCTGAAAGGGTAAGAAGTTTGTGAATCCGTTTTTGTGTGCTGACACTAAGCAGCAATCCGACAAGGGATAAAAAGCGGAGTCATTTAAGGAGGTTCCGGTCTGTGCCGGAAAGAAAATTTTTGCCGCAAGGCATCAACCATGGAGAAAGGTTCGCAGAAGCAGAGGAAGCTTCTACGGACTTTTTTTATCTGTGACAGAAGAAAGGAGGATAGGAAAATCAGGAGTGCAGATTGCCTCAGGTATCACGGAAAAATCAATAGGATGAAGAACTGTGGAGAAGGAAGGATTAAAACAGAACGGGAAGGTTTTGTAATCCTTCTTTTTTCATGACTGCAAACAGGGTAAAAGGAGGAGCAAAATGAAGATTGCAGTGTGTTGGGAACGAGTAAATGAAATCTCGGTAAAAGAGCTTTTGGAAATGGCAGAGGATGGTTATGAGTTCATCCTGCAGGATGGAAGGATATCCGGAATTTTCGTTCCGGGGTTGGAGAACTAGGAGAAATGGAAAGGAAAGTGGGATGGAAATTAGAGAAAAAAAGAAGAGCCTGCTACAGAGATCGATTTAGAAGATATATCTGTAAATCATGTGCGGTATCTGAAAGAATTGGAGGTAATGGTCCGGATGGCGGCATATGGCGCAGAGAGGGAATGGGAATCGGAAACAGGAATGATCCTGATGCTCATTTCTGGGTGCTTAGAAAAATTAGTAGAAAGCGGGACAGAATTAAAAAATATGTTCGCCCAATATTTTGCCAATCGGGAGAAATGCAGGGAGGAAACTGCGGATGTTATACTTTAAGGATGATTTTTTTGCAGGATTTGTCCGGGAAGAAAAGATGATGGAATTTTTGACAGAACTGGAAGAGCGGGCAGAATGGCACCGGATTTCGGCAGATAAGCTGGAGATATTTCCGATAGAGGAAGGGACCTGTATTGATGTGGAAGTGGAGGAAGAAGAAAGTAAGGAGATTGTGAAAGATACGTGCCGCCATACAGGATTGATGGTCCGTTTTGAAAAAGGCACTTATCCAGTAGGAAATACAGCTATGAAAACGCTGGAAAACAGGGCGCGTATCTCGGGCAAGGCACTGTCACTGCTTCCGAAAGAGAAGCTGGCGCGGATTTTAAATGAGTGTCTGGAGGTATCCGGCGGGACAGCGCTGGTGCGTATTGGGGAAGGTAAGGTGCGTGCCGCGCATTCAGGCGCGTATAAGGTTTTGCCGATGCCGCAGATTTTTCATATAGCTTCAGAATCTATCCATGAAAATTATAGAGAAGTGCAGTTTGCCGGGGGAAGTTTTGAGCAATCCAGGGCAACCGCGCGATGGGAGATTCGGGATAGGGAACTTTTAGAGACTTATGAAAAACTGATGGCGACCTATGAAGGAAGGTGTCCTCAGCTTGCCGCACAGATTCGGGTAACAACATCAGACACGGCAGACAGCGGTGCAAATATCTTTTATCACCTTCTGGTAGGACCGGGAAAACGAAGGATTGCCATGGGAATGGCGGTAAAGATGGAACATGAAGGACAAAACAGCGTGGAAAGGTTTGCAGAAAACCTGGAAACGACCTTCAGCCGATACCGTGAAGCAGCATGTAAGCTGGAACGGCTGACCCATGTGCAGATATCCTACCCGTTAAATGTGATGCATGGGATGCTGCAGAATATCCGGATGCCGGCGGAGCTTAGGGAAGAAACGATGAACCTGTTCATGAACACGAATGGAGAGGTTGCGGTAACAGAAGGCGCATTAAAAGCGTATTGTGCCTGGTGTTTCAGCGGGAAGCCTTTTATCGGGATTCCCGGCGTGGGGCAGACGGCATGTCTGGAATCTTTTCTTCAAGAAAAAGAAGGAAGCGGGCTTCGGGTGTTGGAGTGCATGGACATGGACAAATGGATGCCGGTGGTATGTGATCGGAAGGAAAGGCATTGCCTGGACTGCGCCAGTGAAAGAAAAGGAAAAGTATGCTGCCATAAGGAGCGCAAGAGAGACAACATACAGAAAGGGTGCAGCCGTCTGTACAGGACGTGTGGGGAACACAGGATACCGTGCAGGAGAGGAACGTGGCATATGGACCAGAGAGGATTATGGGACGGCAGATGGGAACTTCTGCATGATGATGCTGGCATTTGCAAGCTATGTAGAGGGCAGGATACAGGACCGGGAATTTTTGATAGAACTGGAACGGTACCGGAAGTGCAAGGACACGGATGGGGCTCAATGTATCGAAGCAGCTTATATATTGTGCGATAACTTTTACCGGAGGCTGGTACGAAGGCTGGTGCCGTGCAGCAGTGAGGTGGCAGAAAACGGAGAGATTGGGAGCTTGGAGGAAGAGGATTTTGGGATGTATGCGCCGGATGTGGTCTTAAAGGGACAATTCCAGCTTTTCCAAAGGGGGAAAGGGAAAAGACGTGCCGGAAAATGTACAGTAGGTGAGGCAATGGAGAAATACCACTGGGGAAAGGAGCTGGAAGAGGAGGAAAAAGGAAAAATACCGGATATCCCGGAAGATTATGTGGTATCTGCCAATGCGGAAAATATTTTAAGAAAGATTACGAAGACCGGGATGCGTAACTTCATGCTGCGCGGAGAAGCAGGAACAGGAAAGACCACGACGGTCCAGATCATCGCAAAATGCCTCGGGCTTCCTTATTATTATTTTTGTTGTGGGGAAGGAACAGAGGAAAGCGACCTGATTTCAAGTTATATGCCTAATACGGGAAAAAAGGCTGCGGAAACAGGGATAAAAGCCGATTGGAAAGCATTTATGATGGACCCGGCAGGAGTCTTGATGGAACTGACCGGGAATTATGAAGAAGGGCTTGGAATGCAGGAGGGTTTTGAAAAACTTCTTGGGGAAGCTTACCGGGCAGGAAAAAGGGAAGCGGAGATACAAAAGGATTTTGTAATGGTGGAATCGGAGCTGGTGCAGGGCTGTCGCAGACCTTCGGTAATTGAAATTCAGGAACCTACGGTCGTCGGCCGGGCAGGCGTTTTGGTAAAATTAAACAGCCTTTTGGATGACTGTGCGGCGGTAACGCTGGCGGACGGGGAAGTAGTGCGGAGAAATCCGGATACGATAATCATCATGACTACAAATACCGCCTATAACGGATGCCGCCCAATGAACCAGTCCGTATTGTCCAGATTAAACCTCCTGATCGATGAAGAGAGCCTGACAGAAAAAGAAATGGCAGAGCGGGCAGGCATCCGGACTGGCTGCAAGGATAAAAGTGGGCTCTTGAAAATGGCAAAATTGTTAAACGGGCTGAAGAAAAATTATGCAGATGTGATCGCGGCAGGCGGGATTTGCGGATACCGGGAATACGAGGACTGGGTGCGCGCATGGATGGAAAGCGGGGATTTGGACGGAGAATTGAAAAGCACAGTGATCAGCAAAATGACAGATCAGGCGGACATTCAGACAGAAATCCTGGCATCGGCAAGAATGATGATGAAATGCCCGGCAGCATAGAAATGGAATCCAGAAAGGGAGAAAAAATGAAGCAGGAAAATAGAAATCTGACAGATCAGCGCTTTTTTCAGGGCAGATGGTTCCATGATTATCTTTTTGGGATGGCGAAAGGCTTTTGCAGAAAAGAACCGGAAAGTCTGACTGTGGTATGGGAACGTGACAGAATGGGAGCGGGTGGCTGTACGGATGGCAAAAATATCAGAATCAATGCAGCAGCCTCGGCAAGGTCAGGGAGCCGGGAGCAGAAAGTGCTTGGCATGATCGGGGTGGCAGCACATGAATGCGGACACATCAATTTCAGTAATTTTGAAAAGCGCAGGATTTATGCTTCCGGAATCCGGGAGGGAATCTTATATCCGGAACTGCCAGAGCCAAAAAATGAAGAGGAAAAACAGGTACTTGGGGAATTGCAGGTATGTCTGGAGCAGAAAAAGGAGAAGGAATTGAGAGTGATCCGGGAAACGCTTTTGTATCTGCATAACATTCTGGAAGATATGTATATCGAAGCAAGGCAGTGTGCGGAATATGGCGGGATTGTACAAAAAGCCATCCAGTTCCTTGGAAGATGGGACATGGAACAGGCAGAAAGCATCCGGCAGATGCAGGAATACGGGATGGACAGCCTTTCCATCATGAAAAATGTCCTCCTGCAGTATCTGAGGAGCAAAAAAGTAAATGACTGGGAGCGCGCAGGCGGAATTTATATGGAAATGCTGGAGCGGTGCAAGGAGACGCTGGATGAAGTGGTAATCCCGGCAGACGAAGATGTGCGCTTCCGGGCGGCAAACAGGCTGCTTCTGATTCTGTGGGAGTTTGTAAAGGAGGCTTTTGAACAGGAAGAGAGCGGAAAAGAAGATACAGAACAAATTCCCCCTGAATATGAAGGCGGCGATGGAGCTGGGAAATGGAAAGAGTCCGCAGCCACAGATACAAAGGAAGGGGAAGAAAAAAGAAGACGTGCGGCTGCCGTTCTGGGCGGGGAACAGCAGGAAAAGGCAGCCGCGGAGGATAGCGTAAAGGAGATTAGCGACGAAATCGGAAAAATTGTGACGGAAATGGAACAGGAAGTGCTCGAGCAGGAATTAAGGGAGAGTATGGATAAGCTGGAGCTGGAAAAAATCCATGAAGGGCACAAGCTGCGGATTATAAGGCCGGAGCCGACACCGGAACAGATTGCCCGATATGCAGTAATGAAGAAGAAGGTGGATGCGGCTGCAGAAAAAATGGTACGGTTGACTGCTCCGTATCTGGAGGAACAGGAAAGATTTCAGAAAGGGATGGTACAGGGGAAAAAAGTCTGTGGGAGCCAGATTTACCGCAGGGATGGCAGGATTTTTAGGAGCCGGAATATTCCGGGCGACCGGGACACGGCGGTGGCGGTACTGATCGATGAGTCTGCATCCATGGATATCCATAACCGGATTGGCAGTGCGCGATATATCGCCTGTGTGATATACCGCTTTTGTCAAAGGCTCGGGATTCCCGTACTGATTCTTGGTCATTCCACAGGAATTGGCGAGAAAAAAGAGAGTGTTGAGCTGTATTCCTATGCAGAATTTGACGCATGGGACCAAAAGGACTGTTTTCGCCTTACGGGAATCTGTTCCAGATGGAACAATAGGGACGGAGCTGCCTTGGCGTATGCAGGGATGCGGCTTGGAAAAAGAGCTGAGGGACAGAAGCTTTTATTTGCTATTTCGGATGGGCTTCCTCTTGCGGAAGGATATCGGGGGGAAGCAGGGATAGCGGATACCAGACGGGAAAGAGAAAAGCTGGAGCATAGAGGAATCCATGTGATGGCAGCGGCAATCGGGGAAGACAGGGAACTGATTGGACGGATTTATGGAAAAGGATTTTTGAACATATCGGATACGGAACGGATGCCTGCGGCAATGGCAGGGATTATCCGGCAGTATACGGGAAAGTAGGTGAAAGGTTGGGAAAGAATGGTGGAAAAACAGACTACAGCAGGCTCACTTCGCGGCAGATAGCGGTATATAAGACAGACAAGGCTCTTCTTGAACTGGTAGATAGCTTAAAACCGGCAGGAACAGCATATCCTGCCCACATCCATGCGTCCGGGGAAGAGGACGAGGAGGGATATTCCCTGATCCGTCTCCAGATGGTGGATTATTCGGCAGGGACTGGGCAGAAGTCCGTCAGCGTATATGCAAACATCAGCCCGGATGAGGCTTTATATCTGTATTCCAGAGTATTCAGCGGTGTGCAGACTTTTTCCATGTTTCGGCAGAAGATTTTTGGGGAGGTAAAAAAAGAAGGAAACATAAAGAAAGAAGAGTACGCCAATGTGACAAAGCTTATGGTCAGCAGGTATGAAACAGACAGCGCTGGAAAAAAGCGGGCATATCCGTGGTCAGTCCAGATCCAGAACGGGATTGGAATCAAAGGGAAAAACAGCAACGGGGGGACATACTGTAAAAAGGATAGTTTTGTTTCGGATGGAGCTGCAGAAATCTTTTTAACGGATGCGGACATGTTCCACATGTTTTCGCGGGCAGAGGCATGGATCCGGGCATTTGAACGGGAACAGACAGGAAGAAAGCAGAGAAAGGAGAATTTTGGCAGTCTGTACCGGCTGCTCAATAAGGAACTGGAAGGGCATTTTGCGGGGCTCTATCAGAGATTTGAGGAAATGGGGCTTTTGGAGCCAGATGAAAAGGCAGCCTGAATTTTTTAGAATCTAACTTATTGTAATGGTATCTATATTCAGGGACGATAAGAAAGATTTTATGATACAGACCAGTTTCAGATTTAAGAAATAAATAAATTCCCGGGTGTCGAAAAGGCAGCGGCAGGGCAGATATAAACGGATTGTTTGTACCTGCCCTTTTTATTCCCGTGAAAAATTTGGGGGAAAATTCAACTTGAGAGAAGAGGGATGTGTCTTCTGAAATAGGAACTTACTTCATATATGGAGGATTTGTATAATATCGAGATTTACCGGAGGAAAGCAGAATGGAGAAAAGACAGGGAGCATTGTATTTTGACAGGGAAGAGGAGCGCTATAATATTCGTTTCGGCTTGGAAGAATGTTATCATGGCCTGTACTGCGGGGAAGGGCTGGAGGTGCTGGTAGGAAAAAGATGGGTGCGTACCCGGATTGAAAAGGCAGCGGACTGGTATCTGGTTGGGATTGATACGGACTGGCTGGACGGGCTGCGGGTAAGGGTATGAGTAAGCTTGCTATTTGCAAGTGTGGATGGTAAAATTACAGGTAACAGGGAGAGCATAGAAAGGGAAGGAATGACAACTGTAAGGAAGGGGCTGAACAGATGGGAAGATTCTTAAATCCGGATAACAGTGCGTTTCAGGTAGCGTTAAATTCAGAAATTTATGTTGATAAGACAGGACTGTTAGAATATACGAACAGGGTAATGGGGACAAAGCAGGGGTATATTTGCAACAGCCGTCCGAGACGGTTTGGAAAATCCATTACGGCTGACATGCTCACGGCATATTACAGCAGGGGTTGTAGTTCTAGAGAAATGTTTGAAAAATTAAACATTGGTAAAAGTACGGATTTTTTGGAACATCTTAACCGGTATGATGTGATTCATCTGGATATCCAGTGGTTTCTGGCAACAGTGGACAGCGTTGATGAGGTCATAAACTTTATTACGGACAGCGTGCTTGTCGAATTGCGGGAGAGTTATCCGGATGTTTTGCCGGAAGAGGTAAATACAGTACCGGATGCGCTTTCGCGGCTCAGGGAAGAAAACGGTCAGAAATTTGTTGTAATCATTGATGAATGGGATGTTCTGATTCGGGATGAGTCGGCAAATGGCAAAGTCCAAAAAGCTTATATTAATTTTTTAAGGGGAATGTTTAAAGGATCGGAACCGACAAAATACATCCAGCTTGCGTATTTGACAGGAATCTTACCGATTAAAAAAATCAAAACCCAGTCGGCGTTAAATAATTTTGATGAATTTACGATGCTGGATGCCGGCAGGCTGGTTTCATTTGTAGGTTTTACAGAAGATGAGGTAAAGACACTTTGTGAAAAATACCGGATGGATTTTGAACAGGTAAAAAAATGGTATGATGGGTATTGTTTGGGGGAATGCCATATTTATAATCCGATTGCAGTAGTAAACCTTGTAACAAAAGGAAAATTTAAAAGTTATTGGTCAGAAACCGGCACCTATGAGGCAATCGTGCCTTTGCTTAATATGGACTTTGAAGGTTTGAAAACAGCAATTATTGAGATGTTGGGAGGAAGTCGGGCAGAGATTGATGTATCTTCTTTTCAGAATGATATGGTAAGTTTTGCAAACAGAGATGATGTGCTTACGTATCTGATCCACCTTGGGTATCTGGGCTATGACGAGGATGCAGAGGCGGCATTTGTGCCGAATGAGGAAATCAGGCAGGAACTGACAAAAGCGATTAGAAGAAATGCGTGGGATGAAATGATCCAAAATCAGAGATGTTAGGATTGATTGTTGGAATATGCATATTTTTGTAATGGAATGGTAATTGATAGGGAGTGAGATGCTTTGTCAGAGTGTCAGAAACTTGAAAGGGTTTCTGGCACTTTTTAAATTCATTCGTATTAAATTTGACCAAAAATGAGGGGAAAATGTCGTTTCGTGCATAACATGTTGAATTTGTAATAAATTTATGTATAATAGAAATTGAAATAGAATTTAAGGTATTTTGAAAAGGGAGGCGAATCCGATGCACAACGAATTTTTTTTAGTAGTACTTAGAAAACAGAAGAATTGTGATGAAGGAGGTCTCTATGAAAAATATTATTAAGTATTTGGGGTGTTTGGCTCTAGGATTATTGATTTTGAACAAGGTAGATTTTTCGGTATATGCGGCAGAACCCTCTAAAGTTGTAAGGCATGTAGAGTATGATGAAATTACAGATGTGAATCAGCTGTTACAGATGGGGATTGAAGAATATCAAAAAACTCCTAAAGTAAGAAATCAAAGCGAAAATGAAGAAATAACTGTGAAACAGTTATTAAGTATTACAGAATATGATGATGGTACGATTGAAAAAGAGTACTGTGTTACAGGTTTGGGCATGGTTGATAAGTCCGGTAAAAATGTGTCTGCAGCTCAAATCGCGAGGGCAGATTCTCCGGTAAATAAGGATAAGCAGGTGTCTAATTATGGAGTAACATTAGTGTGCTCACTTTATACAACAATGAGGCTGGATAGTGTATTCGATATGCCACTATTTAGGGTTGATAAGGTAACCACTACTATTTTAAGGACAGGTAGTGTATATCCGGGAAATGGAAGCACGCGGTATAATCATCAGCGTGGAAATGAATTTAAGTCTGTGCCTTTTACCGCCAGCACGGCATCAAATCAAAGTTTTACGATTCCCGGAAGCGCAAATTTCTACCATTCAAGTCCAGAGCCTCTTGCAGGAGGGTTAGTAGCACAGTCGGATGTTTCTTTATCGAATGGTAAGTCTTTATCTGTAATTGTAGGTGTCCCTTCAGATGATCCGTATGCAAAATAAATTGGGGAGAAGAAAGTAAAATGAGGGTAAAAATTTTTAATAGAATTATTATTCTTTTATGTATGATTTTGCTTTTATCTGGATGTGGACAAAAAACCAATACATTTCCTCAAATAGAAGATTTATCTCTTTTTGGTAGCAGCGTTAAGGAGGCTGGTAAATTATTAGGAATAAACCTTTTAGATATATCTCCTACTATATCAGAAAATTCAGAACAACTGGAAGTATACCAGTTACCTGGAACATGGATGATTGGAGAAGGAGAAGCGGAGGTTAGCCTTCATTTTTTGACCACGTCAACACCAAAAGGAAATCCAATGGGTTTGGAAATGGTTACCATGGAATTTTCAGAAGGAACGGATTTAAAAAAACTGTGGGAGTATATTTCTGAAACATGGAATTTGAAGGATAATCCAGATTGGGATAAGGACGAAAGAGGAAATGTTCAAGAGTTTTCATGGATGTCGGAACCTTTGGATGCGGAGACGACAGAGAAACTTGAAAAAATATCAGAAGAAACTTTTGGTAATTCGATGATTTATGTTATGCCATATATTTATATGGAAGGACGTATACGAAAAGATGGTTCAGTTCTATTTTATGTGTTTAGCGCCAGTGGTGCATTAAAGCATCATGAGGATGACTGGGACATAGATTAGCAGAAATCGGAAGATAGATTGACTTTAAAGTAAATATCATTTTTGAAAAATGTAAAGGAGTTGTACATGGTAATAAATGTGCAACTCTTTTATATAGGCAGGCTAACAAGTTCATGTTTTCAAAACAAGAATTGAAAGTTTGAGATATATGGAAAAGGGTGATACTGAGAGCGGCTAAAAGAAATAGTAGTTATCAAGATGGAGCTGGATGATTGAAGTACATTTAGAGTTAAAAAGGGGAAAATATGGGAAAAAGAAAAGAATATAGAAAAATAATAAAAAATTACAAAGAACAGAAAATAGTTTTTCAAGAAGAGATGAAATTGGATTATAGTAAATTAGAGGAAACAATTGCAGAGGCAATAAAAATAGAGAAAGAGAGGGAGAATGAAAACAAGAGAAAACATAGTAAAAAAAGGGAACTCCTATATAAAACTCTCAATATAATTTTTTATATGGTATTGATGATAATAGTTCTGTCGCTATTATATTCTATTTGTATGGCTTTTATAAGCGGAAAAATTGATGATATAGTTGGTTTTTTGATAACAATTGCAACGCTGATTATAATAATTATTATTATGATTTTGTGTTTTGATGAGTCATTTCAAGATGATGTTGAAGAAGCAGCAAATCATTTAGGGGTTAATGTTGCGGTGCTGGCACTTATTCTTTCGCTAATTAGTTTGATAAAGTAGATGCATAGATATTACAAAAATTTGTATGATAAAATTTTTATCCATCTACTTCCAAAATAGTCGAAAATCAATTGATTTTTTCGAAAAGATGTCAATCAGGAAAATTGACAATCATCTACAGAGAATGTTATAGTTGATACTATAAAAAAGAGTGATTGAAAGGCAGCAAAGGCTATGTGTGAATTTAAAATTCAGGAATTGGCTCTTTTGAATTACAGAAGATTTGAAAATGAAAAATTTACGTTAAATCCCAGAATGAACGTTTTTGCTGGAAAGAACGGGTCTGGAAAAACGACCGTATTAGAAGCTGCAAATGTAATGCTGGGAGCATATCTGGCAGCCTATAAAACATACGTTCCGTCCCGGTTTGTATACAATATAAAATCGGCAGATGTGCGGCAGAAAGCACAGATTTCTGAAGACAGTACGATTTTTACCACGGGGACGATCTCTCAATATCCTTGTAAAATCAGCTGTATAGCAAAATGGGGGGAGCAGGATAAAACGATAGAATTTCAGCGTGTAATCCTGAAAGAAGATGCCAGAACAAAATTTGGCGGTTCAAATCCGATGCAGCCGACAGTAATAGCGTGGGAAGAAGCAATATCAAAAGCAGATCATTCAGATATTGAAGTTGTTCTTCCATTGGTACTTTATCTTAGTACAGCACGTTTATGGAAAGATGGAAATAAAAAAGCGACAAAAAGGGGGGTATTCAGCAGGACGGATGCCTATAACCATTGTCTGGATGCGCAGCATGGACTGGATATTGCATTTCGATATTTGGATACACTAAAAGCAGTTTCGATGGAAGAAAATGGTGGAATACTGTTTCCGGCATATCAGGCGATTTTAGAAGCAGTAAATGAGGCATTTAGCGAAGAACTGCAGCCAGGGGAAGAGATTATATTTTCGACCAAATATGAGGATGATATGATTGCCCTTAAGACAGCAGAAGGAACAATTCTTCCATTCCGAATGCTTAGTGATGGTTATCGGAATGTGATAAAGATTATTCTTGATATTGCAACTAGGATGTGTATTTTGAATCCGTATTTGAAAGGGGATGCTCTTAAAAAGACACCGGGAGTTGTTTTGATCGATGAGGTTGATTTAAGTTTGCATCCGACCTGGCAGAAGCGCATTATAAGAATCTTGAAGGAACAGTTCCCAAGGATTCAATTTATCTGTGCGACACATTCGCCGTTTATTATTCAGTCTCTTGAAGACGGGGAACTGGTTACTTTGGATCAGCCGTTAGATAGTGAATATTCGGGTGAGGGGATTGAAGATATTGCGGAAGATATTATGGGCGTGGTACTGCCTCAATATAGTGAAAAAAAACGGAAAATATATGAAGCCTCACGAGAGTATTTTTCTGCGCTCAAAGAGGCAAAGACACAGGATGAAATTGAGAAGTTGGGAAAACGATTAGCTGAACTGGAAGCTGAGTACAGCGAAAATCCGGCATATATGGCATGGGTTCACCAGCAATATACGGAGAAAGCATGGAAGGTTAAAAAAAATGAGGGCAATAGATAAGGGCGGATCGCCTTATAAAGAAATAGACGAGTATCAGGATGCAATACCGTATTTGGAAAAGAAAATTGGTTTATATTGTTCTTATTGCGAAATGTCAATTAAACATGTTCCGGAAGTAGAGCATAAAATTTCCAGAAAGAATGGCGGAGACTGGACGGCATGGAGCAATTTGCTTTTAGGATGTAAATATTGTAATACCAGAAAAGCAGCAAAGATAACACCACAAAATGTGGGGGAGTATTTATGGCCAGATTCTGATAATACAGCGGTGGCTTTTTCCTATACGAATGGGATTCCAAAGGTAAATGAAGATATATTGAGTGCGTTAGATCCAACTGGGATTTGCTGTGAAAAGGCGAAAAATACATATGAAATGGTTGGATTGGGAAATATACCGATACAAAAGGATGATAAAGACAGAAGGGCTACAAGCAGGAATAGTGCGTTTATTAAAGCAAGGGAATCTTTGGAAGGATGGCGCCAGATTAAAGATGCGCCAGAAACGTATAAAAGCGTTATGAAAACACAAATTATGATAACAGCTGTAGCAGAGGGATTTTTTTCTGTTTGGATGACAGTTTTTGCGGACGAACCACAGATTTTGCAGGCATTGATAGAAAGTTTTCCGGGTACTAATGGGGCATATTATGGTAAGGATGGGAAAATAAAGAAGATTATGTAAAAAGAAAAAGGGCGTGTGAATGTTTACACAAAACTTGAAACGCTCTCAATATCAACTTCGATTTTCTCAATTCTCCAAACTGGAAATTACCTTCTGCTCATATAAAATATATCAATAGCTTTACTTGCAAACTCTGCTGTGCCAACTCCTCCAACATCATCAATATTTTCCGTAAGTTCTCCTCCACCGGCATACATTCTTCCAAGACCGCATAAAATCTTATCAGAACATGTATAAAAATGATCTGTAATGTAATCCTGAAGTTTCCTTACCTGCAACTGCACCTGTTCATCTTCTGGGTCCATTTCTTTCATTTGTCCGAATTCAACAAATAATTGCATAAACTCATTTGCAACAGTAGCTTCATCGTCTTTCGTACAGTTCTTTGTTTTCTCTTCAAACTCCTTATACTCAGAGGTTTGTCCCCATTGTTCTTTTGCTCGTTTAGAATACTCATCAATCTTTGTTGTATCAAATACTTTAAAATCCATATATTTCACTCCTATTCCTTTTATTCCTCGAGCGAAACTAATAAGATTTTCAAGATGCTCTTTTTTCATAGTTAGCAATTCAATCTGCTGCTCTAATGCTTTATTCCTGTCAAAGTTAGGGGCATCAATTATCTTTTTAATCTCCTTAAGCGGAAATTCCAATTCTTTAAACAGTAAAATTTGTTGCAGCCTTTCCAAGGATGTATCGTCATACAACCTATAACCTGACTCTGTATATTCAATAGGTTTTAAGAGACAAATGGTATCATAATACTGCAGAGTGCGTATACTCACTCCTGTTAATTTACTTACCTCATTCACTGTCATCATTGTCATTTCCTCCTCTCGATAAACATATCGTAAACTATTACGTTGCGTAGGAGTCAATAGTTTTTCAAAGAAATTTGCAAAATTAACAGCTTGATAAATTCCGATTCTTAATATATGAGTAGAGGCTTTTACAGTCTCTGCTCTTTCTTTATGATGAAGGTGATTGGTCTGACGTAATTTCCGATTGGGACACCACGCCCGAAGTTAAATGTGTCAGCCCGCCTTCATTGTTCTACATTCGATTCAGCAAGTTGGGAAAGATTGCTTCTCCCGTTTAACGAAAGAATATGAGTGAACCTTGAAGAGCTGGATCCAATCATAAATCACTTACGAAAGGAGCGTCTTTCTTATGATTGCTGTTGGTATCGATGTTTCAAAATCCAAGAGCACCGTTGCCATTCTCAATGGAGATGGCAGCATCCGTGCCAAACCTTTTGATGTCCACCATGTCGCTGATGAGCTGCAGGCATTGGTAGATTACATCAAGAGGACTTCAGAGCCTCCAACCATCCTTATGGAGCCCACCAGCCACTACCACTATCCACTCCTGAAAGCCTTCACGGAGGCGGAACTCCCAGTCTGTCTGATCAATCCATACCAGATGAAGAAGTATGGCGATACCGAACTCAGAAAGGCGAAAACGGACAAACGTGATTCTCTGCGAATCGCTCAGTATGCCCTTGAGAAGTCCTATTCGCTGATTCCTTACACTCCTCAGGACCAGAAGTATGAAGATCTCCGTTTTCTGTCCAGGCAATACAGTCAGAGGATATCAACCCTAACTGTTGCCAAAGTTCAGCTGCTCAGCCTTCTGGATGAAACAATGCCCGGCATTACGACCATTCTTCCTCTTAAAAGCAGGGATCCCGACAACTGTGTGCTTCTGCGTTTCATTAAGCGTTTCAAGTCTTTCGATGTAATCCGTAAGATGGGCAAGACACGTTTCCTGGACAGCTATCAAGTCCTAGTCAAAAAGACCAAGGATCGTTTTGCCGGTTCTAAGGGACTGGCTATCTATGAGCTGGTCCTTAGCAGTGTTACCACCCGTGGAGAAAATCCCTTATCCGCAATGACTCAGGATCAATGTGTTGATCTCGTATCCACATCTCAGAAAGCTGCCGATGAGATCAATCTTCAAATGCGGATCATAGCAGAGACCATGCCGGAGTACAAAGTGCTTCGTTCTATGGCCGGCGTGGGGGACCGACTGGGACCGATCATTCTTGGAGAAATCGGTGACATTCGCCGTTTTCACAGTGGCAAAGCACTCAATGCTTATGCCGGCAATGATGCTCCGCCATATCAGTCCGGACAATTCGAGAGCCGGAATCGTCACATCTCCAAACGTGGCAACCCGGCTCTCAGAAAAGCTTGTTTTGAGGTAATGCAGGCTCTCAAACTGACAAAACCTCAGGACGATCCTGTTTACCTTTTTCTGCTCAAAAAGGAACAGGAAGGGAAACCATACAACGTAGCCAAAATGGCTGCCGTCAATAAGTTTCTGCGGATCTACTACGCTCGTGCAATGGAGTTGTACAAGTAAATCTGTCCGCTTTCATTATAGCTGTTAACTGCCGGCCTGCAACAGCAGGTCTTATTAAGGTTACTCTCTTTTTTGTTCTCAAGGTTCTCGAAATCTTCAAAAATCTGCTTGACAAACATTAGCAAGATTTATGAATGCAGGGACAGCAAATGACCTCCCCGTGAAATTATTCCCTTTGAATCCGTTTTTCAATGTCTTCAATCGATGGCAGTTGCCGTTGCAGTTCTTCCGGCAAGCTGCTGGTTACTTTATACGCACTGACACCCATGGGCTTGGACATATCCTTGAGTGTATATTCCGCCACCAGGTCATTTTTGCTCTTACACAGCAGCAAGCCAATAGAAGGATAATCTCTGTCCTTTTTCAGAATCCCATCTACCGCTGAAAGATAGAAATTCAGCTGTCCGGCGTATTCCGGCTTGAATTCACCGGTTTTCAGTTCAATCACCACATAGCAACGAAGATTCAAGTTATAAAATAGGAGATCGATGTAAAAATCATCTCCGCCCACATTCAGGTGATATTGGTTTCCAAGAAAAGCAAATCCCGTCCCCAATTCCAGCAGGAGCTTTGTAACATCTTTCACAAGCGCCTGCTCAATATCCCGTTCCACCATATCTTCTTTAAACGGGATAAAGTCAAAAACATAGGGGGCCTTCATCGTCTGTGCGGCAAGCTCACTTTGCGGAGAGGGTAAGCGTTCTTCAAAATTTGCTATTTTCTTAGCCAGCACTCGTTGAAACGGAGCGCAAACTTCGCCATATATTTGAGATTTCGCATTTTTCTGGATATTTTACAATACAGCGCAAAATAAAGCAATTGGCGTTCAACAGCACAAATGAAAAGGCTTTTCAAAATACCGTGAAACAGCAAGCAGCTCCTCTTTTGTATCGATGTCCTTTAATTCTTCCGAATAAGAAACCGGAAGTGTCCGGACGAGATTTGGATACCTGGAAACGATCACGTTCCCTCCCTTTTTGGGAGGGAGATTTTTTAATTCCTCAAAAAAGCAGGACGGAAAGATCACCGGAGAACCGACTGTGTCGCTAGAGCAGGGGCGCCAGATAAAGTCAGGCAGATTTTTTGCGCAAAGCAGCAGGGAAGCGATGGTTTCCGGCAGGATCATAGGCTGGTCGGACGGCAGGAAGGCGCAGCGATCGATAAAAGAGCTGATTTCACCCATTCCAAGGCGGATCATGTCATTTCGGTCGGGAAAAGGATGCAGAAGAACCGGGATATCCTGAGAGAGACAGAGCTGTTCGATTTCTTTGTGCACGGTCACAACCAGGCGGTGTGTAAACAGACCGGCGGAAGCATCGAGTGCCCACTGAATCAGCGGCTTGCCTGCAAGATCTGTCAGCAGCTTGTTTTCCCCAAAGCGTCTGCCCTGACCGGACGCCATGAGAATACAGCCCGCGTTTCCGTAGGGTTGATCCAGATCGAGAACGAAGACATCCTGCTGTGCAAGCAGACTGTCCAGGAAAGGAAGCTTTTGCTTGCGGACGACCATCAGGAGATGCTTGCACGCCATCAACTCAGAGAGGGCGTTTTGATATTCGGGACAGGTGCTTTCGAGATATCCGATTTCATCGATGGTGATCCAGTCAGAAGAAACGTCGGCACAAGCGCGAAGAAAAGAAACACCGGTTTGGGAAAATGCGTCTAAAACAGGCAGCATCCGGTTTTCGGTACCCGTGTTGTCAGGGTTAAATCTGCCGATTTGCACGGTCTTGGAAGAGAAATTGTCCTTTAAGTAGACACCCTGCTTTGGAACCGCCCAGGAGGTAAGCCCCGGCATCGGGCATGGAAAGAGCGCAGAAAGCAGCGTTGTTTTGCCGCTTCCCCTGTCTCCGGTGAGGATCAGATGTTTTTTACCGCTTGTCTGAAAAGATTTCCAAATACAGCTTGCGGTTGGCATGAACGCAGGCGTCCCGATAGGTTTCATATTTTGTCAGCCATTCCTTTCCCTGTGGAGTGAGTGTACTTCCACCGCCGGATTTTCCGCCAACACAGCGTGTGGTCAGTGGAAAGCCGAGAGCGGCTTCGGCATTTTTGATTATGCGGAGCGCTTTGGTGTAGGCAAGTCCCATGGATATGGCGGCGGAACGAAGAGAGCCGGTTTCTTCGATGGCATGCAGCAGACAGCAGGGACCTTCCCCGAAAAATTTTTCATCGTTGTCGTCACAAAAAGTAATTCTCGTAACCGCTTTCAACAGGCATCGTCCTCCTTTATCATGATCAGCCGTTTCTCGCCGCGGCGGGTGGAAAGTGTTGTTAAACTGATTGTACCATAGATGGAGGAAAGAAGCGGTTCCATTTTGGAAATCGGGGTAGAAAATGGTTGAAGCTCTCCCAACAGACCGCAATCGGAAAGCACCAGAAGCGTATCGCAATAATTGAGGGCGAGAGAAGGATCGTGCAGCGTTACAAGTGCGGCGGCGTTGTTTTTTGCAACATACGTTCGCAAAAGTCCCATCGTTTCATAGCGCAGCCGAAAATCCAGGGCGCTTTCCGGTTCATCTAAAAGCAGAAGCCTGCGCTTTAATACAAAAGTGCGCGCCAGCAGGCAGAGCTGTTTTTGCCCTTCGCTTAGCTGCTGGAAGTTATCGTCTTTGCGGGACCCAAGACCTACCGAGCAGAGGGCGTCAAATGCTTCCTTTTTCATCTGCTCCGTAGGAGACTGCAGGAGAGAAAGCTTTGGATTAAACCCCATTAAAACGACATCCAGAAGAGTTAAATCGATCGAAATACCGCTCTTTTGGGGAATGTATCCGCAGAGTAAAGCAAGCTGCCTTGGAGAAGCGTTTTCCAAGTAAGTGTCATCTAACTGACAGCTTCCGGTATGAGGAAGAAGATTTGCAATCGCTTTGATCAGAGTGGTTTTACCGCACCCATTTGCACCGAGGATTCCAACGATCGTTTTTGGGGCGACGAAAAAGCTGATATCTTTTATGACCTGTTTTCCGGCATATCCGGCGGAAAGGTTGGTTACAGTGAGCAGGTTCATTGCAGTGGTTTCCTCCTGATACAGAGATAGATTAAGAACGGCGCGCCGAGCAAACTGGTAAAAATACTTACTGGCAGTTCGGTAGAAGCGATGCTGCGGGCAAAAATATCACCGAGCGTCAAAAGGCATCCGCCGAGCAGGCCACTGAATAACATGGTGGATAAGCGGTTGTTTTTAAAGAGCAGGCGCGCTCCGTGGGGGGCAAGAAGCGAAATAAAGCTGATCAGCCCGGTCATGCTGATAACGCTGGAGGCGGCAAGGGTTGCGATCAAAAGGACGATCAGGCGGATTTGCGTCACGTTTACGCCGAGCAGCCGCCCTTCCTGATCGTCCAGAGAGAGCAGGAGGATCTGTCGGTACAACAGGAACATCCCAACCAGACAGATCAGGCACAGAGCGATGTTTCCGCCGATGGAATACAGGCTGATGCCGTTTAAACTTCCCATGATCCAGTATTCGATGGATGCAAGCTGTTTTTCCGGGTCGGCGAGGAGCTTCAGACAGACTAACGCGGTCTGTGCCAGGCTGTGCACGGCGATACCGGAAAGGACGATGCTTTTGCCGTCTTTTTCGGCGGTCAGGGAGGAAAGCGTCAGTGCAAGGAGTACACAACAGATGGCTCCGGCAAAGGCAGATAGGGTGACAGCCACCGCGCCGGGCAAAAACAGGATGCCGAAAGCGGCGCCTACGCTTGCACCGGAGGATGCGCCGATAATGTCGGGGGAAGCGAGGGGATTGCGGAAAACGGTCTGATAGACAAAGCCGGTAACTCCGAGGACAAAGCCGCCGATTGCGCCGATCACAGCGCGGCTTGCGCGCAGGGTGAGAAAAACCCGCCACTGCATCGCGTCCCCGGATAACAGACCGGACAGAGTAAGCGGATATTTTCCGACGAAAAAAGAGCATAAAGTCAGGACCGTTAAAATAACGGTCCCGACGAGAAGGAACGATTTAGTTTTCGAAGGAGATTCCATAGAAGGTTTCATAATACGTGTTGCTTTCCGTGGTATAAGTGTCAGCGGGAACCTGTTCGGGATGGAGAATGCCGGCAAGCCATACGGATGCAAGGATGCTTGCGGGAACCGGGCTGTCCAGAGCCTCTACATCGCCGGGAATCTGATATACCTGACCGTTTTTCACAGCGGTGCAGTCTTTTAAGTTTTCATCGTTTAAAACGTCGTCAACAGTGTAATCTGCATCGGAAGCGAGGATGATATAGGCAGGATCCCAGGCAAGCAGCTGTTCGTAGCTGATTTCTGCCCAGTAAGTATCGGTAATTTCTTCCGCTGCATTTTTGCCGCCTGCAAGCTCGATCATGCTGGACTGGTACATTGCAGGACCTGCTGTGGAAAGCAGGGAAGAATTGCCTGCCAGATATACGCTTTCGGGCTCTACATCAGCTAATTTATCAGAAAGCATGGTCTTCTGGGAAGCCATATAGGAAAGCAGCTCGTTTGCACGTTCCTGTGTGTTGGTAGCGGTAGATACCAGCTCGATCATTTCTGTCAGAAGCTCCTGGCTTTCCGGATTGACAAGCAGCACCGGGATACCAAGCTCTGTCAGGCTCGCTGCTGCGTCCTTTAATTTTAAGGGCAGGATAACCAGATCAGGGGAGAGGGCAGCGCAGCCTTCCAGGTCGAATTCCTTTGCGGTGCCGACACTGGGAAGCTCTATCAGATCAGGTGCAGCAAGCTTGTAGATCGCACGCTTGCCAGCCTTTGCTTCGATGCCTACCATCTTGTCCTTCAGACCAAGAGCGATCAAAAGGCTGGAGGGAATGTAATAGCCGCTTACGATGGTCTCAGGTTCAGCTTCGAGTGTTACTTCACGGTCTGCCTGATCGGTCAGGGTGACGGGATAAGTCGTTTCTGCAGCTTCAATGGCTTCTTCGGCTGCAGTCTCTTCTGTTTCGGCAGAAGCGGTTTCTGTGACAGTCTCGGCAGCCTGCTCTGTGACGGATTCTGTTGCAGGAACAGTTTCAGCAGGGGCAGAAGTAGTGCCGCAGCCGGTCATAGAGATCAACAGTGCGCATGCCAGGGACAGGGACAGGTACTTTTTCAGAGTGTTTTTCATTACGTTCACCTTTCGTTGTAGTTTCAATAATACAACGGTATTGTAGCAAAGCGTCTTTTCAAAAGCAAGGGATTTTATTATAATATAATTGGATTTTTTGGTTTTTGTTCACGGATTGCACGAAAATAGAAAAGGGTGCATGGGAACAGTAAGGTTTCAGGGAGAACATTTTATGGTTACAATTCAGAATTATGTGCGCGCAAAAAGTCTGGAAGAGGCATATGAGCTGAACCAGAAAAAGGGGAACTGTATTCTCGGTGGAATGCTCTGGACGAAAATGCAGAATCGCATGATTCAGACAGCAATTGATCTTTGTGATCTTGGACTGAATGAAATAGAAGAAACGGAAGAGGAATTTTTGATCGGCGCCATGGTATCGCTGCGGCAGCTGGAGACAGATACCGGGCTGAATGCCTATACACAGGGTGCAGTAAGAGATGCGGTAAAGGATATAGTAGGTGTGCAGTTCCGCAATCTTGCAACGGTTGGAGGAAGCATCTGGGGACGGTTCGGATTCTCTGATGTTTTGACGGTTTTTCTTGCAATGGATACTGAGGTGGAATTATTTCAGGGTGGAAGAATTCCTTTAAAAGATTTTGCCGAGAAAAAACAGGACAGAGATATTTTAGTCCGTCTGATCGTGAAAAAGACTGCAGGACGCTTTGCCTACGCAGCGGTCCGCAACCAGAGCACGGATTTCCCGGTGATTGCCTGCGCCGCTTCCTGCGTCGGGGGAGAATACCGGTTGGCAGTCGGTGCAAGACCGCATCGGGCAGTGCTTCTTTGCGATGAAGAAAAGTTTCTTTCCGGCGGTGTGAAGGAAGAAAGCGTAAAGGCATTTGCAAATTGGGCAAAAGAGCAGATTCCGACCGGTAATAACCACCGTGCCGGGGCAGCCTACCGCACCCGTCTGATCGGAGTGCTGAGTCAGAGACTGTTTTGCAAAATCGGGGAGGCGTAGGAATGGAGATCATAATAAAAGTGAATGGAAGAAGGATCGCCGAGCAGATCGAACCGGATCTGCTTTTGATCGACTTTTTGAGAAAACATGGATGCTACAGCGTAAAACGAGGCTGTGAGACAGCAAACTGTGGTCTGTGCACCGTTCTCATGGATAATACGCCGGTGCTTTCCTGTTCTGTGCTCGCAGCCAGAGCAGATGGACATGAAATTTATACCCTGGAAGGACTTCAGGAGGAAGCGTCAGAGTTTGTCGGATTTATTGCCGATCAGGGAGCGGATCAGTGCGGCTTCTGTAATCCGGGATTTGTCATGAATACGATCGCGCTGCTTCGGGAGAATCCGGATCCGACGGATGATGAGATCCGGGCCTATTTGGCAGGAAACCTCTGCAGATGCTCCGGCTATGAAGGACAGCTGCGGGGCATCCGGAATTTTCTGGATCAGAGAAGAAAGTAAAGGAGAAGCTTCATGGAACATAAGAAATACAATGCGATCAACCAGCCGGTCCGCAAAAAGGATTCTATGCAGCTGCTTTTGGGAAAGCCGGTTTATGTGGAGGATATCGCACCGAAGGATGCGCTGGCGGTAAAGCTGTTAAGAAGCCCGCACGCAAATGCGATTGTGGAGGAAATTAACGTTTCGGTTGCCAAAAAGGTTCCGGGTGTCGTGGATATTTATACCTGGGAAGACGTGCCAAAGCAGCGCTTTGCCATAGCGGGACAGACCTATCCGGAGCCGTCGCCTTACGACAGGCTGATTCTGGACCGGCATGTGCGTTTTGTCGGGGACGTGGTTGCCATTATCGCAGCAGAAAATGAAAAAGCGGCGTTAAAGGCAATGAAATTGATCAAAGTAAAATATAAGATCCTGGAACCGGTTCTGGATTTCCATCAGGCAAAGGACAATGAAATTTTAGTGCATCCGGAAGAGGACTGGCTTGCACAGGTTCCGGTGGGCGGAGATGCAAGGCGGAACCTGGTTGCCAGTGAAATCAGTGGTGACGGGGACGTGGATGCGGTGCTTGCAGACTGCGATGAGGTGCTGGAACATGCGTACCATATGCGTTCCTTTAATCAGGCGATGATGGAGACCTTCCGTACCTATACCGAGCTGGATCGATACGGAAGACTGCATGTGATCTCCTCGACCCAGATCGTATTTCACGTTCGCAGAATCCTTTCCCAGGCGCTGGGAATCCCCAAAAGTAAAATCCGTGTGGAAAAGCCCAGGATCGGCGGCGGATTCGGTGCAAAGCAGACGGCGGTAAGTGAGGTTTATCCCGCATTTGTCACGCTGAAAACCGGACGCCCGGCGCAGCTTATTTTTACGAGGGAGGAGAGTCAGATCGCAGGATCTCCCCGGCATGAAATGGAAGTGCGTGTGCGGCTGGGCGCAGATAAGGACGGACATATCCGAGGACTGGATCTGTATACATTATCCAATTCTGGTGCTTATGGCGAGCATGGTCCGACGACGGTAGGACTGAGCGGACACAAATCGATTCCGCTTTATACCGGAGGCCTGGAGGCATTCCGGTTTGGCTATGATGTTGTATATACCAATACGATGGCAGCAGGTGCCTATCGGGGCTACGGAGCGACACAGGGTATTTTTGCACTGGAAACCTCTGTCAACGAGCTGGCAGAGAAGCTTGGAATCGATCCGACGGTCATCCGGGAGAAGAACATGCTCCGGGAGGGCATGAAAATGCCGGCATATTATGGGGAAACCGCGAATGCCTGTGCGCTGGACAAATGCATGGCGCGCTGTAAGGAGCTGTTCCATTGGGATGAAAAATACCCCGTTCGGGATATGGGAAACGGAAAGGTGCGCGCGGCAGGCGTGGCAATGGCGATGCAGGGCTCCTGTATTTCCAATGTGGATGTCGGTTCCGCAACCGTGAAGCTTGCAGATGACGGCACCTTTAACCTGCTCATCGGCGCTGCGGATATGGGAACCGGATGCGATACGATCCTTGCCCAAATGGTTGCGGAATGTATGGACTGTTCCGTAGATGATGTGGCGGTATTTGGCGCGGATACGGACGCTTCCCCTTATGATTCCGGCTCCTATGCCTCTTCCACAACCTATATCACCGGTAAGGCGGTGGAGATGGCCTGCGCAAAGCTAAAGACACAGCTCTGTGGGATCGCGGCGGGAATGCTTGGCTGCAGCACAGAAGAGGTTGTGTTTGAAAACGGACGGGTAAAGCAGATCAATACGGAGAAAAGCGTTTCCCTGGCAGAGATCAGCGTTAAAGACCAGGTAAATAACGATATTGCAGCGGTTGCGACCGCGTCCCATTCCTCCCCGGTTTCCCCGCCTCCTTACATGGTCGGAATGGTGGAAATCGAGCTGGATAAGGATACCGGAGAAGTGAAAATTCTGGATTATGTTGCGGTAGTGGACTGCGGAATTACGATCAATCCCGCATTGGCGCGTATTCAGACAGAGGGGGGTATCGTACAGGGAATCGGGCATACCCTTTTTGAAAATATCACTTATGACAGAAATGGACGCCCGATTGAGTCCAGCTTTTTACAGTATAAGGTTCCGACCCGTCTGGATATGGGGCATCTTCGCGTGGAATTTGAAAACAGCTATGAGCCAACAGGACCCTTTGGCGCAAAATCCATCGGGGAAATTGTTATCAATACCCCGGCACCTGCAATTGCCCATGCGATCTACCGGGCGACCGGCGTATGGCACAGGGAACTTCCGATCACACCGGAGAAGATTTTGATGTCGATGCCGCAGTAGGATGAAAATGCTGCAGTCCACATGCGCGGCAGGTTTGTGTGTGGGCTGTGACAATAAATCACAAAATGAGGAGAGAGAAAAAATGAAAAAAAGTTTCAAACTATCTGAGGAAGCATTTCAGATGGATGGGAAAATGCCCCTTTCTCAGGCAATTCCCCTTGGCTTACAGCATGTCCTTGCAATGTTTGTCGGAAACCTGACTCCGTTATTGATCATTACGGGTGCGTGTGGGCTGGCCGGTGGAGAGTTTGCACAGCTGCAGCTTTCTCTGCTGCAGAATGCCATGCTGGTAGCCGGTATTGTAACGCTGGTACAGCTGTTTTCCATCGGACCGGTGGGCGGAAAGGTTCCGATCATTATGGGTACTTCTTCCGGATTTATCGGGGTATTCAACAGTGTGGCTGCGTCGATGGGCGGCGGTGTGTTGGCATATGGTGCGATCATGGGTGCATCCATAATCGGCGGACTCTTCGAAACGGTGCTGGGATTTTTCTTAAAGCCCCTTCGAAAATTCTTTCCGGCGGTGGTAACCGGTACGGTTGTTATGTCGATTGGTCTGAGCCTGATCTCTGTAGGCATCAATTCCTTCGGAGGCGGAAATAATGCAAAAGATTTCGGCTCTGTGGAAAACCTGCTTCTGGCTGTTTTTGTTCTCGCAATGATTCTTGTCTTCAAGCATGGGACAAAGGGCTTTTTAAGCTCTTCTGCAATCCTGTTTGGTATTATCGCAGGCTACATTGCTGCAGTGGTAATGGGATTTGTCCTGCCTACGACCGGTGTTACTGCAGATGGCGTGGAATATACAAAAGCATGGGTATTAAACTGGAATAAGGTTGCAGAAGCTTCCTGGTTTGAAATTCCGAAGCTGATGCCGGTAAAGCCGGTGTTTGATCTGCGTGCGATTTTGCCTGTCCTGATCATGTTTATTGTAACGGCAGTGGAGACGGTCGGTGATATTTCCGGTGTAATGGAAGGCGGACTTGGCAGGGAAGCAACAGATCGGGAGCTTGCAGGCGGCGTGATGTGCGATGGTCTTGGTTCTTCCTTCGCAGCGTTATTTGGTGTATTGCCGAATACCTCCTTCAGCCAGAATGTTGGACTGGTTGCCATGACAAAGGTAGTAAACCGCTTTGCACTTGCGACCGGAGCGATTTTCCTGATCTTGTGCGGCCTTTGCCCGAAGCTGGCGGCGCTGGTTTCCATCATGCCTCAGTCGGTACTGGGTGGTGCGGCAGTTATGATGTTTTCTTCTATCGTCATCAGCGGTATTCAGCTGATCACAAAGAATCCGCTGACTGCCCGGAACCTTTCCATCGTATCGGTAGCGCTCGGTGTAGGCTACGGTATGGGCGCCAACACAGGAATCCTTGCAAATGCGCCTCAGTTTATCCAGCTGATCTTCGGCGGCTCCGGTATTGTACCGGCTGCGATGGTAGCGATTTTGTTGAATATTGTACTTCCGAAAGAGGATTAAAAAATTGCCACCTTTATGGTGGCAATTTTTTTTAGAGCAACTGTTATATGAAATTGTTATGCTGCAAAAATGTCTCTGAATGAAACGCAGGTTATAGCTTTACCGGCCCACCGCTGCATTGTCCTGTCCCATCCGTTTTAACTCCGGCAATACAGTGCAGAGCATTGTGATAAAGCAGAAGCTGCCGCCGATGACGTTGGACACCGGTTCGGCAAGGAAAACACCAGCTGTGCCCATGTGGAGTGTATAGGGCATCAGATAGGTTAACGGAACGACAATAAATACCTTTCGGAGCAGGGAGAAAAAAATCGCCTGCTTCTTTTTATTTAAGGATTTAAAGGTTGTCTGACCGATATACTGCAGATCCATGAAAATAAAAGCGGCAAAATATTGTTTCAGCGCAGGGATGGCATCGGCAACCAGCACAGAGTCGGAGCTGAAAATCCGGATCAGCATACCGGGGGCGAGGATGATCAGGCTCCACATGATGGCAGTATAGCCAAAGACCATGAGTGCCATGACAATACCGGAGTTTTTGACTCGGGACGGACGGCGGGCACCGTAATTATAGCTCAGGATAGGAGAGGTTCCCTCCGTGAGCGCGTAAATCGGCGTTTCCACGAGCTGCCGCACGCTGGAAATGATGGTCATGACGGAAATATAGATATCCCCGCCGGTGACGGAAAGGACGTTGTTACAGCAGATCGTAACAAGGCTGTTGGTCAGCTGCATGACAAAGCCGGATGTACCGAGGCTGACGATATTCTTTGCATAGCCGCTACATTGGGAAAATTCTGTTTTCCGCAGAAAGCGAACCCTCAGCTCCGCCCTTTTCGTCAGGAAAAGCAGGACGAACGAGGCAGAAAGCAGCTGGGAGAGCACGGTTGCAACTGCAGCGCCCTGCACGCCGAGGCCGAAAACAAAAATAAAGAGAGGGTCAAGGAGCAGATTGGCAGCTGCGCCGATGGCGACGGAGCACATACCAACAAGGGAATATCCCTGTGCGTTGATAAAAGGATTCATGCCGACTGCGATCATGGAAGGCAGCGTGCCGATGAGATAGAGCATCATGTATGGATATGCATAGACTAAAGCATCTGCAGACGCGCCGAAGAGCACCAGAAGGGGGCGGGCAAAAACAAGACCAATCGTCATCAAAAAGGTGGCACTGACACATACCATTGTAAAAGATGTGTTCATAATGCGGTTTGCCTGTTCTGTTTCCTTTTTTCCACGGTAAATGGAAAAAAGCGGAGCACCGCCGCTTCCAAAGAGATTGGCGAATGCGCTGAGGATGACGATCAGCGGAAAGCACAGTCCCACTGCGCCGAGGGCGGCTGTGCCGCAGCCAAGGATACGGGCGATATAGATACGGTCTACGATGTTATAGAGCAGGTTCAAAATCTGGGCAACCAGCATGGGGAGGGCCGCTCCTAGAATGTTTCCGGTTACGGTTCCGTTTTCAAAATCAATTCGTTTCATAAGTCGGGAGCTTCCTTTTCTTTCGTATTCGTTTTCCAGTATAGCAAGCTCCGGAGGGAAAGTAAATTCCGAGTTATAGGTTCCCGACCGGAATCTCTTAACACCAGGAATAAAATTTGAAATTTCCGTCATCAGGAAAAGAAAAGGATAGCGGAAAGATCTGGATTGGTGTATGATGAGGAGCGAGTTACTGTTTTTAAATTTTATGACAGGAGAAAGAAGAAAAATGTACTTATTTTTGCTTGCGTTGATTTATATTGCATTTATCAGTCTGGGACTGCCGGATTCGCTGCTTGGCTCCGGCTGGCCGGTCATGCACGCAGAGCTTGGTGTGCCGGTGTCGTATATGGGGATCATTTCAATGATCATTTCCGGTGGGACGGTTGTATCGAGCCTGTTTTCGGACAAAATGACCCGAAAATTTGGAACCAGAATCGTAACGGTTGCCAGCGTATTTCTGACCGTTATTGCACTGTTTGGATTTTCCTTTTCTTCGCAGTTTTGGATGCTGGCCGTTTTTGCAGTGCCCTATGGATTGGGAGCAGGTGCGATCGACTCGGCGTTGAACAACTATGTGGCGCTTCATTATAAAGCGAAGCATATGAGCTGGCTGCACTGCTTCTGGGGTGTGGGCACAATTGTCAGTCCGTTTATCATGGGCTATGCGCTGACGAACCGGACGTGGAACAGCGGCTATCGCATTATTGGATTTTTGCAGCTGGCCATTGCCATTCTTTTACTTTTGACGCTGCCGGTCTGGAATATCAACAAATCTGCAACGGAAACTGCTGGAAAGAGTGTCGGACTGGTAGGTGCGCTGAAAATCAAGGGCGTTCCCTTCCTGTTGCTTGGATTTTTTGCGTATTGTGCACTGGAGGCAACAGCAATGCAGTGGGCGAGCACCTACTTTGTAGAGGTAAAAGGAATTTCTACAGAGCGTGCGGCAACCTTTGCAGCTCTGTTTTACATCGGTATTACTTCCGGAAGATTTGCAAGCGGTTTTATTACGGATAAGCTTGGTGACCAGAAAATGATCCGACTGGGAACCGGAATTTTAATTTGCGGTATCCTGGTGCTGTTTCTTCCGATTGCGTCCTATCAGGCGGCGTTTGCGGCATTCCTTGTGATCGGGTTTGGCTGCGCACCGATTTATCCCTGCATCATTCATTCTACCCCGTCCAATTTTGGAGCAGAGAACTCCGGTGCGATCATCGGCATTCAGATGGCGAGCGCATACATTGGAACGACGTTTATCCCGCCGATTTTCGGTATCCTTGGAAATTCCATCGGATTTTTCATCCTGCCGCTATATCTGCTGGTGTTCGTGGCGCTGATGATTACGATGGTTGAGGTGACCTTCCGGATCACAAAAAACAGAAATTCTCTGTAAAATCGTGGTTTTTCGCCAATTTTTGTAAAAAAAGGAGTCAGAAATTCTCGGAAAGAGGAATTTCTGGCTCTTTTTTTGCGATGACAGTTTCTTGCAGGATCCAGCAGAATCAGCCTATAATGATGCCTGTAAAGAGGAACCAAACCGGTATTGCGAAAGGAAAAAAGATTGAAAAATAAAATTTTTCAATCGCGAGATTTGTGTCTGTGCGCACTTGATACAAACTCGACCTACGCAAAAAACGTGCGCAGAAATGAGGAAAACTATGGAACAGCTCAGCCTTACAGCAGGAAAAGAAAAAGAAAACGTGGTTCAGATTCTGACCGATTTGATGGAACATAATAGAGAATTTCAGATTATGATTACCGTTCCCGCCAGAGCGGCAGGCGAAGAAAACTCCCTGGAATATGTACAGGCAAAAGAAGTGCCCAAACGGGACCTGGAACGGGATGTCACGAACATGATCCATGACATCGGCGTACCGGCGCATATCCGTGGATATCAGTATCTGCGCGAAGCAATTCAGATGTCAGTCAAGGACATGGATATGCTCGGCTCGATCACAAAGACGTTGTATCCGGAAATTGCGAAAAAGTATGAAACGACACCGAGCAGAGTCGAGCGCGCCATTCGCCATGCGATCGAGGTTGCGTGGAACCGCGGCAGGATGGAGACGTTGGACGCGCTGTTTGGATATACGATTAATACGGGAAAGGGAAAACCGACCAACTCGGAGTTCATCGCGCTGATCGCGGATAAAATCCGGTTGGCGTACCGGGAGTAGATGTCCTCCAGTGTTGGCTGCGTCCCGCGCTGTGTACCGCACTGACGGAGTGCGCTGTCTACATGCAACCTGTACGTGTTACTCCTGCTTATCTATCCAGCGGTCAAATCGGGAAAGACTCTCCTTGCTGCCGGACAGGATCAAAATGTCGCCGGGGCAGAAGCGGTAGTTTGGATCGACGTGCTCGATCACCTGACCGTTATGCTCGATGGCGATGATGTTTAGACCAAACCGGGCTCGCAGATTCAATTCAACGACAGATTTCTGAACGAGGGCATCCGGGACGGACAGCTTGGTGATATTCAATTTTTCACTCAGCTGGATAAAATCCAGGACCCGGGAGTTGGAAAGCCTGGTTGCCAGGCGAATTGCCATATCACGTTCGGGATAAACGACCTGTGCGCCGAGGCGTTTTAAAATCTCGCCATGCTCCGGGCTGGTGGCTTTGGCAATGACAGTCGGAATACCGAGGCTGACGAGATTTAATGTCGTCAGGATAGAGGATTCCATATGCTCGCCGATGCAGACGACCGCAATATCGCAGTTCTGGATACCGGTTTCTGTCAGGGTTTTTTTGTCCAGGGTATTGACAACGAGTGCATTTTCGGTCAGTTCCCGCATCTCACGGACCCGCTCTTCTTCGCGATCCATGACAAGCAGCTCTGCGCCGGAGCGTGCAAGCTCTGTCGCCAGCGCTTCCCCGAAGCGCCCAAGTCCGATAATACCGTATGCAATGGCATTTTTTTTCTTTTTTCCAAACATAATATCCTCATTTCTGAGCGGTTCGCTCGCATATTTTTCCAATAAGTTATGCAAAGATCTGCGCGGTATTCCTGAATTGTGATCTTGCGCAGTGCTGGCAGAGTCTCTGCGTGCCGTGGACGGTCACTCACCCGATGGCAATTGTCCCTTCCGGGTAGCGGACGCGTTCCCCGATCGTAAAGTACCACAGGGATGCAACAGTCAGGGGTCCGAGTCTGCCGATGTACATCATAATAATAGAAAGAATCCGGCTCTGAGCGCTCAACTGTGGTGTGATGCCGGTGGAAAGACCGGAGGTGCTGAAAGCACTGATCATTTCAAACAGTACATCCCGCAGGGAAAGCTGCGGATCAAAGATCAGCATCAGATAGGAGGCTGTCATAACCAAAAAGACAGCGAGCATACTGATGACGGAGGCCTTGCGGAACGCGTCCTTTGGGATCGCGTTGTGGAAGGCTCTTTCGGAATGGTTTGTTGCTGCGGAATAGATGCCGGAGAGCAGGACAAAAAAGGTGGTGGTCTTGATGCCGCCGCCGGTGGACGCGGGAGAGGCCCCGATAAACATCAGTCCGGAAACGACCAGCAGACCTGCAGTAGAGAAATCGCTGAGGTTATAAGTGGAAAAACCGGCTGTCCGGGCGGAGACGCTGTAGAAAAAAGCGCCGAGCCAACTGATACTCTCTGTGAGTTTTAATAAAAGTGTTCCGAAAAGCAGCAGGGCAAATGTCGTGCTCAGCACAACCCGTGTGTGCATTGACTGGCGTTTCCAGGAAAAGTGTTTCAGGGGCAGCTCAAAAATGACCGGAAAGCCAATGCCGCCGGCGATTACCAGAGCACAGGTCACGAGATTTAGAAGCACATCCTTCTGATACGGAATCAGGCTTGTCCCGTTTCCGAGCACGTCGAAGCCGGAATTGTTAAAGGAAGCAACCGAATGAAACAGGCTTAAGCCTATGGCGCGAGGCAGCGGATAATCCCGGAAAAAGACAGGAAACGAAAGAAACGCGCCCAAAAGCTCAATGAGAAGTGTCGTACAAAAGATTGCTTTGACAAATCGGATCAGGCCTTTGCCGGAATCCAGGTTCATTGCATCACGGATAACACGGCGTTCTTTCAGATTGATCTTTTTTCCCATTGCGAGCATGATCCCGACACCGATGGAAGCGACACCCAGTCCTCCGATCTGGATCAGGCAGCCGAGGACAAACTGACCAAAGGGTGAAAAGGTACTGCCGGGGTCGATGACGTTTAAGCCGGTTACACAGACTGCGCTGGTGGCAGTGTAAAGGGCGTCAAGATAGGGCAGTGCGATACCGGGCTGCAGGCTGCAGGGCAGCATCAGTAAAAGGGAGCCAAGCAGGATGTAGAAAAGAAAACCGAGGGCAATGATGCGCCCGGGGGAAAGCTTTTTCAAAAAGGTTGTCAAAGACATAGGTTAAAAATCTCCGTTAAAATATAAAAATCAAAAAAGACACTGTGAAGTCATGCATATCATTATAATCTATTTCGAAAAAAAGTTACAGTAAGGAAATCAGTTTTTTAAAATTCTCTTGACAACAGAGTTAGTCATACATATACTTAACAAGTAAACAATTAACTAGTTAACAAGAGGGAAATGTGATGGAACAAGAACAAAATGCGAAGCACTGCGGGAATCCGACACCGGAAGGCAGGCTGTCATTTCTGTTTCGACGCACGGATCGGCAGCTGCGCCGTTGTATTGAAAAAAAGGTGAATCATACGGGAGTCTATCAGAGTCAGCACCGGCTTTTGATGCACTTAAATCATCATCCGAACTGTTCCCAGGTTGAAATTGCGCGTGAGCTGGAGATTTCTCCGGCAGCGGTTGCAGTTTCCTTAAAAAAGCTGGAAAGCGGCGGATACATTACACGGGAAACCACAGAGTCTGACAACAGGACACACCGGGTGACGATCACGCCAAAGGGACGCAGTGTCATTGAGCGGAGTGAGCAGATGTTCTGGGAAACGGAAAAAGCGATGTTTGAAGGATTTTCAGAAGAGGAAATGCAGAGTCTGCAGCAGTTTTTCGAACGAATTTATGAAAATCTTCTGCGGGATCAGCAAAAGGAGGAATAAGGATCAAATGAAACGTTACGGAAAATATATCAGGCCCTGCTGGTATGCGTTTATACTGGGACCGCTTCTGATGCTGACGGAGGTAGCAGGAGAAGTACTGCTTCCGTCTTTTATGGCGGATATCATTAATGTCGGGGCAGCCAATCATGATGTAGGCTACATCCTTCAGAAGGGAATGATCATGATCCTGACGGCGTTCATCATGATGGCCGGCGGCGTTGGAGGAGCATGGTTTGCATCGGTTGCGGCGATCAACTTCGGAACAGGGCTTCGAAAAGATGCGTTCAAAAAAATCCAGACCTTTTCGTTTTCGGAGATCGACCGGTTCTCCACGGGCTCTCTGGTTACGCGTCTGACCAACGATATCACACAGGTGCAGAACCTGATCATGATGGCGCTTCGAATGATGCTTCGCGCCCCCGGCATGCTGATCGGCGCGATTATTATGGCGTTTTTGATGGATCGGGAGCTGGCGGCGGTATTTCTGATCGTTCTGCCGGTTATGACAGTAGTGATCCTTTTGCTTTTACGCATTGCATATCCGAGATTTGAGTTTATGCAGAAAAAGCTGGATGCTCTAAACTCCAATATTCAGGAGGTACTGACGAATGTGCGGGTCATCAAGTCCTTCGTCCGTGAGGATTATGAAAGTGCCCGTTTTGAAAAGTCGAACGCAGAGCTAAAGGAATCCAGCTTAAATGCATTTAAGATCGCAGTTGCACAGATGCCGCTGATGATGCTGTTTATGAACCTGACAACGCTGGTTGTGGTATGGCTTGGAGGCAATCAGATCCTGGGCGGAAAGATGCAGGTCGGTGATCTGACGGCGTTTACAACCTATATTGTGCAGGTGCTGATGTCCCTGATGATGCTGGCTATGGTATTTTTGCAGAGCTCCCGGGCATTTGCGAGCGGACGCAGGATTAACGAAGTGATGGATACAAAAGTGAGTCTGACAGACGATCATGCAGCATATCCGGAAGCAGTTGTAAAAAACGGAAAGATCGAATTCCAGAATGTTTCCTTCCGATATTACAAAGACAGTGCAGAAAAAGTGCTGGATCAGATCAATCTGACGATCGAGCCGGGACAGATGATCGGTATCATCGGATCGACGGGCTGCGGCAAAACAACGCTGGTGTCCATGATTCCGCGTCTGTACGATGTGGATGAGGGAAAGGTTTTGGTGGATGGCATCGACGTTCGGGATTATTCCCTGAATCATCTGCGGGAGGGCGTTGGTATGGTGCTGCAGAAAAATGTACTCTTTTCCGGTACGATCGAAGAAAATCTGCAGTGGGGCGATGAAAATGCTGACAAAGACCAGATTCGGGAAGCTGCAGAAAGTGCACAGGCGGAAGGCTTTATTCAAAAACTGGCAGATGGATATGATACGGAGCTTGGTCAGGGCGGCGTAAACGTTTCCGGCGGTCAGAAGCAGAGACTGTGTATTGCGCGGGCACTTTTAAAACGTCCGAAAATATTGATTCTGGACGACTCCACGAGTGCGGTGGATACAGCGACAGAAGCAAGGATTCGGGAAGCTTTTTCCACGACGCTGAAGGAGACAACAAAGCTGATCATCGCACAGCGGATCGGCTCCGTGATGGAAGCGGATCAGATCATCGTGATGGACGGGGGAAAAATCGTCGGACTTGGCAAACATGAAGCCCTTCTGGAAACCTGTAAAGCCTATCAGGAAATTTACGACTCCCAGATGAAAAAGGAGGTGATCGCATAATGGACGAGCAGAGAAAGAAAAGACTGATTGCCAAATACAGCAAGAGCAGCGCAAAGAGGCCTGAAGGATCCGGCGGTCCTGGAGGGCCGGGAGGTCCAAGACCTGGTCCTGGCGGTGGAAAAATAAAAGTCAAAAAGCCACAGAATACCAAAAAGGCGATTGCGCGTCTGATGGGATATCTTTCTGAAGATAAGGGACGGCTGATTTTCGTCTTTTTCTGTGTCATTGCCGGGACGATTGCGAACCTTGCAGGCTCCTATATGCTGCGTCCGATCATCAACGGATTGACCGGGGAGGGCAGCAGTGCGCAGAAGCTTCTGCATTCGCTTCTGACCATGGCAGGAATTTATATCATCGGTGTCACAGCACAGTATCTGCAGCAGCGGATTATGATCGGCGTTTCCCAGGGTGCACTGGAAAAAATCCGAAACGATTTATTTGTGAAAATGCAGCATTTGCCGGTTCGGTTTTATGATACGAACAACCACGGCGACCTGATGAGCCGTTATACGAACGACCTGGATGCGGTCGGAGATATGTTGAACAACACCGTGCTGCAGATCATTTCCAGCGTGATCACTGTAGTCGGAACCCTCGGACTGATGCTCTACACGAACGTGTGGCTGACAATTGTGACGGTTGTGATGGTTCCGCTCATGATGAAAGCGGGCGGAGCAGTGGCAGGAAAGAGCCGGAAATTTTATCAGGCGCAGCAGGCAGCGATCGGTACTTTAAACGGTTATATCGAAGAAACGATGACGGGACAGAAGGTTGTAAAGGTGTTCTGCCATGAAAACGTTGCGGAGGAAGAGTTTGAATACTTAAACGACGATCTTCGCGGAAAACAGATTTTCGCTCAGTTTTTTGGAGGAATCATGGGACCGGTCATGGGCAACTTAAGCCAGGTCAGCTATTCCCTGACTGCGATGATCGGTGGTATATTATGCGTGCTGCAGGGATTTGATATTGGCGGTCTGACTGTATTTGTCAACTATTCCAGACAGTTCTCCAGACCGATCAATGAGCTGTCCATGCAGATGAATACAATCTTTTCCGCTCTTGCGGGTGCAGAGCGTGTGTTCCAGGTGATGGATGAAGCGCCGGAAACTGCAGACGCAGCGGATGCGGTTGTTTTAAATCCCTGCAAAGGACATGTGGAGTTAAAGGATGTGACGTTTGGCTATGTGCCTGGTCATACGATTTTGAAGCATATTTCCCTGTATGCGAAACCGGGACAGAAGATCGCGTTTGTCGGCAGTACCGGCGCGGGCAAGACGACGATCACGAACCTGATCAACCGGTTTTACGAGATCGACAGCGGAGAAATCCTGATGGATGGCGTGGATATCCGCAAGGTTGGACGGGAAAACCTGCGCAGTAATATCGCAATGGTGCTGCAGGATACGCACCTGTTTACCGGAACGATCCGGGAAAATATCCGCTATGGCAGGCTGGATGCGACCGATGCAGAGGTCGAGCAGGCGGCAAAAATGGCCAGCGCACATTCCTTTATTATGCGTCTGGAAAACGGATATGATACGATGATCGAGGGAGATGGCGCAAACTTAAGCCAGGGGCAGAGACAGCTGTTAAACATTGCCCGTGCGGCAATTTCCAAGGCGCCTGTCCTGATCCTGGATGAGGCAACGTCCTCTGTCGATACGAGAACCGAGCGACATATTGAGCATGGTATGGATCGCCTGATGGCAGAACGGACAACCCTTGTCATCGCCCACAGGCTTTCCACTGTTCGAAACGCGAATGCGATCATGGTATTGGAAAACGGCGAAATCATCGAGCGCGGCGATCACGATCAGCTGCTGGAACAAAAGGGAAGATATTACGAGCTTTATACCGGCAAGAAACAGCTGGCGTAAAAGATTTTAAAACAAAAAAGAACCAGGCTGCAGCCTGGTTCTTTTTTGTCTGCGTCACGGCAATGCAAACTCGCTGCGGGTGCGCAAAATAATCTGATTTTATTTCGCCTGGAAGCGGTTTAAAATCGTTTCCAGGTATTCGGTACGAATAACAGCAGCAGTGGGAACAGCTCCAGGCGTCCGGCAAGCATGTCGAAGATCAGGACAAGCTTGGAAAAGTCGGAAAACATGGAAAAGTTTCCGATCGGACCCACCAGGGAAAGACCGGGACCGATGTTGTTGAGTGTCGCAGCAACTGCAGAAAAGTTGGTGATAAGATCGAAGTTATTCAGCGCGATCAGCAGCATGGAAAAGGCAAAAATAAAAATGTAGACGCCCATGTAAACATTTGTGGAGCGGACAACCTCGTGCTCGATCGCCTTGCCGTCAATCTGGATGCGGCGTACACTCCTGGGATGCAGCAGCTGGATCAGTTCTTTTTTTACCGTTTTCAGCAGGATCAGGATGCGGGAAACCTTAATGCCGCCGCCTGTACTTCCGGCACAGGCACCGACAAACATCAGCAGGACGAGGATGGTGCGGGAAAACTCCGGCCACAGGTCAAAGTTTGTTGTGGCATAGCCGGTTGTTGTAATGATGGAAGCAACCTGGAAAATCGTCTGCTGGAATGCCTGTGCAAAGCTGCTGAAATATCCGCGTACATTGAAGGTGATCGCAAGCGTTGCTGCAGCGATAATCAACAGATAGGCACGAACTTCTTCACTTTCCCATGCCTGTCTGAATTTACGGATCAGGATCAGGAAGTAGGCGTTAAAGTTGATGCCGAACAGGATCATAAAGATCGTGATAATGACCTGACAATAGGTGGAATAGCCTGCAATGCTGTCGTTTTTGATGCCGAAGCCGCCGGTGCCCGCCGTGCCGAGGGAGAGCGTGATGGAATCAAACAGCGGCATGCCGCCAAACAGCAGGAGGAAAATCTCAATAATTGTCAGGACAATGTAAATCATGTACAAAATTTTTGCAGTGGATTTTACCTTCGGAACCAGACGGGTAACGGAGGGACCCGGGCTTTCTGCCTTCATCAGGTTCATATGGCTGCCGCCTGTGAGGGGAATCAGAGTCAGCAAAAAGACCAGAACACCCATACCGCCGATCCAGTGCGTAAAGCTGCGCCAGAACAGCAGACAGTGAGGAAGCGCTTCCACGTCTGTCAGAATGCTTGCACCGGTTGTTGTAAAGCCGGAAACGGTTTCAAACAGCGCATCGACCGGATTGGGAATATAACCGGAAAGTACAAAGGGAAGTGCACCGACACAGCTTAATACGATCCAGCAAAGTGCAGTCGTGGCAAACCCCTCACGCAGGTAGAATACACGGTTTTTCGGCTTCCTTATAACCAAAGGAAGACCGATCAGCAGGCATAACAGGACAGCAGCAACGAGTGACCAGCCGCTGCTTTCCTGATAGATCAGGGCTACCAGACAGGAGGGAAGCATAAAGGCCGCCTCCAGATTTAAAATCCAGCCGATAATATAAAAAATAATAGAATAGTTCATCGGGCGTACCTATTTTCTCAGGATATCCAGGATATCGCCGAGACCTTTCTGAGTGGTAACGATGATGACAGTGTCACCGACCTGGATCGTATCCTGACCACGGGGAATCCAGGTTTTACCCTTTCGGTTGATGCTGCCGATCAGCAGGTTGGATTTTAATTTCAGCTCTGCCAGCGGAATATTCGTGACGGCAGAGGCATCATGGATGGCAAATTCCAGCGCCTCTGCGCGTCCGTCCAGAATTTGATACAGCGTCTCGACGTTACTGCCGATGGAATTGGACATCGCGCGGACATACTGTAAAATATAGTCTGCCGTCAGATGCTTAGGATAAATGACGCTGCCGATATCGAGGTTGTTGATAATCTCGGTAAAGGCGATTTTTGTCACCTTTGTGATGAGTTTTGCGTTGGAGTTTGCCTTGGCGAACAGAGAGAGCAGGATATTCTCCTCATCCAGACCGGTTAAGGTCAAAAAGGATTCCGCTTCGGAAAGACCTTCTTCCAACAGCAGCTGCTTGTCCGTTCCGTCTCCATAGATGATGGTGGAATCAGGTAAAAGCACGCTCAGCTGTTCGCAGCGGTCGCGGTTATTTTCCACGATGCGGACGTTGATATTCATCGCCTGCAGGAGGTTTGCTGTGTAATAGCCGAGCTTTCCGCCGCCGACGATCATCGCGTTTTTGACCTGACCGGTTTTAAAGCCGATGTGCTTGAAAAAGGTGGAGGCATTCTGCGGGGAAGCGATGATGGACAAGAGATCGTTGTCCCGCAGGATAAAATTACCATCCGGGATCGCAATCAAGTCGCCGCGCTCTACGGCGCAGATTAAAATATCGCTGTTTGTATGGGAGCCGATCTGGCTGACCGGCATGTTATTTAAGTGAAACTCCGGTTTGATGCGGAATTTTAACAGCTCCACGCGTCCTTTTGCAAAGGTGTCGATCTTGATCGCGGAGGGAAAACGCAGCAGACGGGAAATTTCCGTTGCGGCGGTCAGCTCTGGATTGATAATCATGGAGATGCCGAGCTTTTCCTTGATGAATCCGATTTCCTTATTATAAATCGGATTGCGGACGCGGGCGATGGTATGGCAGTTGCCCGCCTTTTTGGCAATCAGGCAGCAGAGCAGGTTTAATTCGTCGGAACCGGTCACTGCAATTAACAGATCGGCTTCTTCAACGCCCGCCTCCTGCTGGATATTGACGCTGGCACCGTTTCCAAGAATGCGCAAAGCATCCAGCTCTTCCGGGATGGAGGAGAGCTTCTGGGAGGATTCATCTATCAGTACGACATCGTGTTTTTCAGCGGAAAGCAGTTCCGCCAGTGTCAGGCCGACCTTGCCGCAGCCAATAATAATAATTTTCATGTTAGCCTCATCTTTTGAACTTGTTATTCGTCGTGTGTAAGGAGCAGATAGGGACTACTCCCACTCACTAGCACTCATTATAGCACGACGCAAATTTATTGCAATTGCAAAAAATATTCTTGACAAAAATTTAATTCTTCCCTATAGTGTACATAGTACACGGACAAAGATGAGGAAGAAGAAGAGTACGTTTACCCGGCTGACAGAGAGGGTCCCGGATCGCTGAAAGGAGACCTGAGCAAAGGAGAACGGAATGTGGCTTTGGAATCGGAGAGCTGAATGCGCAGCTGCGTGGTAAGCTTTCACGGTGGTCCCCGTTATCGGACAGTGGTTCTATAGGAATGACCGCGACAAGATTCCGAAACAGCTGGCGGCGCAGTCTTTGCAGCAGATCAGTTTTTCCGGAAAACAAAGGTGGTACCGCGTTTGGATTCAGACGCCCTTTGGCAGAGTTTTCTGTCGAAGGGCGTTTTTTTATCGTATAGGAAACTTCGTTTCCATACGATAAAAAAGCTCCGCGAGGATGCGCACTCGGCGCAAGGGTAGATGGTTGCCGAAGCAACCGCGCCTCGGCGCGAGAATGTGCCAAGGCACATTCTTTTTCATTCGCAGGATTTCTGATTTTTTCTCTCGGCGTCCCAAAGCCCTATAGCGGCAAAAATGAAAATGGAGGAAACAATGAGCAAGGAACTGGCAAAAACCTATGATCCCCATGGCATTGAGGATCGTCTGTACCAGAAATGGCTGGATAAGAAATATTTTCATGCGGAAGTAGACGAGAGCAAGAAACCGTTTACCATCGTCATTCCGCCCCCGAATATCACAGGACAGCTGCATATGGGGCACGCGCTGGACAATACCATGCAGGATATTCTGATCCGTTTTAAGAGAATGCAGGGATATAATGCGCTCTGGCAGCCCGGAACAGACCATGCAAGCATTGCAACAGAGGTTAAAATTATCGAGACCCTCAAAAAAGAAGGCATCGATAAGCGTGACCTCGGCAGAGAAGGATTTTTAAAGCGCGCCTGGGAATGGAAAGAGGAATACGGTGGGAGAATCATCAATCAGTTAAAGAAGCTGGGATCCTCCTGTGACTGGGACAGACTCCGTTTCACGATGGACGAAGGCAGCAATCAGGCTGTTACAGAAGTATTCTGCCGCATGCACGAAAAAGGCTGGATTTATAAAGGAAACAGAATCGGCAACTGGTGTCCTGTCTGCAAAACTTCTATTTCTGATGCAGAGGTTGTATACGAAGAACAGGCTGGTCATTTCTGGCATATCAAATATCCGCTGATCGATGAAAACGGAGAGGTAAGCACGACAGAATTTCTGGAATTTGCGACCACTCGTCCGGAAACCATGCTGGGCGATAGTGCGGTTGCAGTTAACCCGTCCGACGAGCGTTATCAGCATCTGGTTGGCAGAAAGGTTCTGCTGCCGATTGTAAACCGTCAGATTCCGATCGTTGCGGATTCCTATGTAGATATGGAATTTGGTACCGGCGTTGTAAAGATCACTCCGGCACATGACCCGAATGACTTTGAGGTAGGAAAACGTCATAACCTGGAGCAGATTAATATCTTAAATGATGATGCAACCATCAATGAAAACGGCGGTAAGTTCGAAGGCATGGATCGCTATGAAGCGAGAAAAGCCATTGTGAAGGAATTAGATGATATGGGTCTGTTAGTCCGGATCGAAGACTACAGCCATAATGTAGGCACCCATGACCGCTGCGGCACGACTATCGAGCCTATGATCAAAAAGCAGTGGTTTGTAAAGATGGACGAGCTGATCAAGCCCGCAGTAAAAGCAGTTCAGGATAAGGAAATCCGTCTGATTCCGGAGCGCATGGAAAAGACTTACTTCAACTGGACGGACAACATCAAAGACTGGTGTATTTCCAGACAGCTGTGGTGGGGACACAGAATTCCGGCTTATTACTGCGATTCCTGCGGCGAAACCGTGGTAGCGCGCACCGAGCCGACTGTTTGCCCGAAGTGCGGCGGCACACATTTTACACAGGATCCCGATACGCTGGATACCTGGTTTTCATCCGCGCTGTGGCCCTTCTCCACTCTCGGTTGGCCGGAAAAGACGAAGGAGCTGGAATATTTCTATCCGACTGATGTGCTTGTAACTGGTTACGATATCATTTTCTTCTGGGTTATCCGTATGATTTTCTCCGGATATGAGCAGATGGGCGAAAAGCCGTTTAAAACAGTACTGTTCCACGGACTTGTAAGAGACTCTCAGGGACGCAAGATGAGCAAATCCCTCGGAAACGGTATCGATCCGCTGGAAATCATCGACAAATACGGTGCGGACGCACTGCGCCTGACGCTGATCACCGGCAATGCGCCCGGCAACGACATGCGTTTCTACATGGAGCGTGTAGAAGCGAACAGAAACTTTGCAAACAAGGTATGGAACGCATCCCGTTTCATCCTGATGAATATGGAAGGCAAAGAAGTTCCTGCGGATGCGTCTGCGCATCTGGAGCCTGCCGATAAGTGGATTCTCTCCCGTTTGAATAACGTCGTAAAAGAAGTGACCGACAACATGGAAAACTTCGAGCTGGGTGTTGCCGTACAGAAGGTTTATGACTTTATCTGGGATGAATTCTGCGACTGGTATATCGAGATGGTAAAACCCCGTCTGTATGCGACGGACGATGCCGACAGCCAGAACGCTGCACTGTGGACGTTAAAAACTGTCCTGATCGACGCTTTAAAACTTCTGCATCCGTATATGCCTTTTATTACCGAAGAAATCTTCTGCACCCTGCAGTCCGAAGAGGAATCCATCATGATTTCCTCCTGGCCGGTTTATCAGCAAGAGAGACACTTCGAGAAAGAAGAGCAGGAGATTGAAATCCTCAAGGAAGCTGTCCGCGGCGTCCGCAACGTCCGTACCAGCATGAACGTTCCGCCTTCCAGAAAAGCCCATGTTTATGTGGTAAGCGACCAGAAAGAGCTGCAAAATACCTTCGAGGAGGGCAAGCTGTTCTTTGCATCCCTGGCGAGCGCATCCGATGTGACCTGTCAGGCGGACAAGACAGGTATCGCAGAGGACGCGGTATCCGTTGTGATCCCGAACGCAACCCTTTATATTCCATTTGCAGAGCTGGTTGATCTTGCAAAAGAGATCGAGCGTCTGGAAAAAGAAGAGAAGCGCCTCGAGGGCGAGCTTTCCAGAGTAAATGGCATGCTGCACAATGAGCGTTTCATGAGCAAGGCACCGGAAAGCAAGATCGCAGAAGAGCGCGGCAAGCTGGAAAAATACACGCAGATGATGGAACAGGTAAAAGAACGGTTAGGTCAGCTGTGCAAGTAAGCGGGAAGATGCATGCTTTCAGCGAAATATGGTTTTCTTATTAAGTTTTTTATTAATAGGAAAGTGCAGGGCGGTTTTGTAACAAAAGCAGAGCCGCTCTGTTTTTGTTCATGCAACGCTGCATTCCTCTAAACCGGACGGGATTGCAGCATGTCCGCAGTTTCTGACGGAAAAACGCGAAAATGCGAAGTGCTTTCCTGAATTTCCGGAAAAATTAGATTGATTTTTTTGTGTGCCCTGCGTATTATAATGGTATTGAATCCATGAGGATAAGAGCAGATAAGCGGGAGGATGCGCATGATCAACTTTGAAGAAGAATTGAAAAAGTTCCATCCCAGCCTTGAAATCGATGAGGCGGAGGATGTGATTATAAACCACAATATGACAGACTTTACGGATATTCTGGTAGACATGGTCAAAGAGCAGGAAAAAGAAATGGCCGATGCCGCCGGGAAGAAAGAGTAAAGGAGCAAATATATGCAGTGCTATAATTGTGGAGCAGATCTGACAGAAAAGAATTTCTGCACGAACTGCGGGGCAGATGTTTCGAGATATAAGAAGCTTCTGAGCATTTCCAATTATTATTATAATGACGGTCTGGATAAAGCCGGTGTCCGGGATCTTTCCGGTGCGATCGAGAGTCTGAAGCTGTCGTTGAAATTCAACAAATATCATATCGAGGCGAGAAACCTCCTGGGATTGATTTATTTTGAAATGGGCGAGACCGTTCCGGCGCTGAGTGAATGGGTCATCAGCAAAAACCTCCGCCCGGAGAAAAATATCGCGGATGATTACATCAACGCCGTACAGAAGAGCCCGACGCAGCTGGAAGAGTTTGCACAGATGAGCCGGAAATATAATCAGGCGCTCAACTACTGTTATCAGGACAGCAAGGATTTGGCGCGGATTCAGTTGAAAAAGGTGCTTTCCGACCATCCGAATTTTGTACAGGCACATCTGCTTTTGGCGCTTTTGTACATGGATGCGGCGGACTGGGAGAAAGCGCGCAAGGAGCTGACCCGCTGCCTGCGGATCGACTGCGCGAATACGACGGCGCTTCGGTATATGCATGAAGTGGACATTGCGTTAAAAACCGATGATGACGGGAAATTTGTCCGCAAACAGGGAAAGGGCGAGGAAGTCGTCAAATACCAGAGCGGCAATGAGACGATTATTCAGCCGATCAGCCAGATAGAACCGAAAAAGAGCTTCGGGTGGCTGTGGGGAACGCTCGCAGGTCTTGCGGTCGGTGTAGCGGTATCCTGGTTTTTGATCCTGCCTGCGCGGGTACAGATCGCACAGACGGAGTTAAACAATAAGCTGACAGCAGTCGGGGAAGAAGCCGACCGCAAAAATGCAGAGATTTCCAGCTTAAATCAGCAGATAGAGACGCTGACTAAGGAAAATGACGAGCTGACGGCGCAGAACGGCAAGCTGTCCGGCGCGGACGGCAGCATGAGCGCGGTAGAAGCGCTGTTGAATGCAGCAAGTGTCTATATGGAGACGCCGGACGATATCGAAGCACTTTCCGAAGCGGTGGACAAGATCAGCCGCGATGCGATGGAGAGCAGCGACACCTCCGAGGCGGCGCGTAAGCTCTATCAACAGCTTTTGCAGGACACTGGCACAGACCTTGCAGCGAACTATTATGACACCGGCTACAAGGCATATCGTTCCGGGGATTATGAGACGGCGATTGAAAACCTGACGAAAGCGGTTTCCTATGATGAGACGAACAGTGAAGCGCTTTATGCGCTGGCAAATTCCTATCGCGACAACGGCAACAAGCGCCAGGCGAAGGAAACCTACCAGAAGGTAATTGAACTGTTCCCGAACACGGAAAAAGCAACCCAGTCCCAGCGCGCGCTGGATCAGCTGGACAATTAAAAGGCGACAATTTAAAAAGGATTTTACAAAAGAGGATGAAAAGCACAATAGCTTTTTGTCCTTTTTTTGCTATCTACGGATTCAGAATGTTTGCAGATTGCCGTGCGGCAATTCGGGGATAGCTATTTCACGGTTAAGGTCCCCAAGCCGTTTGTGCCTGCACGAAATTTATATAGAAAAAGGAGAGTAGCATGGAAGAGGATTATAAAATTATCGATCACTATCTGATGATCCGCCTGCCGGAAGAAATCGACCACCACAGTTGCAGCGTGATCTGCAGGAGGGCGGATCACATGATGTTGGACAACAGCGTCAGCCACATCGTGTTTGATTTTTCCGACACAAAATTTATGGACAGCTCCGGCATCGGCGTACTGGCGGGGCGTTACCGCAAGATTTCCTGTTTTGGAGGCAAGGTGTATGTAATTCACGCCAACCGGCGCATCCGGAAAATTTTGGAAATGTCGGGCATCGGCGATATCGTGGAGATGATAGATCAGGAAGAAAAGATTGAAAAACAATAGAATGTACGCTCTGCGAGCATTCTATTGTCATGAATAAAATTTTTCAATCGCGAGATTTGTGTCTGCGCGCACTTGACACAAACTCGGCATGCGCAAAAAGCGTGCGCAGAAATGAGAGGAAAGCATGAATAACATGAAAGTGGAATTTGAAGCCCTGCCGGAAAACGAAGGCTTTGCGAGGGTTGCTGTAGCGGCGTTTTTGACGCCCTTAAATCCGACACTGGAGGAGATCGAGGACGTCAAAACTGCCGTTTCGGAGGCAGTTACAAACGCAGTCATCCACGGATATAAGGAGCAGGGAGGAACGATTGAAATTTCCTGTGTGCTGGAAAAGGATCTTTTGAAAATGGAAATCACCGATCAGGGCTGCGGGATCGAAAATGTGGAACAGGCGATGGAGCCGATGTTCACGACGCGCCCGGATCTGGAACGTTCCGGTATGGGATTTTCTTTTATGGAAGCGTTTATGGACTGCCTGGAGGTGGAATCGACCGTGGGGAAGGGGACGCGTGTGATTATGGAAAAAAAACTGGGAAATGCGCCGTGGGTCAGTGATCCGGATCAAGAAGAGGAGTAGCACATGGAAATATCAGTATTGATCGAAAAGGCGCAGGCAGGAGATGCGTCTGCCAGAAAAATACTGATAGAAGAAAATCTGGGACTAGTTCACCATATTGTGAAACGGTTTGCAGGGCGGGGATACGAGGCGGAGGATCTGTTCCAGACCGGAACGATCGGACTGATGAAAGCGATTGATCATTTTGATTTAAGCTACGATGTCAAATTTTCTACATATGCGGTTCCTCTGATTGCAGGAGAGATCCGGCGTTTTCTGCGCGATGATGGACCGGTCAAGGTCAGCCGGTCATTAAAGGATGCGAATTATAAGCTGCGGCAGGAGGCTGCGCGCATTCAGACGCAGGAGGGACGCGACCCGACGCTGCGCGAGCTGTGTGAAAAAACAGGAATCGCCTATGAAGACGCGGTCATGGCGGTCGCTGCAGCCGGGGAGGTTGAATCGCTGTCAAAGCCGGTCTATGAGGGGGATGGGAAAGAGATCGCGCTGATGGATCAGCTTGCGGCACGGTCTGCAGACAACACCTGGGAGGACGCAGAAAAGAACCGGCTGGTAGACCGGATGCTGTTAAAACAGCTTATAGACGAGCTTCCCGAACAGGAAAAAATCCTGATCCGGCTGCGCTACTACGAGGATCAGACGCAGGCCCAGATCGCCAAAAAACTCGGTATCAGCCAGGTGCAGGTTAGCCGGATGGAAAAGAAAATCCTGATCCGCATGCGAGAGCGGTCGGGGGTGTAGGACAGCGATGAGGACTGCATAGCTGTAGAAAGCGCTCGGCGGCAGCGATGGCAGCAGGGCAGTGCGTAGAACCAGCTGGCGGCAGATGGTACGATTTTTGCAGACAGCCCGAAAAAGAAAAAACGTCTGATCTGCATAACTTTTTTTGCCCGGGTGCATACTGTGTGAAACAGGAGGAACATACAGATGCCGAAAGAAGTGCTGTATTTAAAGCTTGAGCAAAACGCAGAGCTGTCCGGTGAAAGCGTGCATATCAGCGATCTTGGAAAATTATATTGTAAAACGCAAAGCGTGCAGAATCGATGCAGAACGCTTCCTGTTTTCCGATTTGAGGAAAAAGATAAGGGGCGCCGGGTGGTTAGCGCGCTTTTTGTGATTTCGCTTTTGCAGCAGGACAATCCGAATCTGGAGGTGGAAAGCATCGGCGCGCCGGAAACGGTGGTGGAGCAGGTAAAAGTCAGTCGTTATCCGGGCTTCTGGCAGGTGTGCAAAATCGTCTTTGTCTGCTGCATCTGCTTTTTTGGCGCAGCGTTTACGATCATGGCGTTTCATAACGACATCGGGATTCGCGAGGTGTTCGGGCAAATTTACGAGCTTTTGACCGGACAGGAGCCGCAGTCGGTTACAGCGCTGGAAATCGCGTATTCGATCGGGCTGGCACTTGGCATTTTGGTGTTTTTCAACCATATCGGTGGGAGGAGGATTACGTCCGATCCGACACCGATCGAAGTGGAAATGCGTAAATATGAAACGGACGTCAATCAGGCATTGACAGAAACTGCAGATCGGGAAAAAAAGACGCTGGACGTCTGAAAGGGGGGAAAATTGTGATTTTATCGAAGCTTTTGCCGGTGGTTGTCGGACTGGGCGCAGGCATTCTCGTTTCGGCAGGCGTTTTTACGGTGCTGCTTTCGGTAGGACTTGTGCCACGCTTTGCAGGAAAGACCCACACGGGGGAAAAAATTTTTCTGTACGAGGAAATGGTTGTCTTTGGAACGCTCGTCGGCTGTCTGGCAAGTGTATTTCCGGGTGCAGTAATTTTTGGCAGGGAATGGTTGCAGAAAAGGTTGGAAGCGGGAGCAGCTTTTGAGTGGCTGGTTCTGACGGCGGAAGCCCTGACCGGTCTGTTTGCCGGAATTTTCGTCGGCTGTCTGGCACTTGCAATTGCAGAAATGCTGGACTCCATTCCGATTCTGACGCGTCGGATCGGTTTTCGGCACGGACTCGGGCTGATGGTGATTTCCATTGCGATGGGAAAAGCGGTTGGAAGCCTGTTGTATTTCTGGCATCCTATTTTTCGGTAAAAACTCCGTTACAAACGGTGAATCGTGCAGCAGATTCGGAAAGGAACAGCATATGGAAAAGTATCAGGCAGACCAGTCTTTTCAGAAACAGTATGAAAAATATGTCAAACAGGTGACGCCGACACACAATCTTGCATTGCAGATGCTGCATGCATTTGTGACGGGCGGTATAATCTGCACGGTAGGACAGATTATTTTGAACGTTGCGAAGTCAAACGGATTGGACGATGCGGCAGCAGGAAGCGTGTGCGCGATTCTGCTTGTTCTGGCGAGCGCACTTCTGACCGGCTTTAACATTTATCCGTCTCTGGTAAAGTGGGGCGGGGCGGGGGCGCTGGTTCCGATTACCGGTTTTGCCAATTCCGTAGCCGCCCCGGCGATTGAATTTCAGAAGGAGGGACAGGTATTCGGAATCGGCTGCAAAATTTTTACGATCGCCGGACCGGTTATTTTGTATGGAATTTTTGTCAGCTGGGTGCTTGGACTGATCGGATGGATCGGTTCACTTTTATAATTTTCCTGCGAGCAGGAAATCAGTCTGCAAAAATGCTGCGGGTGAATGTTGTTGAAACGATGCCGTTCACCCGCGCCATTCGCAAAATCGCAGCTTCGCTGCTCCCCGCTGCTTCGCAGCTTCTTTTGCTCATGAAATGGCGCTCCCCTCGTGCCTTCTTACAGACTGATTTTTCTGCGAGCAGGAAATCAGGCTGCAAAAAGGCACGGGTGAACTTAGTCGATCACATGGTGCTGGAGCCACTTGCGGGAGTGGAAGCGGAGCATGAAAACGACCGCACGCACGCTCCAGTCTGCGAACATGCCGATCCAAACCGCGATGGGACCGAAGCCACAGAAGCGGCATAAAAAGATGCATAGGCTTACCCGGCACAGCCACATGCTGGCACAGGAGGTAATCATGGAAAATTTCACATCGCCGGCTGCGCGCATGCCGTAGGCGGGAATAAAGGAAAGCACCCACGAAATCGGTTTGGTGATGGTAATAAATGCGACCATCTGCAGGCAGAGGCGGGCGCTTTCTGCTTCCATGCCGCCGAGGATAGTGATCGGCTTTGCGAGCAGATAGACGACGGCACAGGAGATGAGGATGACGATTTCCGAAAGCCAGGACAGCCTTTTGATGTAATAAATCGCTTCATCTTTCCGTTTTGCACCGATACACTGACCGACGACGGTCATCAGTCCGATGCCGACACCCATGGCGGCGATTCCGTTTAATGCCTCCAGGATACTGGTCATTGCCTGCGCGGCGATGGCAACCGTACCGAGAGTGGAGACGGTTGACTGAATGGCGAGCTTACCGAACTGGAACATGCTGTTCTCAATTCCGGATGGAATGCCGATGAATAAAACGCGTTTGATCAAAGACCAGTCCGGACGGATAGAAAAGTAGTTGCGTACATAAATCTGTTCTGCAGGGTTTCTCAGCTGCCAGATCACGACGATCGCACAGAAAATACGGGAAACCAGGGTGGAAATTGCCGCGCCGGCGACGCCCATGCCAAAGACGAAGATCAGGATCGCATTTCCTCCGATATTTAAGAAGTTGGAAAGGATGGAAATCGTCATAGGACCTTTGGTGTTGTTTTGTGCACGCAAAATGGAAGCACCTGCATCGTATAGACCGATGAATGGGAACGACAAAAGTGTGAAGAAAAAGTAAATCTGGGAGTTTGCCATAACGTCCGTGTCTACAGTGCCGAAAATCAGACGAAGCAGCGGAAAACGGAAGATCAGGCATAAAAGCGACAGCGAACAGGAAAGGACGAGCATAACGAAAAGCACCTGCTCTGCGGAACACTTCGCCTTTTTCAGGTTCTGACTGCCGAGGTACTGGGAGCAGAGGATCGCGCCGCCTGCCGCCAGCGCGGAGAGCGCCTGAATCACTAAAATGTTGATTGCATCAACGAGAGAAACTGCGGAAATTGCAGCGGAGCCGACGTTGCTGACCATCATCGTGTCGGCGGTTCCCATCAGGGAAGACAGAAGCTGCTCGACCATGATGGGGACAAGCAGCGTCCGAAGCTGTTTATTGGTGAAAAGATGTTGTGTTGCTGTTTGTTTTTTTGTGTTCACGAAAAAATCATGCGCCTCCTGAAATATTGGAAAAGTCTGCGGAAAATAAAAACCTTCTGTATCATAGCAGAAAATAAAATGGATGAAAATAGGGAAAACAGCTCATTTTTTACAGAAGAAGAATGCCTTTTATGCTGTTAGAAAAACTACAGATGTGGTAAGATGAAAAAGATACTACTGTGGCACCCTTCCGGGAAAGAGTGCCGGCAGAAATTGGATGAAAAATCCGGAGACATGAGGGATGAGAGATGAATGAGAAAGTACAACAGACAGAAACCGGAAATGCGCTGCAGCGTTTCCTGAAACGGAAAAATATTATTTTTTCGGCAAAACGTTATGGAATCGACGCGTTGGGCGCGATGGCGCAGGGATTGTTTGCATCGCTTTTGATCGGTACAATTATCGGAACGCTGGGAGAGCAGATCGGAAGTCAGGTGCTGGTGGACGCCGGAGGCTTTGCAAAAAGCGTGGCCGGACCGGCGATGGCAATTTCGATCGGCTATGCACTGCAGGCACCGCAGCTGGTGTTATTTTCCCTGCTTGCAGTCGGGGCGGCAGCCAATTCGCTGGGCGGGGCGGGCGGACCGCTTGCAGTTTTGATCGTTGCAATTGTGGCGGCGGAATGCGGCAAGGCGGTTTCCAAGGAAACGAAGATTGATATTTTAGTCACGCCTCTGGTGACAATCCTTTCCGGAGTGCTGCTGTCGATGTGGTGTGCGCCGACAATCGGAGCTGCTGCGAGCGCAGTCGGAAGCCTGATCATGTGGGCGACGGAGCTGCAGCCGTTCTTTATGGGTATTTTGGTATCGGTTATTGTAGGTGTTGCGCTGACGCTGCCGATCAGCTCTGCAGCGATTTGCGCGGCGCTGAACTTAACCGGGCTTGCCGGGGGTGCGGCAGTTGCGGGCTGCTGTGCGCAGATGGTCGGCTTTGCGGCGATGAGTTTCAAAGAAAACAAGTGGAGCGGACTAATTTCCCAGGGATTGGGCACAAGTATGCTGCAGATGGGCAATATCGTAAAAAATCCGCGCATCTGGATTCCACCGACGCTGGCGGCAGCCATCACCGGACCGATTGCGACCTGTCTGTTCCAGCTTCAGATGAACGGACCCGCAGTTTCCTCCGGAATGGGAACCTGCGGACTGGTGGGACAGATCGGCGTTTATACCGGCTGGCTGGAAGAAATTGCAGCGGGCAGTCGGAGTCAGATTACAGCGTTTGACTGGATCGGCATGATCTTGATCTGCTTCGTGCTTCCGGCGGTGCTGAGCCTGGTGTTTGGACAGATTTTAAGAAAAATCGGCTGGATCAAAGAAGATGACCTGAAGCTGTAAAGCATTTGGACAAGAAGGCAGCATTCAGATAAAAGCGTTATCAGAGGAAAGACTGCTGCATTTACGGCAGAAAAGGAGGGTATATGATTTCTGAAAAAAAGAGCGGAGCGCCGTACTTAAACGTCTGGTTTGGTAATTTCTACCGACCGGCGTATGACGATCAGGCGTTTGTCGCAGAGGGGATGGAGCTGTTAAAAAAGTTCGGCTTCAACAGTGTTTTGCTCGATTCCAAGGACTGGGAGGATTTTCGGGAACGCTATGAGGGAAAGCCTGCGAGCCAGTATGTCGGCATGCAGGAGTTTATGATGGAGCAGATCAAAAAGCAGGGGATGAGCCATACATTTCTGGCGATTTATCTGAATGCAGATAACCTGTATCCGAATATTCGTTTTAGCCCGCCGGTGTTCGGGGAATCTGTTGTGACGGCAAAAGGCAATGACGGTCGCTGGTATCGTTATTGGTCGGAGAAAGCGCAGGAGACGATGACGGAGCACGTTTCACAGCTTTTAGAGATGTACGGTGAAAATATGACCCGGATCGAAGTGGACGGAAAAGAAAGGAAACCGCTGTGCAGCATGTGGGACCCGGTCGTTGCACCGAGCTTCGATGAGGATGGAAAAAAGCGCTATCGCAGCTGGCTTGAAAAGCGCTATAACGGAGATATTGAAACCTTTAACCGTTTCTATAAAACGGAAGCAAACAGCTTTGAAACGATCGAACCCGAGCAATACTGGTTTGAACTGCGTTATCCTGGAAAAAATGGTTTTTCGGAAAAAGAGCTGGAAGACCGGGATGAAAAATGCCGCGTATGGATGGACAACCAGCGCTGGAAAAGCGACGAGCTGGTGCTTTATTTTGAAGCGATGCAGAAAAAGCTCCATGCACTTGATCCGCAGCTGTATCTGTGCCCGGATTTGAGCCAGTGGGGATATTTTTTGAACGTGGATGGAAGCTTTTTAACCGGTGCAGGGCTTTCTGATCTGTGGGATACGGCGGTGCGAGGCGCTGATTTTTACCGGATTGCCCCGTATGTGGATGCGGCGCATTTTATTTCTGTGCCGGTGCTTCCAAACGGCGACCCGGACTGCTATGTGACAGCATGTCAACACAGCATGATGCGGAATATGAATCGTGGCAGATCCTTTGTCGGCGGCATTTACTGGGGAAGATTTGTTTATAATGACCTATATGCGTGGATTTCTCCGTGTGAGGCGGTCGCCTCGTTGGCGGCGTCCGGCGCTTCCGGATATGCGTCTTACGGCATGTGCGGGTTAGACGACGGCGGCGTGTTACACCGGATGCCGGAAGCGTTCTGCAGGTCTTTAGAAGAAGGCAACCGATGGTGGAAAGAGGTTGTTTCGAGGCTCGGAGGGAGAAAAGCTGCAAAGGCAGCAGTGCTGTTCCCGTCTGCGATGGCGCTTGCAGAGACGTTTGACACGGAGCACAATCATGACAGGCGGCTGGATCTTCTGGGCTGGTATAAGGCTCTGGAGGACTGGCAGATCGACGTTGACGTTGTAGATGGCAGCATTTTCAAGGATCAGACAGCAGATCAGTACGAGGTGCTCGTGCTCGCGGCAAACGACTGCTATGCGCTTGACCCGGATTCTGAACTGGAGCAGGGCATTGCAGCATGGGTAAAAAATGGCGGAATGCTGCTGCACGGACCGATGGATTTGCTTGCACAGGCGAGCGTTGGCAGCCACTGCCTTTCCCATGAAAAGGATTCGTTTGAGTGCAGCGGCGAAAAGGGAATGCTGACCGGAACGCAGTTTGGCAGCTTCGAGGAGGAAAACGCCGACGTGCTCGCAGTCTGGGAAACGGACGAAAAGCCAGCGATTGTCAAGCGCACATTTGGGAAGGGAACCGTTTGCGAAATCGGATTTTTCTACGGCTTTGAATACACCGGCAGAATCGCACCGCACGTTCCGTTGACGCAGCGCAATAACGAGCTGTACCCTTTGACCATGCTGAAAAAAGATCCCGTAGGGATGCTTCTGGAAGAAAAATTCGGCACGACACTGACCCGGAAAAAAGGCGTTGAGCGCGCAGAATTTGAAAACGGTACGGTTATCGTCAACCACAGCTCCTATCCGTGCAGAATCGATGAACCCGGAACACGCTATTTCCAGAATCCCGAACTGTACCAGGATTTGGACAGCAAAATCCTGCTCCCGCATATGGGAGTTTTTATCGAGAGGAAAGTTTGAAAAATTTTTTAAACTTTTCAGAGTGTGCTGCCGCGCGTTGACTTCTCGATGGAAGATCGTTATAATAAAGACCACGGCTTTTGCTGTGGTCTTTATTATCGTATAGGAAACTTCGTTTCCATACGATAAGTAACGCTCTACGAGGATGCGCACTCGGCGCAAGGGTAGATGGTTGCCGAAGCAACTGCGCCTCGGCGCGAGAATGTGCCACGGCACATTCTTTTATCGTATAGGAAACTTCGTTTCCATACGATAAGTAACGCTCCGCGAGGATGCGCACTCGGCGCAAGGGTAGATGGTTGCCGGAGCAACCGCGCCTCGGCGCGAGAATGTGCCAAGGCACATTCTTTTTCAAAAAAAATAGAAAGTTGAGAAATTGATGATAAATAAAAAAACAAAATTTTGTAAAGCTGCAGCGCTTCTGGGCGCGGCTGTTATGATGATTTCTGCGCTGGCAGGATGTGGGAAAAATACGAAGGTCGTTCTGACGGCGGGTCTGAAAAAGAACGAGGTATTCCGGATTTCAAGTGCATCTTGTGTGCTGCCGGAGGTGATGGTATATCTGACGAACATGCAGAATCAGTATGAATCCGTCTATGGAAGCCAGATCTGGAACGCTTCCGACGGACAGCTTTCGCTGGAGCAGGAGGAACGGGAACAGGTGTTGACACAGCTGGCGAGAATCAAGGTGATGAACTTGCTCGCCCAGAAAAAAGAAGTGACGCTGGATGATAAGGAAAAGGAGCGTGCGGCAGCGGCGGGCAGGGAATATTTTGCTTCCTTGAACAGCGCGGAGGTGACGGCACTCAACGTGACGCAGGATCTGATTACGAAGATGTATGAAGAGTATGCGCTTGCAGAAAAGGTTTATCAGACGATTGTAGAAAATGTCAATCCGGAGGTCAGTGACGATGAAGCGCGCACCATCACGGTAGATATGATCAGGGTCGGCGATTCTGCCAAAGCTTCTCAGGTGCTTGGCAAGGCAAAGGAAGAGGGTGTGGATTTTGAGACGCTTGCGCAGGCGGAGAGCGAGGACCAAACGGTGACGCAGTCGTTTGGAAAAGGCGAGGTTTCGGAAGCACTGGAAAAGGCGGCGTTTAACCTCGGCAAGGACGAAATCAGCGACGTGGTGGAATCAGACGGAAGTTACTATATTTTAAAATGTATCAGCACGTTCGACGAGGCGCAGACCAAAGCGAATAAAGAAAAAATAGTAAAACAGCGCCAGAGCGAGGCATTCGATACGGAATATACGGCGTTTGAGCAGACATTGGTACGTCAGCTCAACGAGGAACTCTGGAATTCCGTCACGATGATTCATCAGGACGATGTCAAAACCTCCAGCTTTTTTGAAGTATACCAGATGTATTTCCAGCATCAGGAGTGAGCAGGAATAGCCAGGCATTCCGGCAGGACGTCGCGCTTCCGGCTTATGAAAACTGCCCTGTCGGACGCTGCGTTTCAGCTTATGAAAACTGCCCGACAGTGCGCTGTACCCTGTTTATGAAAAATTTAGAATTGCGGGAAACGCGGCAACCATGCGGGCTTTCCAAAAATTATTAGCACTCAACTAAAATGAGTGCTAATTTTTTATTGACTTTTTGAAACGACAGGACTACACTATGGATAAAGCTTGGAGGAAAGCTTCTCCAGGCATCTGAAAACGAACTGAGAAAGAAAGGATCGTGATATTTCATGGCTGAAAAGCACGGAGCATTATCAATTAACAGCGACAATATTTTTCCGATTATTAAAAAGTGGTTATATTCGGATCATGACATTTTTTACAGAGAGCTGATTTCCAACGGCTGCGATGCCATTACGAAGTTAAAGAAGCTGGATATGATGGGAGAATACGAGCTTCCGGAAGGCTACAAGCCCAGAGTGGATGTTATCGTTGACCCGGATGCAAAGACCATCCGGTTTATCGATAACGGTGTCGGCATGACTGCGGATGAGGTGGAAGAATACATCAACCAGATCGCATTTTCCGGTGCGACAGATTTTATTGCAAAATATAAAGATAAGACAAACGACGACCAGATCATCGGTCATTTCGGCCTGGGCTTCTATTCCGCATTTATGGTAGCAGATGAGGTGCATATCGATACCCTTTCCTGGCAGAAGGATGCAAAGCCGGTTCACTGGGAGTGCGACGGCGGCACAGAATATGACATGCAGGATGGTACCCGCACAGAAGTCGGTACCTGCATTACCCTGTTCTTAAACGAGGACTGCCTGCAGTTCTGCAACGAGTATAAGGCAACCGAAGTGATCAAAAAGTATTGTTCCTTCATGCCTGTGGAAATTTACGTTTCCAGAGCCAATACACCTGAGACACAGACGATTCTTGCGAGTGAGAAGCTCGACAGCGATCATGTGATCGAAGAAGTGAAGAAAGAAAAGGAAGAAGATCCGGATAAGCTCAAAATTACAAAGCGTCCGGAGCTGATCAACGATACTCACCCGCTCTGGACGAAGAACCCCAGTGAATGCACAAAGGAAGAGTACGTTGATTTCTACCGCAAGGTATTTATGGATTACAAGGAGCCTCTGTTCTGGATTCATCTGAACATGGATTATCCGTTCAACTTAAAGGGTATCCTGTACTTCCCGAAGATCAACATGGAATACGAATCCATCGAGGGCGTCATCAAGCTGTACAATAATCAGGTATTTATTGCCGATAATATTAAAGAAGTAATTCCGGAATTTTTACTGCTGTTAAAGGGTGTCATTGATTGCCCTGATCTGCCGCTGAACGTGTCCAGAAGCGCGCTGCAGAACGATGGCTTTGTAAAGAAAATTTCCGATTATATTACCAAAAAGGTTGCGGATAAGCTGTCCGGCATGTGCAAGACCCAGAAGGATGAATACGAGAAATACTGGGATGATATCGCTCCGTTCATCAAATTCGGCTGCTTAAAGGACGAAAAATTCTGCGAGAAGATGACGGATTACATCCTCTTCAAGAACCTGGACGGCAAATATATGACCCTGCCCGAGTGCCTGGAAGTCAATAAGACTGACCCGGATGAGACCCAGGAGGGTGCTGTGGATGAGAACGGCGAAAAGGTAGAAGCAGAAGTCGTAGAGGACAAGAACGAAGATTCCGCTGAGGAAGAGAAGAAAGACAAGACCATCTACTATGTAACAGATGAAAAACAGCAGAGCCAGTATATCAACATGTTCAAGGCTGCCAAAATGGATGCCGTTATGCTGACCGACCGGATCGACCAGCCCTTTATCTCTCAGTTGGAAGCAAAGAATGAGGGGATTCATTTTGCAAGAATCGATGCTGACTTAACCGATGCGTTTAAGGCAAAGACCAGCAAGAAGACGCAGGAAGAATTAAACGCGCAGGCGGAAAAGGTTGAAAAGCTGGTTCAGAAAGCACTGAAAAACGACAAGATCAAGGTAAAGATCGAAAAGCTCAAGAATAAAAAGGTATCCTCTGTTCTGACGGTTTCCGAAGAGAGCAGAAGAATGCAGGATATGATGAAGATGTATGGCGGCGGCATGGATATGAGCATGTTCGGTGCAGAGGGCGAGACGCTGGTATTGAATGCAAACCATCCGCTCGTAACCTACATTACGGAGCACGAAGACGATGCAAACACCAAGATGATCTGCGAACAGCTCTATGATCTGGCGAAGCTCCAGAACGCACCGCTTTCTCCGGAAGCGATGACCAAGTTTGTAGCGCGCTCCAATGACATTATGCTGCTGCTTGCAAAATAAAAGCGCAGGCTGTGAAAAGGGCATTGCCGCAAATAACTCATCAGAGAAAACTAGTACATCGTTTTCGAAATAGCGATACCACTCACTTGCCTGTGAATCCGATTGCACAGGTATAAAAGCCTCAGCGTAGCCCGCTACGCCTGCGTTTTTATACCTGCACACTCGAATCCACATCCTACGCGATTGGTATAGTTATTTACGAAACGCTGTACTAGTAAATGCGAAGACCGCATGCAGGATGAATATACAATTCCTGTCTGCGGTCTTTTTATCGTATGGGAAACTTCGTTTCCATACGATAAAAACGCTCCGCGAGGATGCGCACTCGGCGCAAGGGTAGATGGTTGCTAAAGCAACCGCGCCTCGGCGCGAGAATGTGCCAAGGCACATTCTTTATTATCGTATAGGAAACTTCGTTTCCATACGATAAAAACGCTCCGCGCGGATCGCACTGCAGCGGAATGGAAGAATGTCGCTTGCGCGACCCGCCGCAGGCGGAGAATCCTGCTTCGCAGGATTCTTTTTTATACCTGCCATTACGTCCCAGGCTCTGCGATACGGCTGACCGCCACATAAATGTTTGAAATCTGATACCAGGTCGGATAATCCACGATTCCGGTTGCCGGGAGGTTGAAGATACGCTGAAAAGCCCGCACCTGTGCAGCGGTCTGGGGACCGAAGATGCCGTCGGCAGAGGTTTTCGGGATAGCAGGGTAGTTCTGTGCGATGCGGTTTAACTGCTCCTGCATCTGTCGAACCTTTGTGCCGGATGCACCGATTGTCAGGTCATAGCCGGGCCAGGAGGATGGGACGCCGCTGATGGCCTGGGCTGCGTTGATATACATGTCGTTGCCGTAATAGTAGCGGATGATCTCAATCGCGCTGTAGCCCTGGTCACCGAGATATTTGGAGCCCCACTGGGAGAGACCCTGACAGCTGACGCGATTTCCGTCGCAATAGCTGGTAAAGATCGGCTGCCGCACGCCGGGGCGGGAGAGATAATTTGCAAAAATGGAGTCCACGAGGCGGTCAATGTTGCTGTAGATATTTCTGCCGTAGATGAATTTCTGGTCGTAGGCGGTGGAAGAGGTGATGGTAAAGGAATAACCCTTTGCACGATACCATTCTGTGTATACACGATTCAGGGTAAAGGACTGAATGACGAGGATGTTGGCGTAGATAGTGCTCTCCGGCCAGGTTGCATAGATTTCGGAAGAAGCGACGTTTTTGATATAGTCTTTATAGCGGACATAGTAGTTTGGAGCGCTGGAATCGTCGGGAAGACCGTCGTGGACGATGATATATTCCGGGATGACGACGCGGCTTAAGACGATTTCTCCGGTTTCGGCTTCGGTTTTGATCTCAGCTTCCGGGATTTTGGCAGGATATTCACCGTAAAGCGTGTGATCCGGGATGAAAATGTCCTGTTCTTCGGGAGTGTCGGAAACTGCGGTGGGTGTCATGGAAACCGGAAGAATGCTGGATTCGTCCGGCAGAATTTCAGCGCCGTTGATACGGACGGGATCGTAACCGTCCGCTTGTACTTCGATCATATAATCGGTGTATGGCCGCGGATTGGAAGGACTCTGGGAATAGGCGGGATTGGGAGCGGGCAGCAGGACGGACGTTGTCTGTCCGGATTCATCGGTAGTAAGAGTTTCAAGAATCTGTTCCGGGGAATCACTGTCGGAGATTGTAACAGTAGCGCCCACAACCGGGAAAAAACCGACAGAAGAAGTTACGCAGATCATCAGGGAGCCGGGATAACCGGTTTCTTCTGCTGCAGCACAGGAAAGCTGTGGCATAAAAGTACCTCTCATATCCAGAATATGTGATAATAAGATATGCCGGAGATAGAAAAAATGATACGATGGTCTGCTCTAAACGTCAGCCGCCGAAAACCTGCCAGCAGCGCTGCGATCGACATATATCGAACGCTGGTTGCAACGGACTCTGATCAAAGCCCGTGCCGAACACCAGCCAAAGCCGAAAGCTGCGCAAACGAAAAAAACAGCGCCCGTCGGTTATACGATAACCTGGCGGGCGTTGTTTTTTCCGGATAACCGGATCTTTTACAAAGCGTACAGTTGATTCGTTTAGTCAAGATTCAGACAACGTTTCATTACATAGTTGCAGATCCAGAAAGCAGGAACGCATAGAACCAGATTTGCGAACAGGGAAATCAGCATAATCGACCAGTAAATGGAGGCAAAATCAGCCATCGGATTCGCAGAAGTCGATTGAATGATGAACACGCCTGCGGTCGTAGGCGCGGTCAGAAGCATCATAGCGGTCGAAAGGATGGTGCTCAGCCCGAGATAACACAGGATGGATGCGAGCACCTTGTGGCTGGAAAACAGCTGTCCCAAAGAGATCGAGGCATAGATGGTAAGCAGGGAAAAGACAGAGCCGATGATCATCACGGGAATTGCCAGAAAGAGTATGGAGGGAACGGTGAAAATCGTGTGGTACGACTGGAACATCGTCCGAAGCTCCAACAGATCTTCCGGAGAAAAATATGCCATCGTGGGCAGGGCAATCAAGGTGATCAAGGTAATTGCGCCAACCAACAACAAATCGATCAGGTAAAACCAGATGGTTCCGATGGTCAACTTGGAGACAATCAGCATCCAGGGCTTGACAGGGAGTGTGTGCATCAGATAGCCCTCGTCGGTATAGAGATTTTTATAAAAACGGATAGCAAAATAGATTGTCAGGATCATGGAAAGACCGCTGAGAATCAGGATGTATGCGATGTAAAGTACAAAGTTTCGCACATTGAGATCTATGTCGGCGGTAGCTTGGTCAGCAACGGAGAAGTATACGAGGCTGGCGGCGGAAAGCAGTACTGTGATAGTGAGCAGAAGGGCAGGAACTTTAAACGTATCTTTCCATTCATGGGAAATCAGTTTTGTGAGCATGAGAATACCTCCCGGAAATAAGAGTCTACGGACTGATGGCGGGTGTCCCGGATCTTCTCCACGCTGGAAGAGAGAATGATCTGTCCGTCTTTCAGGAAAATAACGTCGTCCAGAAGCTGTTCGACGTCCGCAATCAAGTGTGTGGAGAGCAGAATTGACGCATCCTCGCTGTAATCCTGGATAATGGTCTTTAAAATGTAATCACGCGCGGCGGGATCGACGCCGGCGATCGGCTCGTCCAGAATATAGACCCTGGCGCGGCGGCTCATGACCATGATCAGCTGCACCTTTTCACGGGTTCCCTTCGAGAGCGTCTTTAAGGGGCTGGACGGATCGATGTCGAGCTTTTGCAACATTTCCTCCGCCTTTGCAGCGTCAAAGTCTGTATAAAAATCTCTGAAAAAAGAGAGCAGTCCCTTTACCCGGACAGTATCGGGCAGATAGGTGCGCTCCGGCAGATACGAAACGATCGCCTTGGTTTCGGGACCGGGAGCCTGGCCGCAGATGAAAATTTGTCCGGACGAGGGTACCAAAAGTCCGTTGATGAGTTTGATCAGTGTGGATTTGCCGCTGCCGTTGGAGCCTAAAAGCCCGACCATCCTGCCGGGAGCGATTTCGAGGCTGATATGGTCAAGCGCTGTTTTTTTGCCGAAGCGCTTGCTGACGTCCTGCAGGCGGAGCAGGGTATCGGATGTCTGTGTCATGAATTTTCCTCCTTTTTGGCCAAAAGCAGCCGGATACTATCGTCTTTCTGATAGCCGAGATGCTGCATCCGCGTCAGAAACTGACTGATCTGAAGCTCTGCCAGCTCACTGCGCACCTGTTCAATCAAAGCAGTATCTTCGGTGACCGTCCGCCCGCTGGTGCGGCGCGTGACAATCAGACCGGTACGCTCCAGCTCGGTGAAGGCTTTCTGCATGGTGTTCGGATTGACGCTTGCCTGTGCAGCGAGGTCGCGGACACTGGGAAGCCGGGAGCCGGGCGGATAGAATCCGGATACGATTTCATGCTTGAGCCGGTCAACAATCTGGGCGTAAATAGGTCTGTCTGAATCAAGTTCCCATGGCATGTGAACACCTCCTTGCTTGTATGATTGATTTAATACAATAATACTTAAGCAGAACGCATTTGTCAATCCCTTGCGCGATATTCGGAAATAGGGTAATATAAAAGTTAAGACTATTGGAAATGACCGCCTGATCGGGAGCGTCCCGGCAGGCAAAAATGTGCAGAAAGGGGAACGCAAGTGAGAAGACTGGAAGAGCAGATTCTGACAGAAAAATACCGCAGAATAGAAGGAAAGCTGACGTTTTCTGTCCGGCTGGCAGAGCTGTCTGTTGCGCCGGGGGAAGCTGCAGAGGGCGCGTTTACCATTTTTGCATCACAGGAAGAAATCCCGGCACAGGGTTATGTCCTGACAAAGGATGAGCGGATGGAGTGTAAAACGGAGTGGTTCAACGGCGTGCAGGAGAAAATCGTGTACCGATTTTGTGCAGACGGGCTGCAGGAGGGCGACAGCCTGCAGGGACAGTTCCTGATCGTATCGGACTACGGGGAATACACGTTGCCGTGGAAGGTGACGGTGCGCAGAGAGGCGGCAGCAGGAATTGCAGGAAAAGTCTCGACGCTTGCCGGATTTACAGAGCTTGCGCGCACGGACTGGAAAACGGCGGTACAGTTTTTTTACAGCAAACCGTTTGCAGAAATCTGTAAAAAAGAAGGCGAAAAGACCTGGCTTTTGTACCGGGGGCTGTCCGCCGGATACTATAACAGCTCCAACGTCGAGACATTTCTGGAAGAAAATGGCTGCAAGCAGGCACTGACCTTTACTGCTGCCAAACCGGAAATTCAGGTCAAAGATGTACAGGAAACGGTACGGGAAGAGCTGCAGATTTTAAAAAATGGCTGGGGACCGGTCAGCCTGAAGGTACAGACAGAGGACGATTTTTTGTTTCTGGAAAAAAACAGAATCGGGGAGGATGACTTTTTAGGCAATCTCTGTCGCCTGCCGGTTTATATATCGGAAGAAAAGCTCCATGACGGGAAAAATTTCGGGACGGTGACGGTTTCGTGGAGCCGGGGCAGCTTTTTGGTCGGTGTCACAGCGACCCGCCGGAAAACGGGACTGTCTGCGGAAACCGAAAAAAAAAGCCGCCAGAAAAAATATACGATCCGTCTGACAGAGCTTTATTTAAAGCTGCGCGCAAAGCAGATCGACCTGGCAGACTGGCAGGAAAAGGTGCGGGAATGTGTGGAAGAACTGGCTGTCCTGGATCGGAAAAGTATCGTGCCAAAGCTTTTTTCCGCACAGCTGTTATTGACGGAAAACAAAACAGAAGAGGCCGGCTGGATGTTAAAGCAGCTGCGCCCGATGCTGGAGGGAGAAAGCCCGGCGGTCGTCAGCTATTATCTGTATCTGACGACACTATACGATAAGCGCGAGGAATATGTGAAGCGTGCCGCCGCGCGGGTGGAGGAAATTTATACCCGTTACCCGGAAGAATGGCGGATTGCGTGGCTGATGCTGTTTTTATCCCATGAGATCAACCGGAGCACCTACCGGAAGTGGCAGTTTTTGCAGGAACAGTTCCAGAAAGGCTGCGTAAGCCCGCTGTTGTATCAGGAAGCGGTGCTTTTGCTGAACGCAGATCCGGCGCTTTTGACGGGGCTAGACCCGATTGTGCGCAGGGTTTTAGTTTATGGCGCACGGAAAGGGCTTTTGAATGAAAATCTTTGCGGACAGGCTGCAGAGCTTGCCTGCCGGGAAAAATATTTCGAGCCGGTTTTGTTTGAAATTCTGGAACGCAGCTGGGAAAAAACGCAGTCCACAGCTATTTTGCAGGCGATCTGTTCGTTATTGATCAAAGGAAACAAATGCGAGCAAAAGTGGCATGTCTGGTATGAAAGAGGTGTGGAAAACAAGCTGCGTGTCACGCGTCTGTATGAATATTATCTGTTGAGCACCGATCTGTCGCGGGATATTGAGCCGCCCAAAAGCGTGCTGCTGTATTTTGCCTACCAGTGCAACCTGGACTGGGAATATGCGGCGTGGCTGTATTCGTGCGTGGAGCGATGCAAGACAAAGGACCCGGAGCTTTACATCACCTACAAGCCGGAGATGGACCATTTTCTGCTGGACTGTCTGAATAAGGGAAGAATCAACCGGCATCTGTCTTGGCTGTACAGGGAAAATTTGCCGGCGTTGGCGCTTGACAAAACGCAGGGGGAGACGATTACTTCACTGCTCGGAAGCACTGAAGTTGTATTGAACCGCAAGGAGTGCCGCAAGCTGATCGTCGTTCATCGCAGACTGAAAGGCGAAGAGACTTACTGGCTGCAGGATGGAAAAGCCTGCGTGTCCGTTTACGATCCGGAGGATTTGCTTTTTACAGAAGACGAAGAGCAGAACCGCTGTCTGGTGACTGTTGACAGGAAAGAGCTGCTTTCGTTTCAGAATGCGGTTTCTGCCTGGGGAATGGAAGCACTGCGGGAATGGGGCACAGAGAGCATTGCGTTTTTATTGGAAGCGGAAAAAAGAAAGCTTTCGGAACTCGATCAGATCGCCGTCTGGACGAAGCTTTGTACAAACAGACAGCTGGAGGATGTTTACGGGCAGGAGCTTCGCTGCCGGCTGGCGGTGTGGCTGTCCGAACAGGAGAAAAATAAGGAGCTGAACGCCTTTTTGCGGACAGTGTCCAAAGAGCAGATTGCGGAAAAGGACAGGCTCTGCATGGCGCGACTGATGATTCTGCACGGTTTTTATGACAAAGCATATGAGTGGCTTGCCGGTCAATGCTTTTGCAAACTTGAGCCGGCGGAGCTGATGCGCCTTTGCAGCAGACTTCTGGCAAAAGAAAGCCATCTCGAAGAAAAGCGCCTGATGCTTCTGTGTGCGCAGGCTGCGCTGAACGGAAAATATGACGATCGGATTTTACAGTATCTGGCGGATGCTTACGAGGGAAGCTGCAGCGAGCTGGAAGTGCTATTGCAGGCGGCAAAAAATTTTGAAATCGACATCTGGAAAATCAACAGGAAGCTGCTGGTTCAGCTATTGTTTACCGGGCAGGATGTGACGGAGCGGATGGATCTTTTGCGGGATTATATCAGTGCGGGCGGCAGTCCGGAGCTGGAAGAGGCATTTTTGTACCGCTGCGCCTATGCAAATGTGATTTTAAAGCAACCGATCCACCGATATATGGTGCAGATGATTTTGCGGCTCTGCAGATGGGGTGCAAAGGTAAGCAGGCTGTGCAAAATTGCGGCGCTGCAGTATTACGCCAAAAACAAAGGCCTGTTAGAGGAAAAAAACCGCGGTCAGGTGGCTAAAATTGTCAGGGAGTTATTTGAAGAAAACTGCCTGCTTCCGGTGCTGCAGCAGTTTGCAGACCTTGTGCCGGAGGTTTGGAAGATTCTGGACAAAACCTTTGTCGTATATGAGGGAGAACCCGAAAAGCAGCTGGTTTTGAACTATCGGAGAGTGGAAGGGGAACTGGCGGAAGCGCAGTATCATGAAATGGAGCTTCCATGCGTCTGCGACGGCATTTATGCGGCGGGATTTATTCTGTTTCCGGGAGAGCGGCTGCAGTATTATATCACAGTGTCCGAAAGGCCGGAGAAAATTTTGGAAAATGGCATGTTGCTTGCGCAGGAGGAAGCCGCAGAGGCAATGCAGGGCAGGTACGCATGGCTTTATGAAATGGCACAGGCACAGCTTTTGCAGGAGGATTTATCGGCGCAGAAGGAGCGGGCGCAAAACTACCTGTATACCGCGTTTTGTGCAAAACGGCTGTTTGGAATGCTGAAATAGGGAGAAGGAGATATGTTTTTAGAACACAGGGAAAAAGAAGAAAACAAACGGCAGGCAACGGCTGGCTATGATCTGACGGATGCATATGCGCAAATCAGCTATTGTCTGCCGGGAGAACCCTGTCCAAAGACGATCAGCCTGCAGGCGGATCAGGAGCAGTATCTGATTCCGGCGCTGCTGGGACGGTATACCGATCAAGATCTTTGGGTGTACGGACCGAAAGCGCAGGCAGCGGCAGCGGCTGGGGAGGGTTTTCTGGCTGACGGACTGCTGACGAAGGCAGCACACCAGGAAATGGTGGAGGTAGGCGGACAGAACTATAGTTCGGTTGCACTGCTTTCCCTGTTTTTAAAACGGACGATGTCGCTGCTTGCACCGATCGTGCGCCCGGAACGCCTGCAGGCGCTCGTCTTTTCTGTACCGGAGGTGTCTGTACCCGTATTGTCAGCAGTGACGGATGCGGTCGGCATGCTCGGTCTGAAAAATGCGAGTCTGTTTCTGATCGGACGCGCGGAGAGTTTTTTCTATTATAATATCTGCCAACCCGAAGAGCTCTGGAAACAGGACGTGCTTCTGTGTGATTTTTCCGGCACGTTTCTGCATACGCTTCTGTTTACGGCAAACCGGAAAACATCTCCGGTCGCCTGCTTTGTGGAGGAAGCGGACTGGAAGGAAGTGGCGGCAGGCAGAAAAGATCTGGATCAGCGCTTTTTAGAGACAATGAAAGCGGTGATCGGCGATAGAAATATTAGCTGTGTCTACCTGATTGGCGAAGGCTTTTTGGGAGAGTGGTATCAGGAATCGCTGCGGTTTCTGTGCCAGGAACGCCGGGTGTTTCTGGGCAACAACCTTTACAGCAAGGGAGCCTGTTATGCGGCGCGCCAGCGTATGACGCCCGGCAGTGTTTCTGAAGACTATGTGTTCCTTGGAAAAGACATGTTAAAGGCAAACATCAGTCTGTATGTGGAAAAGCGCGGGCAGGACAGCTGCCATCCGCTTCTGGATGCCGGGACGAACTGGTACGATGCAAAGGCGGAGATCGACTTCTTACTGGAAGAGGAGAACCGCTTTTCGCTGCGGATTACACCGCTAAACGGCGGCGAGATCCGGGATGTGGAGATCGCGCTGACCGGACTTCCACAACGTCCGGCGCGCACAACGCGCATCCACCTGCAGATTGACATGGCGGATCTGACGACACTGCGCCTGAACATGGAAGATCTCGGCTTCGGAGAATTCTTCCCGGCGACGCACCAGTTCTGGGAGAATACGATCTCGATCGGGCAGCCGGATACTGCGGCAGGCAGCAGCACTGCAGCCCAGGCGTCAGCAGGTGCCGATACGACAGACACTGCAACTGTGGCGTCAGAACAGAGTGCAGCAGGCGCTGATGCAAAATCCGCTGCGCCGCCGGTTTTGGCAGAATCATAGACGAATTTTAGAGGAAAATCATGGGACGTGTATATCTGTGTCTGGGGCAGAACGCAGAATTGCCCTACTATTTTGAAAAAGCAAAAGTACATATCTGGAATATCGAAGAACTGTGTTATTTTATTCGGGAAAACGCATGGATAATGGAGCCGGAGCTGCTGACAAAAGAGCTGATCGACTGGGTTGCGCAGCAGTGCGGTTTGCCAAAGCTTGCGGTGCTGTTAAATGACAGCCTGAAAGAAGAGGACTGTGTGACGGCGTTTGCGGCATGTTTGTTTTCGTATACCGGATACTGTCCGCAGGAGCAGGCGCTGCAGGTGCAGAAAATCCTGCAGACGAATGCGGGAAACAACGAAACCGACCGGACGAAGGCACGGGGGGATTATTTCCTCGAATCCGGAAAATATTTCCGCGCGCTGCAGGAATATGAGCCGCTGATGAAACAGCTGACCGGCGCAAAGCCGGAGATCGTCGGGAGTGTGTATCATAATGCGGGCTGCGCTTATGCAGGTCTGTTTTTGTTCGATCGGGCGGCTGCCGCGTATGAAAAAGCGTGGAAGCTTCTGCGGGATAAAAGAAACGCGGCCGGATTTCTGGCGGCAAAACGGATGGGACTGTCTGAGCAGGAATATGTGGATTTTCTGGCGAAAAATCCAGAGCTGTACCAGATTTCGCTTCTGGTGGAGGAACAGCTAAAGGACTGCAGGCAGAAATGGCAGGGTACGCCAGGACAGGCCTTTTGTGCGTCCATGGAGGGGGCTTTGCAAAATGGTTCCGGAGATATTTGCCAAAAGCAGCTGGCAGATAAAATCAAAGAGCTGGAAAAAGAATACCGGGAAGCGGTTTCGTGATACCGGAGTTGTTATCGTAAGATGAGGCAGCCACACGTCAGTGCAGCTGCCTCATCTTTTCTGTAAAAGGAACATAAAAATTCCTGGCGGCTTGTATTTACAGCTTATGAAAAGCCGGTACCCGTTTCTCAAATGTGCAGTAATAAGAGAATCCGCACGCTTTCAGCACGTCAGCCGCGTGGTCGAAATGGCGTCCAATATCCTCCGGGCGGTGTGCATCGGAGCCGACTGTGATGATCTCACCGCCTTTTTTGCGGTACTGACGGATGAATTCAGCACAGGGATGCTGTTCCTTTAAGCCTTTATCCAGACCGGCGGTGTTGATTTCGATACCTTTGCCGTTGGCGATCAGCGTTTCAATGATGGGGTCAAAAATATCTGCATACTGCCCATAGCAGTAGTTTAAATCCTTTGTTTTGCTGTAACGGATCACATAGTCGATATGTCCGTAAATATCGAAATCGGTAAAGGAGCGGATGGATGTCAGGATTTCGTTAAAGTAGGCGCGGTAGCCCTCCTCAGTTGTGATTCCTTCATAATAAGAGGGAAAAGCAGGATCCTGATGCTGTACGACATGGGTGGAGCCGATGATAAAGTCAAAATCATAGGATCTTGCGTAGTCGGAAATTTCTTTGAGGTAATCTGGCTGGAGTCCCAGTTCAACGCCGAATTTAATATTAATCTGTTTCCCGAATTTCTCCCTGGCGCGGAGCAGATCATAGAGATAGGAATCGGTATTTAATAAAAACATGTCTTCGGGACACTCTTCGGAAGCAGGATAGTGCAGGTCCATATGCTCGGTAAAGCATATTTCCTGATAACCGAGTGCGATGGCGCGCGCTGCCATGTCCTGCATGGGCGCTCTGGAGTCTCCGGAAAAGCTGGAGTGCATATGATAGTCTGCTAAAATTGGCATGAAAAACTCCTCCTGTTGGCGTTTGTTGATTTTTCATTCCAAAGTATAGCATAAAAACGACGTATGTTTCCAATATTTTTAATTTTACATCTTGATATTTTGAAACAAATTAGGTAGAATAATTGTGCTGATAAAATTTTGTCAAGCACACTGCCCTTTGATCGGACAGCTTGTCTGACAAAAGAATTTCAAAACATTTTTAGGAGGAAACTAAAATGGCAGTAAAAGTAGCAATTAATGGTTTTGGCCGTATCGGTCGTCTGGCTTTCAGACAGATGTTTGGCGCAGAAGGATTTGAGATCGTTGCAATCAACGACCTGACATCTCCCAAGATGCTGGCTCACTTACTGAAATATGATTCCACTCAGGGCAGATATGCACTGGCTGATAAGGTTGAAGCAGGCGAAGATTCCATCATCGTTGATGGCAAAGAGATCAAGATCTACGCTAAGGCTAACGCAGCAGAGCTTCCTTGGGGCGAAATCGGTGTTGACGTAGTTCTGGAGTGCACCGGCTTCTACACCTCTAAGGCTAAGGCTCAGGCTCATATCGATGCAGGCGCTAAGCACGTTGTTATTTCTGCTCCTGCAGGCAACGATCTGCCTACCATCGTTTACAATGTAAACCATGAGTCCCTTACCAACGAAGATACCATCATCTCCGCTGCATCCTGCACAACCAACTGTCTGGCACCTATGGCTAAGGCTCTGAACGACAACTTCCCGATCCAGTCTGGTATCATGTGCACCATCCACGCTTACACTGGCGATCAGATGACTCTGGATGGTCCTCAGAGAAAAGGCGATCTGAGAAGATCCCGTGCAGCAGCTGTTAACATCGTTCCTAACAGCACTGGCGCAGCTAAGGCAATCGGCCTGGTTATCCCTGAACTGAACGGCAAGCTGATCGGTTCCGCTCAGCGTGTACCTACCCCTACAGGTTCTACCACCATTCTGACTGCAGTTGTTAAGGGCAACCCTACAAAGGAAGCAATCAACGACGCTATGAAGGCTGCTTCTAATGAATCCTTCGGTTACAACACCGATGAGATCGTATCCAGCGATATCGTTGGCATGAGATATGGTTCTCTGTTCGATGCAACTCAGACCATGGTTCTGCCTATCAACGACGAGCTGTCTGAAGTACAGGTTGTTTCCTGGTACGACAACGAGAACTCCTACACCAGCCAGATGGTTCGTACCATCAAGCACTTCGGCAAACTGCTGAACGCTTAATTGGCGTTAGGCTTTTTCGTATAAGACAAAGGCCATTGGAGGTCCGGTCTGAGAAGGACCGGGCCTCTTTTCATCGTATCGGAAACTTTGTTTCCATACGATAACAGTTAAAATTTCAGGAGGTTCCTATCATGGGCTTAAACAAGAAAACCGTTGATGACATCAACGTAAAAGGCAAAAGAGTTCTGGTAAGATGCGACTTTAACGTTCCGTTAAAGGATGGCGTGATCACAGATGAAACTCGTATCGTTGCAGCGCTTCCTACAATCAAGAAGCTGATCAACGATGGCGGCAAGGTTATTCTTTGCTCTCATCTGGGCAAAGTAAAGAACGGCCCCAACGAAGGCGAGTCTTTAGCTCCTGTAGCAGTAAGACTGTCCGAGAAGCTGGGCAAAGAGGTAAAATTCGTTGCTGATTACAATGTAACCGGCGAAGCAGCTACCAAGGCTGTTGCTGAAATGAAAGACGGCGATGTTGTTCTGCTGCAGAATACTCGTTTCCGCGGCAAAGAAGAGACCAAGAACGGCGAAGAGTTCAGCAAAGAGCTGGCTGATCTGGCTGATGATTATGTATGCGATGCATTCGGTTCTTCTCACAGAGCACATGCATCTGTTGCAGGCGTTACCAAGTTCATCACCGAAAAAGGCGGCTCCAATGTTGTTGGTTATCTGATGCAGAAAGAAATCAACTTCCTGGGCAATGCAGTTGAGAACCCGGTTAGACCTTTCGTAGCGATTCTGGGCGGCGCTAAGGTTGCAGATAAGTTAAACGTTATCTCCAACCTGCTGGAGAAGTGCGACACTCTGATCATCGGCGGCGGTATGGCATTTACTTTCTTAAAGGCTCAGGGTCTTGAGATCGGTAAGTCTCTGGTTGACGAAGAGAAGATCGACTACTGTAAGGAAATGATGGCTAAGGCTGAGAAGCTGGGCAAGAAGCTGATTCTGCCTGTAGACGCAGCTGTAGCTGACGCTTTCCCGAACCCGATCGATGCTGAGATCCCGGTTGACTATGTTGATGTTGAGAATATCCCTGCTGACAAGATCGGCCTGGATATCGGACCGAAATCTGCAGAACTGTTCGCAGAGGCTGCTAAGACAGCTAAGACTGTTGTTTGGAACGGACCTATGGGTGTATTCGAGAACCCTGTTCTGGCAAAAGGTACTATCGCTGTAGCGAAAGCTCTGGCTGAAACAGATGCTACCACCATCATCGGCGGCGGTGACTCCGCAGCAGCTGTAAACCAGCTTGGTTTCGCTGACAAGATGAGCCACATCTCCACCGGCGGCGGCGCTTCCCTGGAATTCCTGGAAGGCAAAGAGCTTCCTGGCGTAGCAGCAGCAGACGACAAAGAGTGAACAAAGGAGACCAATTTATCATGGCAAGAAGAAAGATCGTAGCCGGCAACTGGAAGATGAACATGACTCCCAGCCAGGCTGTAGAACTGTGCAATACCTTAAAAGACCTTGTAAAATCTGACGATGTAGACGTAGTTTACTGCGTACCTGCAATCGACATCGTACCTGTAGTAGAAGCTGTAAAAGGCACAAACGTTGAAGTTGGTGCTGAGAACATGTACTTCGAAGAAAAGGGTGCTTACACCGGAGAAATCTCTGCAGATATGCTGCTGGATGCTGGCGTAAAATATGTTATCATCGGTCATTCCGAGAGACGTGACTACTTCAAAGAGTGTGACTGCCTGCTGAACAAGAAGGTGAAGAAGGCTCTGGAAAAAGGTCTGATCCCGATCCTTTGCTGCGGCGAGACTCTGGAGCAGAGAGAAATGGGCGTTACCATGGACTGGATCCGTCTGCAGATCAAATCTGATCTGGCTGACGTTACCGCAGATCAGGTTAAGGGCATGGTTATTGCATACGAGCCTATCTGGGCAATCGGTACCGGCAAGACTGCTACCACCGAGCAGGCAGAAGAAGTCTGCAAGGGTATCCGTGAGTGCATCGCTGAGATGTATGATACCGATACTGCAGAAGCTGTTCGTATTCAGTACGGCGGTTCTGTAAATGCCGGCAATGCAGCAGAGCTGTTTGCACAGCCTGATATCGATGGCGGTCTGGTTGGCGGCGCATCTCTGAAGGCTGATTTTGGCAAAATTGTAAATTACAAATAAGATCTGACTTTGTGCAGAGACAGGGCTGGCGCTTCGGCAATATTTGTCGGGCGTCAGCCCTTTTTTATCGTATGAAAACTTCATTTCCATATGATAAAAAACGCTCCACGAGGATGCGCACTCGGCGCAAGGGTAGATGGTTGCCGAAGCAACCGCGCCTCGGCGCGAGAATGTGCCAAGGCACATTCTATTTTACCGTATAGGTTCTTTACATTTCCCACAAATGCCCCTTTAACAAAAGGCAGGAATGATGTATAATGAATATAATAAACGGGGTTTATTCCGAGGATTATAATCAAGTGGGAGGATGTATCATGAAAAACATTTTGTTCATCGCATCAGAAGGTGTGCCATTTATCAAGACAGGCGGACTGGCAGATGTGGTTGGATCACTGCCGAAGGGCATTGATAAGGAATATTATGATGTGAGGGTTATCCTGCCCAAGTATAACTGCATGCATCAGGATAAGAAGGATATGCTCCATTACAGAGATCACTTCTACATGGAATTTAACTGGAAAAACGAATATGTCGGCATTCTGGAAGCAGAATACGATGGGATTAAATATTATTTTATTGATAACGAATATTATTTTAACGGTTTTAAGCCGTACTGTGACAACGCTTTATTTGAAATTGAAAAGTTTGCATTTTTCTCAAAAGCTGCGCTGTCGATTCTGCCGGTGATCGGTTTCAGACCGGATTTGATTCACTGTCATGACTGGCAAACTGGTCTGATTCCGGTATATCTGCATGAACGCTTTGCAGGCGGTGAGTTTTATCGGGGTATCAAGACAGTTATGACGATCCATAACCTGAAATTCCAGGGCAAGTGGAGTATCAAGGAGGTTCAGAGTATTACCGGATTGCCGGATTACTATTTTGCGCCGGATAAGCTGGAAGCATACAAGGATGCAAACCTGTTAAAAGGCGGTCTGGTATATGCGGATGCGATTACAACCGTAAGCCCGACCTATGCAGAAGAGATCAAGACGCCGTTTTATGGCGAAGGTCTGGACGGATTGCTCTGTGCACGTTCGAATGACCTGCGTGGTATTTTGAACGGTATCGACTATGATGCGTTCAATCCGGAGACAGATCCTTACATCACGAACCGTTATAATGCAGTGAACTTCCGAAAAGAGAAGATTAAGAATAAACGTGCCCTGCAGGCGGATATGGGGCTGGAGCAGAATGACAAGACGATGCTAATCGGTATCGTATCCAGACTGACTGACCAGAAGGGCTTCGATCTGATTGCATACATGATGGATGAGCTGTGTCAGGATAATGTCCAGATTATCGTACTTGGTACCGGTGAAGAACGTTATGAAAACATGTTTCGCCATTTTGCATGGAAATATAACGGAAAGGTTTCCGCACAGATTTATTATTCCGAAGAGCTGTCCCATCGGATTTATGCGGCAAGCGATGCATTTTTGATGCCGTCGCTGTTTGAGCCCTGCGGTTTAAGCCAGCTGATGAGCCTGCGTTACGGAACTGTTCCGATCGTCCGCGAGACCGGCGGTTTAAAAGATACCGTATGGCCTTACAACGAATTCGAAGGAACCGGAACCGGATTCTCCTTTACGAATTATAACGCCCATGAAATGCTCGCAACGATCCGTTATGCAGAACAGATCTACTATGATAAGAAGCGCGAGTGGAATAAGATCATCGACCGTGCGATGGCAGCGGACTTCTCCTGGAATGTTTCCGCACAGAAATATCAGGAGATGTATGACTGGCTGATCGGACGTTGAATAAAATTAGAATGAAATAGGAAAGCTGCAGGCTGAAAGGTCTGCAGTTTTTTTGTATAAAACTTTCGCGGTGCGGGCATTCTGTGAAAAAAGGAAAGGCAGAATGCGATGATAAAACGGCAAAGGGCGCTTTTGTCCGCGGCTGCGTGTCTGTGTCTGCTCCTCGGGCTTGGAATCGGACTGAATGGATGCGGTCAAAAAGGCGATCTGAGTGAAAAAGAAGAAAACTCTGTGGAAAGCCAGATGGGAGATGTGCAGCAGGGCGTAGAACAAAATACAGACAATGCAAAACAGTTTCATGGAAATTCGGGCAACTCTGAAACGGGAGAACGGGCACGCACATCGGAACAGGTGCACGCATCAGATCAGAATTTGCAAAACGGCGGACAGGGCAGAAATGGACAGCTGCAAACGTCTGAATGGCAGCGTGCATCGACATGGATTGGAAGCGGGAGCGTGGCAGAATCCGGGCGTGTGACAGAAAATGTGCGCGCGACAGAATCCGGGCGGTCGGGAAGCCTGCTTGGGGGTGGAAGCGGCAGCGTAACGTATCAGGTAAAAACGGTGCAGGAAAATTTTCATGCGGAAGATGGGACGGTGCTGTATCAGCTGCAGCTGTCGTGGCCGTATTTTGCCGGGAAGGCGGGCGGAGTCCTGCAGGTCAATCGTTTTTTCGAAGACTGGAAAAATGAAAAGCTGCGCATTTATGAAGCGGATGGGGATTCCATCCGACAAGCCGCGTTGGAAATCTATCGGGAGAGCAAAGACAGCGGATGGACGGGCAGTTGGACAGAGCGCTATCGCGTCAGTCGGGTGTGCACGAAAGGGCAGTATGTGAGCGTTTTGCTGGATTCTGATTTAAAGGAAGGAAACTTGAAAAAAATCCCGCACCGGGAAAGCTATGTGCTTGATCTCGAAAGCGGGCAGCAGGTGACGCTGGAAACATTGTTGGGAAAATCCAGAGAGGAATGTTATCAGCTGCTGCAGGAGGCGTATCGTGACAAACTGCGCGAAAATCCGGGCGTTTATTATGCGGATGCGGAAGAAAAAATTGCAGCGTTGAATCCGGAGAAAATTGGCTGGTATTTTACGGAAACAGCGATCGTCTGCTATCTGGAGCCGTACACAATTGCCCTGCCGGAAGAGGGCTATGTGGAGGCAGAGCTGCCGATTGAGGATGATCGTGAATAAAATTCTGTGGTTCGGAAATACTCATCAGGAAAACCGTGCGGTTTTCAAGCAAAAATGTCTGTAGAAACGGAGGCAGAAGATTGAAAAATAAAATTTTTCAATCGCGAGATTTGTGTCTGCGCGCACTTGACACAAACTCGACATGCGCAAAAAGCGTGCGCAGAAATGAGAGGAAAATATGAACTTATCGGAACTGGAACTGCAGAATTTACGTCACCTGATCGGCGGATACGATACGACGCATTGCAAGATGCAGGAATATGCGGAGTGCGCACAGGATGCGAAAGTGAAGCAGTTTTTCGAAAAAGGCGCGAAGTCCGCGATGGAGAACAAGCAGGCGTTGATGGATTTCCTGCGCTGAGCAGGGGCAAGGAGAGGAATATGTTTGAAGATAAGACGATGGTAGCAGACACGCTGGCAGGAATCAACGGAGAGCTGATGCGGTTTGGCGAGATGATTCCGCAGACAGAAAATAAAGAGTTAAAAACAACCCTGAAACAGTTTCGGGCTGCGTGCGAGCAGTCTCAGGAAGAGCTGTATCAGATCGCACGGGAAAAATCCTATTATGTCCCTGCAGCTGAGGCAACGCAGAAGGAGATCGAGCATGTGCGGAACCTGTTTTCCAAAAGCAGCCTGTAGGCAGAAGCAGCGGCGGGATAATCCGCCGCTGCTTTTTGTTCTCGTATAGGAAACTTCGTTTCCATACGAGAAAAATGCTCCGCGAGGATGCGCACTCGGCGCAGGGGTAGATGGTTGCTAAAGCAACCGCGCCTCGGCGCGAGAATGTGCCAAGGCACATTCTTTTTTAAAGACAATAGAATGCTCGCAGAGCGTGCATTCTATTGTTTTTAGTCCTCCGCCATCCGGATACCGGAAATATCCGTCGAAATCACCATAGAGTAGTTCGTGTGGTAAATAACGAATCCAGGCTTTGCGCCGGCCACCTTTTTAACCTGTTTTTTTTCTACATAATCGACTTCGATTTTTTCCTGATCGCGTCCGGTGGAGTAGTGGGCGGCAAGACGTGCGGCTTCTTCAAAGGTTGCGTCCGGAAGCTCTTTTCCGCCGGTTTTTACGATGACATGAGAACCCGGTCTGCCCTTTGCATGGAACCACCAGTCGTTGCCGACAGCAAACTTAAAGGTCAGTTCCTCATTCTGCAGATTGTTCTTACCGACATACATGGAAAAACCATCGCTGCTGATATAGTGGAACGGACGGCTTGTGATTTTTACCTTTTTGGAACCGCCTTTTCGGCGGATATAGCCGCTTTCGATCAGCTCTTCCTTGATCTGAACAAGGTCTTCCTCAGCACGTGCAATGTCGAGGGCGTTCGCAACGGATTCCAGATGCTCGATTTCATCATGCACCTCTTTGGTCAGGGCAGTCAACGCCTCATTGGTACGTTTCAGCTTATTGTATTTTTCAAAATATTTCTTTGCATTTTCTCCGGCAGTCAGCTGCGGATCGAGGGGGATTGTGACAGGTTCGCCGTTGTAGTAATTGACCGCCTCGAGGGATTTGTCACCGGGCTGTGCACTGTAACCGTAGGTATTCAATAACTCGCCCCAGATGCGGTATTTGTCGCGTTTTTCGGTGTCTTTAAGCTGCTTTAACTGGAGGTCGTATTTTTTGACATTGCGCTCGAGGGCGGTGGATACGATTCTGCGCAGGTCAGAAGAACGCTGACGGATGCGGGTGATTTTGTTTTTCTCCGCATAATAATCTTCCAGAAGTGATGAAATTTCCGCATAGTCTTTACGGTTGGATTCCGGATAGGAGGTCAGCTTCAGCGCGGCATATTCTGCAGGCACGTTGTTTTCATAGACGATACAGGGAGAAAACTGTCCGTTTTTCACCTGGGTGATGATCTCAGAAAATGCGTTCCAGAGAGATTCTTTATCGGCATCTGTACATGCAGCGGTAGAAAGTGCGGCATGCCCGCCGGCACGGAAGCAGATTTCGTGTGAAATTGCGGGAGAGAGTCCGGTGAAAGTCGTATAAAGCGCCTTGAAACAGTCGCAGGGCTTTAAAAAGACCTGCTCCATAAAAAGGGTGCGGTCTGCAGTGAGCGGGTCGAACTTTTCCTGGGTGTGAGGGATGAACCATGGCTTGCCGGGCAGAACCTCGCGGACAGAGCTGACCAGACCGGAAATGTGCTTGATACTATCCAGTATTTTGTTGTCCTCATCGCAGAAGATGATGTTGCTGTGCTTTCCCATGATTTCGACGATCAGCTTTTTGCGGCGCAGATCACCCAGCTCATCCAGGTGTTCCAGTTCAAAAATGACGATTCGTTCCAGACCAGGCTGGGAAATGGAGACGATACGCGCATTCTGAACATGCTTTCGAAGCAGCATACAGAAATTTGGCGCGGTCATGGGGCTTGGTTTATTGTCGCGCGTCAGATAGATGAGCGGCAGGGAAGCGCTTGCAGAGAGACAGAGACGCTGCTGCCCGTTTTTGTATTTAATCGTGCAGAGCAGCTCGTCAGGTTCAGGCTGGGCGATTTTGGACAGCCGACCGTCTATGAGATTGTCCTGTAAATCTTTTACAATATTTGCAATGGTAATGCCATCAAATGCCATGAAAATTCCTCTTTTCTTTCGGTTTGGAACCGGTAATGCGTCAAGTCTGTGCAGGGAGAGCTGACAATATCTGCACAGACACTGTTATCAGTATAACAGAACGGGCAGCGAATGAAAAGGGGCGTGGGAAAAACGCACGGCAAACGCAAGGATGATCCTTCCTGCGTTTGTCATGGCTCACCCCAACAGAAATCCTTGACGGAATCCAGGTCGGCGATTATAATAAAATGGATTATGGGAATTCCAATGTTGCCGGCAAAATGCGCCGGCCGGATGGGAGAACAGATGATAAAGAGTATGACGGGATTTGGCAGATGTGAAATCTGCGAGGATAACCGCAAATTTACAGTGGAGATGAAATCGGTCAATCACCGGTATCTGGACGTGAATTTAAAGATGCCAAAGAAGCTGAATTTCTTCGAAGCTGCGATCCGCAATCTTCTGAAAGAGTACATCCAGCGAGGCAAGGTGGATGTTTTTATCACCTACGAGGATCTCGGGCAGGAGAAGGTCAGCATTCGTTATAATAAGGATGTGGCTGCGAAGTATCTGGATTATTTAAGACAGATGTCGGCGGATTTCGGGCTGGAAGACGACACGAAGCTGTCGTCCCTTGCGCGGTTTCCGGAAGTTTTTTCGATGGAAGAGGAAGAACCGGACGAAGAGGGAATCTGGAAGACGTTAGAAAAGGCGCTGCGCTCGGCGGCAGAGGGCTTTGTCACTGCGAGAGTGCGCGAGGGGGAGGCGTTAAAGACCGATCTGTGCGCAAAGCTCGACGAGATGAAAGGCTATGTGGATTTTATCGAAGAGCGTTCTCCGCAGATTGTTTCGGAATACCGTCAGAAACTGACCCAGCGGGTACAGGAGCTGCTCGGAGACGTCAAGGCAGACGAGAGCCGCCTGCTGACAGAAGTTACGGTTTATGCAGATAAAATCTGTGTGGATGAAGAGATTGTGCGCCTGCAGAGTCATATTTCTGCAATGAAAAAGTCTCTGACAGATGGTGGAAGCATCGGCAGAAAGCTGGATTTCCTGGCACAGGAAATGAACCGCGAAGCAAACACGATCCTGTCCAAAACGACCGATCTGGAGCTGTCCAACTGCGGAATCGAGTTAAAGACGCTGATCGAAAAGGTACGCGAGCAGATTCAGAATATCGAGTAAAGGCGGAAACAGGATTGAGCCAGTTTATACATATCGGTTTTGGCAATATTGTCAATACGGATAAAATCATTGCAGTGGTCAGCCCGGATTCGGCACCGGTCAAGCGTCTCGTACAAAAGGCGAGGGAGACCGGAAACGCAGTGGATGCCACCCAGGGCAGACGAACGAAGGCGGTTCTTGTGATGGAAAACAGTCAGTTGATTTTGTCGGCGCTGCTGCCGGAGACGATTGCGGCGAGGGCTCAGCTGCCGCAGGATACGCAGCCGTCTGCAGAGGAGGAAAAACAGGATGAATCATAGAGGATTGCTGGTCGTAGTGTCCGGCTTTTCCGGCGTCGGAAAGGGTACGCTGGTCAAAAAGCTCGTGACAGAATGTGACAATTATGCACTTTCCGTATCCATGACGACAAGAAAGCCGAGAGAGGGAGAAATCGACGGCGTTTCTTATTTTTTCGTGGATCACGATACGTTTGAACAGACGATTGCACAGGATGGACTTGTGGAATACGCAAGCTATGTGGGCAATTATTATGGCACGCCGAAGGCATGGGTCGAAGAGCAGCGCAACAGCGGCAAGGACGTTGTGCTCGAAATCGAAGTGCAGGGCGCACTGAAAGTAAAGGAAAAGTTTCCGGACGCAGTGCTGATTTTTGTGCTGCCCCCGTCTGCAAAGGAGCTAAAGAGCCGACTGGAGGGCCGCGGAACGGAAACACAGGACGTGGTTTTAAAGCGTCTTTCCCGCGCAGAGGAAGAATCTGCGTTTGTAGAGCAGTATGATTATATTGTAGTCAATGACGATCTGGGAGCGTGCATGGAGGCGGTCAACGGGATTGTCCGTGCAGAGCATCAGCGCCCGAATCTGAATTTGGAGCATATTACAAACTTAAAGGAAGAGCTGAACGCTCTCGTGAAAGGAGAAAATTAACATGTTACATCCTTCTTATTCTGATCTGATGAAAGTCGTAAACAGCGAGGTAGAACCCGGCGAAGAGAAGATTGTAAACAGCCGTTATTCCATCGTAATGGCAACAGCAAAAAGAGCAAGACAGATCATAGGCGGACATGAGCCGATGGTAAAGGTAAAGCCCGGCGAGAAGCCGCTTTCCATCGCTGTAGATGAGCTCAATCAGGGCAAGATCAAGATCCTCGGCGAGGAAGAGGAAGAAGATTAAATCTCCTGGAAAGGAACAACATATGCAGATTTTATTTGTATCCCTGGGTTGTGATAAGAACCTGGTGGACACGGAAATGATGCTCGGTCAGCTGGCGGAAAAGGGCTATACCTTTACTGATGATGAGGCGGAAGCGGACATTGCGGTTGTTAACAGCTGCTGTTTTATCGGCGACGCCAAGGAAGAGAGCATCAACACGATTCTGCAGCTTGCAGAATTGAAAACGGAAGGACAGTTAAAGGCGCTGATCGTCTGCGGCTGTCTGGCACAGCGTTACAAAGATGAAATTCAGACGGAAATTCCGGAGGTGGATGCGATCATCGGCACGACGGCGATTGATAGGATCGTAGAAACTGTCGATTCCGTCCTGGCAGGAAAAAGCGAGAATCATCTCGAAGATATCGACCGCGCCTGCGTTTACGGGGTTCCGAGAAGTGTTACGACAGGCGGACATTTTGCGTATCTGAAAATCGCAGAGGGCTGTAATAAGAGATGCACCTACTGCGTTATTCCCTCTGTGCGCGGCAATTACCGATCGATTCCGATGGATTCCCTCGTGCGTGAGGCAAAAAAGCTGGTGGAAAACGGTGCGAAGGAGCTGATCTTAGTCGCACAGGAGACGACCGTTTACGGCATCGACCTTTACGGGGAAAAGATGCTGCCGGAGCTTCTGCGCAAGCTTTGCACGATCGAAGGGCTTGTCTGGATTCGCCTGCTTTACTGTTATCCGGAAGAAATTACGGAAGAGCTGATTCAGGTCATGAAGGAGCAGCCGAAAGTCTGTCACTACCTGGATATGCCGATTCAGCATGCATCCGATAAAATTCTTGCGAAAATGGGACGCAAAACCCGGAAAGAAGAGCTGGAAGGGATTATAGCAAAGCTTCGGGAAGAAATCCCGGACATCTGTCTGCGTACAACATTGATTTCAGGTTTCCCCGGAGAAACGGAAAAAGACCATGAAGAGCTGTTGGATTTTGTCAATCGGATGGAATTCGACCGCCTTGGTGTTTTCCCATATTCTCAGGAAGAAAATACGCCCGCCGCAGAGATGCCGGATCAGGTGGAGGAATCCGTGAAGCTGGAGCGTCAGGCGGAAATCATGGAGCTGCAGCAGGATATCGCGTTTGACAAGGACGAATCCATGATCGGACGCTCGCTGCTTGCGATGATCGAGGGCAAGGTGGCGGACGAAAATGCTTATGTGGCGAGAACCTACCGCGATGCGCCCAATGTGGACGGATATCTGTTTATCAACACTTCCAGAGAACTGATGACGGGAGATTTTGTACAGGCAAGAGTTACAGGCGCTTATGAATACGATCTGATAGGAGAATTGGAAGATGAATTTACCAAATAAACTGACGATGGCGAGAGTCATCATGATTCCGTTTTTTGTTATTTTTATGCTGACTGGATGGGGTGGAGAGGCCTCTAAATGGATCAGCCTTGCAATTTTTATTGTGGCAAGTCTGACGGATCTGCTGGACGGTCACATCGCAAGGAAGCATAACCTGGTTACCAACTTCGGTAAATTTATGGATCCGCTGGCAGATAAGCTGCTGGTGTGTTCTGCAATGATCTGCCTGGTGGAAATGGGACGGATTCCGGCATGGATCGTTATCGTGATCATCAGCCGTGAATTTATCATCAGCGGCTTCCGCCTGATCGCTTCTGACAATGGACGCGTGATCGCAGCAAGCTACTGGGGCAAGTTCAAAACGACGTTCCAGATGGTTATGATCTGTCTGATGATTGCCAATATCGAAGCACTGTCCGTATTGACCACGATTGTAATGTGGGTGGCGCTGGTGCTGACAGTGGTATCTCTGGTAGATTATCTGATGAAAAACAAAGACGTGCTCAAAGACCAGCACTGATCAGGATAAAAGTTCTGCTTTGCCGTAATGTGGCTTTTGCAGAGTACTTTTATGAATTTTAGGAAAAGACAGGCGCGCAGCGCATGACGCTTTTTTATGACAATAGAATGCTCGCAGAGCGTGCATTCATTGTTTGCGCATGTGCCGCGCGCCTGAGCTGTTATATGGAAAAACGGAAAATACAGCGCAGGATTTCCGAAAACGCAGACAGGAGGAAGATTGAAAAATAAAATTTTTCAATCACGAGATTTGTGTCTGCGCGCACTTGACACAAACTCGACATGCGCAAAAAACGTGCGCAGAAATGAGGAAAATTATGACAGTAGAATTGATTTCAGTCGGAACAGAGATTTTGCTGGGAAATATCGTAAATACGAACGCAGCGTGGCTGTCGGAGCAGTGTGCGCGGCTGGGGCTTTCCTGTTACTATCAGAGCGTAGTCGGCGACAACGCGGTACGCTTAAAGGAGCAGATACAGCAGGCTCTGAACCGTTCGGATATCGTTATTTTGACAGGCGGACTGGGGCCTACGACGGATGACCTGACCAAAGAGACTGCAGCGCAGCTGATGGGGAAAGGTCTGGTGATGGATATGCACAGCCTGGAACGCGTCGAGGCGTATTTTAAGGCGCGCAGGATCGAAATGACCGAAAATAACAAAAAACAGGCGCTCTGCCCGGAGGGAGCAATGGTGCTCGACAACGATAACGGTACAGCACCGGGACTGATTCTGGAAGAAAACGGAAAGCGTATGATTTTGTTGCCCGGACCTCCGAACGAGCTGCATCCGCTGTTTGAGCAGCAGGTAAAACCGTATTTACAGAAGCTCAGTCCGGAAATTTTCTATTCCCGCACCGTAAAGCTGTGTGGAATCGGTGAGAGCAAGGCTGCAGCGATGATTCAGGATATGATCGATGCGCAGACGAATCCGACGATCGCGCCCTATGCCAAAACCGGCGAGGTACATCTGCGTGTGACTGCCCGTGCAAAAGACGAGCAGGAGGGCAAAAAGCTGGTGAAGCCAGTTATACGCGAGCTGAAAAAACGCTTCGGTGAAATGGTTTACACGACAAAGGAAGAGCGGACGCTGGAAGAAGCGGTTGTGAAGCTGCTAAAGAAAAATAAGATGAGCATTACCTGTGCGGAATCCTGCACCGGAGGCCTTCTGGCTGGCAGAATTGTCAATGTGGCGGGAGCATCCTCCGTGTTCCAGACCGGTTATGTGACCTACGCGAATCAGGCGAAACGACGGCTCCTTGGCGTAAAAAAGAGCACGTTAAGGGAATTCGGTGCGGTCAGCACGCAGACGGCAAAGGAGATGGCCTCCGGCGCGCTTGCGGCGGCGAAGGCAGACGTCGCGGTATCAATCACCGGAATCGCAGGACCAGACGGAGGAACGGCACGCAAGCCAGTCGGACTGGTTTATATCGGCTGCAGCGTGCAGGGACATACGATCGCGCAGGAATATCGATTTTCCGGAAACCGTGAAAAAATTCGCGACAATGCGGTATCCGCAGCGCTGACGCTGACGCGGCGCTGTATTTTGGAGAATTGTTCGAAAAAGGAGTGATCGAGGATGAAGAAGCACCAGAATCACTGTTATTTTACGGCTGTCTGCATCGCCTCGGCAATCTTTGCAGTTCTGCTATGCCTCGCCCTGTTCCTGATTGTGACGGGCGACCGCTCGGAGCTTGACCGCATGGAGGCACAGGCGGCAGTCTTTCTGGAACAGATGGAGCAGGCGGCGGACTCTGCCTCCGGCAAATCCACGGATGAAACCTATGTTCCGTCTGCGGACGATGAGTATTATGAAAAAATCACGGATGCGATTCGCGATGACCTCCCTTACGGCGTGGAGTGGCAGGAGTGTGATTTGAGCCGCAAGCAGGAGGATGCGTCGTTTTATGCGTTGTATCCGAAGCTGACCGGTGAGATCAGGAATCGGGATTATTTGAATGAAATCATCGAAAAGCAGGCGCTTCTTTATAAAAATTACTGTCAGATGTACGTCGAACAGGCGGGCTTTGATTCCTGTCACATCCAGTGCTTTGGCTATGTCACGAACATGGACAGCGAGCATCTGAGTGTTGTGTTCGATCAGAAGTTTTATCTGAATAACCAGAGCATGCCGGGACTGTCTGCGATCAATATCGATGTGGAGACAGGGACAATCCTGAAAAAAGAACAACAGTTTAACTATTCGACGCGACTGGCAGAACGATTCCGCAAACAGTGCCAAAAACAGAACGGTCTGGAACTGTCAGAAAACGAGTGGCCGACGGAGATGCTCCGGAAGCTTCTTTCCTCGGATGGAGGTATTTTCTTCTATACGCCGGTCGGCCTGGAAATCGGGTTTAACTATAATGGCGTGAACAATCAGTTTGGATGGATGACGGCGACGATAAAGGACTACGAGGAATATCTGAAAAAAATGTAAAACAGCAGGGGACCGCCCGATTCCGTTATGGAGCGTGGGCGATCCCCTGCGTTGAAGATTTATAGCATTGCGCCGAAATCGGTCACGATCACCTGTCCCGTGATGGCGCGGGATTCGTCACTTGCGAAGAAAAGGATCACGTTGGCAACATCCTCTGCGGTGCAGGACGGTGTCTTTAAATTGCTGTGAGCAGCCATTGCGCCGATCATATCCGGGTCGAGCATGGCAGGATCAGTTCCGGTCGTCATCGGTGTGATGATATTCCCGGGGCAGATCGCATTGCAGCGGATGCCGGTCTGCTGGAAACGGAGCGCAGTGTGCTTGGTCACGCCGATCACGGCAGCCTTGGAAGCGACATAAGCGGCCCCGCCGCAGCCTTTTACGCCTGCTACGGAAGCGACGTTGACGATCGAAGCGCCCGACTGCATTCGTCTGGCAGCAGCACGCATACAGCGCATGGTTCCTTTCTGGTTCGTCTCAACAATGCGGTCGAGATCTTCATCCAAAAAGCGGTCGATTGGTTTTAAGCCGGTTTCCAGAATTCCGGCATTGTTGATGAGAATATCAATTTTACCGTATTTTTTCAGGACCAGCTCCATGAGCCGTTCGGGATCCTCCGGTTTGGAAATATCGGTGGAGACAGCAAAAGCTTCGCCGCCGGCGGCTTTAATTTCCTCGGCAACCTTCGTCAGGGCGGCCTCCCTGCGGGCGGTGATGACAACAACAGCCCCCTCTTTTGCAAACAATTTGGCGGTCGCTTCCCCGACACCGGAATTTCCGCCGGTGATGACAGCTACTTTTCCTTTCAAACGATCCATACGGTACCCTCCTTGTCTGTTTGATAATTTTATTATACTATTTTCAGACAGGGGAGGCAATCCTGAACTGTACCGCAAAAGATACCGGGGAAAGGCTGTTCAGACCGGTGTTTTTATGATATGCTGAAAAAACAGACTGCTATTCATACGAAGAATTTCTGGGGAAATGCATGCCGCGCATGAACCGTAACTTCTGTTATTGACAAAATCGAACAAATGTTTTATGATAATACCAGAACATCCGTTCTTGTGTAGAAGGAGACAGCATGGAAAGAGAAGAAAAATTAAAAGCGCTCGACGCAGCGATTGCAAAGCTTGAAAAAGAATATGGCAAGGGAGCAGTGATGAAGCTCGGTGACCCTGCCTCTCAGATGAATGTGGAGACGATCCCGACCGGTTCCCTGAGCCTGGATATTGCACTGGGACTGGGCGGAATCCCTAAGGGACGTGTCATCGAGATTTACGGACCGGAATCCAGTGGTAAGACGACGGTTACCCTGCATATGATCGCAGAAGTACAGAAAAACGGAGGAATCGCCGGATTTATCGACGCGGAGCATGCGCTTGACCCTGTTTATGCGAAGAATATCGGTGTAGATATCGATAACCTTTATATTTCCCAGCCGGACAATGGTGAACAGGCGCTGGAAATTGCGGAGACGATGGTTCGCTCCGGCGCGATCGATATCGTTGTTGTGGACTCTGTTGCGGCTCTGGTACCTAAGGCGGAGATCGAGGGCGATATGGGCGACAGCCATGTAGGCTTGCAGGCGCGTCTGATGTCCCAGGCACTGAGAAAGCTGACCGGTGTCATCAGCAAGTCCAACTGTACCGTGGTATTTATCAACCAGCTGCGTGAGAAGGTCGGCGTTATGTTCGGTAACCCTGAGACAACGACTGGCGGACGTGCGTTGAAATTCTACGCTTCGATCCGTATGGATGTGCGCAGAATCGAATCCTTAAAGCAGGGCGGTGAAGTGGTCGGCAACCGTACCCGTGTCAAAGTCGTTAAAAACAAGATTGCGCCTCCGTTCAAGGAAGCGGAATTCGATATCATGTTCGGAGAAGGTATTTCCGTTGTCGGGGATATCCTGGATCTGGCAGCGAACATCAACGTCGTGAACAAGAGCGGCGCATGGTATGCTTACGAGGGCAATAAGATCGGTCAGGGACGTGAGAATGCCAAAAGCTACTTAAAGGACCATCCGGACATCTGCGAGGAGATCGAGGAGAAGGTACGCGAGCATTACGGCCTGAAGAGAAAAACACCTGCAGACGCAGCAGCAAAGTCTGAGAAAGCTGCGACAGGCAAAGTAGAGAAGTCTGGTGCAGACGCAAAAGAACAGAGCCTGACAGAAAAGGAGTAAGACGTACATGACAGTGACCCGGATAGAAGAATTGTCCCGGTCCCGCTGCAAAATATATTTAGAGGACAGTTTCGCCTTTGTATTATACAAAGGCGAACTTCGTTTATTCGGGGTGCGGGAACAGGAAGAGCTTTCAGAAGAATCCTATCGGGAGATCATGCAGGAGGTGCTGCCCAAACGGGCGACGCTGCGCTGTATGAACCTTTTGCAGAGCAGGGCGTATACGGAAAGCAAACTGCGCAGCAAATTAAAAGAGGGCGGTTATCCGCAGGAAAGCATCGACAGCGCGCTCGCTTATGTAAAATCCTATCATTATGTGGATGACCTGCAGTTTGCAAAGGATTACATCGTTAATCAGGCGGGAAAAAAGAGCAAACGCGTGTTGGAACAGGATCTGATCGCAAGAGGCGTTTCGAGGGATGAAATAGAAGCAGCATTTGCAGAAGCGGCAGAAAAGGGGGATGGACCGGACGAACTTGCGCTCGCGCAGATGTGGCTTGCCAAAAAGCGTTACGATCCTGCGCAGGCAGACTTTGCAGAGAAGCGGAAGGTGGCGGCTTTTCTGTCTCGCAAGGGCATCTGCGCGGAAACCATCAGAAAAGCCATGGAGCTGGCGGGTGAACTGTAACTGCCGGGGGCACCGATTTGTGCAGAATGGCACGGAATTACTTGACATCTGTAGTGGAATTGTATAAAATTGAGATGTTGTAAAATTGTTTATAAGAATGGGAATAAACATTCTATAACTGATATTGCACAATGAAAATTAAATAAGGAGGTGCTCCTGGAATGATGGTGCCAATCGTTATAACAGCAATTGTTACCCTGCTGATTGCTGTTCCGGTTACCGCACTGATCGCCTCTGCGCAATGTAAAAAGGGAATTGAGCAGAAGATCGGTAATGCGGATGACAAAGCCAGAGAAATCATTGATGAAGCGTTAAAGACTGCAGAAGCGAAGAAACGGGAAGGACTGCTGGAGGTGAAGGAGGAATCCATTCGTACCAAGAACGAACTGGATCGCGAGATCAAGGAACGCAGAGCCGAGGTTACCCGGTACGAACGCCGCGTGCAGCAGAAGGAAGAGAACATCGATAAGAAGACCGATGCGATCGAGAAGAAAGAAGCTTATCTGGCGAAGCGGGAAGAGGAGATGCGGAAGCAGAAGGAAGAAATTTCCCGATTGAACGAGCAGCGTGTCCAGGAACTGGAAAGAATCTCTGGTTTGACCTCCGACCAGGCAAAGGAATATTTGCTGAAAATTGTTGAAGATGATGTGAAGCATGAATCGGCCAAGATGATCAAGGAAATGGAACATCGGGCCAAAGAGGAAGCTGACAAGAAAGCGAAAGAATATGTGGTCAATGCGATTCAGAAATGTGCTGCAGATCATGTATCCGAAGCGACGATTTCTGTCGTACAGCTTCCCAGCGATGAAATGAAAGGGCGTATCATCGGACGGGAAGGACGTAATATCCGTACCCTTGAAACCCTGACCGGCGTTGATCTGATTATCGACGACACACCGGAAGCAGTTGTGCTTTCCGGCTTCGATCCGATCCGCAGAGAGGTTGCGCGGATTGCACTGGAGAAGCTGATTGTAGATGGACGTATCCATCCTGCCAGAATCGAAGAGATGGTAGAAAAGGCACAGCGTGAAGTAGAGACAATGATTAAAGAAGAGGGCGAGGCCGCTGTACTGGAAGTCGGCGTACACGGTATTCATCCGGAACTTGTCAGACTGTTAGGTAAGATGAAATTCAGGACGAGCTACGGTCAGAACGCATTGAAGCATTCGATCGAGGTAGCACATCTGTCCGGTCTGCTTGCTGCAGAGCTGGGACTGGATGTCCGTCTTGCAAAACGTGCAGGTCTGCTGCATGATATCGGTAAGGCAGTGGATCACGAAATGGAAGGCTCTCATATCCAGCTGGGCGCTGAGCTTTGCCGGAAATACAAAGAGTCCGCGACAGTCATCAATGCGGTGGAATCCCACCACGGCGATGTAGAGCCGACCTCTCTGATTGCCTGTATCGTACAGGCTGCTGATACAATTTCTGCAGCTCGTCCGGGTGCAAGAAGAGAGACGCTGGAAACCTATACCAGCAGACTGAAACAATTAGAAGACATTTCCAACAATTTCAAAGGTGTAGATAAATCCTTTGCCATTCAGGCGGGCAGAGAGGTTCGGGTTATGGTAGTTCCTGAGCAGATTTCCGATGCGGATATGGTACTCCTGGCACGGGATATTTCCAAGCAGATCGAAGCAGAGCTGGAATATCCGGGACAGATCAAGGTCAATGTGATCAGAGAGAGCCGCGTAACGGACTACGCAAAATAAGTAACGCTAAAAGGCGCGAAACCTATGTAAATATATTATTTACAAGGCTTCGCGTTTTTTTTATTATATTGATATAGGATAATGCCAGGCATCAAAGTCGGAGCTTTTGCCCGACCTCATAGGATCAAAAAGGATGATGTGTTATGAAAAAACTGGGAAAGCTTCTCCGAAATCTATTGATTATCTGCGGCGTGCTGTTTATCATTGCTCTGTTTTTGCCGGATGAAGAAGAAAAGCCTGCAGATCAGGAACAGACGAGCGTAGAGACGGCGTCAGGTATAGGGACACAGACAGGCACTGAGACTGCGTCAGGTGCAGAAACGCTGGCGGGTGCAGAGCATGCGGCGGGTGCAGCGGAAAATCCCTTTCCGGAAGATATGGTAAAGGAGAAACAGACAGAGATAAAAGGCGATGGAAAGGACCAAGCGACCGTATTTGTCTATATGAACGGTTCGGATCTGGAATCGGAGGACGGAGAGGCAACGGAGGATCTTTGTGAGATGCTTGCGGCGAACATCAGCAGCCAGGTCAATGTCCTCGTGGAGACGATCGGCACAAAAAGCTGGTCAAAAAGGCTTGGAATTGCCTCCGATCACACGCAGCGTTATAAGGCGGAAGCCGGGAACCTGGTGCTTGTGGATGACAGCCTCGGCCAGCTGGATTGTACATCGCCTGACACGCTTGCTGATTTTATTTCCTGGGGCGCAGAAAATTATCCGGCAAACCGTTATATCCTGATTTTCTGGGATCACGGTGCAGGACCGGTATACGGCTTTGGATATGACGAACACCAGTCGGAGGATTCGGTGCTTACGATCGATGAGATCCAGACGGCAATCCGCCAGAGCGGGATTTACTTTGATATCATCGGCATGGACAGCTGCATTATGTCTTCGTTAGAGCTTTGCTGTGCCATGTACAATTATTGCGATTACATGATTCTGTCGGAGGATTTTGAATCCGGCTACGGCTGGTCGTACACGGGATGGCTGAACGCCCTGTCGGAGAACACCAGCATTTCCTCTGAGGAGCTTGGGAAAATCATCGTGGATGACATGATCGCAGATAATGAAGAAAACGGCGAGGGGTCTTCCACGCTGGCGCTGATCGACGAATCCTACATGAAGGTGCTCTATACCGCGTGGGCTGATTTTGCCTATGCAAACGAGCCTGCGCTGCTGGGGGAAAATTACAGTATGTACGTCCGGGGCGGCAGGCGCGCTCATCCTATTTTGCGGGAAAAAGGGCTGTTTGATTTTCTGTTTGACGAGGATGGAGATTATTCCATGTCAGACTATTATATAACGGATATCATGGCAGTAGCGCAGAATATCGAATCCAAAGAGACAGAGGCACTGGCGGCTGCGGTAAACCTTTCCATCTGCTATTTTAATTGTACGGACGACGAGGTTGGAATGACTGGACTGTCTGTCACGCTGCCTTATGGGGATTCTGAGTTTTATGGATATCTCTATCCGGTTTTTACCGGTGTGGGGATGGACGCCGACTATGTCGGCTGGCTGGAAAAATTCGTCTATGCAGAGGGTTATAACGATTACTATGATTATGAATCCTGGTATGAGGACGACTGGGAAGGCTGGGACGACTATGAAGACGACTGGGATTGGATCGACTGGCTGTTCTTTGAGGATGACGACTATTGGGAGGATGACAGCTGGGACGAATGGGGAAGCGATCAGTCCTGGGCAGAGTTTGGAAACGGCAGGTCAGATTGCATGAGAAAGCAGATTGCATGCTAAAAGAATAAACAGCTAAAAGAATAAAAAGGAGGAGCTATCATGGGAATTTTTTCAAACATGGACAACAAAAAAAGGTATTGCGTGTTCTGTGGAAAGGAGCTGGCGGATGGAAAATGCACAGCCTGTGGGCGGGAAGCAAAAGAGGTGGTTTCACTTTCTTCCCTGAACTGGCAGAAGGTGCCGATGGAAGTGGCAGACGCCCTCGGGGAGCAGAAAAAACAGCTGTTCGGGAATCCTTTGTACACCGTAAAGGAAATGATCATAAACGGGGATCTTTTTATCGCAGATATTCATTTTGACGCGGTATATGAGGAAGAATTTGACCGTTCCGACGATGATGAAGGTAAGAGCGAGTATTCGTACTATGTACAGTTTTCTACCCCGGAGCTTGCCCCGTGCGACAGAGACTGCGAGACGTCGGCCGGTCAGTATGACAGGGTGGAGGAGCTGTTGAAAAACGGGCAGCACGAAGGAAAAATCCTGTGGGGACGAAAAAAGAAGTCCAACTATTATTACGCATTTGCTCCAAAGAATGGGGACATCACGGCGATGCTGGGAAAACGGCTGCTGGAAAACTTTATCTGTTACGGAGAGAGCACGGAAAAACGCAAGCTGGCACCCAAGGGCGGCGCTGGAAATACCACCTATGATAAGGTATTCGACGCGATCTGGGACAATACGATCGGAAAGCTTTAAAGGTTGATTTCTAAAATATCACGGCATATAATCAAATCATCAGGAAATCAGATGTAAAGGCTGATTTGCCCCGGTAGAAAATATTTTAAGAAATGAGCATCTTGTACCTTGGACGGGTGGGATGCTTATTTCTATGCAGAGGAGAAGTCAACATGGCAGAGGAATTTAAACGGCTGGATCGAAAGCTGGTCTATCACGGAACGATCATCGATTATTACAGGGACACCATTCAGGTTCCAAACGGGAACATCGCAGAATGGGATTTTATCGGGCATAAGGGCGCGGCTGCGGTCGTTCCTGTGCGAGAGGATGGAAAGCTTCTGATGGTGCGTCAGTGGCGCAATGCTCTCGACCGTTATACGCTGGAAATCCCGGCGGGTGGATTAAACGGCGCAGACGAGCCGCCGATGCTGGCTGCCGCGCGTGAACTGGAAGAGGAGACGGGATATCATTCTGAAAATCTGACGCATCTTTTAAGTCTGCGGACGACCGTTGCGTTCTGCAATGAAAAGATCGAAATCTATGTTGCGCAGGATTTAAAGCCGACCCATCAGCATTTGGACGAGGATGAATTTATCGATGTCTATGCGTATTCGGTCGATGAGCTGTGTGAAATGATCTATTCCGGAAAAATCGAGGACGGCAAGACAATCGCGGCGATCATGAGCTATAAGGCGAAATACGAAAAATAGCGCAGCACGGTACTGCATAGAAGCGCCAAGGGGTGCGTGATACCTTTCACAGTACCAATTGAAAAAAATGCAAAATTCCCCCAGCAGCCGCATAGATTACAACGAGCGGATGCGCAGACAGCGTCACGGTAGGTGCAGCAGTTCATGCCGTGACGCTGTTGTTATCTGTCGGCTTATGCCGGCGCTGTTAAAAATATAAAAACGGGGAATGCGATGTCTTTTTGGAAACGGTTCGGGCAGCAGGAAAAGAGGTTGGGGGCGGTGCTTCTTCTGGCGGGATTTCTGGCGGGAATCGCCTGCGTGTGCTTTTTTCCGGGGCTGTTTGTGCAAAATCCGGGCTTTCTGGATACGGATACGCTGTCGGGAATTTCAGAATGGAACATGAACCGGACGGGATTGTTTTTATACTGCCTGCAAAAAAGGCTTGGAACGGCGCTGCTGCTCGTGCTGCTTGCACTTTCAGGGGCAGGGATGATCTGTCTGATTGTGCTTGCAGCGGGGAGCGGACTGGCGGCAGGGATGATCCTGACGGCGCTGTCGCTGCGCTATGGAATCCGGGGGAGCTTCTTTTTCCTGGCGGCGCTGGTTCCACAACAGGCGGTGCTGGTTCCGGGCTACTGTATGCTGCTGGAATGGTGCCTGCACAAAAAAGCTGCGTCGGGCGTGTGGATTTCCCTGGCGGTGATTGGAATCGGCTGTGCGGTAGAAGGGTATGTCAATCCATTTATTTTAAAAGCCGTGATGCGTCTGTTTTGGGGATAGGAAGATGCGGAATGCCAAATCAAGATATGGTGGAACTGGTATTTCCCGTACCACTATCTGGTGTTACCTGAAAACATGCCGAAAAATCGCCTGAAAATGCGGAAGTTTCAACATTGCTTTTCTGAATTTCATTGTATATAATGATTCCACACGACCGATACGGTCAAAAGAAGGGAACGCAGAGGGATGGAAGCACAGATTGAGTCATTTATTGAATATTGTCATAAGGTAAAAGGAACCTCCCGGAATACGGAGCTTTCCTATCGGCGAGATCTGTATCAGCTGGCGGGTTTTCTGCGTGCCCGGTATCAGATGACCAGGGTAGAGGATCTGACTGCGACGGCATTATATGGTTATATCCGTTTTCTGGAAGAAAAGCAGAGAAAAGCTGCGACGATTTCCCGCAATATCGCATCGATTCGGGCGTTTTGCCATTATCTGGTGCGGGAGGGCGTGCTGATGATGGATGTGTCGGAGACGCTCAAAGCCCCTCGGGTGGAAAAGAAGCTGCCCGGCGTGCTGAGTCCGGAAGAGGTGGAACGACTGATGGATGCGGTGCAGGGAACGAGTCCGAAGGAACTTCGGGACAAAGCGATGCTGGAGCTTTTGTATGCAACCGGTATCCGGGTATCGGAGCTGATCGGTCTGAAGCTTTCGGATGTAAATTTAAAACTGTCCTTTTTGTTCTGTACGGAACAAAACCGCCAGCGTACGGTTTTGTTTGGAAATAAAGCGAAAGCGGCGCTGGAAGCGTATCTGCAGCATGGCAGACAGGCTCTGGTAGCGGAGGAAACGCAGCAGGCACTGTTTGTCAACTGCGCAGGAAAGCCGATGAGCCGTCAGGGCTTCTGGAAGCTGCTAAAAGGCTATGCGCAGCGCGCGGGAATCACGGAAGAGGTCACGCCGCATACTCTGCGTCACTGCTTTGCAGCACATCTGGTTGCAAACGGCACAAACCTGCAGAGCGTGCAGGAAATGCTCGGACATGCCGATATCTCCACAACGCAGATTTATATCAATGTGAATCAGGAACAAATCCGGGAAGAAAAAAGGCTCATCCGTTAGGGTGAGCCTTTTTAGACGAATGCATAATTTTATTTCTGCGGACAGAATACCTGTTGAGCCTGCAAGCTGCCGTTTTGAAGACAGGTGATATTTAGTAATTCAGCTCCGCCAGATCGTAGATGAGGCGCTCGGAAGCTTCCCAGCCGAGGCAGGCATCCGTGATGGACTTTCCATAAACGCCGCCGCCAACCTTCTGGTTGCCTTCTTCGATATAGCTCTCGATCATAACGCCCTTGACGAAGTTGTGGATGTCGGGGCTTAAATGACGGCTGTGCATCACCTCTTTGACGATTCGAACCTGCTGGTCAAACTGCTTATTGGAGTTGGAATGGTTGGAATCGATAATGCAGGCGGGGTTTTTTAAATCACGCTCGTTATAAAGACCGAGCAGGATCTGCAGATCCTCGTAATGATAGTTGGGAATGTTGCGTCCGTGCTTGCTTGTCGCGCCGCGCAGGACGGTGTGGGCGAGGTCGTTGCCGTTTGTCTGCACTTCATAGCCGCGGTAGATGAATCTGTGCGGATGCTGTGCGGCATAAACGGAGTTCAGCATAACGGAGAAGTCACCGCTGGTGGGGTTCTTCATGCCAGACGGAAGATCAAAGCCGCTAACCGTCAGACGGTGCTGCTGATCCTCTACGCTGCGGGCGCCGATTGCCACATAGGACAGAATATCGGATACATAGCCCCAGTTTTCGGGATAGAGCATTTCATCGGCAGCGCTGAGACCGGTTTCGGACAGCGCGCGGATGTGCATATGGCGCATCGCGATCAGACCGTGTAGGAAATCCTCTTTTTTTTCGGGGTCGGGCTGATGAACAATACCCTTGTAGCCGTCGCCGGTAGTACGGGGCTTATTGGTGTAAATTCTCGGAATCAGGATCAGGCGGTCGGATACCTTGTCGTTGACTTTTGCAAGACGGTGGATATAATCGCAGACCGCATCCTCGTTATCTGCAGAGCAGGGACCGATGATGACTAACAGCTTGTCGCTTTTACCGGTGAGGACGTCGCGGATCTCAGCGTCACGCTTCTGCTTGATTGGAACCAGAGAATCCGGAACCGGATACTGCTCCCGGATTTCATCGGGAGTAGGAAGTTTTCTGATATAATCGAAACTCATGACTTTTCTCCTTCGCAGGCGGTGCCGATGAAGCACCATTCTCTTTCCGGCTGCATATTTATGCAGAACGGAAACGTTTTTCATTATAGTATAGGAAAAACGCAGGCGCAAGCCAATTTTATGATTTCGTACCAGTTTCCATGTAGCTTTTTATGGGCAGATTTCATGCTTGCATGAAAATCTGCCCACAGAAAGCTACAGAGGGAGTGTGCATTCTATTGTATTGCAAATGGCGCGGGAAACTGGTTACTGACGCGCAAAAACAGTCAATTCACGCATGCCGCCGCGACAAAACAAAAAACAGCGCTGCTGCGCAGAGTATCGTCAGGAGCACCTGCCCCAAGAGCATGCCCTGGAACAGTCCGGGAATGCCGGAAAGCGGCAGGATGAAAAAAACGAAGAACAGACGCACGGCGAGGGACAGGATTTGGAACAGAAAAGTACAGCCTGTTTTTCCAAGCCCGTTTAAAATCGAAAGCAGCGTCGTATTCAGGTACAGAAAAGGGCAGAGAAAACAAAACATCCGAATCAACTGCCCGGCAAGTACGTTTCCAAACAGCGTAGAGCCGATGAAGTTTCCGCACAGAGAAAAGACAGCAGTACAGCCGACGCCGATGAAAAGACAGAAGCAGGTGCACTGGAAAATGGCACTGTAGATGGCGCTTTGGTTATTCGAAGCGTCCGCGCAGGAGATGGTCGGCATGAGCAGGACAGCAATCGAATTGGTCAGCGCGCCGGGAAACAGGATGCAGGTCATTGCCATGCCGGTGTATACGCCATAAGCAGAAAGCGCCTGATGGGAGGAATAGCCAAACAGCTGCAGGCTGACCGGGATGCGGGAGGATTCGATTGTTCCGAGCAGATGCAGGCAGACCCGCGTGGCGCACAGGGGTGCAGCAAAGGAAAACAGTCTGGAAAATAGCTCCGGCCGAGAAAGCTTTAACGGAAGGCTTTCGGGGAGTTTTTTGGAAAAATGGATTTTTGCGGCAAAAACGGAAACCACCATGGAAGCGCATTCCCCGATGACAAGTCCGACTGCAGCGAGCTGAATCGTGCAGGAGAGTCCGCAGACCGCCGCATACTGCCAAAAAAGCAGGACACTGCCGACGCGGAAGCACTGCTCAAAAACCTGACAGAATGCCGGCAGGAAGGATTTTCGGATGCCGTAATAATAGCCGTTGATACATGAATGGATACAGGCGGCGGGAAAGGAGAGCGCGGCGATTTTTAAAAGCGGCGCGCAGCGCCTTTCTTTTAATAAAAAGTCGGAAATAAAATCAGCCTCCCGCCAGACAAAGAGCGTGCAGAGGCACGAAAGGACGAACGAGACGGACAGACCGGTAAGCAATATCCTGCGCTTGGCGTAGATTGCTGCTTCCGGTTCTGCAGCGGTAAATTTGGAGATCGAACTCTGGATGGCAGAGGTACACAGCGCAAAGGAAAGAGCGAGCACCGGACTGATCAACTCATAGATGCCCATTTGCTCCGCACCAAAGGTGCGGGAGAGGAAAATCCGGTAAAAAAAGCCGATGATGCGGCTGAAAACTCCGGCGGCAGTCAGCAAAAGAGCGCCTTTCAACAGATGATTTTTATACATGGCAAAAAACGTCCCGGGAATCCTTACTGAAAGTATACGCGCAGGAACAAGGTGACAGAACTGCCCCCTGCAGTGCCGCATATGTGTGGATCAAAAAGCATCACCACGCGTGTCGGTGCGAAAAGCTGCAGTATGCATAAAACAGTTGCGCCGCCTGTTGTTTTACGGTATACTTTCGGTGTCGAAATTGTTTTCAATAACCCAATACACAGGAGAGGATGGTTGTTTTTGATGAGCACAGACAGATATACAAGCCCGTTATCGGAACGGTATGCAAGCCGCGAAATGCAGTTCATTTTTTCTCAGGATATGAAGTTCCAGACCTGGAGAAGACTCTGGATTGCGCTGGCAGAGACAGAAAAGGAACTCGGACTTCCGATCACACAAGAGCAGATCGATGAGCTGAAAAGCCATGCGACTGATATCAACTACGACGTGGCAAAAGCGCGCGAGAAGGAAGTGCGCCATGACGTTATGAGTCATGTGTATGCCTACGGTGTACAGTGCCCGAAGGCGAAGGGCATTATCCATCTGGGAGCAACCTCCTGCTATGTAGGGGATAATACCGATATTATTATTATGGCAAAGGCCCTCGAGCTGGTTCGCAAAAAGCTGTTAAATGTCATCCGCGAGCTGGCAGATTTTGCAGACAAGCAGAAGGACCTGCCGACACTGGCATTTACCCATTTCCAGCCCGCGCAGCCTACGACAGTCGGTAAACGCGCCTCTCTGTGGCTGCAGGAGTTTTACATGGATCTGTGCGATCTGGACTATGTAAAGGATTCCCTGCGTCTGCTTGGTTCCAAGGGTACGACCGGTACACAGGCATCTTTCCTGGAATTGTTTGCGGGAGATCAGGAAAAGGTAGACCGCCTCGATCCCATGATCGCTGAAAAATTAGGCTTCCCCGGTTGCTATCCGGTATCCGGACAGACCTATTCCCGTAAAGTTGATACCAGAGTGATGAATGTGTTGGCTGGCATTGCAGCCAGTGCACACAAGATGTCCAACGATATCCGTCTGTTACAGCATCTGAAAGAAGTGGAAGAACCCTTCGAAAAAAATCAGATCGGCTCCTCCGCGATGGCATATAAGAGAAACCCGATGCGCAGCGAAAGAATTGCATCCCTGTCCAGATACGTGATGGTGGACGCGTTAAATCCTGCGATCACATCTGCTTCTCAGTGGTTTGAGCGCACGCTGGACGATTCCGCGAACAAGAGAATTTCCATTGCGGAAGGCTTCCTTGCGATTGACGGCATTCTGGATCTTTGCATGAACGTCGTAGACGGTCTGGTTGTATATCCGAAAGTAATTGAGAAGCGCCTGCGCAGCGAGCTGCCGTTTATGGCGACCGAAAATATCATGATGGACGCAGTAAAGGCAGGCGGTGACAGACAGGAGCTGCATGAGAGAATCCGCGAGCTTTCCATGGAAGCAGGACGCAGAGTAAAGGAAGAGGGTGCAGACAACCAGCTGATGGCGCTGATCGCACAGGACGAAATGTTCCATCTCGACGAGGCTGCCCTGGAAGCATCCCTTGAGCCCTCAAAATATGTCGGCTGCAGCGCACATCAGGTAGAGCGCTTCTTGAACGACGTGATCCGTCCGGTGTTAAAAGAAAATGAAGCAGACCTTGGTATGAAGGCGGAAATTAACGTATAAGTTATACTTATGAGAAATATAAAATTTATTGATTTTACTTATATAAAAAATCTGCTATACTAAATCAGTAAGATGACATATGCGCTGATGGAACAGCGCGCATAAAGGGATGCCGTTTTAGGCGGCAGAATGAGAGGAAAAATGGTTAAAGCAGTAGTAGGTGCAAACTGGGGCGATGAAGGAAAAGGCAAGATTACAGACATGCTTGCGAAGGAAGCGGATATTGTTATCCGTTTTCAGGGCGGTGCAAATGCCGGACATACGATTGTCAACGATTACGGCAAATTTGCGCTTCACACACTGCCGTCTGGCGTGTTCTACAGCCATATTACCAACATTATCGGCAACGGTGTTGCACTGGATATTCCAAAAGTATTTAACGAGGTCAACCAGCTGGTAGAGCGGGGCGTACCGGCACCGCATCTGATGATTTCCGACAGAGCACAGGTGGTAATGCCCTATCATATTTTACAGGATACCTATGAAGAAGCACGTCTGGCAGGCAAGTCCTATGGCTCCACCAAGTCCGGCATTGCGCCGTTTTATTCCGACAAGTTTGCAAAGATCGGTTTCCAGGTCAGCGAGCTGTTTGACGACGAGGTGCTGGAAGAAAAGCTGCAGAAGGTCTGTGCACTCAAAAATGTCCTGTTCGTGAATTTGTATCATCAGGAACCGCTCGATCCCAAAGAACTGTTAAATACCCTGCATGAATACCGCGACATGGTAGCTCCTTATGTGGGCAACGTGTCCGAGTTCTTATATCAGGCGGTCAAAGAAGGCAAAAACATCCTGCTGGAAGGTCAGCTGGGTACGATGAAAGATCCTGACCACGGCATTTACCCGATGGTAACGTCTTCTTCCACACTGGCAGCATACGGCGCAATCGGCGCAGGCATTCCGCCTTATGAAATCAAAAAGATTGTCGCTGTTACCAAGGCATATTCCTCCGCAGTCGGTGCAGGCGCATTTGTTTCTGAAATCTTCGGTGACGAAGCGGATGAGCTGAGAAGAAGAGGCGGCGACGGCGGCGAATTCGGCGCGACAACCGGTCGTCCGAGAAGAATGGGCTGGTACGACTGCGTTGCTTCCCACTACGGATGCAGACTGCAGGGCGCGACCGACGTTGCGCTGACCGTTCTGGACGTTCTGGGTTATCTGGATGAAATCCCGGTTTGCGTCGGCTATGAAATCGACGGTCAGGTGACAAAGGAGTTCCCGGTTACCTGTAAGCTGGAAAAAGCGAAGCCTGTATACGAGGTTCTGCCCGGCTGGAAATGCGATATCCGTGGCATCCGGACCTATGAAGAGCTGCCGGAAAACTGCCGCAAGTACATTGAGTTCATCGAAAACCAGATCGGTTATCCGATTACAATGGTATCCAACGGTCCTGGCAGAGATGACATCATCTACAGAAACAGCCCGCTGGCATAAGACAGTTCGCAAGAACCCTGGATAATTTTCCACAGGCAGGTTTGCCTGCAAGCGCGAAAGCGACAAGTGAACTTCCCGGATGACAGAAATTCTAAAATCCCTTATAATAGAGTCATGGCTCATTGCCTCATTTTCGGGCGGCAGCCATCGACTCTGTGATAGGGGATTTTTTTTGATGACAGCAAATCTGGAATATTATCGTGTTTTTTATTATGTGGCACGCTGCAGCTCAGTGACAAAGGCGGCGGCAGCGCTTTCCTTGTCTCAGCCGGCGGTCAGCCAGAGCATCCGGCAGCTGGAAAAGGCGCTCGGCAGCAGCCTGTTTGTGCGCAGTGCGCGTGGAATCAGCCTGACGGCGGAAGGAAAAATCCTGTACGAATATGTGGAAAAAGGGTATAGCGCATTTCTTGCCGGGGAAAAGCGGCTGTTGCAGATGCAGAACCTGGAATGCGGTGAAATTACGATCGGGGCGTCCGATATGACGCTGCGTTTTTTTCTGTTACCGTATCTGGAACGGTTCCATGAAAAATATCCGGGGGTGCGGTTTCAGATTACGAATGGTCCGACGCCTGCGACGATGGGACTTTTAAAAGAGAAAAAGATCGATTTTGGAGTCGTATCCGGTCCTCTGGAAAAGCGGGAGGGCGTCCACTTGATGCCTGTGCGTAAAATTGAAGATATTTTTGTGGCAGGACGAAACTTTCTGGAATATACCCGTCAGAAACAACCGCTTTCCGTCCTGGAAAAAGTACCGCTTATCATGCTGGATCAGGATACAAGCACAAGACGTTATGTCCAGCGTTTTTTGGAGCAGAGAAAGGTGTTCGTCCACCCGGAGTTCGAGCTTGCAACAAGCGATATAATCGTGCAGTTTGCCTTGAGAAACCTCGGTGTCGGAAGCGTTGTGCGCGATTTTGCCAAAAAGGAGCTGGACAGCAGAGAACTGATAGAGTTAAAATTGGAAGAGCAGCTGCCGCAGCGGGAGTTTTTCGTCGTGACGGAGGAAAAGGGCGGCAGCAGTCTGGCGGCGCAGGAGCTTTTGCGGATGCTGTCAGAAACAGCAGAAGAAAATGAGGGAGGCGATCGGATATGATCAGAACAATTATCAGCGATATCGGAAACGTATTATCCGGTTTTACCTGGTACGATTTTTATAAAAGCAAGGGATATTCGGAAGAAATGGTGGAGCGTCTGGCAAAGGCGACGGTAGGGAGTGACATCTGGAAAGAATATGACCGCGGCGTCCTTTCCGAAGAGGAAATTTTGAACCGGTTTATTGCAAACGATCCGGAGCTGGAAGAAGACCTTCGCAAAACGCTGGCAAACGTCCGCGGCATCATGGAACGTTATGATTATGCGATTCCGTGGATTGAAGAGTTAAAGGCGAAGGGCTATCAGTTCCTTGTGCTGTCGAATTTCTCCAGAAAGGTGCTGCGGGAGTGCTGGAGCGATCTGGATTTTCTGCCGTATGTGGATGGCGGCATCCTTTCGTGTCAGGATAAGCTAATCAAGCCGATGCCGGAAATTTATTCGCTGATTCTAAGCCGGTATCATTTAAAGCCGGAAGAATGTGTCTTTATGGACGATATTTTGGAAAATGTGGAAGCTGCCCGCAGAGCCGGGATCAATGCCTTTGTATTTGAAAATCAGGAACAGGCAAAGCAGATGCTTCGGACGTTTGGAGTAGAGTAACATGGTGAAACGATATATAACTCAGGGAAATCTGCTGATGGAGGTCAATCGGGCGGATGGCGGCTGCTGGGTGAATCTGGTTGCGCCGACCCTGGAAGAATGTGTGCAGATTGCACAGGAATTTCAGATTGACCTTGCCGATGTCCGCGCCGCGCTGGATGATGAGGAAAGCTCCCGTGTGGACGTCAGCAACGAATATTCCCTGATTTTATTCGACGTTCCGTCTGTGGAATACCGTCATCAGCGGGAAGCGTATACGACCATACCGCTCGGTCTGATCTTGGTGAACGATGTGCTGCTGACTGTATGTGCGGAAGCAACGCCGGTTCTGAAAAATTTTCTGGAAAATACGGTCAAGGAGTTCAGCACTAAAAAACAGATGCGCTTTATCTACCAGATTTTTTTGCGTTCCTGCATGCTGTATCAGTCCTATCTGCGTATTATCGACCGCAAGCGGAAGGAGATCGAGGCGCATATTGGGGACGATACGGAGGAAATGGAGCTGATCGACTTACATGAGCTGGAATCCAACCTCGTATACTTTGATACGTCGCTGCGTGCCAACAAGGTCGTACTGGATCGTCTGATGCGCTATAGCCGCATCAAGAAATACCCGGAGGATCAGGACCTTTTGGACGACGTTGTGGTCGAAAACCAGCAGGCGATCGAAATGACGCGGATCTACCGGGACATTATCCAGGGAACGAGAGAGCTGCTTTCCTCCCTGATGGACAACCGCTTAAACAGCGCAATGAAATACCTTGCGTCGATTACGATCGTCATGGCGATCCCGACGATCATTTCCGGCATTTACGGAATGAACGTTTCCGAAAAATGGATGCCGCTGGCTCATACGCCTTACGGTTTCGGGATTATCTGCGTGCTGATTTTAGTTGCATGCGTGATTACGATGAAAGTGCTGAAAAAGAGAAAGATGCTGTAGATGCGTAAAAAAGTGTGTACGAAAGCTGAAAAAGTGCTGCTGCCCGGGAAATAGTTGCCGGTGCAACAGCACTTTTGCGTTTTAGTTCTGCGCAGCATTTGCCTCGTCCTCGTTCTGCGTGCGGTCTGCGTCGGTCTGTCCGATATCGAAGGATGCGATCGTGTGCTTCTGTTCAAACTGCCCGTAAAGCCAGATGAAAATCCAGAGCAGGATCGGGACTGCAACCGTGCAGATCAGACAGCCGGAAAAGAGCCGCTGCCAACCGGGAAACGCAAAAATTGCGCTGAGGAGCGTGATGAGATAGAGCGCTGCTAAAAGGACGATACAAACAATGGCAGCGATTTGCTTTGCCGTTTTTTTCTTCTTCATAGAGTCTCCATTCTGCCGCCGCAGGACGGCTGAAACAAATTCAAAGCTGTACTTTACATTGCCGATGATAATGATATAATACGTTTGATAGCATACATCAAAGGGGAGCGCTTTGCAAGCGCAGGAGGGAACAAAAGATGATATTTGAACCAATGGACAGAATTGTATTTGCTGGGGATTCAGTAACAGATATGGGAAGCGCACAGCCCGTGGGGGAAGGTCTGTTTGATAATGTAGGTCAGAGCTATGTGCGTATCATCGAAAATATGCTGAGCACCTGGTATCCGGAAGTGTATCTGCGTGTGACCAATTCCGGTGTTTCCGGCAACACGAGCAGAGATCTGCTGCAGCGTTTTGATTCGGATGTTGTTGCCTTAAATCCGGATTGGGTTTCAATCTGCATCGGCATCAACGACGTATGGAGACAGTTTGACAGTCCGGCGATTCCGGACGGACAGGTGATGCCCGAAGAATACGAAGCAAATCTGGAAAAAATGATTCTGTCGGTAAAAGGAAAAGTAAAGGGCATCTTTATTTTGACGCCTTATTATATGGAGCCTAATCCGCAGGACTGGATGCGAAAGAGAATGGACGAATACGGTGCGATCTGCAAAAAGCTGGCGGTAAAGCACGGCTGCTGTCTGGTTGATCTGCAGGAGGTATTCAACCGGTATTTTGAGTATCGTCATTCTTCTTATATTGCATGGGACAGAGTGCATCCGAACCTGATCGGCGCAACTGTAATCGCAAAAGCAGTTTTATCCCACTGCGGTTTTGAATACGACCATCAGCCTGCAAAAAAAGAAACGCAGACCTGTTAAGCGGCAAAGTGTTCACAGATTTTTTGCTTGCACAAATCGGGGGTCTGGGCTATAATAATGCAAAGTATGGATGTCCGTGCAAAAATGGGCGTGCGAAATGCAAAGGGAGCAATCCCGTCAGAAATTTAATTGAGGTGAAGAAATATGGCATTATTACAGCAGTGGAGAGATATGGCATACGACCAGCAGGCTGACAAGGCTAAGCTGCAGCAGTTCTGGGCAATTTATTTTACAAAAGAAAAGGATATCTACGCAGAACTGTTAAAGACCCCGGACGAGCTGGTAAGAGGCACGGTTAAAGAGCTGGCTGAGAAATTCGGCGTGGATATTATGACCATGACCGGTTTCCTGGACGGCATCAACGACAGCTTAAAGGCTCCCAACCCGATCGAGGAGATGGAGGAGGATACCGTTGTAAACCTCGGCTTTGATAAGGCACTGCTTTATAAGAACATGGTAGCTGCAGACGCAGACTGGCTGTACGGGCTGGAAGAGTGGAACGACATCTTCGATGAAGAGACCAGAAAGAAACTCTACAAAGAGCAGAAGAGTTCTACCACCATCGTAAAGGAAGCAAAGATTTATCCCAATGATCCCTGTCCCTGCGGCAGCGGCAAGAAGTACAAAAAGTGCTGCGGCAAAAATAAATGATCAAAGGCTCTTTACAAATCGAAACAGATCGATTAAGATAAGGGCAGCATTTGATAAAAAGACAACGCGTGGAAGAGAAGAGTAATCCCGGAATCTGTATCAGAGAGAAACGCCGGTATCTGCATTGCAGAGCTGTGCTGGAAGCGTTTTGACAGAGGTCTCGTATGAAAACCATCTCGGAGCGGTCCTTAATCGGACACGGTGATTCCGTTATCATCAAAAGAGCGGCAGACTGCTGTTGCAGATCTGCAAAATGGGTGGAACCGCGCTGAAGCGTCCCATGTACATCGTAAGGTGTGCATGGGACTTTTTTATCGTATAGGAAACTTCGTTTCCATACGATAATAAACGCTCCGCGAGGATGCGCACTCGGCGCAAGGGTAGATGGTTGCCGAAGCAACCGCGCCTCGACGCGAGAATGTGCCAGGGCACATTCTTTTTTATCTATAGAGAGGACGAGATTCACAAAACTATGTGAAGATCGAATAAACAGGTTATTTTCAAAATTTTTAAGATAGAAAAAGGCGAAAGCCGGAAGGAGATACCATGAAGGTTACATTAAAAGACGGCTCTGTAAAAGAGTACGCACAGGCAATGTCTGTGATTGATATTGCGAAGGATTTGAGCGAAGGACTTGCGAGAGCGGCATGTGCCGGAGAAGTAGACGGAGAGGTTGTAGACCTGCGTACCGTTGTCGATCACGACGCTGCAGTCAACATTCTGACTGCAAAGGATGAAAAAGGTCTGGCTGCACTGCGCCACACCACCAGCCATGTAATGGCGCAGGCTGTAAAGCGCCTGTATCCCAACACAAAGCTGGCGATCGGTCCCTCTATCGCAGACGGCTTCTATTACGATATGGAGTTCGAAACTCCCCTGACCAGCGACGATTTTGAAAAGATCGAAGCAGAGATGAAGAAGATTGTCAAAGAGGATTTAAAGATCGAGCGCTTTACTCTGCCCAGAGAGAAAGCAATCGAATTTATGAAGGAGAAAGAAGAGCCTTATAAAGTAGAACTGATTGAAGATCTGCCGGAGGGCGAAGAAATCAGCTTCTATCAGCAGGGCGAATTTGTAGACCTGTGCGCAGGTCCTCACCTGATGAGCACCAAAGAAGTTGGCAAGGCATTCAAGATCATGAGCCTTGCAGGCGCATACTGGAGAGGCGACGAACATAACCAGATGCTGACCAGACTGTATGCAACCGCTTTTGCAAAGAAGGACGAGCTGGAAGCTTACATTACCATGATGGAAGAGGCGAAAAAGCGCGACCACAGAAAGCTGGGCAAAGAGCTGGGACTGTTTATGATGCATGAAGCAGGTCCTGGTTTCCCGTTCTTCCTGCCTAAGGGTATGGTATTAAAGAACACCCTGCTGGACTACTGGCGTGAAATCCACAGAAAAGCAGGTTATGTGGAAATCTCCACTCCTGTGATCTTAAACAGAAGCCTCTGGGAGACCTCAGGTCACTGGGATCATTATAAAAATAACATGTACACCACTGTAATCGACGGCGAAGATTATGCGATCAAGCCGATGAACTGCCCCGGCGGCGTTTTGGTATATGCATCTGAACCCCGTTCTTACAGAGATCTGCCGCTGCGTATGGGCGAGCTTGGTCTGGTACACCGTCATGAAAAATCCGGTCAGCTGCATGGTCTGATGCGTGTGCGCTGCTTCACACAGGATGATGCCCATATCTTCATGACACCTGAGCAGATCAAGGACGAAATCAAAGGCGTTGCAGGACTGATTAACGAAGTTTATTCCCTGTTCGGCTTCCAGTATCATGTAGAGCTGTCCACCCGTCCGGAGGATTCCATGGGCAGCGACGAAGACTGGGAGATGGCAACAGACGCGCTGCGCAGCGCTCTGGACGAACTGCAGCTTCCTTATGTAGTAAACGAAGGCGACGGTGCGTTCTACGGACCGAAGATCGACTTCCATCTGGTAGACTGTATCGGACGTACCTGGCAGTGCGGTACGATCCAGCTTGACTTCCAGCTGCCTCAGCGTTTCGAACTGGAGTACGTTGGAGCTGACGGCGAGAAGCATCGCCCGATCATGATCCACCGCGTAGTATTTGGTTCTATCGAGCGTTTTATCGGTATCCTGATCGAGCATTTTGCAGGCGCATTCCCGACCTGGCTGGCTCCGGTACAGGTTAAGGTGCTTCCGATTTCCGATAAATACATGGATTATGCACAGAGCGTCCTGAACAAGCTGACAGAAGCAGGCATCCGCGCAGAAGTGGATACCAGAGCAGAAAAGATCGGCTACAAAATCAGAGAGGCACAGACTGCCAAGATCCCTTACATGCTGGTTGTTGGTCAGAAGGAAGAGGAAGAAAACACCGTTTCCGTCAGAAGCCGTGCAGCCGGTGATGAAGGTGCAAGAAGCCTGGATACGTTCATCGCAGATATCTTAAAAGAGATCGAAACCAAGGAAAATCGCGTAAAGAAAGACTGATCCGGCAAAAAAACTGCATAAAATAACCTGTCATCGGGCATACTGACTGCCAGGAGCTGCGCAGAATGCGCAACGCACTACGCTATGTGGCTGTAAGGTGGCGCATCACAGATCAGCCTGTCCTGTGCGCAGAGAAAATGCGGACGCATCGCGCAGCTCTTCCAGAAAAGGAGGTATGGACGATGACAGATTTAAAGTGTAGTGTGGAAACCTGCAGCTTTCATGACGGAGACTGCTGCTGCAGAAACGACATTATGGTAGGCGGCGCAAAGGCCTGCAGCTGTGATGAAACCTGCTGTGAGAATTTTGAACAGCAGAAGGAGGGCAGCACAAGAAACGCAGACGGATATCCTGACCGGATGACGCAGATCGACTGCGAAGCGGTAAAATGCCGCTACAATACCAATTATAAATGTCAGGCAGAGCATGTGGACATGCGCGGAAGTCGTGCCGGAGACCGCAGGGAAACCGCCTGCGCGACATTTGAGGAACGGTGATGGAAGTTCACCCGCGCCATTCGCAATACCGCGTCTTCGACGCTCTCCGCTGCTTCGCAGCTCATTTTTGCTCATAGAGCGGCGCTCCCTTCGTACATTTTCGCAAGCAGATTTTTGTGCAAGCACAAAAGCCGCTCACGAAAAGTACGAGGGAACTGTGATTAAAAAAATTAAAAAATTTGCACGACGGGCATTGACAAATGATGTTCGTCGTGCTAATCTCTATTAGTACGCAGATGCGTAAGGAACAAACAAGCAGAGTATCCACTCTCACCCTATAGCGATCGGGCTCATAGGCGTTTACAGTTTCCTTTGCTTCTCAGAGGAAGAGCAGAGGTTGTGAGTGGATAGAAGCTATCCACTTTTTTTATTTTATTTCTTATGGAGGGAACCAGCCATTAGCGAATTATTTATCAACGAACAGATCAGAGACAAAGAGATCCGTCTGATTGGGGAGAGCGGAGAACAGCTCGGCATCATGTCTTCCAGAGAAGCCCTGAAGCTGGCTGAAGAGGCAGGTTTGGATCTGGTAAAGATCGCCCCTACGGCAAAGCCACCAGTGTGCAAGATCGTGGATTACGGTAAGTACAGATATGAGCTTGCCCGTAAGGAAAAGGATGCCAAAAGAAAACAGAAGGTCATCGAAGTAAAAGAGATCAGAATGTCTCCCAACATCGATACCAATGACTTAAATACCAAGGTCGGCGCGGCAAGAAAGTTCCTTGAAAAAGGGAACCGCGTAAAGGTAACATTGAGATTCCGCGGCCGGGAAATGGCGCACATGTCTACCAGCAAACATATTCTGGATGACTTTGCACAGATGCTTTCTGACATCGCTGTTGTAGAGAAGATGCCGAAGGTGGAAGGCAGAAGCATGATCATGTTTTTAACTGTAAAACGCTGATTGCACGGCTACAGTTAAAATATACGTTTAGGAAAATGAAGTAACAGGAGGAAATCAGATATGCCTAAAATGAAAACCAGCAGAGCTGCTGCAAAACGTTTTAAATTAACAGGAACCGGTAAGCTGAAAAGAGCAAAAGCTTACAAGAGCCATATCTTAACAAAGAAGTCCACCAAGAGAAAGAGAAATCTTCGTCAGGCAGCAATGACCGATGCTACCAATGTTAAGAATATGAAGAAGATTTTACCGTATTTATAAATCGTAAGGAGGAATCAGTAAGATGGCAAGAGTAAAAGGCGGCATGAGTGCCAGAAGAAAACATAATAAAGTATTGAAGCTTGCAAAAGGATACAGAGGCGCAAGAAGCAAACAGTACAGAGTTGCAAAACAGTCCGTTATGAGAGCTCTGACCTCTTCCTATGCTGGACGTAAGGAGAGAAAGCGTCAGATGAGACAGCTGTGGATCGCTCGTATCAATGCAGCTGCAAGACTGAACGGCTTATCCTATTCCAAATTTATGTTCGGCTTAAAGCAGGCTGGCGTAGATATGAACAGAAAGATGCTGGCAGAGATGGCAGTAAACGATGCGGCAGGCTTTGCTACCCTGGCTGAGCTGGCTAAGTCCAAAATCGCGTAAATTACAGGCTTGATAAAAGAAACGAAGACCTTCTGAAAGCATTCCTTTCAGAAGGTTTTTTGTTAGAAAGACTGAAAAAATGAGAGAGAACATATCGGGATATCCTGTAGAAAAGGTGACCAGGAATAAGCCCGTTTCAGATCGGATGTGAGGAAAGATTGAAAAATAAAATTTTTCAATCACGAGATTTGTGTCTGCGCGCACTTGACACAAACTCGACATGCGCAAAAAGCGTGCGCAGAAATGAGCGGAAAATATGAAAGAAACAACAGGATGGAAGAAAGAAAATCCGGGATCGAAGAAAGCGAGAGAGGCGGGAGCTTTTTCGGGAAACAGAAATTCTGCACCGGGCAGGAATGCCGCAAAGTCGAAAGCACCTGTCGAAAATGCTGCTGCGAAGCAAAAACCGAGCCGCCAGGCTTCAACTGCAAAATGTCCCCACTTTGGCAAGTGCGGCGGCTGTCAGTATCTGCACCTGTCCTACGAGGAACAGCTCGCTGCAAAGAAGCATCAGGTAAAGGAACTGATGGAAAAGCACTGCAAGGTGCGTCCGATTATTGGAATGGACGAAAATCCGTGGCATTATCGCCATAAGGTACAGGCGGTGTTCGGGCTGGATCGAAAGAAGCAGCAGATTTCCGGGGTTTATGAAGAAAAAACCCATCGGATCCTGCCGGTGGAGACCTGCCTGATTGAAGATCAGAAAGCGGATGCAATTATTGCGACAGTGCGCAGCCTGCTCAAATCGTTTAAGATCAAGGTTTATGATGAAGATACCGGTTATGGTCTGCTGCGGTACGTCCTGATCCGAAAGGCAGAATTTACGGATGAAATCATGGTTGTTCTGGTAACAGCATCCCCTGTTTTTCCGTCCAAGAGAAACTTTGTGGAAGCCCTGCGTAGAGAGCATCCGGAAATCACAACGGTTGTCCAGAATGTCAACGACCGGACGGACAGCCTTGTGCTGGGCAGCAAGTATCAGGTGCTCTGGGGCAAAGGCTACATTGTGGACAGGCTCTGCGGCTGCAGCTTTAAGATTTCGCCCGGCTCCTTTTATCAGGTCAATCCCATTCAGGCTCAGAAGCTTTATGAAAAAGCGATCGAGCTGGCGGATCTGACCGGAAAGGAGACGGTTGTGGACGCATACTGCGGAACCGGAACGATCGGCATGATCGCAGCAAAAAAAGCGGGAAAGGTATTCGGTGTGGAATCCAACCCGGACGCAGTGCGGGACGCGGTCGGCAATGCGAAAGCAAACGATGTGAAAAACATCCGGTTTTACAGAGAGGATGCAGGGCATTTTTTGCAGAGCTGTGCAGCTGACAACATGCCAGTCGATGTTGTTTTGATGGACCCGCCGCGAGCCGGAAGCAGTGAAGAATTTCTGGATGCGGTTGCAAAAATCGGTCCAAAGCGCGTCGTATATGTATCCTGCAATCCGACGACGCTGGAGCGCGACTGTACCTATCTGGAAAAACAGGGCTACCGTGCAAAAGAAGTATGGCCGGTGGACATGTTCCCCTGGTCGGGGGCGGTAGAAGCGGTGTGCCTGTTGGAAAAAAGCAAAAAAGCGAGGATACATGAATGACGATAGAAGAACGTGCAAATCAGGCATCACAATGGAAAGCAACGGGTATTTACAACTGCGCGCAGGCGGTAACGCAGGCATTTGCAGATCAGATTCCGGTGGAGGCTGAGACGCTAAAAAAGCTTGGCGCGGGTTATGCGGCGGGCATGGGCTGTATGGAAAGCACCTGCGGCGCATTGATCGGCGCAGTCATGGCTGCCGGTATTTTGACGGACGGAAAAGGGACGCCGGCGGTTTCCAGACAGCTGGTGGCAGGTTTTCAGGAAAAATGCGGTGCGACAATCTGTAAGGATTTGAAAGGCATCGAGACCGGACGGGTGCTCTGTTCCTGCCCGGAATGTGTACGCAATGCTGTGCTCACACTCGGAGAGGTATTAAAGCTGGAGGAGAAAGTGTGATTACAACAATTCTTTGGGATGTGGATGGCACGCTGTTAGACTTTCTGGCGGCGGAAAAAGCGGCGATCCGGACACTTTTTGCAGAATTCGGATTCGGGGAATGCACGGATGAGGCGATCGCCCGGTATTCCAAAATCAACCGCAGATACTGGGAAAAGCTGGAAAACGGCGAGCTGACAAAGCCGGAAGTCCTGGTCGGCAGATTCCGGGAATTTTTTGAAACGGAAGGGCTGGACGTAACGGCGGCACCGGCATTTAATGAGCGTTACCAGGTGTGCCTTGGGGATACAATCGTGTTTCGGGATGACAGCTATGAAATCGTAAAATCTTTGCGCGGCAGGGTAAAACAGTATGTCGTTTCCAACGGAACAGTGCTTGCACAGACGAAAAAGCTCCGCCTTTCCGGGCTGGGGGAGCTGATGGACGGGATTTTTCTGTCCGAAGAGCTTGGTGCGGAAAAGCCGAATGCAGCGTTTTTTGACCAGGTATTTGAAGCAATTGAAGAAACCGACCGGAAAAAGATTTTGATTGTCGGGGATTCTTTGACGAGCGATATTCGCGGCGGCAACCTTGCGCAAATTGTGACGTGTTGGTATAATCCGAACGGACAGAAGGCGGACAGCACATATCGGATAGATGCCCAAATACAGGATCTGCAGGAGGTGATTCCACTGCTGTCACAGTCCTGGTAAAGAACAGAAGCAGATAGAAAACGGGAATCGGAAGGATGAAAAAAAGCGTGCAGAAAGTCGGAATGGAACAGCTACGAAGCTGTCATGGGCAGGGAACCAGTGCAGAAGAGCTGCAGGATAGTCAGATATCGGAAGTAGTGATCAAAAAGGCGCAGGCAGGCGACTTGCCGCGGATTCTGGAAATCTATGCTTACGCGCGGGAATTTATGAAGCGAACGGGAAATCCGAATCAGTGGAAAGAGAACGCGCCGCAAAAAGAGGTGCTGGAAGCGGATATCCGGGCAGGACAGCTATATGTCGTCCGACAGAAAAATCGAATGACTGGCGTATTCGCCCTTGTGATTGGAAAAGATCCGACCTATGCGCAAATTGAGCAGGGCGCTTGGGTTTCAGAGAGTGAATATGGAACACTGCATCGGGTTGCAGGCGACGGAACGGTGCATGGTCTGTTTCGGAGAATCGTCCTTTTTTCAGAAGAAAAAATTGGACATCTGCGGATTGATACACACGCGGACAATCACATTATGCAGCATCTGATCCTGAAAAACGGGTTCGAACAGTGCGGAATCATCCATATCGCGGACGGTTCGGAACGGATTGCCTATGAAAAGGTGGTTTCGGTTGCATCTTAAAAAACGATATTGTATAATTCATCAGGAAAGGATGGGTAAGACAGATGGAAAAAATAGCAAGCTTTACCGTTGATCATATTAAATTACAGCCTGGAATTTATGTTTCCAGAAAAGATACCGTAGGACAGGAAGTGATCACGACCTTCGATCTGCGGATGACAAGTCCGAACGAGGAGCCTGTCATGAATACGGCGGAGATGCACACAATCGAGCATCTTGGCGCGACCTTTTTAAGAAATCATCCGGTGTATAAGGATAAGACGATTTATTTTGGACCGATGGGCTGCAGAACCGGCTTTTATATGCTGTTGGCAGGTGATTATACATCGAAGGATGTCGTAGGGCTGGTAACCGAGCTGTTTGAGTTCGTACGCGACTTTAAAGGAGAAGTCCCCGGGGCTGCTGCAAAAGACTGCGGAAACTATCTGGATATGAACCTGCCGATGGCAAATTATCTTGGAAAGAGATATCTGGAGCAGGTTTTATACAATATTAAAGAAGACCGTCTGGTTTATCCGGAGTAAGATAAGAAAGGAAAAAGAAAATGGCAAAAATTGGTATTATCGGCGCCATGGAGCTGGAAGTTGATGCGTTAAAGGCAGCCATGGAGGTAAAAAACACCGTAACAAGAGCGGGAATGGAGTTTAAAGAGGGAACTTTAAACGGCGCTGACGTCGTTGTTGTGCGCTCCGGAATCGGAAAGGTAAATGCTGCGCTTTGTGTACAGATTCTGGTGGATTTATTTCAGATCACCCATGTGATTAACACCGGTGTGGCAGGTTCCCTGAATGCAGATCTGGATATTGGGGATATCCTGATTTCCAAAGATGCGATTCATCATGATGTGGATGCTACCGTATTCGGGTATCCTCTGGGAGAGCTTCCACAGATGGGAATCCGGGAATTTATCGCAGATGAAAAGCTGGTAAATCTGGCAGTGGAATCCTGCAAAAAAGTCAATCCCGACCTGACAGTCCGCACCGGACGCGTTGTGAGCGGCGATCAGTTTATTTCCTCTGATGATGTGAAAAAACGCCTGATCGAAGTGTTCCACGGCGATTGCGCGGAAATGGAAGGCGCGTCTATCGCACATGGCGCATACTTAAATAAAATTCCGTTTATCGTAATCCGGGCGATTTCCGATAAGGCAGATGGCTCTGCAGAGATGGATTACACGGCCTTCGAGCATGAGGCGGCAAAGCATTCTGCGCGTCTGGTAGAAGATCTGGTACAGAAGATTCAGTAAGCGTTACAGTCCGCCCGCGCCAGTTGCAAAGAAGCAGCCACGGGAGAACTGTAAAAAAATAAAAAAAAGACTTGCGCTGCTGTCAAAGTTGTGATAATATATCCTTTGTCAGCAGCGAACAACACTGATACAGTGCTGAACACTGAAAGACAAATGCAGGAATGGCGGAATTGGCAGACGCGTACGGTTCAGGTCCGTATGGTAGCAATACCATGAGAGTTCAAGTCTCTTTTCCTGCAGGAACAAAAAGCGCTTCGAGAAATCGAAGCGCTTTTTCTGTCAGGATGCGCAACAGTGCAGATAAGCCGTATAGGCAGAGAGGATTACAGTACATGGTTTTATATTTTATCAGACACGGTGAGACGTCATGGAACGTAGAAGGGAAAATGCAGGGACAGACCGATATTCCATTAAATGAAAATGGAATCCGGCTGGCACAAGAAACAGCGGAAGGAATGAAAGAGATTCCCTTTGATTTATGTATCACGAGTCCGCTTTCACGGGCGAGACAGACGGCAGAGATCGTGCTTGGCGGCAGAAAGGTTCCGATAATTGAGGATGCCAGAATTGAAGAATTGTCTTTTGGAAACTGGGAGGGAATCGGATGCCGTCCGGAAAATTATGCGGTTCCGACGCCGATTGAGGAATTTCAGAAGTTTTATACCGAGCCGTTTGCATTTGTGCCGGGAGAAGGCGGGGAGACGATTCTGCAGCTCTGTAAGCGTACAAAAGAGTTCTGGGATGAAGTAACGGCAAAGCCGGAATATGAAGATAAAACGATTCTGATTGCAACGCACGGCTGTGCGCTGAGAGCAATTCTGCACAATATTTATGAAGATAAAGAGGATTTCTGGCATGGATTTGTACCGGTCAACTGTGCGGTCAGTGTCGTAGAAGTCAAAGATGGAAATGCAAAACTGGTCGGGGATGACAGAATTTATTATAATGCAAAGGAAGTTGTGAATCACTTCAATGTAAAAAAGATGTTCGAAGAATAAAAATCAGACAGAAATATGGAAAAAGCCTGAGAGGATGGAAAAAGTCTCAGGCTTTATTATCGTATGGAAACTTCGTTTCCATACGATAATAAACGCTCCGCGTGGATCGCACTGCAGCGGAATGGAAGAATGTCGCTTGCGCGACCCGCCGCAGGCGGAGAATCCTGCTTCGCAGGATTCATTTTTATCGTATAGGAAACTTCGTTTCCATACGATAATAAACGCTCTACGCGGATGCGCACTCGGCGCAAGGGTAGATGGTTGCCGAGGCAACCGCGCCTCGGCGCGAGAATGTGCCAAGGCACATTCTTTTTTATTGTACAGAAAAGAAGAAATAGACTTAAAAGTGCATGCGCCTTCGTACTGCGTTCCTGAGCCTTGCACGGGAGAGAATCGTGATCAGCGAGATTACAATAACGCCACAGACGGAGCATACGACCGCCGACCAGGTCAGTCGCAGCGGAAGTAAAAGGTACCGGCGGATGAGCAGCTCGATACCGGCGCACAGCAGAGCGGCTTCCGCGAAAAAATAAAGCGCTTTCATCAAAAAGGCAGAAGAAATTTTGCGCAGACAGAAAGCAAAGAGGATCGTGGCCAGCGTGCAGAGCGCGGTGATCGGCAGGGACAGTCCGAAGAACCAGCTGTGGTCCGTGGTATTAAAGCTGATCAGAAACTGATATAGCATTACGGCAAGACCATCGAAGAGCAGGGAAAGGTAGATAGGAAGCTTGGTATATATTACTGCAGGGATTGACATTACCCAGATCAGGACACAGGCTCCAATTACGTAAAGCGACCAAAGATGCTGCCTGAATACCAGCAGATTTAACAAAAGACTGCACAGACCGGCCGCAGTGAGAGAGACGGAAAGCAAAATGGCGAGGTCTTTTCGGCGTACAACCTCAACCTGTCCCTTTTCTTTCGGAAACGGGGAGACGGGCTGCATTTTGGAAAGATCATGTGGATTGATAACAGGGGTATTGCAGAGCGGACAGTATTTTAAGGACGGGTCCAGCTTTACTCCACAGTTGACACAGTATGACATATGATTTCACTCCTTTTTGAATCATGACAATAAAATGGGCGCGCGTTCTATTATAGTTCCCGGTTACTTTCGATCGTGACGGGGATGCCGTCCTCGACGAGCTTTTGGAAAAATCGCCGTTCCACATCTGCTTCGATGATACAGCTGGCAAAATTGACGGTCAGCGTGTCCTCAAAACTGACAATGGCGCAGTTGGTGCGCTGGGAATACGGGATTCCCATATAAATATCGAAGCGTTCCAGATAGGGCTTCATATCGTCCGGAACGCGGATTGCGCCCATGTTGGTCAGACCGGCAGAGGAATTTTTGTCCTGCACCCGCTGGTAAAACTGCCGGACGACAAAATCCTTTAAAAACAGCGGGACAATACGGATCAGAGGATTACGCTGTGTGGAGGCATTCGTTGTGATGTCGCCGCGCAGGAACTTGCTGTTGATATAGTAGCGCATATAGTGGTGCACCTGAGTGACAATTTCTTCAAAGGTGTAGTCACCAAGTCTTGGATCGATAGACGGATAAACCATCGTGATAAAGTTGCGCAGCGTTTTGGATGGAAAAAAACGGCGCAGGTTGACGGGCATGGCGATCCGCACAGGGCGCAGGCGCAGATGAAAATCGTGCTCCTGCTTTTGCAAAAGAGAATATAAAAGCACGGCGTTTAGGTATTCCGTAATAGAAGCCTGATATTGTTTGGCAACCTTCTGGACAGCGCTGACGCTCATGATGCCGTCAATCACGTTGAGGGTATAGAAAGGTTCTTGCGTGCCGCGCACACGGTAAGTTTTTTCGGCGGGTCTTGGCGGGCAGACGCGGGCGTTTGCATAGCGCATATAGGCGTCTTCAAATTCTTCCGGATCCGGTGTTTCGTTGACATCTAAAACGAAGCCGCCGTTGGAAATTTCGTGTCCCAGGAGCCGCAGATAAACGGCAGTAACTGTCTGGAGCAAATACATGCCGCCGGTACCGTCCCCGAGGCTGTGATGCGCTTCCAGGGAAATCCGCCGGTCATACCAGTAAAAACGTACAAGATAGCGGTTGTTGGATTTAAACGGCATCGGCATGCAGAAATTGCGGATATCGGGTTTTACAAACGGACCGGGACGGGTATTCGGCTCGAGATAGCGCCAGAAAAATCCTTTCCGCATTGCGGAATGATAGGTGGGAAAGCGTTTCATGGCAATATCGACAGCCTGCTGCAAAATATCCGGCTGCACCGGGTCTTTTAACAGGACGGAAAGCCTGTACACGGAGGAAAAGTCCCGGCGCTGAAGCGTCGGATATACAATCGCGGACAGATCCAGCCGATACCAGGTTTTCGGAGTATGTTTTGGGTTTGATTTTGACATATCGGATTCATCCTTTCGCTGCTGCTGGCATGAGTCCGTCAACACACAGCATATTGCAGTTTACCGCGCCATTTGCAAAAACGCTGCTTTCCGCTGCTTCGCAGCTTATTTTTGCGCATGGAGTGGCGCTTCCTTCGTGCATTTCTGGAAGCAGATTTTTGTGCGAGCACAAATCTGCTTCCAGAAACGCAGGAGTGAACTGTAAGAACAGTATACACCAGCACGGGCAAAAGGAACAGGAAAAAGTTAAATCTTGTAAGAATAGAGGAAAATATGCTATAATTAAAATGATATCTTCTTTTTTGTGAGGAAGAAATAGAAGCTGTAAAAAAGAACGGAAATGGCGGAAAAACCTATTTTTACAAAGCATGCCGCGGCTGCGGCAGATACGGAGGAGATATGGCGGTAAGCAGCAGGCAGAACCAGAATATGATGAATCTGATCCGGAAGGTGCACGGTCTGGTGGAGCGCCCGGATCTGACGAAACACAGGCAGTCCCAGGACAGAATCGGCGCGATCCTCGGTACGGAAAAGGGAATTGCCTATGAAGAGACAGAGGTAGACGGCATGAGCTGCGAATGGGTGAAGGTGGAACGCGCGCATCTGAAGAGATATGTGATTTTGTACTGTCATGGCGGTGGCTATTCAACCGGCAGTACGGTATATGCCAGGACGCTGACGACAAAGCTGGCAGAATCCACAGGGATGGATGTGTTTTGCTTTAATTACCGGCTCGCGCCGGAATGTAAATTCCCGGCGGCTGCGGAAGATGCCATGAAGGCCTGGAACTATCTGATGTATTTGGGATACGGCGCGCGGGACGTGATTGTGGCGGGAGATTCCGCAGGCGGAAATCTTGCGTTGTCGCTGACGCTGAAATTAAAAGAAGAAGGAAGAATGCTGCCAAGGGGACTTGCACTGATGTCGCCGTGGACAGATCTGACCAAATCAGGGAAAAGTTATCAGACAAGAAGCAGCGTAGATCCGGTTCTGGATCACGAATACCTGGATCGGATGATCGAAAATTATGCGGGCGGGATGGAGTTGACGAATCCGTATATTTCGCCGCTGTTTGGAAAGCTGGAAGGGCTGCCGCCTGTATACATTCAGGTCGGGGACAACGAGCTTTTGTTTTCGGATTCGACTCAGCTGCACAAAAATCTCGTTAAGGCAGACGTTTCTGCCCGAATCGACATTTATAAGGGCATGTGGCATGTGTTCCAGATGTCGCCCCTCAAGAACGCCTATGACGCGATGAACAAAATTGCCGAATTTATTTTCGATATCTGCCGATAAAAAAAGGAAATCCGAATTTTTTACAGAATAAATAAAAAGTAGGACTGCAAAAGAGCAGAACAAAAGGAGCAAAAAGCATGTATTATCCGGAAGAGCTGATCGAAGAGGTCAGAACCAGAAACGATATAGTAGAGGTGATCTCCGGTTATGTGCGGCTGCAGAAAAAAGGAAGTAACTATTTCGGGCTGTGTCCGTTCCATAACGAAAAGTCGCCTTCCTTTTCCGTATCCCCCGGAAAGCAGATGTATTATTGTTTCGGCTGCGGTGCGGGCGGCAATGTGATCACCTTTTTGATGGAGTACGAAAACCAGACGTTCCCGGAAGCGGTCAGGACGCTGGCGCAGCGTGCCGGAATCGCCCTGCCGGAGGCAGACGACTCCAAAGAAGCGAGGCAGGCGGACAGCCGCCGCGCAAAGCTTTTGGAAATCAATAAGGAAGCGGCGAAATATTTCTATTACCAGCTGCGCACCGAACGGGGCAGTGTCGGGATGGAATATCTGCGCAAAAGAGAATTAAGCGACGAGACGATGAATCATTTCGGGCTGGGTTATGCGAACAAATACAGCAACGACCTGATTCAGTATCTGAAATCAAAGGGCTATTCCGAAGACCTGATCCGGGATGCAGGACTTTGCAACGTGGATGAAAAACATGGTATGTATGACAAGTTCTGGAACCGCGTCATGTTTCCGATCCAGGATATCAACCACCGCGTCATCGGGTTTGGCGGACGTGTGATGGGCGATGGGAAGCCCAAGTACTTAAACTCACCGGAAACAGAGATTTTTGATAAGAGCCGGAACCTGTACGGGTTAAATTTTGCCCGGACGAGCCGGAAAGGAAATGTGATTCTCTGTGAAGGATATATGGACGTTATCGCGATGCACCAGGCGGGCTTTACCCAGGCGGTTGCGTCACTGGGAACTGCGTTTACATCGGGGCAGGCGAGCCTGCTTCGCCGTTACGCAAATGAAATCCTGCTGTCCTATGACAGCGATGGCGCAGGTGTCAACGCGGCACTTCGGGCGATCGGAATTTTGAAGGAAGCGGGAATGACCGGACGGGTCATCAACCTGGAACCTTACAAGGACCCGGATGAATTCATTAAGGCGCTGGGCGGAGAAGAGTTCCAGAAACGGCTGGATCATGCGGAGAACAGCTTTTTCTTTGAGCTGCGCCAGCTGCAGAAAAATTATGATTTATCAGACCCGGAACAGAAAACTGCATTTCATCGGGAAATCGCCAGAAAGCTCTGCACTTTTTCGGAAGAGGTGGAGCGGGAAAATTACATCGAAGCGGTGGCGCAGAAGTACCACATCAGCTTTGAAAACCTCCGCAGGCTGGTGGGAACCTATGCCGCCCAGACCGGGCTTGCACAGCCTGTGATCCGCCCCAAATCCGGTGTTCAGAAAAAGAACACAGCGGCGGAGGGTATCAAAAACAGCCAGAAATTATTATTGACCTGGCTGGTCGAACAGCCGCAGCTTTATCACCAGATTTCAAAATATATTTCTCCGAAGGATTTTACGGAAGGCTTATATGAAAAGGTGGCGGACAGGCTGTTTGAGGAGCTGGAGCAGGGCAACATCAATCCGGCTTCCATTATCAGCATGTTTGAGGAGGAAGAGGATCAGCGCGAGGCGGCTTCTTTGTTCCATACGAAGCTGGAGCGTCTGGAAAGCACCGCAGAACAGGAAAAGGCGCTGCACGACATCGTCTGTGCGGTCAAGCGAAACAGTTATGAAAGAGACAGCGCGCAGCTCGGGACGGACGTAGCTGCACTAAACCGCGTGATCGCGGGCAAAAAACAGCTGGAAGAGCTTGCAAAAACGCATATTTCCCTCGAATAAGGCAACAACAGGTAATACAGATACAGGAAGGATGTAGACAGACATGACAATGGATGAAAACACACGGGCAAAGTATGAGGAGAAAATAAAAACGCTTCTCGCTATGGCAAAAAAGAAAAAGAATGTGCTGGAATACCAGGAGATCAGCGACCATTTCGCAGATTTACATCTGGAAGAAGAACAGATGGATGAGATTCTGGATGCGCTGGAAAAGAGCGGTATCGACGTGCTGCGCATTACCGATGATGATGATATCCCGGATGAAGAACTGCTTTTGTCGGATGAAGACGAAGTGGACATGGAAAACCTTGATTTAAGTATTCCGGACGGCATCAGCATAGAGGATCCGGTGCGCATGTACTTAAAGGAAATCGGTAAGGTCCCGCTTCTGTCTGCAGAAGAGGAAATCGAGCTTGCAAAAAGAATGGAAAACGGCGATCAGGAAGCCAAAAAGCGTCTGGCGGAGGCCAATCTGCGTCTGGTTGTCAGCATTGCAAAGCGCTATGTGGGACGTGGTATGCTGTTCCTGGATCTGATTCAGGAAGGCAACCTGGGTCTGATCAAAGCGGTTGAAAAGTTCGATTACCGCAAGGGCTACAAGTTTTCTACCTACGCGACCTGGTGGATTCGTCAGGCGATTACGAGAGCGATTGCGGATCAGGCGAGAACGATCCGTATCCCTGTCCATATGGTAGAGACCATCAACAAGCTGATCCGCGTGAGCCGTCAGCTGCTTCAGGAGTTAGGCCGTGAACCTACCCCGGAAGAAATTTCCGAGGAAATGGGCATGCCGGTGGATCGTGTCAGAGAGATCTTAAAGATTTCTCAGGAGCCGGTATCTCTGGAAACTCCCATCGGCGAAGAGGAAGACAGCCATCTGGGCGACTTCATTCAGGACGACAACGTTCCGGTACCGGCGGAAGCGGCATCCTTTACGCTGCTTCGGGAACAGCTCGTTGAGGTTCTGGGCACACTGACAGAGAGGGAACAGAAGGTTCTGCGCCTGCGGTTTGGTCTGGATGATGGTCGTGCGAGAACACTGGAAGAGGTTGGCAAGGAATTTAACGTTACCAGAGAGCGTATCCGTCAGATTGAGGCAAAAGCGCTCAGAAAGCTGCGCCATCCCAGCCGCAGCCGCAAGTTAAAGGATTATCTGGACTAAGATGAAAATAGAATTATCGGAAAGAATGCAGGCGGTTTCGGCACTCGTCCCGAAAGGCCATGTCGCTGCGGACATCGGCTGCGACCACGGGTTTGTTTCGATTGATCTGGTGCAGCGCAGCATTTGTCCGCACGTCTATGCGGCGGACGTCCGCAAGGGACCGCTGGATCGCGCAAAAGAGCATATCGCATCCTGTGGCCTGAAAGATAAGATTACGGCGGTGCTGTCGGACGGATTGAAAGAGGTGCCGGTTTGTGGCAGCGGCGCGGACGGCTTTATCGCTGCCGGGATGGGCGGCAAGCTGATCGTTTCGATTCTGACGGCGGTACCGGAAAAAACGGCGCAGCTTTCCTGGTGCGTCCTTTCCCCTCAGTCGGAAATCTGGCTGGTGCGGCAGGAGTTGACAGAGCTCGATTTTTTTATTATCGAAGAAAACATGGTGCTGGAAGAGGGCAAGTATTACCCAATGATGCTGGCAGTCCGGGTGGGCGCAGACTGGGACGTCGAAGTGGAAAATGCGCAGCGCAAAAAACGTCGCTTGGCAGAAAAGCTTCTGCAGTCGGGGCTGACTGAGGAAATGTGCCGGTTTGCCGGAGACTGGCTTGGCTGGCAGCTGATGGACAGCCGCAGTGAGGTATTGTTTTCCTTCCTGGAACATACAATCAAAACAGACGAAGCGCTGCTTTTGGCGATGCCGAAGCCGGATGGTGATCGGGCGGCAGACTGCAGCGATCAGCGGATGCCTGGCGACGACGCTGCGGAGCGTATTTTAAAGCGCCGAACGGAGCTGGAGGCGCGCATACAGCTTTCTGAAAAAGTGCTGGAAGTTTTGAAAATGGAAAAGCAATAGAGCGCATGCTCCGGGAGCAGTTTCCGTTGGCGAAAGCGGAAAGGAGATCGTACAGATGCAGGAAAAAAAGGTGACATATCAGGAACTTGCCAGACAGGCACAGAAAACAGAAAAGCATCAGATTGTACTTGCGATTGCGGACGGCAAAATCCGGGAGTTGTTCCAGACAGCGAAAGAGGGCGAGGAGATTTCCTTTTTGACGACGGCTGACCGGATCGGTCATGATACCTGGGTGCGCAGCGCAGTCATGCTTTTGATGAAAGCGGCATCCGATGTGGCAGGCAACCTACAGAAGGGAAAGCTGAAAGTAGAATTTTCCATTGGAAGAGGGCTGTATTGCTCTCCACGGGATGGACGGAAGGTGGACAGTACGTTCATCGATCAGGTGCGGGAGCGGATGAGAGAGCTGGCGGCGCAAAAAATTCCGTTTGTAAAAATGACGAAAACGACGGACGATGCGATCGCTTTGTTTGAATCACAGGGAATGGCGGATAAGGTGCAGCTGTTCCGTTACCGGAGAGCTTCTTGTATCAATGTGTATGAGCTGGACGGTTATTATGATTATAATTATGGCTACATGGTGCCGGATACGGGCTATATCGACTGTTTTGACCTGTTCCCTTACCAGGACGGACTGATGCTTCTGCTTCCGGAACGGCGCGATCCGGAGCAGCTGCCTGTTTTTGAAGAGCGAAAAAAGCTTTTTAAAGCGCTGGAGGATTCGACGCGCTGGGGCGAGAAGCTCGGCATTACGACGGTTGGAGATTTGAATGACAAGATCTGCGGCGGCGATCTGGCAGAGCTGATTCTGGTGCAGGAGGCGATGCAGGAGAGCCGAATTGGACGGATTGCAGAGGACATCGCAGGACGCAAGGGTGTCAAATTCGTCATGATTGCGGGACCTTCTTCTTCCGGGAAAACGACATTTTCTCATCGACTTTCCATTCAGCTAAAGACGTTTGGACTGACGCCGCATCCGATCGAGGTGGACAATTATTTTGTCAACAGAGAAAAAACGCCGCGGGACGCGGACGGCAATTACAACTTCGAGAGCCTGGATGCGATCGATACAGAGCGGTTCAACAGGGATATGTGCGAGCTGCTGGAAGGAAAGCGTATCGAGCTGCCGACGTTTAATTTCAAGACCGGCAAACGGGAATATAAAGGAAACTTTTTACAGCTCGGGGCAGACGATATTTTGGTGATCGAGGGTATTCACGGCTTAAACGATAAGATGTCTTATGCGCTGCCAAACGAGAGTAAATACAAAATTTACATCAGCGCGCTGACGAGCCTGAATGTGGATGAACATAATCGGATTTCCACGGCAGACGGAAGACTGCTGCGTCGGCTGGTGCGGGATGCCCGGACGAGAGGAACGAGCGCAGGACAGACAATTGCCCAGTGGCCGTCTGTGCGGCGCGGCGAGGAAGAGAATATTTTTCCCTTCCAGGAAAGTGCGGATGCGACGTTTAATTCTGCGTTAATTTACGAGCTCTGCGTCTTAAAAACCTATGCGGAACCGCTGCTTTACGGTATTCAGAAGGGCGATCCGGAATATTTTGAGGCAAAGCGGCTGCTCAAGTTCCTGGACTATTTTCTGGGCGTCAGCAGCGAGAATTTGCCGAAAAATTCGATTGTGCGGGAGTTTGTCGGAGGCAGCTGCTTCCGCGTCTGAAAATGGGACAAGCGTGCGGAAACGCATGAAAGCTGTGGCTGACATTGAAGCTATAGACAGAATTTCTCCTTGCCAAGCAGGGAAAATGCTGTTAAAATGGCACATGGCAAGTAAGATAAATGGTCGCGGCTGTCAGCCGTAAGGCACCCGAAAGGGGACAGGTGAGGAAAGTCCGGGCTTCACAGGGCAGGATGCCGGATAACGTCCGGTGGAGGTGACTCCAAGGATAGTGCAACAGAAATGAACCGCCAGGCTTTGCCTGGTAAGGGTGGAAGGGCAGTGTAAGAGACTACCGCCCGTCCGGTAACGGACGGGGCATATGTAAACCCCATCCGAAGCAAGACCGAATAGAAAGCAACAGATTTGCCCGATCTGCTTTCAGGTAGGTCGCTTGAGCCTGCCGGCGACGGCAGGACTAGATAGATGACCATTCACGACATAACCCGGCTTATCGTTTTGCTTGCCGGCAAAAGCACTGCGCAGGAGTTTTCCTGGGCAGTGTTTTTCTTATCGTATAGGAAACTTCGTTTCCATACGATAAGAAAAGCTCCGCGGGGATGCGCACTCGGCGCAAGGGTAGATGGTTGCCGAAGCAACCGCGCCTCGGCGCGAGAATGTGCCAAGGCACATTCTTTTTTCGAAGGGCAAAAACGCTTTCTGCCCGAAGGGGTATTTATAAGAAATCAGTATGGATTGGAAAAATGCAGGGGATTTTCTGCCTGAGAATGAAAAGGGCAGGGTAAGACAGAGCGATTGCAGGTTAAGAGACAAAAGGGAGGAAGAAGGATGACAGGAATTGTATGTCTGGATCAGGAGGACGGTCTGCTGTTTAATGGCAGAAGACAGAGCCGTGACCGCGTGGTGACAGAGAAAATCCTTTCGATGACGGAAGGAAAGCCCCTTTGGATGAGCGCTTACAGCAGGCGTATTTTCCCGGAGGATGCGCCAGTTTGCGTGGCAGAGGAGCTTGTGGGAAAGCTGGCAGAGCCTGCAAGGAAAGATGCGGAACAGGTGGAGTCTGCGCAGGAGGAGCTGGAACGGGAGGAAGCTGCACAGAAGGAGCCTTGGCAGCAGCCGGGCGAAGCGGCCTTTTGCCTGATCGAAGAAGCAGTTAATTTGGAAAACGAAATGATCGATGAATGGATCGTTTTTCGGTGGAAACGCGTTTACCCGGCGGACGTTTTTTTGAAATTTCCGGCGAATGACTGGGAGAAGGAGCTGATCGAAACCTTTGCAGGCTATTCACATGAGGAGATCGATCTGGAACGTTATCGGAAAAAAGACAGGGCGAAATTTTAACAGGAAACAGAGGAACCTGCGGACAGGACAGAAAATTTCAGGCAAGAGCAGGAAGAGAGATTATGAAAAAAGAAAAATGGAGCAAATGGCATTCCAGCGGTTTTCGAAAATGGCTCATAACAGTGTTGCTGGCGATATCCGTGCTGATGACCGGCTACAGCGTTCTGAAAGAGGCTGGGGACGTGCTGCTGGATCAGGCGAAGGCATGGATGGAGGAAGGAATCGATGGGGCGCGGGACGAGGCAGGAGATGACGGTGATGTAGCGTCAGATAAGAAATGCGGCGGCACATCCGCTGCAGAAACGCCAGAGGACGGCTTCTGGGGCACTGAAATCCCCGTCTATCAGGGAAAGGCCTGGATCGAATTAAACAACAACGTTCCGCTTTTTACGAAAAAGGACTGCTCGACGAAATCCTTTGAAACCTACGGCGAGCTGGACAGCCTTGGCAGATGTACGACCGCTTATGCAAACGTCGGGCAGGATTTGATGCCGTCCAAAGAGCGGGAGAACATCAGCCAGGTGAAGCCGACCGGCTGGCAGAAGTCGGAATATGACGGAATCGATGGAAAATATCTGTATAATCGTTGTCATCTGATCGGTTACCAGCTGACGGCGGAAAATGCAAACGAGAAAAATCTGATTACCGGGACGCGTTATTTGAATGTCACCGGGATGCTGCCGTTTGAAAATATGGTGGCGGATTATGTAAAAGAAACAAAGGGACATGTCCTGTACCGGGTAACGCCGGTGTTTTATCAGGATGAGCTGGTTGCGCGCGGCGTCAAAATGGAGGGCTGGTCGGTAGAGGATAACGGGGAAAGCGTATGCTTCAACGTGTTTGTATACAATGTACAGCCCGGAATTTCCATCTGCTACGCGGACGGTACGAGCAGCAGGATTGCGCAGGAAGAGACGGCAGATCCTTCGGCGCAGAAAATTTATGGGAACAGGCGCTCGAAAATTTACCATTGTCCCGGACAGGCGGCGTATGAGGAGATGAAGGATTCCCCGAACCTCGTGATTTTCGACAGCGAGGAGCAGGCACAGGCAGCAGGCTATCGGAAAGCGGTACGCTAAACACAGAATACAAAGCAATATGAGGCAAAAAGATTCCTGTACAGGTGCGTCGAATTGGGCGAATCGTACAGGATTTCTTTTTGTAGTTGTAAAAATTGTCAAAATAGTGTTACAATAAGGATATATGTATCAGAAATGCGCATAAACTGCGCAGGGGAGAGTGGGATCGTGTATCGTATTTTAATAGTAGATGATGAAAAAATCGAGCGGACGGGACTTCGGCTTCTGCTTGGTAAAATGGATCAGAAATTTGAAATCACAGAGGCCGTAAACGGAAAGGAAGCGCTGGAATGGCTTTCCTGTAACCGCGCCGATATTCTGGTGACGGATATTCGTATGCCGTTTGTGGATGGACTGGAGCTGGTGGAGCAGGCAGCGCGGCTTTATCCGGATATGAAAGCCATGGTTTTTTCCGGCTACGGAGAATTTGAATATGCGCGCAGGGCGATGCGCTTTGGAGTAGAGGAATATATTTTGAAGCCGGTAAATCCGACAGAATTTCAGAACGCGATAAAAAAGATTATACGTGTATTGGAAGAGAGCAAACAGGAAAAGAGCCGCAGGCAGACAGAAGGCAGCCTGTTTAAGGAATATATTCTGAATGCGATTTTTAACGGGACGGACGCGGGAGAGCTTGAAAAACGCGCGGCCGGAATTTATCCGATGGATTTTCTGGACAGCTACAGACGTCTGATGCTTCTGGAGGTTTGCGGGGATTTCTTTGAAAATAAGAGCAGTCAGCTTCTGGGGGGACTTAAGCTTGCCGGCTTAAATGCAGACTATCTGAATGTGAGCCCTCAGCAGGGAATCCTTTTATTTAAATCGGAAAGCGACGAATGGAAGGAGACGGCGCGCCGGGTGCTTGGAATTTTGGAGGAGCTGAGCGGCAAGGACGCAAAGTGTTATGTTGCGGTTTCCTCCGGTCTCAAGAACAGAAGTCAGCTGGCGGAGCGCTGCAGGGAGACGGAGCTTTTGATGGAAAACCGTTTTTACGGTCTGGACAGCCATATTTTCATGGCGGAATACGATGTGGAATGCGCGGACGACGTGCAGCTGGACGACAACACACTGATCAAGCAGATCCAGCAGGATGTTCGAACGAAGGATATGTTAAGCCTTTCCGAGCATGTGGACAGACTGTTCCACAATTACCGACAGAACGTCGGATTTTCCCAGATTTATGTGAAATTCGTCTTTTCCAGCCTGTTGAAGGTTTTATATGAAGCGATTCCGGGTAAAAACGACAGGGACTTAAATGAAGAAATGGAAATACTTTACCGGACAGCGGATATCGATGAGATCCGGCGGATCATAGAAAAAAACATTCAGCTTCTGGAGCAGGAGACCCAGACGGACAGTGGCAATATTCATCGGGAGGTAGAAGAGGTCAAGCGCTATATCAATACGCATTACGGGGAAGAGATAAGCATCGAAATGTTGGCAGAGCGCGTTTTTTTGGCTCCCAGTTATCTGAGTACGATTTTTAAAAAGGAAACCGGCCAGAATTTAAGCAAATTTATCAAGATCTGCCGAATGGAAAAAGCACGCGAGATGCTGGAGGGCACGAAGGACAAAATCGTGAGCATCAGCGAAAAGGTAGGATATCCGAATGTTTCCTATTTTTGTCAGAGCTTTCGGGAGTATTATGGGATGACGCCGCAGAAATATCGCGATCAAGGAGAGAATGCAGAACAAGATGAAGAAGCTGTTGCATTGGTTTAACGGAATCAAGCTGCGGTATAAGCTGGCGATCTTTTATTCCCTGTTTTGCTTTTTGCCGGTGATGCTTTTGTTTTGGCTGAGCTTTCTGCAGATGCGAAGTATTATTGACGATAAGGGAAAAATGAACCTGCAGTCCTATCTGCAGCAGTCGGTGTCGTCGATGGACCGAACTCTGGACGGCTATAACAGCCTGTCGGATTATATTGCCTTTGACCGGACGCTGGCAGAGGTATTTTCCATGGAATATGGGACACCCTACGAGCAGTATGAGCAGCTGACACAGAAGGTGGATCCGATCCTGCGGACAGCGAGCTATTTTCATGGCGGGATGCAGCAGATCACGATCTATACGGATAATGGAATGGTCAAGCATGACACGACGGTTGCGCCGGTGTCAGAGATTGAGGAGACGGATTGGTATCAGAAGACATTGGAGCACCCGGGTCTTAACTGGTTTGCAAATTATCAGGAAGAGACACTGTTTTCCGCCCGGAAACTTGCCTTTTCCGGTGCCAGAGAGGGCGTGAACATCCTGTATATGGATGTGGATTATCAGAAGCTTTTTACGCCGTATGCAGAGACGCTGATCTCAGAATGCGGGCTTTATATTACAGATCAGGATGGTAAGCTGGTCTTTGAGGAAAGCAGATTTTCCGGAAAGAATCAGAACTATGATCTGACGTATTCCGAATTTCTGGAGCAGCGGGATAGGGGCAGTACAGATTATATCATTCTCTGTGAGCAGTCAAATACAACCGGATGGACGGTGTGGCTGTATCAACCGGTTGGACTTGCAGGAGAAGCGATGCGGCCGATCGGAGTGATGGCGGGAGTGACGATCCTGATCTGTATCTTCGCAGCAGTGCTTGCTTATTTTATCACCTCCGGCATGGTGAGCAGCAGGATTGAACGGCTGACGCACTTCATGCAGGAGGTGCAGGAGGGCAGCATGGATATGCAGATGGAGAGCGATGATCGGGATGAAATCGGGATGCTTTACCGTGGCTTTGGCAGCATGATGAAGCGAATACGGACGCTGATCAATGAAGTTTATCTCAGCAAGATCACCCAGAAGGAGGCGGAGCTGAAGGCACTGCAGGCACAGATCAATCCGCATTTTCTGTATAATACGCTGTCTTTGATCAACTGGAAGGCACTGGCGGCAGGAGAAGAGGATATCAGCAGGATGACACTGGCCCTGTCTACCTTTTACCGCACTGCCTTAAACCGCGGGCGGAATGTGCTACAGGTAGAGACTGAGCTGAGTAATACCCGTGCCTATCTGGAAATTCAAAGCATGCTGCATGACGGGGATTTTGATTATGAAATCGAAGCACAGACGGAAATCCTGCAGTGCGAGTCTCTGAATCTGATCCTGCAGCCCCTTGTTGAGAATGCGATCCATCACGGAATCGAAGAAAAAACAGACGGACGAGGTAAAATTACTGTCCGGGGATGGAAAGAAGACAATTGTGTATGGTTTATGGTAGAGGATAACGGTGTCGGGATGGAGCAGGAGGTTGCGGATAAAATCCTGACAATGGAATCCAAGGGCTATGGAGTTCGGAATGTTGATGAACGGATCCGCCTCTGTTATGGAGAAAAATATGCGATGAAGGTAGAAAGTGTTGTCGGCAAAGGTACAAAAATGACAATTCACTTCCCTGCAAGACGGCTTACGAATATACAAAAATCACAAATTTCTTAAAAAAATGATATTATTCTTAAAACTTTGATATAGACGGTTGCTCTTTTGCACTTTATAATGATGTTATCAAATGAACACGAAACACCGAAAAGGTGTGGTGTATAGGAGGAAAAAGCTATGAAATTCAAAAAAGTGACAGCACTGGCGCTTTGCGTAGCAATGTCTGCAACAGCTCTTGCAGGTTGCGGATCTAAAGCAGCTACAACAGACAGCCAGACAGCAGCTCCCGCAGAGAGCGCAGCAGCAGATACTGCAGACACTGCAGATGCAGCAGAAGAAGCTCCTGTTGAGACAAAGGATGTTACCCTGAAGGTTTGGGCACCTCAGGAAGACCAGAACCCGACAGATACTTATGACAAGGGTATGCTGGCTGCAATGTGTGATGCTTTTAATGAAGCACATCCGGAATGGAACATTACATATGAATATGGCGTATGCGGTGAAGACGTTGCAAAAGACGAAGTAACCAAGGACGTTGATGCAGCAGCAGATGTTTACATGTTTGCAAACGACCAGCTGCCGATTCTGGTAGAGGCTGGTGCCATCGCAGAGCTGGGCGGCAAAAACCTGGAAGAGGTTAAGGCGACCAACTCCGAATCTATGATAAACACTGTTACTTATGAGGGCGGTGTATACGGTGTTCCTTATGCATACAACGGCTGGTTCATGTACTATGACAGCAGCAAATTTACAGAAGACGAAGTTAAGGATCTGGATGTTATGTTGGCAAAGGATCTGGGAGATGATGTGACCAATGTATGCTTCCAGCTGAGCAACTCTTGGTATATCCCTTCCTTCTTCTATGGCGTTGGCGGCACAATGTTTGGCCCTGACGGTACAGACGGCTCTGTTCCCTGTGATTTCGATGATGAAAAGGGTCTTGCAGTAACCAATTACCTCATTGACCTTGCTGCAAATCCGAAATTCACAAACCAGGCAAACGAAGAAGCAGGTAAGGCAATCAACCTGTTCACCGAAGGTAAGCTGGGTGCATTCTTTAGCGGCTCCTGGGATCGTGAAGCAATTGAAACTGCTCTGGGCGACAACTTCGCATGTGCACAGCTTCCTTCCTTCAAGGCTGGCGATTATGAAGGCACAATGAAGTCCTATGCAGGTTCCAAGGCAATTGGTGTAAATCCTACCTGCGAGAACATGGACGTTGCAGTTGCACTGGCTGTATATCTTGGCAACGCTGACTGCCAGAAGATCCGTTATGAAGTTCGTGGTGTAGTTCCGCTGGATTCCACCGGTATCGACGATGTAATGTTAAACGCTATTACCGACACTGTAAACAACACTTCTGTTGCTCAGCCTCTGGTTTCTGAGATGAACGGCTGGTGGAGCAACGCAGAAGCATTCGGCAAAGCAATCGTAGCTGGTGAGGTTAACCACGACAATGCACAGGATAAGCTGACCAACTTCATTGCAAACGTAAATGCAGGCGGCTCTCTGGAGTAAGATTCCGGCTTGATTTTAAGGCTTCACCCGATCTTCCGGTGAAGCCTTTCTTTCAGAAACGGACATTTGGGGATGACACAGTGTCTGCCTGAAACTGTATGAGGGAAAGGAAGAATACGATGGCAGCTTTTGGAAAAAAGAAAAAAGCTTCTGAATTTCCGGATGTGATACCGGTATCCGAAGCGATTCGAAAAGGTGATATTTTTACAAAACTGACCTGTCTGATCATGGGCGCGGGCAATCTTGCGAGAAAACAGATCATACAGGGACTTTTGTTCCTGGCAGGAGAACTTGCATATATTCTCTATATGGTTTTCTACGGGGCAAAGGCTCTGCAGAATTTCGTTACGCTGGGTACCGAAACGCAGAAAAAGGTTTTCAATGAAGCGACACAGGTTTATGAGTATGCGACAGGAGATAACTCCCAGCTCTGCCTGCTCTATGGTGTTGTTACGTTCTTTGTGACAATTGGATTTATCCTGCTGTGGCGAGCTGCAATTCGCTCCTCCTATATTGCGCAGAAAGCACAGGAAGCAGGAAAGAAGCCGATTACCTTCGGCCAGATTTTAAAAGACTTGAAAGATAACAGGATGTATCAGCTCTTCCTGCTTTTCCCGTTCCTGGGAATTATATTGTTTACGGTAATGCCTCTGGTATTCATGATCCTGATGGCATTTACCAATTATGACCGTGATCATTTGCCGCCAGGTAAGTTGTTTGACTGGGTAGGCTTCCAGAACTTTGCCAGAGTATTAAATGCAGGCGGAGCACTTGGAGAGACCTTCTGGAGGGTGCTTGGCTGGACGATCATCTGGGCTATTTTTGCAACCTTCTTAAACTATATCTTTGGTATTATCCTGGCGATCATCATCAACCGGGATGGGACGAAGTTCAAAGCCTTCTGGCGTTTTATCTTCGTACTGACCATCGCTGTGCCTCAGTTTGTATCCCTGCTGGTAGTCAATACCATGATCCAGGAGCACGGTGTAATCAATCTGCTGTTAAAGGAACTGTTCGGTGTAGGACCGCTGCCGTTCTTGACCAATGTGACCTGGGCGAGAGTGACAGTTATTGTCATCAACCTCTGGGTCGGCATTCCTTATACGCTGCTTGCAGTAACCGGTATTTTGAAGAATATTCCTGCAGAGCTGTACGAAGCGGCAAGGGTGGACGGCGCAAATGCGTTTGTTACCTTCTTTAAGATCACCATGCCGTACATGATGTTTGTCATGACGCCGAATCTGATTACAACCTTTACAGGGAATATCAATAACTTCAACGTTATTTACCTGTTGACAAACGGCGCGCCGGCCTGCGATACCTATTACCGCGGTACTGCGGGTAAGACGGATCTGCTCGTTACCTGGCTGTACAAGCTGACAATTGATAATAAGGACTATAACCTGGGTGCCGTAATCGGTATCCTGACCTTTGTCCTGATGGCGACGTTGTCTCTGATAACGTACAGACGGACCGGATCCTATAAAAACGAGGAGGGATTCTCATGAAAAACACCAGACAGAATTCAGCAGGCATTAAAAAGAAAGTCACCAATGTGCTTGTGCATTTGTTTCTGACGATCCTTTCCATGATCTGGGTATTCCCGATTTTCTGGGTAGTCCTGTTATCCTTCAGAGAACAGAAAGGACAGTATATCACATCGTTCTGGCCTAAAAAGTTTACGATGGCAAACTATGTGAAGCTGTTTACAGATACTGCACTGTTCAATTTCCCGAAGTGGTTTTTGAATACGCTGTTTGTAGCAATTTGTTCCTGTATCCTGACAACATTCTTTGTTTTGGCGATTTCCTATTGTCTGTCCAGACTCCGGTTTAAGATCCGTAAGCCTTATATGAATGTTGCCATGATTCTTGGTATGTTCCCCGGCTTTATGTCCATGATCGCCGTTTATTATATCTTAAAGGGCTTTGGACTGACCAAGGGTCCCATGATCTTCCTGGCGTTGATTATGGTATATTCCGGCGGTGCGGGGTTGGGCTTTTACGTATCCAAGGGCTTCTTTGATACGATTCCGAAGGCACTGGATGAAGCTGCAATCGTGGACGGCGCAACGAAATGGGATGTCTTTTCCAAGATCATTATGCCGTTGTCGAAACCGATCATTGTAAGCACGATCATGACTTCCTTCATGGCTCCCTGGCTGGATTTCATCTTCGCAAAGGTAATTGCAGGTGCGGATCCGAGATATTATACGGTTGCGATCGGTCTGTACACGATGCTGACCAAGGAAAATATCGTAAATTGGTATGCCTGCTTCGCAGCTGGCGCAGTTTGCGTTTCCATTCCGATCGCTATTCTGTTCCTGAATTTGCAGAAATACTATGCAGAAGGTATGTCCGGAGCAGTTAAGGGCTGATGGCAGTTTGTAAGGACTGACAGCAGACAGCCGAAAATAGTTTTACAGCAGGCGAAAACGAATATCGTTTTCGCCTGTTTTGCTACTGAAAACAAAGATCTGCAGAAAGGCGGATATAGGGATGAAAAAGAGACTGAGTTTAATACTATGCGTAGTGCTTCTTTGTCAGCTGCTCTCAGGATGCGGGAAAACGACGGAGACTGTCAGGGAGCCGGACGATGCATACCGCTGCTATTATGAAATTTTTGTCGGTTCGTTTTGCGACAGTGACGGAGACAAATGCGGCGATCTAAGCGGAATCACAGAAAAGCTGGATTACATCGAAGATATGGGTTTTACCGGGATCTGGCTTACACCGATCATGCCGTCACCGACCTATCACAAATATGATGCCACAGATTATTACGGGATCGATCCGTCCTTTGGAACGATGGAGGATTTTGAGACACTGCTTAAGGAATGTCACAAACGCAATATCCGGTTGATTATGGATCTGGTGTTCAATCATACCTCCAGCAGCCATCCGTGGTTTTTGGAGGCCTGTGATTATTTGGAGCAGCTTGGAGAAAAGGAACCGGACGAAAACGAGTGCAAGTATGTGAACTATTATAATTTTGCAAAGGATCAGGCACAAACTCCAAACTGGTATCAGATAGGCAGCTCGGACTGGTACTATGAGGGGGTTTTCTGGGATGGTATGCCGGATCTGAATCTGAATAGTGAAGCGGTCAGAGAAGAGCTGGAGCAGGTTGCCTCCTTCTGGCTGGAGAAGGGTGCAGACGGCTTCAGACTGGATGCGGCGAAGGAATATTTTACAGGATACGCAGAAAAGAATATAGAGGTTTTAAACTGGTTTGAAACCTACGTGAAAAGTGTAAAGCCGGAGGCATATCTGGTGGCCGAGGTCTGGGAAGGACAGGGAGTGCTGCAGGAATATTACAAAAGCGGGATCGACAGCTTATTTAATTTCCCGGCGTCACAGCAGGATGGCGCGATCATAAAGACTGCCAAGGCAAGAGTGACGCCCCAGCAGTTTTTCTCCTGGATGGTAAAGCAGCAGACTGCAGACAGACTGGCAAATCCGGATTATATTGATGCACCGTTTATCAGCAATCACGATACCACCAGGATCAGCGCCCAGTGCGTCAACAACGAAGAGCAGATGAAATTTGCGGCAGGGTTGATGATGATGATGCCGGGCAGTCCCTTTGTTTATTACGGAGAAGAGCTGGGGATGAAGAGCTCCGGAACAAAGGATGAAAACAAGCGCCTTCCAATGTACTGGTCTGCACAGGATTTGTCTAAGACACCGGATGCGCCTCAGGCAGCAGATGCAGTGGAGCAGAAGTTTCCGTCTGCGGAGGAGCAGGAAAAGGATCCGGGGTCCATTTTACAGTATTATAAGAACGCCATCGAGTTGCGCAGAAGCAATCCGGAAATCGCGAGGGGAAGTATAAGTGTTCCGGACGGAGAGCTTCCGGAAGATATCGGTGTGCTTTTGACAGAATGGGAAGGAAAGGTAAGTGTAATTTTATGTAATAATGCAACGGAATCTGTGGAAATAGACTTGCAGCAAGCCCTTCCGGAAGGTTATAATTATACTCTAAAGGGCAGTTTAAATGTTGGAGATCAGCAGGAAAAGCTGGAGAATAACAAGCTGGAATTGCCCGCCTATGGAATTGTGATCTTGAAACAAAGCGGGGTGGATTAAAGAATGAGACGAAAACGCTGGCTGGCTGCTATTTTGGCGGCAGGGACAGCCTGTACAGCACTTTTTGGATGCGGCAGCAGACAGATCGTAAGCACTGAGATGGCACGGTCAGGGGAATCCTCGGAGAAAGAGTTGCAGGCATGGGAGGAGGCAAAAAACACGCCTTACGGAAAATATCCGGAGCTGATCACCTATACCCTCGGAAAGATGACCGGCGGCAATCGTTCCAATATGCCGGAACGGGACACCTATGAAGATAACGTTTATACGAGATATCTCCGGGAGTGCTTAAATATCCAGAACAAGGATGTATTCGAGGCAATGGAGGATCAGTATACGGTAAACGTTGATATGGCGATCGCATCGGGAGAGCTTCCGGATGTCATGGTCATAGAAGATCGGGAGACTCTGATCCGGCTTGCCGAGGGGGGAATGATTGCTGATCTGAGCGAGGCATTGGAAAACTGCGCCAGCGACGGGATAAAGGCAATGTATGACAGCTACGAGGTGTCTGCGCTGGATTCTGCGATGATCGACGGAAGGCTGATGGCGCTTCCGGAGCCGAGCTTTGTAGACGGCCCGAATCTGCTGTGGCTGCGCAGGGACTGGATGGACGAGCTGGGACTTGAAGCACCGGATACGATGGAGGAGGCTGTGGAGATCGTACGGGCATTTGTGGAACAGGATCCCGGAAATAACGGAGAAGGCAACACCATTGGCCTGGTGTGCCATTCCGATCTGACCGGAGAAACAGGATATCGTTATGAATTTCAGCTGAATACACTTTTTGCATCCTATAGTGCATTTCCAAAGCAGTGGATTTTGCAGGAGGACGGCACAGTGGTTTACGGCTCGGTGCAGCCGCAGGTAAAAGAGGCACTTGCCGAAGTGAGAAAATTGTATGAAGAGAAGCTGCTGGATGATAGCTTTATGCTCCGTACGATGGCCAATATTGCGGAACTGATCGTAGACGGAAAGTGCGGTTCGTTTTTCGGTCCCTGGTGGGCGCCGAACAATCCGCTGATGGAAGCGATGGAGAAAAACCCGGATGCGGTATGGGAGCCCTATCTGATCCGGACGACAGAGGATGGAAAGCTGCAGTATTATGATCAGAATCCGAGCTACAAATACGTTGTGGTGCGAAAAGACTTTGAGCATCCGGAGATCGTATTTAAAATGGCAAGCGTGATGTTCGATAAAATGCGTACAGAAGGACGATACAACGAAGAACTTGCTTATTATTTTCAGACCAATGTGGATTCCACGGCGCGGCCGATCTCCATCAATATTGATTACAGCGATGCGCTGCATCGCTGCTATGAGGATGTTAACGGTGCACTGACCGGGAAAAAGGATCCGGATGAGCTGCAGGTGCTCGAATATGCCTATTATGAAAAATGCAAAGATTATCTGGAAAATTCCCAGTCTGCAGACGCGGAAACCTGGGCGGCTTATGAGTCCAGGATCCGTGCCTGTGCTCTGCTGGATAATAAGGACCTGGAGGTGTGCAGTACTGTCTTTTCCGGGGAGACGGAAACCATGAAGACGAAATGGTCGAAGCTTCAGGAAATGGAAAAGAAGCTATATCTGGAAATCATCACAGGAGTGAAGGAGCTGGATGAATTTGACAGATTTGTGGAAGAATGGATGGAAGCGGGCGGAGAGCAGATTACGCTGGAGGTAACAGAAGCGGTGCGGGAAGCGAAAGGGGCTTGATTTTACCGAGGGTTTGTGCAAAAATAAAATACGGTAAAAAGGAAAGGTGCCAATGGAGGTAGTCATGAGAGGAATTGATACACCTGTCAGAAAAATGCGGAGAGAGATTTTTAAAGAGATCGCGCAGCTTGCATATCATTCTGACAATCTGAATGATGATGTAGAAGCGTTACCCTATAAAATTGTGAATCCTGAAACTCCGATTTATCGGGAAAGCATTTACCGGGAGCGTGAAATAGTAAGAGAGCAGATCCGGCTTGCGATGGGGCTGTCGCTTCGCCCGGAAGACGCACCGGTGCATGTGACACAGGGGCTGGAGGAGAGCAATATTGACGAAAAATATTACGAGCCTCCGATGATCCAGGTGATTCCCTCGGCATGTAATGCCTGCCCTGAAAATGAATATTGTGTAACAGACCGTTGTATGGGGTGTGTAGCACATCCGTGTCAGGTTGTATGCCCGAGAGGGGCGATCAGTACCGTAAATGGCAAGTCGGTCATTGATCAGAGCAAATGTATTCGCTGTGGTAAATGTAAATCAGTGTGTCCCTACGATGCAGTTTCCCATCAGCAGAGACCCTGCAGCGCAGCCTGCGGTGTGGGTGCGATCGGCAGCGATGGGTCCGGCAGAGCGGTTATCGACAGCGAGAAGTGTGTCACCTGTGGCCAGTGTATGGTAAGCTGTCCCTTTGGTGCAATTGCAGATAAATCCCAGATTTTTCAGCTGATCCATGCCCTTGAGTCCGGCAGAGAGATCATTGCACAGGTAGCGCCTGCGTTTGTCGGTCAGTTTGGTCCTGCAGCGACGCCTGGGAAGATCAAGACCGCATTAAAGCAGCTTGGCTTTGCAGATGTTTATGAAACCGCCATCGGAGCCGATATCGGAGCTGCAACAGAAGCGGAGCATTATGTGAAAGAAGTGGCAACCGGAGAACTGCCGTTTCTGCTGACGTCCTGCTGTCCCTCCTGGTCAATGCTGGCAAAGAAATTCTTCCCGGAGACCATCGATAAAATCTCCAACGCCCTGACACCTATGGTAGCGACTGCACGTGTCATCAAACAAGAGCATCCCGATGCATCTGTTGTGTTTATCGGTCCCTGTGTAGCGAAAAAGCTGGAGGCTTCCAGAAGATCCGTTCGTTCCGATGTGGATTTTGTCATTACCTTTGAAGAGCTTACCGGTATGTTTGAAGCAAAGGGAATTGATATTACAAAGGTAGAGGAAGAAACACCGATTATGGATGCGACCTCAGCAGGTCGTGGGTATGCTGCGTCAGGTGGTGTGGCAAGTGCCATCGAGAAGTGTGTACAGGAGTATTATCCGGATACAACCGTTCATATTGAGCATGTCGAAAGTCTCGCAGACTGTAAAAAGATCCTGATGCTTGCAAAGCTGGGCAAGAAAAATGGCTGCCTGATTGAAGGAATGGCGTGTCCCGGCGGCTGTATTGCAGGTGCTGGTACCAATGTTGCAATTTCGCAGGCACAAAAAGCACTGAGCAGCTTCCAGAATGAGGCAGAAAGAAAGCTTCCGCCACAGAACGCGATGGACGAGGCAAAGTAAATTTTGCGGAGGCAGCAGAGCTTTTCCGAAAGCCATAGATCAACAAATAAAAAAGAGAAACCGTCTCGGGGAAAAGAGACGGTTTCGTTCATGGAGGATGAAAAAGTGACAAAGATCAGAACCCGTTTTGCACCCAGCCCGACCGGACGGATGCATGTAGGAAATCTGCGTACGGCACTGTACGCATACCTGGTGGCAAAACACGAAGGTGGAGACTTTATCCTTAGAATTGAGGATACCGATCAGGAGCGTTATGTAGAAGGCGCAGTAGATATCATTTATCGTACGATGGAAAAGACCGGTCTGGTGCATGATGAAGGTCCGGATAAAGACGGCGGCGTAGGCCCTTACGTTCAGAGCGAGCGTCAGGCAAGCGGAATTTATCTGGAATATGCCAAGCAGCTGATCGCAAAAGGCGAAGCTTATTACTGCTTCTGTGATAAAGAGCGTCTGGCAACCTTAAACCGTGTTGTCGCAGGCAAGGAAATCAATGTATACGACAAGCACTGCCTGCATTTATCCAAAGAAGAGGTAGAAGCAAAGCTGGCAGCAGGGGTCCCTTATGTAATCCGTCAGAACAATCCGACGGAGGGAACCACAACCTTCCATGATGAGATCTACGGAGATATCACGGTAGATAATTCCGAGCTGGACGATATGATCCTGATCAAATCCGACGGCTATCCGACCTATAACTTTGCAAACGTTGTAGATGACCATTTGATGGGCATTACCCATGTTGTACGCGGAAATGAATACCTTTCTTCTTCTCCGAAGTATAACAGACTTTATGATGCCTTTGGATGGAAGGTGCCGGTATACATTCATTGTCCGCTGATCACAGACGAGGAGCATCACAAGCTTTCCAAACGCTGCGGTCATTCCTCCTACGAGGATCTGATCGATCAGGGCTTTGTGACGGAGGCCGTTGTCAATTTTGTGGCGCTGCTTGGCTGGAGCCCGGAGGGCGAGAATGAGATCTTTTCTCTGGAAGAACTGGTGAAGGAATTTGATTATCACCGGATGTCGAAATCCCCTGCAGTATTTGATTATACCAAGCTGAAATGGATGAACGGCGAATATATCAAGAAGATGGATCATGAGACCTTTATGGAGCATGCAAAGCCCTATCTGGAAAAGGCTCTGACAAAAGGACAGGATCTGGATAAGATCGCAGACATGGTTCAGACAAGAATTGAAGTATTTCCTGAAATCGAAGAGATGGTAGATTTCTTCGAGACCCTTCCGGAATATGATCCTGCAATGTATGTACATAAGAAGATGAAGACAACCAAAGAAAGCGCCCTGGAGGTTTTAAAAGAACTGCTTCCGCTGTTGGAAGAGCAGGAGGACTATACCAACGACGCACTGTATGCGCTTCTGCTTTCCTATGTGGAGAAAAAGGGCTGCAAGAACGGCTATGTGCTGTGGCCGGTTCGTACTGCGGTTTCCGGTAAGCAGATGACTCCTGCAGGTGCAACGGAAATCATGGAAATCCTTGGCAAAGAGGAATCTTTGTCCAGAATCCGCAAGGGAATTGAACTTTTGGAGCAGGCATAAACAGGAGTATTTTTTGCAGGCAAACAAACAGCAGCAACGGGCGATTGCCCACAATACCGGACCGGCACTGATCCTTGCCGGTCCGGGTTCCGGTAAGACCTTTACAACGGTCGAACGGGTACGGTATCTGATTGAAGTCCATCATGCAGATCCGTCCCACATTTTAGTCATTACATTCACAAAAGCGGCAGCCCGGCAGATGCGGGACCGTTTCTTTACCCGGATGGACAATCAGTTCTTTCCGGTCACCTTCGGCACATTTCATGCCGTCTTTTTTCACATTTTAAAAACATCCTGTCATTATAATGGGTCGAGCATTTTGAAAGAAAAAGAGAAAAGAGAATATCTGCGTGCGGCTCTGCTTACGCTTCCGAAAAAATTTTATGCCCAAAACGATGGGAAAATGGATCAGGAATGGGAGCAGGGACTTCTTTCAGAAATCGGATTTATCAAAAATATCGGGAAGCTTCCAGCTGATTTTACAAGTGAATACGTCAGCAGACAGGAATTTATGCGGATTTTCGTATCGTTTCAAAAGCAGCTTGCACAGGAAAAGAAGCTTGATCTGGACGATTTTGCGGCGGCGGTCTGTCATTTGTTCCGGACAAATCAGGCAGAACTTGCGCGCTGGCAGCGGGAATATTCCTATCTTTTGGTGGATGAGTTTCAGGATATCAACGCAGCACAGTATGAAGCAGTAAAGTTGCTTTGCGGTGGAAAGAGAAATCTGTTTGTTGTTGGAGATGATGATCAGGCGATCTACGGCTTTCGGGGCTCTGACCCGGCGATTATGCGTCAGTTTTTAAAGGATTTTCCGGAAGCAAAGCAGATTTTCCTGTCGGTCAATTATCGCAGCCGCGCCGGAATTGTGGAGACGGCAGGAAAGCTGATCGGGCAAAACCGGGAGAGATTTCCAAAGCAGATCGTGGCTGGACAGAACACGTCGGATGCGGGGCAGGACGTGTGCTTTGTGCCAGAAGCGACGCAGGGGGCGCGCCGGATGCAGGGAGAAAAAAGCACTCTGCCCATTCCAACCGGCACCGCATCAGGCATTTCCGCCGCTGCTTTCGGCACGAGCTGGTTGCCCTTAAGCACGGATCGCAGCGTCTTGGTCTGCGGTTTTCAAGATCGGAGGCAGGAGGCAGAGATAGTCGCAGATGAAATCGGGAAGACGTTCCGGCAGGGAAAAAGCTGTGCGGCGATTTTTCGGACGAATGCGGATGCAGTGTGGCTGGCAACAGCGCTAAAGTGCAGGAAGATTCCCTTCCTCTGGAAAGAAAAGCCGAAAAATCCCTATGAAACCCCGGTCTGTCAGGACTTACTCGCTTATTTGCGGTTTGCGATGGAGGGGCGGAAACGGAAGGATTTCCTGAGAATTATGAACCGCCCATGCCGCTATCTGTCTCGCCAGATGCTGCCGGATGCAGAAATTTCATTTTCAGCATTGCGCCGGGCGTATGCACAGAAGCCGTATATGCAGGAGATTTTGCACCGTCTGGAAGCGGATATCTCACGGCTGGCGAAAATGGATTTATATGCGGCAGTTCATTATATCCGCCGCGGAATGGGATACGATGCGTGGTTAAAAGAGAATGCCGGGCAGACGCCGTCGGCGGGAGAATCACGGCAGGGACAAGAGAGGGCACCTGCAGGAGACCGGGCACACGCAGCCGGAAAGCTGGAACGGGATCTGGAAGCCGCCGACTTTTTTCAGGAACAGGCGCGGGAATTTCAAAGCCTGACGGAGCTTGAGGAAGCAATGACGGCATATGAAGACCAGATGGATCAGAACATGGCGGACGCAGCAGACACGGCTGCCAGCGGCACAACGGGTGCAGCATTCACAACACTCCCAATTGCCGAGCTTGTCACTATGCACGGTTCGAAGGGACTGGAATACGACGCCGTTTTTCTTCCGTGCTGTATGGAGGGCGTCGTCCCACACAAAAAGAGCAAGAATCAGGCGGCACTGGAGGAAGAGCGCAGGATGTTCTACGTTGGAATAACACGGGCGAAAAAAGAGCTGTATCTGTCGTATACGAAAGGAACAAAGGAAACGCCGGGGTTTGCGTCCCGGTTTCTTGCTGAGTGTGGGTGGAAGGAGCCGAAACGGTAGAAACGAAACAGCAGAGAATTGCTATGTCAGGAATGAAAAAGAACTGCCGTCCGGAACATTTCCTGTATGGAAAAGCTCCGGTACGGCAGTTCTTTTGGTTTCGTTTTTATTCGTTTGCTTCTCCGTCGAGAGTAACCAGCTCATCGAATTCACAGCTATCAAGGTATTCGTCGAACGCTTCTTCTACCTTTTCATACTCTGCATCGTCATCGATGTAGTCCAGCTGAGGCTCTTCGTTGGGGTCATTGGGGTTCTCGGAGTAACGATAGAACCAAACCTCTCCGTCATCGTTCTGTCCGTTTTCGTCAAGCGGCATCAAAACGATGTAATCCTTGCCCTCTACTTCGAGAATGGTAATGATGGCACAGGTTACATTCGTGCCGTCATCCAGCTCCAGTTCTACGGTCATTTCTTCGTCCATTTCTTCAAACTGTTCCTTACCCATGGATGATATCCTTTCTTAAAAGGCGCGTCAGAGCGCGCGATAATCAGAACCTGCCTGTCACGCTTATCATACCGTAACTTGCGGTGGCATGCAAGAATTATTTGTGCTATACTGAAACAGGATTGAAAAAAGGTCAGAAGGCGGGAACAGGAACGTGAAAGAAACAAAAGAGATCAGAATGGAAAAAGGAAAACCGTATCCGCTGGGGTGGACGGAAAATGCGGATGGCAGCATCAATCTCGCAGCGGTGCTGGAACGCAGCAAAGAGTGCGGGGTCCTTCTGTATCCCAGAAGAGGCGGTGCGCCCAGACGGCTGGCATTTCGGGAAGAAGACCGAATCGGAAAAATCTGCTGCATGAAGCTGATCGGGCTGGATGCGCAGGAGTATGAATATAATTTTTACTGTGGCGAAGAGGTGATTGCAGACCCGAAGGCGCGCAGAATCTGCGGCAATGAGAAATGGGGCAAAAAAATTTCCCCGTTTCTTCGCAGCGACAGCACAGAGGATGCGTTTGACTGGAAGAATGACAGACGCCCGCAGATCCCTTATGAGAACAGCATTTTTTATCAGCTGCATGTCAGAGGGTTCACGAAGCACACGTCTTCCGGTGTGACGGCGAAAGGGACGTTCGCTGGTCTGGCAGAGAAGATTCCCTATTTAAAATCGCTGCAGGTAACGGCAGTGGAGCTGATGCCGGTGTATGAATTCACAGAACTGGAAGCGGTAAAGCCGCTGCGGCAGAATGCTTATCCGGCAAAAGATCAGGAAGGAAATCCAGTGGAGGAAACCCCTCCGCGGATCAATTACTGGGGCTTTAAAAAAGGCTATTATTTCGCACCGAAAGCGTCATACAGCGTTAAGGATCCTGTGTTGGAATTCAAGGAAATGGTGCGTGCGTTCCACGCAGAGGGAATGGAGGTAATTCTGCAGTTCTATTTTCCGAAAGAAATCAATCGGGAGATGATCCTGGAAGTGATCCGATATTGGGTGTGCGAGTACCATATCGACGGCGTGCATCTGATGGGAGAACAGATTCCGGTGGGAATTCTGGCAGCTGACCCGATGCTTACGGATACGAAGCTGATTTATTACGGATTTCCGTATGAAGAGATTTATCCGGTGGGGCAGGTTCCGGACGTGCGCAATCTGGCGGAATGCCGGGATGAATTTCAGTATGACATGCGCCGCTTTTTAAAGGGAGACGAGGATACGCTGCATCAGGCGCTGCGGAGAATGCGCTGCAATCCGGTGCAGAACGGCGTGATCAATTATATCACCAGCTATGAAGGCTTTTCCCTGGCGGATCTGGTTTCCTACGACCGCAAGCATAACGAGGCAAACGGGGAGGACAATCAGGACGGAAATCCCTACAACGCGAGCTGGAACTGCGGCGTGGAAGGACCTACCCGCAAGCGGACAATTTTGCAGCTGCGCAAAAGGCAGATGAAAAACGCACTGGCGCTTTTGCTGTTGTCGCAGGGGACACCGATGCTGACAGCCGGGGACGAGTTTGGACAGAGCCGGGAAGGCAACAACAATCCGTACTGTCAGGACAACGAGATCAGCTGGCTGAACTGGAAGCTTACGGAGAAAAATAAGGATTTTCTGGACTATACAAAGGAACTGATTGCACTGAGGAAAGCGCATCCGGTACTCCACCAGAGCAGAGAGCTGACGCTGATGGACTATGCGGCGTGCGGCTATCCGGATTTATCTTATCATGGAAAGGATGCATGGCGCTTGATGGCCGACCGGTTAAACCGGGAGGCAGGTTTGATGTACTGCGGTCGTTATGCCCCAAAAGACCGTGCACAGGAGGATGACTTTTTCTATATCGCTATGAACATGCACTGGGAGCCCCAGCGGCTGGCGCTTCCTGATCTTCCGGCAGGCATGCGCTGGGAAAAGGTGTTGGATACACAGGGCGATGTGGTGGAAACACAGGCCGATCCGCTGACAAAATCCATCACCGTTCCGGGACGCTGCATCCAGGTTCTGGAAAGCACAGGAAATCCGGTCAGGAAAGGAAAGAAAAGAAAAGAAAAGTGAAAGCGTTACAGCATTTTAAGACGATTACCTATCATAAGTATCTGGTGATGAAAGGATGCTTTGCGGTCGGCTTGTACCGGCAGGGCATCTGTCATGACCTTTCCAAATATTCCTGGACGGAATTTAGGGTCGGAGCAAAATATTATCAGGGAAATCGAAGCCCGAACAACGCGGAGCGGGAGGATATTGGGTATTCTTCTGCATGGCTGCATCATAAAGGACGCAACAGGCATCATTACGAATACTGGGTGGATTACAGCACGCAGAGCATTGAGGGCGGAATGGCTCCGGTGCCGATGCCGCGTAAATATGTGGCAGAAATGCTGATGGACCGGATTGCAGCGTCCAAAACCTACCGGGGAAGCGCCTATAAAGACAGCGATCCTCTCGCGTATTACAAAAATGCAAAAGAGCCGCCGTTTATGCACATACAGACGAGACGGCAGCTGGAGCACCTTCTGACGATGCTGGCAGAAGAGGGCGAGGAAAAGACGTTCGCTTATGTTCGCAGAATTTTGAAAAAAGGCCGTCGGGCAGACAGACATAGTTCCTGATGTACAGCCGGGCGGACAGACACAGAGCCAGAAAGGTTTGCATACAGTGATATCAGATCTGTTTGAAACAGGGGAAAACGATGAACGGTTTTTACTTGCTGGTATTGCTGATGTGCTGCAGCTGTCAGAATCGGGCGGACTGCGCAAACTGGAACGAAAGAAGAGACGCAGGAGATAACCGACAGCAGGATATGCGTATGCGGGATACGGACTGTGGCTGCAGAAACGGCGACAGGGTGCAGTACGGTTGCAGCTGCGAAAATGATGGCTGGACCGGACAGTCAGGCTGCAACTGCCAGCGGGAGAACGCAGCAGGGATGCAGCAGCGAAGCGGCGAAACTGCCGGACCTATGTCGGGACCGCAGGACTGCAACTGCCGACAGCAGATGTCGCGGCAGGGCGGTATGCAGCGTTACGACCGGGAGCTAAAGGAATCTGCGGCGTTTGACAGCGTACCCGGAATGGAAATGACAGACGGAGACCCGTATCCGGTGTACCGGGAAACGGATGAAGTTCGATAGAAAGAAAACAATAGAATGCACGCTCTGCGAGCATTCTATTGTCATGAATCAGGGGATTCATTCTCAAAGGCTGGGGATGAATCCTTTTTTCCTGTTTATTTTTCAATCTTTCATTGACAAAACAGCTATAAGGCGCGTAAACTCAGAAGAGTTTTGTAGTGATAGAGATTAAAGGAGATTAAATGGGAGAATTATTGGTACGTTACGAAGAATCAGGAATTGACGAGCGGATTTTGCGCGCAGTGGAGGAGATGGGCTTCGTCCATATGACGCCGATCCAGGAAAAGGCGATTCCGGTTTTTCTGGAAGGAAGAGATGTGATCGGACAGGCGCAGACAGGAACCGGTAAGACCGCCGCGTTTGGAATCCCGATGCTTCAGAAGATTGACGAAGAGGACAGATCGCTGCAGGGTATGATCCTTTGCCCGACGAGAGAGCTTGCGATGCAGGCGGCTCAGCAGCTGAGACAGTTTGCAAAATATATGCACAATATTCGCGTGCTTGCCGTATATGGAGGGCAGGATATCAACAGACAGATCAAGGCGTTAAAGGGCGGCGTGCAGATCATTGTCGGCACACCGGGACGCGTGATGGATCATATGAGACGCCACACGATCCGCTTAGACAACCTGAAAATGGTCGTTCTGGATGAAGCAGATGAAATGCTGAACATGGGCTTTCGGGAAGATATGGAGGCGATTCTGGGACAGATTCCGTGCGAGCACCAGACGGCGCTGTTTTCCGCAACGATGCCGGAGCCGATTTTACAGATCACCGATCAGTTCCAGACCGATGCGGAAATGGTAAAGGTTGTCAAAAAGGAATTGACGGTAGAAAGAATCCGGCAGTATCTTTATTATATCCGCAGATCGGATAAGGAAGCTGCAGCTGCAAGGCTGATTGAATATTATAACCTGAAAAGAGGACTGATTTTCTGCAACACCAAGAGTATGGTGGACGAGCTGGCAGAGAATCTGAAAAACAGAGGCATCGCGGCAGAAGGGCTGCATGGCGATTTGAGCCAGGCACAGAGAGATACGGTCATGAACCGTTTCAGAAGCGGTAATCTCCAGATGCTGATCGCAACGGATGTTGCGGCGAGAGGAATCGATGTAAACGATGTGGATGGCGTTATCAATTATGACGTTCCGCAGGATATCGAATATTATGTGCACCGTATCGGCCGTACCGGCAGAGCAGGAAAAGAGGGCATGAGCTTTACGCTGGCAAGCCGTAGAGAGTCCTTCAGAATCCGTGAAATTGAGCGGGTCTGCAAGACAAAACTGGAAGAAAAGCATCTTCCCTCCGGAGAAGAAGTGCGTCAGCATAAGGAAGCATCTGTGCTCCAGAAAATCCGCGAGGTGATGGAGGAAGCAAATACCGCGGACTGCTATCGTGCGGTAGAGCGCTTTGAAAAAGAAACCGGCATTTCCGCAATTGAGCTGGCAGCCGCATTTTTGTATGAGCAGGTTGGCGGTGAGCCGGAAGAAATCGTAGAAGAGCCTAAAGTAGTCAGACGCGATGGAGAACGGAGATTTGGGGATAGACGCCGGGATGGATCTGGAAGCAGAAACGGTGGACGTTTCGGTGACCGTGATCAGAGAGGCGGACGTTTCAATGACCGCGACCAGAGAAATGGCGGACGCTTCGGAGAGAAAAACGGCAGCTACCGTTCGGAACGCGACGGCAGACAGAGACGTTTTGGCAACGACAGCCGCAGATCGGACAGACGGCAGGCAGAAAACGGCGGCAGAAGAAGAACTTCCGGAGAGGGAAGCTATCGTGCAGCCGGAAGTGGCTTTAAAGGGGAGAAAAGATAACAGCAGAATGTATGCGCTGCGAACGTTCTGTTGTTATAAACAATAGAATGCACGCTCTGCGAGCATTCTATTATCATGAATAAAAGCAGGGGGTAACAAAAATGAAAACAGCTGTATTTTATGAGCACATTTTAGAGGGCGCAAAGCAGTCTGGAAAAAGTGTGGCAGAACTGATGGAGAAATGCGCATCCTGGAACATTCGGGGGATTGAGATCGGAGATGCGCTGCTTCGCGAGAACAAAGAAGAAATCAAAGAGCTGCTGGAGAAAAACCATATGCAGGTCAGCTGCAGCAATGCGTTCTATGATTTTGGGCATAACCCGGATGCAGCGCAGGGAAAAAAGCAGATTGACCTCGCAGAAGAATTCGGCGTGTCCAAGGTACTGATTATTCCGGGTGAGCTGTCGAAGAACGAGGCGGCTGCACTCAACGCGCTTTCTGCATCGAAAGAGCTGACTTATTCCTACATGTCTGAAAATGCTTCGCTCCAGAACATGGCGCAGGCATTAAAAGAGCTGGTTACTTATGGAAAAGAAAAGAACATCCTTGTGACGCTGGAGGATTTTGACGGTCCGGTACAGCCGTTTGCAAGAATGTATCAGCTGCTGTGGTTTATGGAGAATGTTCCGGGTCTGAAATTTACGCTGGATACCGGCAACTTCGCGTACAGCGACGAGGACGCCGTGCAGGCGTATGAGGTGCTGAAGGATTACATCGTTCATGTGCACTGCAAGGATCGAAACGTTGATCCTGCATTGACCGGGGAGCACAGATACAATCGGGGACTTCTTGCGGCTGCAGTCGGATCGGGCTATCTGCCGATGAAAGAAATTCTGGATCGCCTGAAAGAAAGCGGTTATGAGGATTATCTTGCGATCGAGCATTTTAATGCCGCAGATCAGGTGGCATTTATGGAGCAGTCGGCTGCTTTTTTACAACAGTATCTGTAAGGGTGAGTTATGAAGCTGATTTATTTTGATGCGGGCAATCCGCAGAAGAAAAAAGAACTGGAACAGCTGGCAAAGTCAGCGGGCTACGATTTCGTGCCCGTTACCGCCATGCAGACCGGACAAAAGATCGGTTATCTGGCGGGTGTTTCCGGATATCGGGAAACGCCTTTGCCCGTGTTATCCCTGCCGCCGCGAATCGGAGAGGATATGCTTTTATTTGCGCAGGCGACGGCAGATACGATCGACCCGGCGCTGGAGCTGTTAAAAAAGAACCGGATTTCGATAGGTCTAAAGGCGATCGTTACGCCCTATAATGTCGGCTGGACGCTTTCGGAACTGTATCAGGAGCTTGTAAAAGAGCGGGAAAAAATAAAATAACCATGGCGCTGCCCCTTGTGGGCGGCGCGTTTTCATTTCATAGGAAAATGCGTCCTATGAAATAAAACGCGCTACGAGGATGCACACTCGGCGCAGTGGTAGATGGTTGCCGGAGCAACCGCGCCTCGGCGCGAGAATGTGCCTTGGCACATTCTTTTTCACTTTATAGGAAAGACCGCCTACGGCGCTCTCTTGAATTGAAAAAGGCCCGCACGGAGGCGGGCACAACAAGCAGACGATAGATGGCTTAGAAGATATAAAAACCTTCTTCACCAAAACCGTCATCAAGTTCATCATCATTTAAGAAATAGTCCATATCCAGAAGTGCATCCTCGCTCATAATGCGAATGTCCTGGGATGTCATACCTTCCGGCGGATTATCCATGTATTTTTTACGCAGTGCCTCGATATCTGGTTTCATGGTGTTCATCCTCCTTTTAGAGGATTATAACATAAGAAT
>CDZS01038923.1_pt1 | contig 222694 bp, 163 predicted proteins | sample 557751 | NCBI WGS metagenome assembly CDZS01 (sample SAMEA3182113, study PRJEB8094) | gut metagenome | biome: human; feature: gut; material: Stool; isolation source: human stools | place: Canada | collected 2013-05-07 | reverse complement strand
ATGTTATCCTGGGTCAGTTCCTTTATGGCTCTGAGAATCGTGTCGGCACTGCATGTGCGAAATGTCGGATGAAGCGAGAGGTGGTACATCAGATGAGTGGTGACATCCTCTATGCATGAGCCGCCACAGAAATAAACGCTCATAAGCGAACGGATGATTTCGCTGTATTGATAACCATACAGCCTGCATCTCATACCGAGAGTTGAGTCGATTACAGATGAGAGATTGGAGTCAAATAGCTCCATTATTGAAAAAATTCCTCCAAAAGGAGAGAGTTTCTCAGATTTTATTGCTACCTTTACCATGTCTGTCGGGTTTGATACATATTTTGATTTGCAACACTAAGATAGGTGAAAAATCTGACATGGCAAAATCCTGAGCAACTTTTTGTTGCTCAGGTACTTAAAAAGTTATATTTGTAATAGTGTTGCGGAATTAAGGTTCAATATTTATATTTTAACTTTAACTTTGCAAAATAATACTAAAACTTGACAGAAATGAAAAAGACATGGAAATTTATCATGACTTGTGTGGCAATAGCATGTGCAAGTCTTGTATTAGGATGTAGTGATGATGACACTAACAGCAATGGTGACGATACTGAAATTAATAATCCGGTAGAACCTAATCCGGAAGAACCTGAAGGGAGTCTGAAAGACCCTGAAAAGGCTAAGGAAAAGCTGAATACTGTAGGGAAAGAGTTGGTAGCAATGGTTGATGCCGACGATTTTAAAGACTTGACAACTGTGGCCAATGCTTTATCCAAATTATTGGAAGAAGATGACTATGTCAACGAAGAACCCGGTTATGGGGCTTATGCGCAAAAAATTCTGTCAGCTGCACGTGGAAATATGGGGGCACTTTATACGATGCCTCGTGTTACACATCAGGCATCAGAGTATTACGGTACTTATGAATATGCTAATGGAGAATGGACATGGACAGAAAATCCTTCTTTGGGCAAATTTGTAGCCAAGTTCCCTGCAGAAGGAAAAGATGCAATAATAACAGCAACATGCAGCGGTAATGAAACAGACTTCATTTATGATGGTGAAACTTTTAAGATTCCAGCTAAAGCGGAAGCAAGCATTGTATGGAATAGCAATACCTTGGCTAAGGTAGAGGTTGCTACCGCTAATTTGGGAACTACCAGTCCTTATAAGGCCGATGTGGATGCTAAGGTAACAATAGGTAAGTATATTGTTACAGCTTTTGTCAGAGCTAATTCTACAGAAGTGACAGCTAATAGTAAAATAACAATAGACGGAAAAGAGGCAGTTATAGGCAAGGCTGTAGTGGGTGGACAAAATATTACGGCAGATTCTGATTTGGAATTTGAAGAAAGAGTAAATACAGCAGAAGGACAGGCTATCATTCTGGATGATGCTTACATCACAATCAAATGCAATGATGTGAAAAGTTTTGCAGCTGTATTGGATGAGGATGACGAATATACATCAGAAACATGGAAACCTCTAACTAAAGATGAACAGATAGCAAAAGTAGAGGCTAATAATAAAAAGCAACATGATAAAGCAACCGGGGATGCTACTGATTATGCAAAATACCTGAAAGGAGATTTACGTTTCAAGAGCCAAAAGGAAGCCTCTGCAACTTTAGGATTTCAACCTTATAAGGATTACTCATATGAGGCGTTTTGGGAGGAATATAAACTCAATGGAGATGGCAATTACGAGTGGGTAAGAAGCCATCCTCTAGGAATAGATTGGGAATACTGGGAGGTAGAAGCTGTTGCTGTATTCAGTGATGGTTCAAAGATGAGTTTTGACAATTTGGACAGTGATAATAGTCCGCTCAAAGGTTTCATTAATAGTTTGGAAGATCTCATAGATTCGTTCGGAAAACTGTTAGAGTAAGAATACTTCACACCGGAGTTTAAATAGATACTTGGGCACAAGTTTCATGAGTTTTGGTTATTCTTTTTTGCAGGAAGATACACTGCCCATGAAACTTGTGCCCTAATGGCAACCCTAACCCTGCACAAAGCGTGAGATACATCGCCTATATTTTTATTTTCTTTCTACATACGGTTGTTGTCATGGCACAAAGCGATTCTCTCCAGCAAAAAAGTGCTCTGACTGACTCTATTTGGCAACTAGGCGAAATAGAAATAACAGCTTCTAAAAAAGTTCCTTTATTGCAAACAACTGCTATGGGGCAATGGAGTATCAGTTTTGAAGCCTTAAAGCAGATTCCTCATTTATTGGGAGATGCCGATCCTATGAAAGTAATCCAACTTTTACCGGGTATCGTCAACGGTGGTGAACTGAACGGGGGGATATATATACGTGGCAGCGAACCGGGACATAATCGTGTTGCATTGGATGGAGCGACCATATATAATCCTTCTCATTTATTAGGTTTGTTCTCCGTATTCAATAACGACCACTTTTCTGCTTTTTCATTACAAAAGTCCTATATTGCCTCTTCACAAGGAGGGAGACTTGCCGGTTATTTGGAAATGCAGCCAAGAGATTCTATCCTTGCTAAAACCCAACTTTCCGGTAGTGTAGGGATTCTTGCTTCAAGAGCTACAGTTGGTGTTCCCCTGACGCATAAAAGCACATTATATGTATCAGCACGTGCTACTTATGTCAATCCCATCATACGATTGATGGAAAAGGGAACGGCCGATAACGCCTATCTGCGCTATGATTTCCAGGATTACAATCTGACTTACGCATATCGTCCCACAGAACGGGACAGAATCGTACTGAACGGTTATGTCGGGAGAGACCTTATGACTTTGAAAGAGCATCAGTATCAAGTTACTGGTAAATTACAGTGGATTAATGCCGTTGGTTCTGCTCGTTGGCAACATCATTTCCGCCATGGCAACAACATGACTCATCGTCTTTATGCCAGTTACTATCACACTGCGTTAGATGCCAAACAGAATACTTTATCTATTTCATTACCTTCGCATATCACTGAGGGCGGATATAAAGGAGAAATGACGTTTCATTTGGGCGATACTCACCTGCAAACAGGCGGTGAAGTAAGTATTCATCGTCTGAGCCCACAATACCCTCAAACCAAAAATCTGTTTGAAGGTATTAACCGGAATCGTCCACAGACATTCAGAACTATAACCTCTAGTGTATTTGTCGAAGCTGAGCACAGCCTTGGCAATATAACACTGCATGCCGGCTTGCGATATAATAGGAGTAGCCAATCTTCCTATCGTGTAGGAAATTTCGATCCGCGTTTACAAGTCGTTTATAATTTGAAACAAAAGGGAAAAATCTACACCTCTTTTGTGACGGCCCATCAATATATCAATCAAATCAATGTGTCTACTGTAGGATTTCCTCTTGATTTTTGGATGCCTGCGACACAATCAATGCCTGAACAGCGGGCACATACATGGAACATCGGTTATGCACAGCCTTTGTATGGCGGATTTTATGAGTTTTCTGCCGAGGCCTATTACCGTACACTAAGTAATCAAACTATATTCAATGGGGGGCTATACGATATGGTGACCCAAAATTACCGCATAGAAGATTATGTGTTGGTGGGGCAAGGAAGAAACTATGGTTTGGAGCTATTCATCAAAAAGAACCGCGGCCGTTGGAATGGATGGATAAGCTATACGCTGGCATGGGCCGACCGGAAATTCCCTACCTTGCGCAACAATGAATGGTTTCCTGCCAAATATGACCGCCGGCACAATCTGAACGCCACATTCTGCTTTACCTTAAATAACCATTGGGATTTTTCAGCAGTATATATATGCTTCGGGCAATGCCGTTACTATGCCCGTGGCTCTGCATATGATAGGTGAAAATGCAGTATGTGTCTATGAACCTTATAACAGTAGTCGTATGCCTTCTTATCAGCGTATGGACTTATCAGCAAATTTTCACTTTGGGAGCAAACGTAACCAAAGTCTGAATGCGTCTCTATATAATGTGCTGAAACGACATAATCCCATTTTTATACAGGTGGGTGTAAAACCTTCTAAAGACAACGCAAGTTTACAAATCAAAAAGCGGAATATGGCATTGTACAGCCTTCTTCCTTCGCTTAGTTACACTTTCAAATTTTGAGATGATGAAACGAATTTCTTTTCTATTTTGCGGCCTCTTTTCTTTTTTCTGTTTTATGGGGTGTGACCCGAAGTGGGATTTTACTACCGATTATGTTCCACAGGTAGTCGTAGAAGGAAGCATTGAATCAAATGGATTTGCATGTGTTTATCTGTCGTATAGCAAGGCTTTGGAAAGTACGTGGGATAGTCTGAGTGTATCTGAAATACCTCTGACTACCGCGAAGGTTACTGTATCCGATGGTGAACGGACTGAAATTCTTACGGGGCGGAGAGACAAATATCGTCTGCCTTATTTTGTCTATACTGGCAATACATTGCGGGGTGTTCCAGGCAAAAGCTACACGCTCTGCGTCACACATCGGGGGCAAAAGATTACCGCAACAACCAGTATCCCTATTCCTGTCGGTATAGATAGTTTTTCCATTCGTCAAAGTGAAAATAGCGATACGCTTTATCAAGTAACAGCCTATTTTCACGACCCGGAAGAAAGAAGTAATTATTACAAAATATTTACCCGCGTATATGAAAGGGATAGCACCTATTATAATGCATTTATGGGGACTTTCTCTGATGAGATATTGTCATCACCTGTTGCTGAAGCTTCTATTTATCGTCCTTTCCGGCATACAGAATTAAAAAAATATACTCCTTTTTTCACTCCGGGCGAGCAGGTAGGAATTAAATTTACACAAGTAACGGAAGAGGTGTTTCAATATTGGAATAAATATGAAAATGAGGTTGTAAACAACAGTAATCCTCTTTTTCCAAATACAAGTAACTTACCAGGCAACATACAAGGTGGCATAGGAATATGGGCCGGATACGGAGTCAGTAATTATCGTATTCTAATTGAAAAGTAGCAGGATGCTATTGGTTTAGGCTGTACATATAAACTTAAATGTTGGAAAAACCGGTTAATAGTGTTCATCGGGCTTAGTGGTTAGCTTTATCCATGTGTAGGCTTCCCAGTAATCAATTGCCATTCTTATGGAATCTCTGTATTCCGGGGGCATGGCAAAATAGAGAGAATCTTTTTCCCAGCCCTTGAAAAGCGTTTCGATAGAATCAATCTTCTCTTGTTTCAGTTGTTTATATATGTCCGGTAGTTTTTCATCAAGAACTGAAGTTATCTGGAAAGCACCGCTCTCTATGCTACAGTTGACCCGTGGATTGGTTATGACAGAATCATTGAATATGAAAGCTATCTGCCTGCCTGTTGCCTTTCCCGTTTCTTCGGCCCATTTCTTTCGTTTATAGTTGCTGATTTGTCCGCTGATTACATATTTTCCGAAATAATCCGTATCCAGTTTAAGGGCGATGAAATCCTTCGTCGTTACGATAGGCTCTCTGGAAATACTGTCCGTCTGTCCGGACAAGATATGATACCAGCCATTTTCCCGAAGTTTGTTCTGGCAAATCGAAAAATACGGCAGGAAAGAAAACAATGTCAGTATTCCAAGTAGTTTTCTCCACATAACGTCTCTTTGTTTTCTAAACTTCAATTTCAAGAATTGTCCTCTCTTACTCTTCAGATGCAAGCGCATCCCGCACAGCTTCCCAGTTATCGCAGAAAGCCTGCATGGAAGGGAATAACAGATTGGCTCCCGCATCCAGCAGCACTTGTCCGTCCAGCGGACCGGTATTGACAGCGATTGTGAATATCCCTGCCGCTGCTCCCGCCTGGACGCCGATGGGTGCATTCTCCACAACGATAGCTTCATTGGCCTTTACCCCTGCTTTTTCCAGTCCCATAAGATAAGGCTCCGGATTGGGCTTGCCATATTTCACATCAAAGGCGGTGACCATACGTTCGCGTTGGAACATGCCGGGAAAGTTATGTGCCAGTCTGTCCAGCAGGGAGTGTTGGCCGGAACCGGTTACCAATACGGGAGTCACCCCTTCCGCTTTTATTTTCTGTAACACTTCCCATGCTCCGGGCATACGTTCGGGTTCGGGATGTCTGTTGAATTCTTCGCTTTTTTCGGCATAGATACTCTCTATCATCTCAGGAGTGGCATCTTTGCCGTATTGCCGTTGATATACGATGTTGATTGTTGCTGCTCCCGTACGTCCTTCGTGCATATAAGCTTCCTCGCGGCTCAGATGCAGACCGTGACGTTCCATTACCGTATGCCATGCATCGGCATGATAAGGCATGGAGTTGAACAACACGCCGTCCATGTCGAAAAGAACGGCTTTCAGCCGGATATTGTCGTATCCGTGTTCTCTTAAATAGCGGGATATTGCTTCTTTAAACACTTGATAAATTGAGAATAAAAAATTAGAAATAGGGGAATAAAACAGAGAGTTGGGAATCAAGAAACAGCCTTTTGATGTTGCACATGGTAATTTGTGTGCAGCCATTTCTCAATTCTCAACTCTCGATTTTTAATTTATCACAGTCTTGCCTGGATGGCTTTGGATTCTTCTTCGTAACCCGGCTTGTTCAGCAGGGCGAACATATTCTTCTTGTAGGCTTCCACACCCGGTTGGTTGAACGGATTAACCCCCAGCAGGTAGCCGCTGATGCCGCATGCTTTCTCAAAGAAGTACAGCAATCCGCCGAGACTTTCCTCGTTCAGTGCAGGAATCACGATGCGCATGTTGGGTACGCCACCGTCTACGTGAGCCAGTTGTGTGCCGAGTTCCGCCATCTTGTTCACCTCGTCTACGTGCTTTCCGGCGAGGAAGTTCAGACCGTCGAGGTTGGCTTTGTCCGAAGGAACTTGCAGAGAATACTGCGTCTTTTCTACTGAAATGACAGTTTCATAAATGGTACGTTCACCTTCCTGAATCCATTGTCCCATGGAGTGCAGGTCGGTAGAGAAATCCACGGATGCAGGGAAGATACCCTTGTTCTCTTTACCTTCGGATTCACCGTAAAGTTGCTTCCACCATTCGCTTACGTAGTGCAATTTGGGATTGAAGTTTACAAGGATTTCAATCTTCTTGCCGTTCTTGTAGAGTTCATTACGGGTGGCTGCATAGATAGCTGCCGGGTTTTCAGCGAACGGAACATCCTTTCCGCAAGCCTTTTCCATGGCTGCCGCGCCTGCTACCAGCTTTTCGATGTCGAAGCCTGCAACGGCGATGGGCAGCAGACCTACCGGGGTGAGTACGGAGAAACGGCCGCCTACGTTATCGGGGATAATAAAAGATTTGTACCCTTCATTGTCTGCGGTAACGCGTGCTGCGCCTTTCTTGGCGTCTGTAACGGCAACGATCACCTTTTTGGCCATCTCCTTGCCGCGTTGGTCTTCGCATTGCTTTTTCAGCAGGCGGAAGGCCAAAGCCGTTTCGGTAGTGGTTCCCGATTTGGAAATATTGATGACACCGAATTTCTTGTCTTTCAGATATTCGGTAAGCTCGTACAGATAATCTTCACCAATGTTGTGTCCTGCATACAGAATAACCGGACCGGACTTCTTGTCCTGCAACCATGCGAAACTGTTTGACAAAGCCTCGATAACGGCGCGTGCACCGAGGTAGCTTCCGCCGATTCCGGCAACAACCACTGCTTCACAATTTTCGCGCAGCACTTGCGCGGTAGCTTTCAGGTCTGCCTGGTGCTCCTTTGTAATGGAAGAAGGAAGGTGTAGCCAGCCTAAAAAGTCGTTGCCTTTACCGGTTCCGTTTTCCAATGCTTCCTGTGCTGCCTTGACTTGGGCTTCGTAGGCGAAAACATTTTCTTTGGAAATGAATCCAAGAGTCTTTTCAATGTTCAAACTAATCATAATATTATAGGTTTTAAATTCTGTATTTTGTCCTTGCTGTCCTCTTTTCCGCATTACCGGAAAGAGTCAGTCAGTAACTTGATTTCAATCATCGGTGAGATGCGCTCATATAAGATGTTGTACACAGCATCCAGTATCGGCATGTTCACGTGGTAATGCTTGTTGATTTCCTTGATGCACTTGGTTCCGTAATAACCTTCGGCTATCATTTCCATTTCTATCTGGGCACTTTTTACGGAATATCCTTTACCTATCATTGTACCGAACGTACGGTTACGGCTGAAGTTGGAGTATCCTGTCACCAACATGTCACCCAGATAAACAGAATCGCTGATGTTTCTGTTCAGCGGATGTACGGTTTGCAGGAAACGGTTCATCTCCTGTATGGCATTGGACATGAGTACCGCCTGGAAATTATCGCCGTATTTCAGTCCGCTACAAATGCCGGCGGCAATGGCATATACGTTTTTGAGTACGGAACCGTATTCGATACCTGCCACGTCGTTGCTTACGGAAGTCTTGATGAATGAACTTGCCAGACGGCGGGAAAACTTGTCCGCCTTGTCTATATCGGGACACGCTATCGTGAGATAGGAAAGCCGCTCGAGCGCAACCTCTTCCGCATGGCAGGGACCCGCCAGCACTGCGATATTTTCGGTAGGAACACCGTATTCTTTCGTGAAGTATTCCGATACAATCATGTTGTCATCGGGTACGATGCCCTTAATGGCAGTGATGATGAACTTATCCTTGATTTTTGTCTTCAGCTTCTTCAGGTGAGCCTTCAGATAAGGAGAAGGAGTTACAAAGATAAGCGTATCCGACTCCTTGACTACATCGTTGATGTTTGAGTTGAAATTGATACGCTTGGTATCGAACTTGACGCCCGTCAGGTAGGCAGGGTTATGACCGAGACGCTTAAAATCGGCAATGCGGTCGTCGCGCCGCATATACCAATTTATAGTCTCTTCTTGTGCCAGTACCATCTTTGCAATGGCAGTGGCCCAGCTTCCTCCGCCCATAATGGCTATCTTACCGGGTAGTTTCATTTCTTAGATTTTCTCAACCCAACCTTCCACATCTTTCACGGTCGGATTTGCCAGTTCCAGTTTATATTTCTTGTTGATGCCGCAAATGTCCATGTGAAGCTTTTGCGGGTTTACATCCTTCATGTCGCTAACCAGGTTGTAGCCGGCCTTCTGGATGACTGCCACCCATTCTTCGGGGATACCCAGTTCCATGAATTTGGCAGGCGCGTCTTTCGGAGTGACCTTTTCGGGGCGCATCTGCGGGAAGAACAATACTTCCTGGATGAATGCCTGTCCGGTCATCAACATCGTCAGACGGTCGATGCCGATACCGATGCCCGATGTAGGAGGCATACCGTATTGCAGCGCTTTCAGGAAGTCCTGGTCGATAAACATAGCTTCGTCGTCACCCTTTTCACTCAGTTTCAACTGCTCTTTGAAGCGTTCTTCCTGGTCGATGGGGTCATTCAGCTCACTGTATGCGTTGGCCAGCTCTTTACCGTTCACCATCAGCTCGAAGCGTTCGGTCAGTCCGGGCTTGCTGCGGTGCATCTTGGTCAGCGGGCTCATTTCTACCGGATAGTCGGTGATGAAGGTAGGCTGTATGAATGTGCCTTCACAGAATTCGCCGAAGATTTCGTCTATCAGCTTGCCTTTGCCCATGGTGTCGTCAATCTCCATTTTCAGTTCGCGGCACACCTGGCGGATTTCTTCCTCGCTCTTGCCGTTGAGGTCGTAGCCGGTCTTTTCCTTAATGGCATCCAGGATGGGCAGGCGGCGGTAAGGAGCCTTGAAGCTGATGGTCTTTCCGTCGATGGTAGTCTCTGTGCTGCCGTTTACAGCGATACAGATACGTTCGAGGAGTTTCTCGGTGAATCCCATCATCCAGTTGTAGTCCTTATACTGTACGTACAGCTCCATGCAGGTAAATTCCGGGTTGTGGTTTTTGTCCATACCTTCGTTGCGGAAATTCTTTCCGATTTCGTATACACCCTCAAAACCGCCTACGATAAGTCTCTTCAGGTAAAGCTCGGTGGCGATACGCAGGTAGAGGTCCATATCCAATGAGTTGTGGTGGGTGATAAAGGGGCGTGCGCTTGCACCGCCGGGGATGGATTGCAGAATCGGTGTTTCCACTTCCGTATAGCCGGCTTCGTCCAGTACGGCACGCATGGTCTTGATGATTGTGGCGCGCTTCAGGAATGTTTCCTTGACGCCGTCGTTCACGATGAGATCCACGTAGCGTTGGCGGTAGCGCAGTTCCGGGTCGTCGAACGAGTCGTAGGCCACACCGTCTTTATATTTTACGATAGGAAGCGGCTTGATGCTCTTGGCAAGCACGGTCAGCTTCTGGGCATGGATACTGATTTCGCCCATCTGAGTGCGGAATACAAAGCCTTCAATACCGATGAAGTCGCCTAAATCGAGCAAGCGTTTGAATACGGTATTATACATTTCCTTGTCTTCGTCCGGACAGATGTCATCGCGGGTGATATATACTTGGATACGGCCTTTGGAGTCCTGTAATTCGATGAAAGAGGCTTTCCCCATGACGCGGCGGCTCATGATGCGTCCGGCTACGGATACGTGGCGCGGTTCGGCGTCGTCTTTGAATTCTTTTTTAATATCGGTAGAGAAAGCGTTGGTTACATACTCTGCTGCGGGATAGGGTTCGATACCCATCGCGCGAAGTTCATTCATGCTGTTGCGACGAATGATTTCTTGTTCACTTAGTTCTAATACGTTCATTTCGCTATAATTCACTCAATTTGGGGACAAAAATACGAAACATTTTTCAGATAGCGAACCTTTAGGGGAATTTATTCGCCGTATGCTCCGTGTGCTCTGTGGCAGGTTGTGGGATAATCGCCGGGTAAGTTCTCGGGAGAAGGAGCCTTGGGTCGAGCTTGATACGCTTTCTTCCCTGTCTCTGATACGCTTCCGGTAGGAGAGAGTGCGGTTCTTCCTTAAGACGGGACGCGATACTTGCTCACCTGACGAATTTTGAGTACCTTTGCGCCCTCGAAAAAACAGGTAAAAAGTATGGCAGGACAAAAAACACCCACAGCGTTGGGCACGGAGAATATAGGTAAATTACTGATGCAGTACGCCGTTCCGGCAATCATCGCCATGACGGCATCTTCCTTATATAATATGGTGGACAGTATCTTCATCGGTCACGGTGTGGGCACAATGGCTATTTCGGGACTGGCGTTGACTTTCCCCTTGATGAACCTTGCAGCGGCTTTCGGTTCGCTGGTAGGTGTGGGAGCGGCTACGTTGATTTCCGTCAAGCTCGGGCAGAAGGACTATGACACGGCGCAGCGGGTACTGGGCAATGTATTTGTGCTGAATATTCTGCTGGGTGTGGCTTTTACGGTGGTTGTAATTGCATTCCTCGACCCTATTCTTTACTTCTTCGGCGGCAGTGACGAGACTGTGGGGTATGCGCGCGATTATATGCAGATTATCCTTCTTGGCAATGCCGTTACGCATCTTTATCTGGGGTTGAATGCGGTGCTGCGTTCTTCGGGGCATCCGCAGAAGGCGATGTATGCCACCATTGCCACGGTGATTATCAACACGATACTCGACCCGGTGTTCATCTACGGTTTCGGCTGGGGCATTCGCGGGGCGGCCATTGCCACGATTGTGGCGCAGGTCCTATCATTGATATGGCAGCTCAGGATATTCAGCAATAAAGACGAACTGCTGCATTTTCACCGCGGTATTTTCCGTTTGAAGCGTAAGATAGTCTTCGATTCACTGGCTATCGGCATGTCGCCGTTCCTGATGAATATGGCGGCATGCTTCATCGTAATCCTTATCAATCAGGGATTGAAAAAGTATGGCGGCGATTTGGCTATCGGCGCTTTCGGCATTGTCAACCGGCTGGTATTTATCATCGTAATGATTGTAATGGGACTGAACCAGGGAATGCAGCCCATTGCGGGCTATAACTTCGGAGCCGGACAGCATGCCCGTGTCATCAAGACTCTGAAACTGACGATAATCTATGCAACCTGCGTCACTACTTTCGGCTTTATTGTAGGTATGCTCTTCTCCGACTGGGTGGTGAGTATCTTTACCTCGGATGCCGAACTGATTGCCCTTTCGGCAAAGGGCCTGCGCATTGTGGTGATGTTTTTCCCCATTATAGGCTTTCAAATGGTTACCGCCAACTTCTTCCAGAGTATAGGAATGGCGAGTAAGGCAATATTTCTTTCCCTTACCCGCCAGATGATGGTGTTGCTGCCTTGCCTGATAATTCTGCCCCGTTTTTTCGGCGTGGCAGGCGTTTGGTACAGTATGCCGATTTCCGACTTGCTGGCCAGTCTGATAGCGGGCACGATGCTGGTGTGGCAGCTCCGCAAATTCAAGGCGCAGGCATAAGGTGGTATTATGTTAAAACAAAGATACTTACTACCGGTCTCTTTTCAGCTACATCCAACTTTCATCAGTTTGGCAGCGGAACCATGGGTCTGCGTCCGTGATTCAGTTTCAAGCCTGCTTTATAGGACTCCGGACCGTGCAGGTTCTTTATATCCATCTCACCGAGATTAACCAGAATGCCGCGTGCCATGAGGCCGGCATCTTCGTTTGCTTTGCGCGGAAGTGTTTCGGCTTTGTCTTTCAGGTCTGCCAGATGCACGCGGATGGCGGGCTGCATGGCTTTATCCAGAGAGAGGCATTCCAGCAGGGAATAACCGATTTTTCTATCGGCTTCTTTTGCCGGATTATTCAGGCGTTCGATACCTTTGGCGGTTTCTCCCAGATAAGCGGCGGCATAGGCGGCTTCGCAGGCTATGTAGGGGTCGGCATCCTTGAGCAAGGCAAGCAGAGGTGCGGGACAGGTTTTCAATTCTCCTTTGGCTCCGAGTTGTGCCAAACCGACGGACGCCCAATAGCGCATTTCGGGATATTGGCTGGACAGTGCTTTCTCGAATACGGGAGCATCATCTGCATGGGCTGTACCTGCCAGCTCTACGAGGTTGTACAGCTCGTTCAAAGGGTATTTCTCTTTGCGTACTTTATCATACAATACCACATTCTCGCGAGAGGTGGGTATGAAGAAACCCAGGTCTTTGGTGGCGCGGATATGGTCGGAAAGGGCTGTACGCATCTTTACCAGTACTTCTGCGTATTCGGGAGAGTCGGACAGGTTGTGCAGTTCACCGGGGTCTTTTTCAAGGTCGAACAGCATTTCGGCAGGATGGGCATTGAACGTCTGCGCCCAGTTGGGGTTGGTGTTGTGTCCGCCTAAAACCAGCTTGTCCCATGCTTTGTTGGACGGCATGCCCCATTGGTAGTAATTGCGCAGGGCAAACTGACGGTAGGGTATGTAGCTGCGGATGTATTTGAAGCGTCCGTCGGTTGCGGCACGTACCGGCATGAAGTGGTGCAGTTGGTTGGCCGCCAGTGCGAACTGGATTTCACGCTTTTCATCGGACGCGTACTTCCCGAACAATGCCTTTCCCTGCATGTGTTTGGGCGGTTTTACGCCTGCAAGACTAAGTACGGTAGGTCCCAAGTCTGTGAAGTTGACCAAAGAATAATCTTTGCCGGATGCTTTTTCTCCCGCCAGGTGTTGCCACTTGGGTGGGAAGTAGGCTATTAGGGGCACTTCCAGACCGCTTTCATACAAATAGCCTTTGCCGCGTGGAACGCAACCGCCGTGGTCGCTGAAGAAGAAGATAATCGTGTTGTCGTCCAGTCCTTTTTCTTTCAGGTCTTTCAGGAAGAACCCCAGCCATGTGTCCACATCCTGCACGGCTTCCAGGTGGCCGGCATAGTCGGAACGTACTTCGGGCAGGTCGGGTACGTAGGCGGGTAGGGTGAGCAGTTCCGGATAAATGCCCTCTTGGGTGTAATCTCGCCGTCCGTCGGTATGGAAGGTGCGGATACGTCCCATGTGCGAGGTCACCGTGTTGTATACGGCGAAGAAAGGCTGGTCTTTACCACGCTTCGGGCTGTTGTAAGAGGCTTCTCTCGTACATTCGTCCCAGCAGCTTTTGTTGTCCGTGGTGGAGTTGTAGTGTGTCTTGCTGTTGTTGGTGCAGTAATATCCGGCTTCACGCAGCCATTGCGGGAAAAAGATGTTTGCCGGGGTGTCGTATGGAACCGGATGGACATCCATTCCGTAGGTCGAGGAGTAGCAACCCGTAATGAGCGATGAGCGTGCGGCCGAACTTTGCGGGGCCACCGACCATGCGTTCATGAATTGTATGCCGCGGGCAGCCAGACTGTCTGCATTGGGGGTGTGCACATCCTTGTTGCCGTAGCAGCCGAATTCGTAAGCACTGGTATCTTCGAAGGTGAGCCAGAGAATATTGGGCCTTTCGTTTTTCTTGTTGTCTGCCGCATCCGCTTGGGCGGTATGCAGCCCGCAGAAAGCGGTACACATGAGTAGAGATAAGTTTTTCATGCTATATTAAATGTTAGTTTTACATGTTATATCGGTTTTTCAGTAGTGGTTGCTAAGGTAGGGCATTTGTTCTGATAAGCATGCCTGATGTGTTTAAAAAGCTACTAATATTGTTTTGGCATGCAGGTTTTCAACAAAATTGATGAAGATTCAACAAAATTGCAGAACCGGTAAACGTATGTTGCGGTGTATTGGAGAAAATAAGGACGCTATATTACCGGAATGTCTTACTTTTGAAAAATAAATCTAATAGTGTATAATGGTATGAGAAACATCGTTTTTATAGTGATTGCGTTTGTACTTTCTTTCTCGGGACGTGTATGTGCCGGAAATCCCGTTTATTCAGACAACTCCTTGCGCAATGATGCGGAGAAACTGCTGGTGGAGTGGGTGGATGCTCTGCTGACCTACCAATGCGAAGGGCTGCATCCGTCGCTCGACGGCGGTATTCTGTGTCCCGCCTGTGCCCGCATTCACGGACGGATAGGAGACACGGTTCTTCCTCTGATGTATCTGGCAGACAAAACCGGCAATGACAAATATCTGCTTGCCGCCAAGAAACTGATGAAATGGATGGAGAACGTGCACCGTCCGGACGGCTCCTGGATGAACGATGTACACGTATCCGATTGGAGCGGGACTACCGTATTCGCCGCTATTGCTCTGTATGAGGCAGTGCATTATCACGGGCATCTGCTGGATGACTCTACGCGTAACCATTGGAAAGAGCAGTTGTTGGAAGCCGGCGAATTCATGATGAAGAATCCGCAGATGTACAGCCGCCGTATGCAGGGGAGTATGAAGCGCCTGAACAATGTGAACTATTCCGCTTCGGTGACGTATGCCTTGCAGGCTCTTGGAGAGATGTTCGACCGCCCGGACTTCAAGGAGGAAGCCCGGATTGTTGCTTCGGACTTGAAGAAGTTCTTTACGGCGAACGATTCCTTTTTATACGGCGAAGGACCTAAAATATGGACACCTACCAAGAACGGCTGCCTCCCGGTGGACTTGGGATATAATGTAGAGGAATCCTTGCCTAATCTGGCTTATTATGCGCTTATGGTGAACGACCGGGAGTTGCTCTCCATCGTGGAACGCTCCATGAATACCCATCTGGAATTTATGTTGCCCGACGGTGCATGGGACAACAGTTGGGGTACGCGCAGTTTTAAGTGGACATATTGGGGCGGACGTACAAGCGACGGCTTTATGGGCGGTTATTATGCCATGGCCGCGCATCATCCGGAGTACCTGGAGGCTATTCGCCGCAATATACAATTACTGAAAAAATCGACGGATGACGGTTTGCTTCATGCCGGACGCGATTATCGGGCCTCTGGCATTCCGGCTTGTATTCATCATACCTTCGGACATGCCAAGGCGCTGACGGCTTTTCTTGAGCTTCCACCCGTCAAGACGCAACAATACAAGGCATTGCCGCGCGATAATGCTTATGGGGTAAAGTATTTCCGGGATATTCGTACGTGGCTGGTTGCAGAAGGTCCGTGGCGTTCTACATGTACCGGTTTCGATGCGGAATATAAGGTAAAAGGAACTCATCCCATGGGAGGCGCCGTTTCTCTGTTATGGCACGAACAGGCTGGTCCGGTATTTGCCGCTACGACCAACCGGTATGCTTTGATAGAAGCACCCAATATGCAGAGCAACAGTCGGAAGTATATAATGAGCGGAACGCCGCGGGTTGAAATGGTGCAATACGGAACGATTTACAGTAATCTCGATGATTTGGATACGGATATTGCTTATACCAAGGAAAAGAATATGCACCGTTTCCATGTCAATACCCATCTGGTGGATGCCGACCAGCAGACTCCGGTTCAGGGAGCGATTCCCGTAGCGTTGGATTATGTGTATTCCCAACAGGGCTTGTCGATAGAAATGGAACATTGCCCTTTGACCGCCTGCCTGGTTTTACCGGTTATCGCCGCGCCTTCGGAAGTTGTGGATATTACGCCGGAAGGCATGCGCCTTCAGAAAAAGGACGGCGTGTTGGAGGTAGTTTGCGTGAACGGCAGGATGAAGGTTGCTCCTACCGATAAAGACGGACGGATATTTAATCCTGTGCCGGGCTTTTCTTTCATTCCTTTGCAGATTTTTCCGGATAGTCCGGATAAGAAAATTCAAGTTAAAATCATGTATCGCTGAATAAATATGTAAATTCTTCAATTTATGGTCATTTATAAAATTATTGTAAGTATAGCACTACTTCTCACACCTTGGACTGTTAAGGCAGTATCTCATGAAGAATTGTTGAAGATAAAGCGGAATTTTTCTATGATATTAATTCCTACAGATTCAGACCCTTTTCATTTAAAATCAATTCTTTCTTCTATTGAACCCGAAGAGGAAGTTTCGGATCAGGCAGTGGTAGAGTTACACCAACGTTATCCTTTTGACAGGGAGAAAATAGTATTTTATATATCTTCACTATCTGATAGGGGGGCATGGCCTGATATAAATTATGAGGATAAGAAACGCTCTGGTTGGGAACCCAAAATACATGCAGAACGTATTTTGGAATTGGTAAAATTATATTATTCTCGACAAACATCTTATTTCCGTTCTGAGGAAGTAAAAAAAACTATTCATAAAGCTTTAGATTATTGGTTTACTACCAAGCCGGTATGTTTGAATTGGTGGTATAATCAAATAGGTGTTCCGAAAACATTGGGTACTGCATTTATTTTGTTTGAGCAGGAATTAACTTCGAAAGAAAAGAAAGCGGCTATATCTGTGATGGGAAATGCAAAATTTGGCATGACGGGTCAGAATAAGGTGTGGCTTGCTGGTAATATAATGATGCGTGCTTTGCTTCAAAATGATGCTGAACTAGTGAAAATAGCACGAGATACAATTGTTTCAGAAATTGTAACGGGAAAAATTGAAGGTATTAAAGATGATTGGTCTTTCCATCAACATGGTGCTCAACAACAATTTGGTAATTATGGTCTTTCCTTTGTGTCAGGTATGAGTTTCTTTTCGGGCGTTTTTGCCGGTACTTCGTTGGCTTTTGATGAGCGACAGTTGGGGATCATTAGTACTTTAATTGATAAAGGCTATCGTTGGATAATGTGGAAAGGAAAAATGGATGTGAGTTCTTTAGGGCGGCAGTTGTTTCATCATGCTCCGATTCATAAAGCATTGAGTCTTGCTTTTTCGGCATCGGAGTTAGGTGGCGGAGAATCAAAGCAATGTATTTCGGTAGCGTGCAATTTGTTGAAGGAAAATTATGGCGTGATGAAACAAAATCCATTAGTAGGGCACAAACATTTTTGGCAATCGGATTACACAATTCATCGTAGACCTCAATGGATGGCTTCTGTAAAAATGGCTTCCGACCGTGTGGTTGGTGTGGAAATGATGAATGGAGATAATATGAAAGGCTTTTATATGGCAGATGGTGCTACTTATATTTATCAGGATGGGGATGAGTATTTGGATATATTTCCTCTTTGGGATTGGCGGAAGCTACCGGGAGTAACCGCTTTTCAATCAGATGATCCTATGCCTATAATCCAAAAATGTCACCCTCGTAATGCTACATCTTTTGTTGGTGGAGTTTCTAATGGAATGTATGGAATATCAGCTATGGAAGTTAATCGTGCAGGTATCAAAGCATGTAAGTCTTGGATATTTATAGATGATTATATGCTTTGCTTAGGAGCTGGCATACAGTCTGATAGTAATTTGGTCGTAACTACCGCAATAGAACAGTGTCATAGAACAGGAGACTTAAGTATATTGCAGGATGGAGTTTGGAATAAAGTTGCTGGGCAGTGGAAATCAGTAAATGCTGAACAACGTTTCTTTCACCATAATACAGGTTATATCATATGGAACGTTGCTACATCTTCTTGTGTTGCCGAGGTGGCACAACGTTCAGGTTATTGGCATGATGTAATGCAGATGTATCGTTCCAGAATGGTGACAGGAGAAGTCTCTTCGATCTATTTAGAACATGGCGTTTTTCCAAAAAATAAGAAATATCAGTATCTTATACTTCCTGATACAAGTCCGGCTACCGTAAAAAACTTTAATCTATCTTCTATTCAAATTCTCCGTAATGATGAGGAAGCTCGGATTGTTTATATAGATAGAAAAAAAATGTATTGTATTACGGCTTATCAAGCACTTTCTTTAATGTTAAATACAGGCTGTACTTTAGATATTTGTACACCAGGTATATATATGCTTTATGAGGAAAATAATGGTTATAGTATGTGGTGTGTTGAACCTACCCAAAAAAGAAATCTCATTAAAGTGAGATTTAGAAATAGAGAGATATGTGTTCCTTTGTTAGAAAAGAAAGGGCAAAGTATAAATGTTAAATTGTGATAGAAAAGTCATGTTTTTTATATTATACAAAATCTTAATAATTAATATTTTTTTGTTTCTTTGTTCTTGTTATAAAATATAATATATGAATTTATTTCGACTCTTATTTATCTTTTGGATAACATCGTTTGCTTGTCTCGGATATGCTAATGATGTAAACGAGATACGTTTCAGGCACGTTGGATTGAAAGAGGGTTTGTCACATAGTACAATATTTGGGATAAATCAAGATAAAGAAGGGAATTTGTGGTTTGCCACTTACGATGGTCTTAATAAATATGATGGTTATAATTTTACTGTTTATCGTCATCAATATAAGAAAGCTAACAGTATAGCTAATGATATAACTCGTTGTATTGTTGTTGATGATGATAATCGAATATGGATAGGTACACGGGATGGATTGTCACTTTATAATCATCGTAATGATGAGTTTTATAATTTCTATTATAATAGGAAAGGACAAAATGTTTCTATTATGAATATTGTACCTATACAACGGGATTGGCTGATGCTCGGTACAGTGGAAGGTATTTTGCTTTTTGATATAAAAAGAGGACATTTTCTAAATGATACTTTGTCTACAGCTTTACATTTGCTTAAACCCTCAACCTTAGTTAAACAAGAGAATAGTGTTTACATTGGTACAGAAGGAGAAGTATATACTTATTCTTTGCGTGATGGTACATTAAAAAAGCTAGTGGAATTACCAACTAAAGTGCGTGTACATGGAGTTTTATGTCAAATGTTTAATCGAATATGGATTGCAACTGAGGGTAGTGGCTTGTATATGTATGATTTGAAGACTAAAGAACTGAAGAACTATCGTTATGAGGATGGAACTTCAGGCTTGAATTCCAATTATGTACGTTCGTTAGCATTGGATCAAGAGAACCGTTTATGGGTAGGAACTTATAATGGCTTAAATATATATAAGGAAGGGCAAGACTGTTTTTTCTCAATAGAGAGTTCTACGTCTCAGGTTGGGGCTTTATCTCAAAATTCCGTACGTTGTATATTTAGAGATTCACAAGGTGGTATGTGGTTGGGGACATATTGGGGCGGGCTGAATTATTATCATCCTTTATGTAATCGTTTCCAGCAAATCAAGCACGTTCCCTTTCTCAATTCACTTAGTGATAATGTCGTTAGTTGTATTGTAGAAGATAAAAGAAATAACTTATGGATTGGAACAAGTGATGGCGGTTTAAATTTTTATGATAATGCTACAGGAATCTATAAAAATTATTTATTTAATCCGGATGCATCGGCAGGTGTTCCTTTTAAGGATATTAAAACTGTATATGTAGACGAATCGTCTGATAGAGTATATGTAGGTGCTCATGCCGGTGGAATGATGGTATTGCATCGTAAAACAGGTGAGAAAAAGTTTTATAATCAGCAAAATAGTGATTTGCCAAGTAATAATATTTATTCCATTATGCCTGATGAAGGCAATGGGCTTTGGATAGCTTCATTAGAACATCTTTTTTATTTTGATATCATTAAGAAAAAGTCAATTATTGTAGATAAAGATATCAAGGGGCATCCGATTCAAAAGTATAACCGTTTATTGTTTCGGGATTCTAAAAGACGTATTTGGATAGGAGGTGAAGTGGGACTTTCCGTATACAACCAACTTGACACATCTTTGTTGACTAATACAGATTTTCATATAGCTCCAGTCTTGACACAGTCTTTTGTGAATTGTATTTATGAATCTTCATCCGGTTGTATATGGGTTGGTACTCGTAATGGGCTGTTTGCTTTGCGGGAGGGAAATGATGTTTTGTTGCAATATACAACAGATAATGGTCTGCCAAGTAATGTTATCTACGGAATTTTGGAAGATAGTTATAGCCGTTTATGGATAAGTACTAATCAAGGACTGAGTTGTTTTAATCCTGATAGTCAGAAATTGCGTAATTTTACAATAATAGATGGTTTACAAAGTAATCAGTTTAATGCTAGAGCATACTGTCGTATTAGTAACGGCAATATGTTATTTGGAGGAATCAATGGAATAACTTCCTTTCGTCCGGAAACCCTAATCGATAATCCATATACTCCTAAACCTATAATCAATAAGCTTTTTGTATTCAATAAGGAAGTTCTACCGAATGATGAAACAGGGATTCTTAAAGAGAACATCGAAAATGTAGACCAGATAACATTGAAAGCTTCTCAAAACTCTTTTTCTATATCATTTGTCGTTTCTAATTATATAGCAGGTAAACATAATACTTTTTCTTATAAATTGGAAGGATATGATAAAGAATGGTATAAACAGAACGATATAAGCCCTGTATCATATTCTAATTTGTCAGCGGGAAATTATACATTTCTTTTAAAAGCTGCAAATAATGATGGAAAGTGGAGTAAAGAAATGGCTGTTCTTCATGTTAAAGTGCTTCCGATTTGGTATCGTACTTGGTGGGCTCTTTCAATTTTTATTCTCTCCTTTATTTTATTGATATTGATAATATTCCGTTTTTTTTGGTTGCGTAAAAGTATGCAGACGGAAATTCGTATGGAGAGGTTAGATAAAGAAAAACGGGAAGAAATCAGCCAAATGAAAATCCGTTTTTATATAAATATATCTCACGAACTCCGCACTCCGTTAACTCTAATTGTAGCTCCTTTACAAGAACTTCTTAGCAGTGTGACAGGACATTGGGAGCGTGAAAAGTTACTGTATATTCAGAGGAATACGAAAAGATTGCTGCATTTGGTTAATCAATTAATGGATTATAGACGAGCTGAATTGGGAATTTTTGAGTTGAAACCAATATATGACAATGCGTATAAAAGAGTATTGAGTAATTTTTTGAATTATGAAAGTTTGGCAAAAAGAAAGGATATAGATTATAATTTTTATTCAGAATTACAAGATGAGGAAGTTTTGTTTGATGGTAATTACTTAGATTTGATTGTTAATAATTTATTGTCTAATGCGTTTAAATATACAGAGGAAGGAGAAAGTATTTCTGTTAAATTGTACAAGGAGAATAAATGTATTGTTTTGCAAGTTATAGATACGGGAATAGGTATACCTGAAGATAAACAGCGAAAAATATTCGAGCGTTTTTATCAAATGGAGAATGGACATGAAGGAAGTGGCATTGGCTTATCTTTAGTTCAGCGTTTGGTTGAGTTACATCATGGGCAGATAACATTGATTAGTGAAGTAGGAAAAGGATCTACTTTTTCAGTTTATATTCCTCAGGATAAGTCAGCGTATACTGCTGAGGAACTGTTGGAAAACAGCAAAGAGCCGAAAGGACAGCGTGTTTATTCTACGAATGCACATGATGTAGATGTATATGATATGGAAATTGCCGAAGTGAGTTCTGGTGAGAAAGAAGAAAGTAATAAACATGGAACAATTCTTATTGTAGAAGATAATAAGGAATTACGTCAGTATCTCTCTAATGGTTTATCTGTCCAATTTAATTTGATAGAAGCGGAGAATGGACAAAAAGCATTGGATTTGCTGAAAGATAATGATGTGGATTTAATACTTTCGGATGTTATGATGCCTGTGATGGATGGCGTTAAATTTTGTAAGTTAGTAAAACAGAATTTAAAAACTTGTCATATCCCCGTATATTTATTATCTGCGAAAGTGGATATTAAATATCAATTAAAAGGATTGCAGGTAGGAGCGGATGATTATATTCCTAAACCTTTTTCAATGGAGATTTTGGTAGCTAAAATGTTAAATATGCTACGTACTCGTTATCGTATTTTTGAACGCTACTCCAATACGTTGGAAGTGGAGCCGGAAAAGATAACGAATAATGCAATGGATGAAGAGGTGTTGAGAAAGGCTGTGGCTATAGTTGAGAAAAATATGAGTAACGTGGATTTTTCTACAGAACAATTTGCCAGTGAAATGAACATGAGTCGTTCTAATCTACATTTAAAACTAAAAGCTATAACAGGTAAATCTGCTATTGATTTTATTCATAAAATACGTTTCAATCGTGCTTGTCAATTGTTAAAAGAGGGAAAGTATACGGTTTCTGAAATCAGTTTTATGGTGGGATATAATACTCCTTCTTATTTTGCAGCTCGTTTCAAAAAGTATATTGGATGTCTTCCTACTGAATATGGGAAAAAATAATTGTTTGCTTTAAAAGCATGATATAGAGGTACGTACGACACATGCTCTGCACAAAAATATTACCTAATAGACAATATTGACATTTGATTTATGAAAAAGTGTAGAAATACAAAACATTATTTTAAAGTTTTTTTAGAGCCATGTCGTATGTTTGCCTTAAAGATTTATTCTGATTGTTAAACCTTAGATTATTTGATTATGTACAAAATTAAAGGAGTGATTATGGTTATCCTTACTTTTGTCAGTATGGCTACATATGCACAAAGCATAGTCGTTACTGGTAAAGTGATTGACAGTGAAGGGTATGAAGTTATTGGTGGCAGTGTTACTTTGAAAGGGGCTGCTGGTGTGGGAACTGTTACTAATGTAGATGGTAACTATTCTTTGAAAGTAAACAATGCATCTAAAGATGTTTTAGTGTTCTCTTATGTAGGTATGACCACTAAAGAGGTAAAAATTAATGGGCAGAGTGTTATTAATGTTACCTTGGAGGCAGATGCTGTAATGTTGGATGAAGTTGTTACGATTGGTTATGCTACCGTTAAGAAGAAAGATTTAACTGGTTCTGTATCTTCTGTAAGTTCTAAAGAACTGGCTGCAGTTCCTATTTCTGATGTAACTCAAGCTTTGAGTGGTAAAGTTGCTGGTGTACAGGTAATCCGTTCTCAAGGTTCACCGGATGCGGATGTTTCAATAAAGGTACGTGGTGGTACTTCTATTACTCAAAGCAATGAACCTCTGTATATTATTGATGGATTCCCTAGTGAAGACGGCTTAAAAGGAATCGAGTCTAGTGATATTGAGTCCATTGACATTTTAAAAGATGCTTCTTCTACAGCCATCTATGGTGCTCGGGGAGCTAATGGTGTAATTTTAGTTACTACAAAAGGTGGTAAAGCAGATAAGTTCAATATAAGTTATGACATGTATGTTGGCTTTAAGAAGGTGAATAAGAAATATGACTTGCTATCTGTAGAAGATTTTGTAAAGTTGGAATATGAGCGTGCTATTGACCAACCTGATATTATGCGTGATTATACAATTCCTACTTATGGTACTTGGGATGAGTTTAATGGATTATATGGCAACCGAAAAGGGATAGACTGGCAAAGAGAAGTTTTTGAGAATCATTCTGCAACTACTCAGCAACATAAGTTTACGATTAGTGGTGGAAGTAAGACGTCACAATATATGGTTACATATACTCGTAATGATGATAAGGGTGTATGGTATGGTAGCGGTTTAAAAAGAGATAACTTTCGGTTAAAACTTCATCAAGAGCCGGTCTCATGGTTGAATTTTTCGACTAATATTAGTTATATTGATGAGAAAACTACTGGTTTAGGTAGCCTTCAAGAAGGAGGTTCATATAGTCGTATGCAGCACGTTATTCAATATAGACCAACTATTGGTAAGAGTGGAAATGATGCGCAACTGTTAATAGATGATGATGATCCTGTATTAATGTTGGAAGGTGCCAGTCAAATGCAGAGTCCGATCGCTTCTATTGAGAGCGAACAGATTGAGAAACGTAATCGTATTCTTTCTATTAATGGGGATGTGCAAATAAAAATAATGAAAGATTTGTCATATCGTGGTACTGTGGGAGTTCGCAAACGTACGATTAATGAGGATGTATTTTATTCTGAAAGATCAAAACAAGCAAAAAATGCTGGAGCTCCTTATGGCTGGAAAGAGTTGGAAGAACAACAGAGCTTTATGTACAATAATGTGCTTACCTATGATAAGTCATTTACCCCTGAGCATCATTTGACATTGGTTGGAGGACAGGAATTCATAGAGTATAAGACCGATTATCTGAGGTCAGGTGCCCGTCAATTTGAGAAGGTTAATTTCGGTTTGGCAGATATGTCTTTAGGAGCAAGTCCTGATAAAGTTGTTACGCGGCTTGAAAGTGATAAAATGTTATCTTATTTTATGCGTGCAAATTATAACTTTAAAGAAAAATATCTGTTTGCGGCTTCAATACGTGCAGATGCTTCCAGTAAGTTTGGTTCAAATCATAAGTGGGGGGTATTCCCCGCAGCCTCTTTTGCATGGAGAGCTTCAGAAGAGGAGTTTATTAAGCAATTGGGTGTTTTTTCTAATTTGAAGTTTAGATTAAGTTATGGTACTGCTGGTAATAACAAAATTGATAATTATTTGAGTTTGTCAAAGATGGGATCGGTATGGATTCCTTATAATGGTACAAGTACAGCCTCTGGTTTTGTGAGTAAACAATTGTATAATCCCGATTTACAATGGGAAACAAATGTGACAGCTAATTTGGGTATTGATATGGGATTTTTGAATCAACGCCTCCAGCTAAGTGTGGATTTATATAATATTGAGACGAAGAATTTGTTATTGGACGCACCTGTACCATTACTTTCAGGATATAAGTCGATGATGATTAATGCAGGAAAAACTAATAATAAAGGTATTGAGATTGCTATTACTACACATAATATACAAACAAAAGACTTTACATGGAGTACAAATTTAAATTTGTCGCACAATAAAAATAAAGTAAAGGCATTGTATAATACGGACTACATGGAGTTAATGTCTAATTGGGCTCAGACGTCTGAGTTTAATAAGAGTGATTATATGATTCGAGTGGGACAACCTTTAGGACAGATGTATGGTTATCGTTTGAAAGGTATTTATACTGTAGATGATTTTACGTATGATGCTGCTCAACAAAAATATATTGTAAAAGATGGAATACCTTATGATAAAAATTTTTATCCAAAACCAGGGTATTGGAAATTTGAAGATGTGGACGGCAATAAAGAGATAACAGAAGATGATAGGACTATTATTGGCAATGCTAATCCGAAAATTTACGGTGGTTTAACAAACACATTTACGTGGAAAGGTTTTGATTTAAGTATATTCTTGAATTTTTCCATTGGAAATAAAATATATGGAGCAAATAAAATGTATTATACCAAATTCAATAACCGTTGGAGAAATACATTAAAGAATGAAGCGATGAATCGTTTTACTGTGATTAATGATAAAGGTGAATACATATTGCATGATCCGACACAACTTGCTGCTGTTAATAAAGGACATAATTATGTATCGGTTGAAGGTAGTTCCAGTTTGTATTTCCATTCCGGTTATGTAGAAGATGGATCATTCCTTAAGATTAATAATGTATCTTTAGGATATACTCTTCCAAAAGCATTGGTTAGAAAAATAAAGCTTTCTAATATACGTTTTTATGCAACAGGATATAATCTTTATACATGGACTAAGTATTCAGGATATGATCCGGAAGTCAATACTTGGGCTAATAATGGCTTGACTCCTGGCATTGATTGGGGAGCTTATCCATCTGCTATTTCAGTTGTATTTGGAGCAAATATTACTTTCTAAATTTAAAATCATATACTTATACTTATAAAATTATGAAAACATTATATAAGAGATTAATTGCTATACCTATGGTTGTATTTTGTTCGATGCTTCTCTTTACTTCTTGTGAGGATTTCCTTGCAGAAAAACCATATGACTTTTATGATGAACAAGATTTTTACAAGGATGTGTCAGAGTTGGAATTGGCAGTAAATGGTGCTTACGAAGTGTTAAGCCAGAAGATGACATATGGGCATTTTATGCTAGTAAATGACTGTGATACCGACTTAAGCCATATAAAAGGTTCTGGTACAGGGCATACGGCTCGTGATTTAGGTCATTATAATATTTATACTTCTCATAATTGGCTTGAGGAAGCGTGGGGCTATTATTATACAGGAATAGACCGTGTAAATCGTATTATGGCAAATAAGGAGCGTGTTGATTTGCCGGATGAAGCATCACAAGTAACCTTTAAACGTTTGATTGCGGAAGCAAGATTATTACGAGGTATCTGTTATTTTGATTTGGTACGTCTGTGGGGGGATGTTCCTTTAAAATTGACAGCTTCTGATAAGACAGAAAACTTTGCTGTAACTCGTACGAATAGGGAAGAAGTATATCAGCAGATCGTAGATGATATGGAAGCAGCTGTTACAGATTTACCTTGGTATAATGAAGTTAGTTCATATGAAGGACGTCCAACTAAAGGGGCTGCTATGGGGTTACTTGCACGGGCGTATTTGTTCCGTGCGGGTTATTCATTACATCAGAATGGTAAAATGGAACGCCCAGACAACTATTTGGAATACTATAAAAAAGTAAAAGAAATTTGTGCAGAACTGATTAATTCACATCGCCATTCTTTAAATGTCAGTTATGAAAAAGTATTCAAGAATGTGTGTGAGAGTGTAATGGAACCCAGTGAAGTTATGTATGAAGTACAATTCTATAATCCCTCAGGAGAGAATGATCATAGTAGTAAAATAGGATCTTATAACTCCCCTGAGATTAATCGCAATTCCTCTTATGGCTTGGGTAACTCATTTATTAAAACCACTCATTTTGCTTATGATTTTTATGAAGCAGGGGATATTCGTAGAGAAACAGCCATTGCTACTTTTAAAATAGATGCTAATGATAAGGTTATTGAAATACCACGTAATGAAAGTTATACATGGGCTCCGGGGAAATGGCGTAGAAATTGGATTCCGGGTCCTCCAAAAGATTTGGAAAATATGGATATCAATTTTATACTTTTACGATATTCGGATGTACTTTTAATGTACGCGGAAGCTGTTAATGAAGTAGATGGTCAATTGGATCAATTGGGAATAGATTGTTTGAACCAAGTCCGCAGAAGAGCATATGGATATGCTCCTAATACAGCAAACTCTGAAATAGATTTTGCAATTGCAGACTTTCCAGATCAGAAAAGCGTACGAGATTATTTATTTGTAGAACGGGCAAGGGAGCTGTGTTTTGAGGGCTTCCGTCGTTATGATTTAATTCGTTGGAATAAATTGGCTGATACTCTTGATGATTTTGCAACGAAGTTTAATGCAGCTGTTGCCGATGGTACATTGAAATCTTATGTTTGGGCAGCAGGTAAATATTTTGAAGCAGGTAAGCATGAGTTATATCCTATTCCGGCTTATGAGATTCGTGAGACTAAAGGAAGTTTGGTACAAAATCCGAAATATTGATTTTTATTTATTTTAAAAGCGTAAACTCCCTTTTTTAATGGTATAGGGTGGCAAAAACAGGCTGTACATCATAGAATTGTTTTTTGTTACCCTATATTTATATTACATTTTTATATAATTGATGTTATGGGAAAGCCATTCTTTATATTACTATGTTTGCTTGCTGGTATTTACACTGTAAGGGCACAAAATATTAACGATTCGGTTCGTGTTTTGTTTATAGGTAATAGTTACACTCATTTTAATAAATTACCGGATGATATACAGAAAATAGCTGCGACTCAGAAGATAATACTATTATATCAGGCTTGTGTCAGAGGAGGATATTCTTTTAAAAAACATCTGCAAAAACAAGAAGAAATAGAAATAATTAAAGAAGGTAAATGGGACTTTGTAATACTTCAGGAACATAGTGAAGCACCTGCTAAACCAACAGAAGTTGTTGCACAAGAAACATATCCCTATGCGCGCGCATTAGATAGTTTGGTACATGTTTATAATCCTAAGGCACATGTTATTTTTTATATGACATGGGCACATAAAGATGGATGTCTGTCACCAATTGCTGATTATCCCCTTATAGATACATATACAGGCATGCAAGAACGCTTAAAAACGAGCTATTTGGAAATGGCTTATCAAAATAATGCATGGTGTGCTCCTGTCGGAATGGTGTGGCAGCAAGTGCGTAGAGAACGTCCGGATTATGTTTTATATTGGCAAGACAGGACACATCCCTCTCCTCTTGGTACTTATTTAGCTGCTAATGTAATTTTTTCTACAATGTTTCAAAAGCCTTATCAAACGTCGTATATAAAAAACTTACAAACAGAACAGGCTGAATATATACAGCAAATAGCGCAGAAGATGGTATTGAATAATTTGAGATTGTTGAATATCAATAGGCATGATAAATAAAATGTATAAGATTTGAATATTTTACAGATTGCCAATTAGATAATTAATATAGAATAGTTTAAAACTAGATTACTATGATAACTACTACATTAAATATTGCTTTATTATTGTCTGCGTTCCTACATTCTGATGATAGTATAGAAAGGAAAGAACAGCAGGAGAAGCCTAATATACTGTTTATAGCTGTTGATGATTTAAAACCTATTTTGGGATGCTACGGTGATTCTCTAATAAAGACTCCCAATATAGATCGTTTGGCTTCTTTGGGGACTGTTTTCCAAAACACTTATTGCCAGCAAGCTATTTCCGGTGCTACTAGAGCTAGTTTGTTGACAGGATTGCGTCCGGATAAAACTCAGGTTTATGATTTGGTAACGCAGATTCGTGATATAAATCCTAATGTGGTTACTCTACCGGGATATTTTAAGAATGAAGGATATGTGACTGCTGCTATAGGCAAAATATTTCATCCGACGAATGTTGTTAAGGAAGATGGTAAACATTCATGGAGTATTCCGCATACAGAAGCAAAAGAATATCTGGCTGAGGCATATGGTTATCCTGCTTTAGGGTTTTATCAACATCCTGATACTAAGTGGAAAGTTGAGAAGTATAGGATGGAAGCTAAGCGAAAAGGATTAAAAGATGCAGAAGTTACAAAATATATATTATCTCATATAAAACCTTCAATAGAGTGTGTTGATGTGCCGGATAATGCTTATGCAGACGGGGCAGTTACCTTAAAAGCAAAAGAGCAATTACAAATATTGACGAAGGCAGGGAAGCCGTTTTTTTTAGCTGTAGGTTATCATAAACCTCATTTGCCTTTTGTAGCACCTAAAAAATATTGGGATTTGTATGATAGGCAATTTATACCTATTGCCAAATATCAGAAACATGCAAAAAATAGTCCAGAATTTGCATATCACCGCTGTGGCGAATTAAAGAAATATACTGATATTCCTGAATTTTGTACATTTACAGATCAATCTCTTCATACGGGTTTGGACTTAGAGAAACAAAAGGAGTTAATACACGGATATTATGCTTGTATTTCTTATTTAGATGCACAAGTCGGAGAACTGCTTGCAACATTAGAGTCTCTTGGTACACTTGATAATACAATTATTGTTTTATGGGGTGATCATGGTTGGCATTTGGGTGATCATGATTTATGGAATAAGCATACAAACTTTGAGAATGCAACAAAAGTACCATTAATAATGGTGGCACCAGGAATATCGTCTGGTGATGCAGATACTTTTGCAGAATTTGTCGATATATATCCTACCTTATGTGATTTAGCAGGTATTAACATACCTTTGAATATTGATGGAAAGAGCTTGGTCCAGGCTATGGAAAATAAAAAAAGTAGGCTTCGTGATTATGCTGTTAGTCAGTATCCGCGTAAACTTACCAAAGAAGAAGCTGATAGACGAGGATATGAAAGTACAACAATAATGGGATATTCTTTGCGTACGGAGAGATATCGCTATACAATGTGGGTTCATGATTTTACAACTAGACAGCTTTTTAGTGATAGAAAAATATGTGAAGAAGAACTTTATGACTACCAAAAAGACCCGTTAGAAACGATCAATGTTGTTGCAGAGAAATCATATTTTAAAATAAAAAAAGAATTGAAAAAGATGATGATAGATTTTTTTTCAAAGCAACTGGATAAATAGAAGAAAATGAATAGTTAATGAATGTACTATATTATTGTTATGAATCGACTATCGTATATATTACCCCTTACCGCCCTCGGGTTCTCGTCTTGTACTTCCCAAAAAGCGGAAATAAAGCGTCCTAATATCATCTTTATGATGACGGACGACCATACTACACAGGCGATGTCATGTTACGGCGGGCGTCTTATCCAGACTCCGAATATGGATAGGATAGCCAATGAGGGTATCCGTCTGGATAATTGCTATGCTGTCAATGCGCTTTCCGGTCCCTCACGTGCTTGTATCTTGACTGGTAAGTTCAGCCATATTAATGGTTTTACCGATAATGCAAGTACATTCGATGGAAGTCAGCAAACTTTTCCAAAGTTATTGCAGGCAGCAGGTTATCAGACATCGATAGTCGGTAAGTGGCATCTGATAACCGAACCGCAAGGTTTTGATTACTGGTGTATTTTGAGCGGACAGCATGAGCAGGGTGATTACTATAATCCCAACTTTATTGAAAATGGTAAGCATGTGGTGGAGCAAGGTTACGTAACTGATATCGTAACAGATAAAGCAATCAAGTATTTAGAACATCGTGACAAGAGTAAACCTTTTTGTATGATGTATCATCAAAAAGCTCCTCATCGCAATTGGATGCCAGCACCCCGTCATTTGGGAATGTTCAATAGCACTACATTTCCAGAGCCTAGCACGCTTTTCGATACATACGAAGGTAGAGGACGTGCTGCAAAAGAACAGGACATGTCAATTGAACATACGTTGACTAATGACTGGGACTTGAAGTTATTGACTCGTGAAGAAATGTTGGAAGATACTACCAACCGTCTTTATCAGGTATATAAGCGTATGCCGACTACTGTACAGAACACGTGGGATTCTGTTTATGCGCAGCGCATCTCGGAGTATCACAATGGAAACTTGAAAGGTAATGCATTAATCAGTTGGAAATATCAACAGTATATGCGTGATTATTTGGCTACTGTAGTTGCTGTGGACGAGAATATCGGGCGGTTACTCAATTATTTGGAAAAGACCGGCGAATTGGATAACACAATTATTGTCTACACTTCCGACCAGGGTTTCTTTTTAGGCGAGCATGGTTGGTTTGACAAGCGTTTCATGTATGAAGAGTGTCAGCGTATGCCGATGATTGTTCGATATCCCAAAGCAATCAAGGCTGGAAGCACATCGAATGCGATAGCTATGAACATCGACTTTGCTCCTACATTCCTGGATTTTGCAGGAGTGGAAATTCCGGATGACATTCAGGGAGAATCTTTGAAATCGATTCTAACCAATGAGGGTAATGCGCCTGCCGATTGGCGAAAAGCCGCGTATTACCATTATTATGAATATCCTGCTGAACATTCGGTAAAACGGCATTATGGTATTCGTACGGCTGATTTCAAACTGATTCATTTCTATAATGATGTGGATGAATGGGAAATGTACGATATGCAGAACGATCCGCACGAGTTGAATAACCTATACGGTAAACCTGAGTATACCCTTAAGCAAGCCGAACTTATGTTGTTATTGAAAGAAGTACAGGAACAATATGAAGACAATGATCCTGAAGAGGGGATAGCGGAATTGTTTAAAGGTGATAGGCGTTTTATGGAGAATCGGTGAAAAGCAGAGGATTCTTTGTCCGAACTTGATATTTAATGGAAGAATACCTATATTTGCTATCTGCAAAACAGATAGATTAAATAAAGTATGGACAATAAATTTATAGTAAATATAGGCCGCCAGTTAGGCAGTGGCGGACGGGAAATCGGAGAGAAGCTGGCTGCCCGGCTGGGTATTGACTTCTACGACAAGGAATTGATTAACCTTGCTTCCGAAGAAAGCGGATTATGCCGTGAATTCTTTGAAAAAGCCGATGAAAAGGCTTCGCAGGGAATTATAGGCGGTCTGTTCGGGATGCGTTTCCCGTTTATCAGTGACGGGGCTATGCCGGCTGCCAACTGTTTGAGCAACGATGCGTTGTTTAAGGTGCAAAGCGATGTGATACGGAAACTGGCTTCCGAGAAATCCTGTTTGTTCGTAGGGCGTTGCGCCGACTACATTTTGCGGGATAACCCGCGTTGCGTCAACATCTTCATCTCTGCTTCGCGCGAGGATCGTATAGCCCGTTTATGCCGTCTGCACTCTATTTCGGAAAGTGCGGCGGAAGAGAAGATGAACAAAGCGGACAAGCGGCGTGCCGAATATTACAACTATTACAGCTATAAGACATGGGGAGCGGCTGCTACCTATCATCTTTGCGTCGATTCGTCCGTATTGGGCATTGACGAAACGGTCGGCTATATAGAAGAGTTCGTAAGGAAGAAACTGAAACTGTACGAATAAACGCTATGACCATTGCAAATGAAATCGGGAAGAATTTTACTGCCATCCTAACGGAGATTATAGTAAAATTCTTCCCGATTTTATTGATAAGAGCCTGAAAGCTCCTTGAACTGATTTTACATCATTGCCAGCAATATCATCTGTCCGGCGAGGATGCGCAGGAACATCGTCAGCGGATAAACCGTAGAGTAACCTACCGACGGAGCGTCATTGCCCGATGCCTGGTTGGAATATGCCAATGCGGGTGGGTCGGTGTTGCTGCCGGCAATCAGTCCCATCAGCGTGAAATAATTGACCTTGCAATAGAACCGGGCAATCATACCGATTATCAGCAACGGGATGGTGGTAATCAGGAAACCGTAGCCTACATACGCCAGACCGCTTCCTTCCACGACCGTCTGTACAAAATGCTCACCTGCCTCTATGCCTACGCTGGCAAGGAAAAGTACGATACCTATTTCGCGCAGCATCAGGTTGGCACTCATGGTGGTATACGTTACAAGATGCATCTTATGTCCGAAACGTCCGATAAGGATGGCTACCACCAGCGGACCGCCTGCCAGACCTAATTTCACCGGTGTCGGCATACCCGGAAATGCGATGGGAAGGCTGCCTAACAGAATGCCGAGGAAGATACCGACGAAGATGGTAACGATGTTCGGCGTATCCAGACGCTTCAACTGGTTGCCCAGTACACCGGCCACACGCTCCACCGCATCCTGCTGGCCTACAACCATTACACGGTCACCTACCTGGAGCACCAGGTTGGGATCGGCAAACAGGTCCATACCCGAACGGTTGATACGTGTCACGTTAACTCCGTACATACTGCGGAAGTGCATGCTTCCAAGTTTTTTTCCGTTGATTTCCGATTTGGTCACCAGAATACGGCGTGAGACCATCGGAGTGTCCTGCTTCTCCCAGTCCACTTGAATTTCCCTTCCGATAAAGGCGGTAACCGCTTCGGCGTCTTCCTCGGAACATACGATGAACAACTGGTCGCCGATGTGGAATTCCGTATCCTGGTTTGGAATGCTGACGTGACCTTCGTGACGGATACGCGAGCATACGAAAGAACGTCCCAGAAAATCCTTCACCTGAATCAGCTTTTTGCCGTCGATAGCCTCATTGCGTACTTCCAGATGCAGCATATGCGGCATGTGCTTCATATCCGTTTCTTGCGTGTTAAGCTCCTCTTCTTCTTTTTTCAGGTTGATGCGGCAGATGTAACGCACGGCGATAATAGAGCCGATGATGCCGACCACACCGAGCGGGTAGGCGCAGGCATATCCCAATGCGATGGGGTCTCCCGTATAATTCAGCTGGTTCAACGCTTCCTGAGCTGCACCCAGACCGGGAGTGTTGGTTACGGCACCGTACAGAATGCCTACTATCATCGGCAGGTCTATATTTCCATCGATGAAATAAATGCCCAGTGCGACTACTATGTTCAGTGCCACAATGCCCACGGCAAGCATGTTCAGCGTCATACCCCCTTTCTTGAAAGAAGAGAAGAACGACGGCCCTACCTGCAGACCGATGCAGAATACAAATAAAATCAAACCAAATTCGCGGATGAAATGTAGGATGTGTATTTCACCTGTAAATCCGAAATGTCCCATCAGGATACCGGTAAAGAGGACAAACGTCACTCCCAACGATACTCCGAAAACTTTAATCTTGCCCAGCAGCACCCCCACGGATATAACGAATGCGTACAGGCAAACGATATGTGCGACGGATGTCGGGTCCCAAAGAAGACTTTCTAACCAATTCATAGTACCTTATTTATTGCTTTTTAAAATTTTGCGCAAAATTACTTAATAAAGGGGAGCTGGCAAAGGGTTTTCTTTTCTTTTTGTAATACCAGCTTTGCAAAAGCAAGGTATCTATGGAGGGATGCCGGGAATAAGGATGGACATAGTGTTATCCGTAAGTGCAATTTTCCCTAAAAAACCTTTTTGTTTGAAGTATTTCCTTATATTTGCAAGTCTATTGATGACAAAATGAATACTATTCATCTATTTTAATTTTAAATAAACTATGGCAGACAGTAAAGAAAAACTCTTCTCGGACTTTTCTCCGGTTTCTACGGAACAGTGGATGGAGAAAGTAACCGCAGACTTAAAGGGTGCGGACTTTGAGAAAAAGCTCGTTTGGAGGACGAATGAGGGATTCAAGGTAAAACCTTTCTATCGTATGGAAGACCTTGAAGGTTTAAAGACCACGGATGCTCTTCCCGGTGAGTTCCCTTATCTTAGAGGTACAAAGAAAAACAATAATGAGTGGTTCGTCCGTCAGGAAATAAAGGTGGAATCTCCCGAAGCAGCCAATGCCAAGGCGTTGGACATTTTGAACAAGGGTGTCGATTCGCTCTCTTTCCATGTGAAAGCCAAAGAACTGAGTGCGGAGTATATCGAAACTTTGCTGAAAGACATCTGTGCGGAGTGCATAGAGTTGAATTTCTCCACCTGTCAGGGACACGTGGTGGAATTGGCACAACTTCTGGTCGGTTATTTCCAGAAGAAAGATTATGACCTCACGAAGTTGCAAGGCTCCATTAACTACGATTATTTCAACAAGATGCTTGCCAAAGGCAAGGAAAAGGGCGATATGGTGGCTACTGCCAAGGCTTTGATTGAAGCTACCGCCATGCTTCCGAAATACCGTGTCCTGAACGTGAATGCGCTGACGTTGAACAATGCCGGTGCATATATCTATCAGGAACTGGGCTACGCGCTGGCTTGGGGTAATGAATACATGAACCAGCTGACCGATGCCGGACTGCCGGCAGCTTTGGTAGCCAAGAAGATAAAGTTTAATTTCGGTATCAGTTCCAATTACTTCCTTGAAATAGCAAAATTCCGCGCTGCCCGTATGTTGTGGGCCAATATCGTGGCTTCCTATAATCCGGAATGCCTGCGCGACTGCGAAAACAAGGGCGAACACAACGAATGCCGCTGTGCTGCCAAGATGAGAATACATGCGGAAACGTCCACTTTCAACCTTACTTTGTTCGATGCGCACGTAAACCTGTTGCGTACGCAGACCGAGGCTATGAGTGCCGCTCTTGCAGGCGTCGACTCCATGACGGTTGTTCCGTTCGACAAGACGTATGCCGTTCCCGATGAATTCTCCGAACGTCTGGCACGCAACCAGCAGCTGCTCCTGAAAGAGGAATCGCATTTCGACAAGGTTATCGACCCGGCTGCCGGTTCTTACTACATCGAGAACCTGACTGTGGCTATTGCCAAGCAGGCTTGGGAGCTGTTCCTTGCAGTGGAAGAAGACGGAGGTTTCTACGCATCCGTAAAATCCGGCAAGATACAGGCTGCCGTGAACGAGAGCAATACGGCCCGCCATGCAGCCGTTGCCAAGCGTAAGGAAGTGCTGTTGGGTACTAACCAGTTCCCGAACTTCAACGAGAAGGCGGGCGACAAGAAACCGTTGGAAGCTTCTTGCTGCTGCGGCGGACACAGTACTTGCGAAAAGGATGTTCCGTCACTGAACTTCGACCGTGCAGCCAGCGAATTTGAAGCGTTGCGTCTGGAAACGGAAGCGTCCGGCAAGCGTCCCAAAGCATTTATGCTGACTATCGGCAACCTGGCTATGCGTCAGGCACGTGCCCAATACTCTTGTAACTTCCTGGCCTGTGCCGGATATGAAGTTGTTGACAACCTCGGTTTCCCGACCGTAGAGGAAGGGGTGGAAGCTGCAATGGCGGCTAAAGCCGATATTGTGGTTCTCTGTTCGAGCGATGATGAATATGCGGAATATGCAATTCCCGCTTTCAAGGCCTTGAACGGCCGCGCCATGTTCATCGTAGCCGGCGCTCCCGCTTGCATGGACGAGCTGAAAGCGGCAGGTATCGAGAACTTTATCCATGTTCGTGTCAACGTTCTGGAAACATTAAAGGAATTCAACGCTAAACTTTTGAAGTAAGATGAGAAAAGATTTTAAAAACTTAGATATATATGCCGCTTTCCAGCCCGCCAATGGTGCTGAGTGGCAAAAGGCTAACGGCATCAAAGCCGACTGGAAGACTCCGGAACACATTGAAGTGAAGCCTGTTTACACCAAAGAAGACCTCGAAGGTATGGAACACCTCGACTATGCGGCAGGTATCCCGCCTTATCTGCGCGGTCCGTACTCTGTAATGTACACCTTGCGTCCGTGGACTATCCGCCAGTATGCAGGGTTCTCTACTGCCGAGGAGTCCAATGCTTTCTATCGCCGTAACCTGGCCTCCGGACAGAAAGGTCTGTCCGTGGCATTCGACCTGGCTACCCACCGCGGCTACGACCCCGACCACGAACGTGTGGTAGGCGACGTTGGTAAGGCAGGTGTGTCCATCTGTTCACTGGAAAACATGAAGGTGCTCTTCGACGGTATTCCCTTGAACAAGATGTCCGTATCCATGACCATGAACGGTGCGGTGCTTCCTATCATGGCATTCTACATCAATGCCGGTCTGGAGCAAGGCGCCAAGTTGGAAGAAATGGCGGGTACTATCCAGAACGATATCCTGAAGGAGTTCATGGTGCGTAACACCTATATCTATCCGCCTGCATTCTCCATGAAGATTATCTCCGATATCTTTGAATACACATCTCAGAAGATGCCTAAGTTCAACTCTATCTCTATCTCCGGTTACCATATGCAGGAAGCCGGCGCCACAGCGGACATCGAGTTGGCTTACACCCTGGCCGACGGTCTGGAATATCTTCGTGCAGGTGTTGCCGCAGGTATCGACATCGACGCATTCGCACCGCGTCTGTCATTCTTCTGGGCTATCGGCACCAACCACTTCATGGAGATAGCCAAGATGCGTGCCGCACGTATGTTGTGGGCGAAGATTGTGAAACAGTTCAACCCGAAAAACCCGAAATCACTCGCATTGCGTACGCACTCCCAGACTTCCGGCTGGTCGCTGACCGAGCAGGACCCGTTCAACAACGTGGGCCGTACCTGTATCGAGGCTATGGCTGCCGCTTTGGGACATACCCAATCCTTGCACACCAACGCTTTGGACGAGGCTATCGCATTGCCTACCGATTTCTCTGCGCGTATTGCACGTAATACGCAGATTTATATTCAGGAAGAAACTTACATCTGCAAGAATGTCGACCCGTGGGGCGGTTCTTACTATGTAGAGTCTCTGACCAATGAGCTTGCGCACAAGGCTTGGGAGCTGATTCAGGAAATCGAGAAGCTGGGCGGTATGGCGAAGGCCATCGAAACCGGTATCCCCAAGATGCGTATCGAAGAGGCTGCCGCACGCACGCAGGCACGTATCGACAGTGGTTCGCAGACTATTGTGGGTGTAAACAAATATCGTCTGGAGAAAGAAGCTCCTATTGATATTCTTGAGATTGACAATACGGCTGTCCGCCAGGAACAGATCCAGAACCTGAAGATATTGAAGGAAGGCCGTGATGAGGCTGCCGTGCAGAAAGCACTCGATGCCATCACCAAATGTGTGGAGACGAAGGAAGGCAACCTGCTGGAACTGGCAGTGGAAGCAGCACGTGTCCGTGCCACATTGGGCGAGATTTCGTATGCTTGCGAAAAAGTTGTAGGACGTTATAAAGCAGTAATCAGAACTATTTCAGGCGTGTATTCATCAGAAAGTAAGAACGACAGCGACTTCCACAGAGCTTGTGAGTTGGCTGAGAAATTTGCGAAGAAAGAGGGACGTCAGCCCCGTATCATGGTAGCTAAAATGGGTCAGGACGGTCACGACCGCGGCGCCAAAGTGGTGGCAACGGGTTATGCCGACTGCGGTTTCGACGTAGATATGGGACCTCTGTTCCAGACTCCTGCCGAAGCTGCCCGCGAAGCGGTGGAAAACGACGTTCACGTAGTGGGTGTTTCTTCATTGGCTGCCGGACACAAGACATTGGTTCCGCAGATTATTGAAGAACTCAAGAAGTTGGGCCGTGAGGATATTGTAGTGATTGCAGGCGGTGTGATTCCCGCACAGGACTATGATTTCCTTTATAAGGCCGGCGTAGCTGCCATCTTTGGTCCGGGTACTCCGGTGGCAAAGGCTGCTTGCCAGATTCTTGAAATCCTGTTGGATGAGGAATAATCCGCAACGATAAATGTTAAAAAAAGGACGGTATGCGTTTGCATATCCGTCCTTTTTTCTTAATCTGTGTTATAAAACATACTTTTTTTCTTGGATAATTTGCAGATTTAGCAAATGTCCGTATCTTTGCAATGTGTTTTTCATAGTATTAGATTTAAGGTTAACAAAGGTTGGAGTACAGCGGTACTCCTTTTTTTATGCCCGTACGTCAAGGATGAACTTAGGGGGAGAGGTTATGAAATCAATGATTATCAATCATTATCAATCGTTCAAGGTCTTATGATACTGAGCTTTCTTTATCACCAGTTTGCTTTCACCGGAAATTTGTTGCGACACAATTGTGAAACGGATACGCGTCAGCTTTTTCCGGTTCCAGGAGTGGATTAATTTCGGATCGGTCAGTTCGACGGTATCCGTTGCGGGCGATAAGAGCTTTTTATCGTATTCCACTTTGAACCTACCCGCCTCTCCTGTCAGTATAATGTTTTTGTTGCGGTCGATTTCGACTTCGCAGCAGGTCATCAGGTTTAATACACTCGGTTCGTTGCATGCCGAAAGTTTCCATTTGTCGGTGATTGTGAAATCCTTTTTCCTGTGCAGCGTATAGTTGCGAATCCAGCTTTTTACATTTGCTTCCTGCGGATAGGCACGGGCAATGTCCACCTGGTAGGATACGGTTTTGGCGGTGGCTTTGTATTGCTGGCTGTGTGCGGCAAACTCCCGGCCGTTCTTCTGCGGGGTTCCGTTGATGAGGGGCAGGTTGTGATAATCGGACTGCATGGTCCATATCGTGTACCGCTCCGGTCCGAAGGTCTGTCGGGTATAAGTACCTACGCCTGCATCGATAAGCACTGGCAGGGCATTGTAGTAAAGGATGCACGCCCCCACATCGTTGTGGTTATGGCTTTCCTGATTGTTTCCGCCTTTCGCTGCGAAGAAGAAGCCGTCGCTTTTGCCTTCGGTGTCGCGTGCCACGCAGATTTGGGTGTCTTTAAACCAATAAGTGCCGGTAAGCGGTTCGCCTTGCGGATGGCCGATGATATCTTTGTACATAAAAAGCTCGTCCAGGGCAGAAGCGAAATATCCGTTTACCCCGTCCTTGAAACTTTGGTTTTGCTGTGCCATGAATGAGGCAAATTTCATCATGGCGGGGTCTCCGGTCAGTTCGCCGTACCGGTAGAGGATACCCGGGCTTGGACTTACTTTGGGTGCGGAGTCGGCGAAGTTTACAAAATAGTTGCCGCCGATGTGTACCCGGTAAATGTATTGCGCCATATTACGCAAGAGGGGAGCGTTGAATATGTTCACCTTGTTTCCGGTTGCTTTAGCCAGCAAATCCAGAAACTTCAGGGCATAGCCGGAAGCCCCGCTCCAATAGGTGGGACCCTCGTCGCAGGCTCCGTCCTCGTGATACATGCTGAAAAAGAAATCAGTGGATTTCATCAGCTTCCAGACTCCTTGCCGCACACGTTCCGGGTCTTTCTCTATCAGCATCAGGGCTTGCAGCACGTTGTAGTTAATCCACGGATTCCAGTTATTTACCTGCTGGTCGCCGAATCCCATCCACCAGTAATCATCCCGTGCGAAGTAGGGGTTTATCAGGTTTCTGTTGACTTCCTCGATAATCCGTTCGTTAATCAGCGGGCTCACCTTGTCGAATTCGTCTTTCAGGAAATAGTAAGTCCATGCCATTTGCGCGCCGATGTCGGCCACTACCAGTTCGATGGTCGGTTCATTCCTGTCGGGCAGTCCGGAGCGGTCTTTCTGAAAGCCGAGGTGTGCCGAGTGTATCCAGGACGTCTCGCACAGAAACCATACACCGTCTATGATGGCATCCATAAATCTGCCTTGTCCCTCTACCAGTTCTGCGAGGGTCAAGGCTTGCAGGGCTTTGTGGTTGGCGCGTCCGGTGCGGATTTCGCCGGTGCGCTTAAAGGCAAGGTAGTCGGAGGCAAGATCCGGTTTCCATTCGTGTTTCAGGGCGCGTTCGCCGTTCCTGATGATAAGCTCCCTCATTTCGGGGGCTGTTTTCTCTTTCCAGGATTTCCGGTCGGTATAGGCGGGATAGTCCACCCAGCTTTGCCGGTAGCGGAGTACATTGCCCAATTCCTCGTAAGAAACGGTCTGTTCAAGAAGATGCCTTTCGGTTGCGTGGGCGGGAAAATTGATACAGACAGTTGCGATACATACTGAACTTGCCAGTAACAGGCTTTTTATTTTTGACATTTGCGGAATGTATTCTTTACCCTTTATTTTTCAAATCGATGTATCTTTTTAATGCTTCCATATAGTAGTAATCCGCGTAGTTCAGCGGTACGTCTATTTCAGAGCCATGCGGCAGTGAGCCGGTGGAATGCATCAGCACGTAACCTTGATTGCTGCCTTTGGCTGCCAGATATTTCGTGCCGGACAAGTTTTTCAGGATTGTTTCGGCATAGTCGGAATATTTTTTGCCGTCGGGTACAAATGTACTGAGCTCCAGGAAGGCAGATGCCGTGACAGCTGCGGCAGACGCATCACGCGGAGTCTTTTCACCTGCCGGGGCATCATAATCCCAGTAAGGAATCAGGTCGTCCGTCTTTACACGTTCCATAATCATGTCTGCAATGTGAACGGCTTCCTGCAGGAAAGCCGTGTCCCGGGTTTCGCGATAGCAGGAAGTGTAGCCGTATACTCCCCACGCTTGGCCGCGCGACCAGGCCGATTCTGCATTTTTACCCTGGTGTGTCTGTTTGATTTCCACGCTTCCGTCATTGTTATAGCTGACCACGTGATAGGAGGTGTAGTCCGGACGGAAGTGGTTTTTCATAGTGGTTTGTGCATGCTTTACAGCCACATTCTTATACTTCTCATCTCCTGTCAGCTTATATACGTTGAACAGCAGGTCCAGATTCATCATATTGTCAATGATTACGGGGAAGTTCCATGCACCGAAGTCCCACGAGCGTATACAGCCGATTTCCGGGTTGAAACGGGCGCACAGATTATCCGCTGTTTCTACGAGTACGGCTTTAATGGTGTCGTTAGGGGCGAGGCGGAGGGCATTGCCATAGCTGCAATTCATCATGAAGCCCACGTCATGGGTACCTTTCAGCTCACGTATCGGATTCAGGATGTTGGTATATTCGATGGCGCGTTTTTTCAACTCTTCATCACCGGTCAGTTCATAAGCATACCAAAGGCTTCCGGGGAAGAACCCGCTGGTCCAGTCGGCAATGCCGCAAAGCCGTTTTTGTCCTAATTGCAGGGCTTCGGGGTTGGGGTGTAAAGAGTCGATGTATGCTTTGTTCTCGCGCTGCAACTGAGCATCGAGAAAGTTTACATCATAGCCGGAATGTATGGAACGTGGGAACTTGTTTGTTCCGGAGAGTTCCTCGGCGGTTGATTTCAACTGATAGGAAGCGGCATCGAGTGCGTTGCTTATCCAGGCTTCTTTCTGGACCGGAGTGTTTTTGCAGCCTGTCATGCCTATGAGCAGAGCGGTTGCAAGCAACAGAGAGTTTCTTTTCATGTCAGTAAGTATTTAGTGATTTTTGTTCACCGGCAAAAATATGGATATTCGTGAAATATCCTGTGCAGGATTGTTGAAAGGTGTTTGGGTGTAGTTTAAAGGTATGTTACTTTTGTCGAATACTGTTTTAATTCTGTATTTTCTTGGGTGGAAACCTTACATTTACCCCTTCAGGCTTTTTACCTGAAAGCCTGTAAATAGTGTGTGGTTTTCCAATAGGCGGAGTCCGAAATATCCGTCTCCCTCATTCTTTTTAACCGGCAGTCGGAACAACTCTTCGCCGTTGACACTGTAAGTTGTGATTCCTTTTTCCATACGGATTTTGATGTCGTACCATTTATTGGGAATCAGCAAGTGCGCCTTGTCCGTATACTCTTTGATTACGGGGCGGGCTATGGCATCACTGGTATCCGCCGCTTTGGCAAAGTACTGGCGGAAGCGGGTAGTGGAGTTGTGGTTTCCGCCGTATCCCACATAAAACAGGCTTAGCGTTTTATAACGTTGGAAAATTCCGTTTCGCCATTCGCTGCGTGCGAAGAGATTGTCGGGGTATTCCGGGTCATTGGCGCCCCAAAAGCAGTTCAGGTCGCTAAGTCGGTCGTATTTTCCGCCTTGCATCAGCATCTTCACGCGATAACCGATTTCATAATCACCGGTAAGGCGTTGGTTGTACCAAAGTGTGAGACCGTCGGGTGCGGTAATTTCCAGCGTATCGCTTGATACAAGGATTTTTACTTTTCCGGAGTGGTCTTCGATGGTCCAGTTCTTTAAAACGACCTGTGCCTGAACCGCGAAAGGAAGTAACATCAGTACACTTCCCAATAGCAATTTGTGAAAGGAGCTTTTTGTCATAAATATTACTTTAGTTTACAGTTGATATTCTGATAGTAGTTTTTGCTGTTGTGGCAAAGGTAACCAAATATTTATAAAGTAGAGCCCGGTTGTGTTGGAAGGATTTTATGTGTTATATTTTATTGTGCATTGCATAGGATAGGTTGTTTTTATCTGCAATAGTAAAAACGGATATTTGGTTATCACTCATCACTTGCGTGATAATGTGTTGAATAATAGTGCTTTATTGCATGCCGATAACAGTTTTTGTGGTGATGACCAAATTCCGGTCATCACCACAAAAAGTAAAATATCAGGATTTTATAATTCGATATACAACTCCTTTTTGGGTATGCCTGCTTTCCAGGTTATTCTTCTTCAAGATACGCCCGAAATGCTTTGCATGCCCGTCTGTCAGCTTTATGTCACTGTTTTTTGCATGCAGAATTTCCAAAATCTGTATCGGCGACATCCACTCTCCCTCTTCCCCTTCTTGTGGTAAACGGAAATGACAATGGAACAATTGTTCAATCGGACTGATTTGCTCGAATTCCCGGTTATTTTCTTTCAGAACGGCTTCATCCTTGTCATTAAACCAGTATCTTTCGCCGCTGCGTATCGCTTGCATGGCTTGTGCATACAACTGGCGGTAGTTTATCGTCACGTTCGTATCAATGGGGGCAGTCACTTCCACGCATACAAAACGGCGGCTGCCACTGCTGTCCGTCAGCAAGTCTTTGTGGTTGCTCGTCCCGATGAACGAAGCATACCGCCTTATCTCCTGGATACTGCTTCCGTAGGGCTTGCGCAGGTTGGCAACGGGCTTTTGCAGAAGGTGTTTCAGAAAGCCTTGCTGATGGATGCTCACCTGGTCGAACTCATCGATGTTCACCAGCAGAAAACGTCCCAGGTACATTTCCGCATCACGTTTGCTGCCAAAATCCAGACTGTCGGTATAGCCGAAGCGGAGTTCGGGAGGAAGGATTATACGGCAGAAGGTGGACTTGCGGTAACCCTGTGCACCTATCAGCAGCGGTGATGTGCTGTTGGCGTGCATCCTGTTGCCCAGTCCGCGCCAATGCGCCACCATGTTCAGAAACCAACGGTAGAACAGCTCACGCCAATATGGATTGTTGCAGGGTACAAGTCCGGCAAGCGCACGGATGCGGTCTTTGCCGTCCCAACGGCCTACGCCGCACAGGTATTCTTCCACCGGATTGTACAGCGGCACGCGGTTAGAGGTCAGGTAGCGGTTTACGTCTCTGTCCCACACACGCAATCCCTCTTGCAGGGCATCCATGGCCACGCTGTTGCGCGCTCGCTGGTCCATTACATGAAAATAGAAGTGGATGGAGTCGCGTTGGCGGTATTCCAAATCACCCATCAGCTGGTTGTACCGGAATTCGTAACGGCGTTCCATGAACTCGTTCAGTTTCAGCATCGTGTCCTGTTCGGGAGTCAGCACGGATTTTCTGCCGAATCCCCGGCACTCGCGGTAGAGATTGTGCAGTGCGGTACGCACCGTCTGTTCGTCTGCCTGCCGTCGGTAGTGCATCATTACCTGCCGGACGGCTTCTTCTTCGGGGATGCCGCTTTTGAAGCATTGCTCGCCTATGGGGATGAGCAGCGGGTGAAAATCATCCCGGTCGCGCTGCCAGTCTTCCACCTCGTCCAGCGCACGGCCCAGGGCTGCCTCAAACAGCAGAGTGAAAGTCTGCGAGGAGTCGAATCCCGGCTGCAACCGCTTTAAAGGGTTGTTTTCCGCCAATTTTCGTTGGTTGAATGTCCGCTCGCCGGGCATCGTCACGGGTTGTTCGAGACAGAAAGGCACGGCATCGGGAGCAAAGTAAGGCGTTTCGTCCAGCGTCATGCGGAAAGTATCGGCAGGCGAGGGTTCTTTCAACGTTACGGGAAACGGAAGCAGGGGTTGGTAACATTGTACCGCCATGCGGTAGGCATGCGCATGGAACAGGCTGATTTCTTCTTCCCGCTGCGGAAGTTTGCCGTTCGGTAAGGCAAACAGCGCCCATATCTTTACGCTCCGTCCGCTGCTTCCTGCGAAAGCCGCATAGGTTTGGGGAAGGAGCGCCGCCTGTTCTTTTACCAGTTCCGCTTCGGACATGCCGGACAGACCGCCCACTTCCAGCAGTACGATGCCGTTGTAGCATTTCATCCGCCGTTCGCCCTCGCGGTTGCGTCCGTACTCCGTAGCGGGGCATATGCGGGGGAGCTTGTCGATATGTCCGTAGGTTCCTCCGTTGCCATGGCTTGTATATTCGAGCATGGTGCGTAATGCACTGACATGTCCGGGCTTGGTTTCCGACTTGATTCTGGTAATAAATGCGGCCGTATCGCAGGTGCTGATACTTTCCGTGCCCGCGTCACGGTTTTCCTTGATAAAGGTTATTCTCATCCGGTGTTGGTTGTTTGGAAAAATTTAGTGGAGATAAGAGCGTTTCTCTTAGACTCTGCAAGATACGCATAAAACGGGCCGGAAGCAAGCAAATCCGCCCTTTTGTTTTAAGATTTTTGCCAGCATTTATCTCCGGAAATAAATGGAAATAATCGGAAAACAAACCGTTGAAAACTTGACTTTTCCTAATGGATTTTGTATCTTTACAAGGTGTAAAACCCCGTTTTGCAATTGCGGGCCGAAGAGCCTTCATATGCGGGCCCCACAGCCCGCAGCCGGCAACCGCCGGGCCTGCAACTGCAAAACGGGGTTTTACTATAAGCATAACGGCATTTTGCATGGTCCGGACAAATAAAAACAACGAAGCAAAACGTTGTTTATCTTCCAGCTTTTCCCGAACGGACCGCGGAGAATATCCGAATTTATGCGGCCGAATGGCGTAAGCTACCGATACAACAGGATTTTCAATTATTACATAACTAAAAAAACAGAACGACAATGGCAGCAGAGTATGATTTCCAAAGAAAGCCCAACCCGAAAGGAGACGGCGAATTACAACCCATGTATCCCCGCATCGTGAACAAGGGGACTATCACCGGCAAACGTCTGGTCAGCGATATTTCACAGGCAACCAGTTTTACTCCCGGAGACGTAGAGGGAGTGCTTGCGGCATTGGAAAGCCGCATTTCCTATTACCTTTCCGAAGGGCATCATGTACAGTTGGGCAATATGGGACATTTCTCGGCGGGACTGACAGCACGCCCTGTCATGGACAAGAAGGAAATCCATGCGCAGACGATATTTTTCGGCAAGGTGCATTTTCGCGTATCGCCCGGCTTCCGGAAACAGTGTGCCGGATTTGTGGAACGTGTAAGGGCAGGGTATGGCTTCCGGCACAGTGAGGACATCAGCGGTGCGGAACGTTACCGCAGATTGTGCGCGTTTTTGGATGCAAATCCGTTCATTACGCGCAAGGATTACAGCGGAATTACGGGACTTTTGAAGAACAAGGCGTTGAATGACCTCAATTTACTGGTGGAGAAAGGTATTTTAACAACATTGGGACAAGGGTCGCATAAAGTGTATGTAAGGGTTGTAAATCAGTGTGTTGCAGAGTAAGATATAACGGAATGTACCTTAAAAACAGTGACGACCGGATATTGGTCGTCACTGTTATAATGTTCTTTTTACTACGTCAATTGTCCTATAATCAGTAGGTTAATGTAGGTAGTGATGAGTGATGACAAATATTCATAATCTAACTAAAGAATTTAAATAGCGCTTAGTAGTAGATGTACTTTTCCCTATCAATTTAGCTATCTTAGACGAATTAAGTCCCGGATATTGATTGATGATATCTAAGACTTCCTGCTCTTTGGAATTTACAGTATCATTTACGGTATCATTTACAGTATCATTTGTTCTATATAACTTCATCAAGCTTTATTTTATTTGTCTTTAACCGTATCATTGGGCTATATTCCCAAATTGCCTTTTGCAAAATTAGTGATATTGGATAACGGAACAAATAAAAAAAATAAGCGATTTTTCCTTATCAATCAAGCTATTATCTCTGTCTTACAAGGACGATTCTTTGGATGTTTTTCATACGGAATCTATGATAGTAATAACAATTTGTTTTTGTGTTTGCTAAATTAGGTTCTTTCCCGCTCAATCGCTTTTTAGTGTGTGTTGTAATTCTACAGTATCGTTGATTTGGCTTTTAGTTCTGTTCAGTTTTCTTATATTTTCATTGAAAAAGTATGGGACAGGTATATAAAAACAGCCTGGGATTACGCTGAATACGTAAACCCAGGCTGTTTTTACGGGTATTTGCGGGGGCTTGCTTACCGATTGTTTTTCATTCCGCTAAAGCCGCCCTTCTATTTCAGTCCGAAATAATTTTCTCCTTCTCCGCCGACAGGACTTATGACGGGAATATTCCCTCCTGCGGTAGTCAGGATTACGCTTTCTCCCTTCTTTAAATCCAATAGGTACTCACCCTCTCTTTGCAGGGTCAATGTGGCATTGCCTGCCTTTACAACCGGATTTGCCATATCGGTGCGTAGGATACACGGTTCTCCGGCAAGGCTTTTGATACGGATGAAGCTTGTCTTTCCGCCTTTCCGCACAGCGGATACGAGGAAAGCGCCTTCGGTTCTCAGGTCCTTGAACTGTACATCTTTCCATTGGGAAGGTACGGCAGGGAACACACGTATCTTTCCGCCCCAGCTTTGCAGCAGCATGTCGTGTATGCACTGTGCGCCCGACAACGGGGTCTCGATAACCGGTCCGCTTTCCATATACATGGTGTTGGGGCGCAGGGTGCGGGCAAACAGGCCGTTGAGTTTCTCCAGCGCCTTGTCTCCCTCGCCGAATGCCGCATACAGCGAAGAAGCCCCCGTATAAGTATATCCAAGGATATTGCCCGGCAGGCTGTGCCAGTGCTCTACGGATTTTTCCATAAGCTCCTTGCTGCCGTTCTGCTCTGCATTCAACAGGTAGAGCGGATAGAACATCAGCAGGTGCGAGTAGTGGCGGTGCGAGCGGCTGAAAGGTACATCCTTGCCTATCATCATGCCGTTTTCGTCCTGCGGGTAGTCGGTCAGGTATTCTGCAACTTGTTTCCAGCGGGGTATCAGCTCGTCATCGACAGATAGAATCCTGCTTGCCTCGAGCAATGTATTGCATCCCCAGCGCAACAGGGCGATGTCGTAGTTGCAGTCTTCGGCAGTACCGTACTCCGGAGAATAGGTTCTTTTCAAATGAAGCTTGCCCGATTTGTCTTCTGTCAGGAAAGGCAGATAGAAATTGACGGCCCGTCTCAGTGTAGGGTACAGGGTATTCCTCAATATCGATTCGTCCATGCTGAAGCGGTATTGCAGCCAGAGGTTATGGCAAATCCACGTCAGGTTGCCTACCTGGGCTTTCTTTTCGGTTCCGGGAACATTCACTGTTGCCCCCGTCAGGGTAAAGTCGGTGGCTACGGGCAGTGCGGCGGCATCTTTCCGGTAGGGTTCGGGAACGTTGTTTATCAGGTTGTCCAGATTGTTTCCTATCGCGTCCACCAGCGGCATGCCCAGTCCCAGCCGGTTGGATGGGTATACGGACCAGTAGCTTAGTTGCACATTCAGGTTCCACCAGGCATTGGGCCAGGGAGTCAGCACTTGCCAGGGACCGCTGTTGTCGAGCAGTCCGCCGCCGGTGCGGGTGGCCGATGCCAGCTTGTACATCTGCGCCCAGTAGAAATTCTCCATCTTCTTGTCGGGAAGGCTCACGAAACTTTGCGGATAGTAGTTATGCCACCATTCCCGGTGTGCTTTCCGGAGCACGGGCAGGTCGGCTTCCTGCAGGCTTGCCAGTGCCGTTTCCGCCTTTTGCAAAGCCTCTGTTCCGGGAAAGGAATGTGCGTTGCTTACGATAAGCGTGCTTGTATTCTCTTTCCTAATCTCTTTCCAGGCTGTGGCAGTACCGCCGCCGGCGAGCAGGGGCTGCCAGCAGAGGCTCAGCCCATTGCGTGCGGACAGTTGCGGGGCGGGATTGGACACATAGTCTTTTTTGAGGTGGTTCTTGTTACCCTTCCGGATTGCATTCAACTGCCTCGGCGAATCCGTGTTTTCCGGATAGAATTTCCAGGTGAACTCCTTTTCGCCTGCCGTAGCTTCGGCTTCGACCAGGATATAGGGACTCTCGGAAGTGACACAGGCTCTCAGCTTTATCTCTCCCCGGGTGGTACGGATACACCCGGTGGTTTCAGCGTTCCATAAGTCCAGCCTCAGGTCGCCGGATTTTATTTCTCCCACGGGATGCAGGAGAAAATAACCGATAAGCAGCCGGCCTCTTCCATAGATGCTCGCATCGTCTGTGCGGTGGTCGTGTACCATACTGTTGCCTACATCTACCCGTATGGCGTTTTTTCCGGGTTCCTTGCAGATATAGGAACCCATGCTGCCGTTTCCCATGAAGGGGGCTTCGTACCAGGTTTGGGGCAGGCGGGTCCAGGTCATGTCCTGCCGGGACATGAAACTTTTCCAGTCTGTCTGGCTGTAACAGCCGGCTGTCAGGTACCAGATTGCGATTGTGAGCAGTAGCAGTTTCTTCATGTGTCCGTATATGTTTTCTTGCTGTTAGATTTCCAGTTCGGGAACTTCGTCTTTCAACTCGGTCTTTTTGCCGTTATCGTGTATCACGGTTGCACCGTAATCCTTGTAACTGATGCTTGCGTCGCAGTCTTTGCGCGTGTTGCGTACCTCGAAAGAAGGCTTTCCGGCGGTGGATATGTTTGCTTTGATATTCCAGTCACCGATTTGTATACTACCGTCTTTCAGTTTGCGGGGAGCGGCTTGTGCGTTTTCCGCATCATTTTCTTTGGCATGTGTGTACACAATTGTAGCGAAGCGGTACACTTTCTGTTTGTCCGATGTTGCGGTGAAGTGCCAGTGGTTGGGATAGGGTGCGAAGTGTCCCTTCTCATCGGCACGCAGCCAGTTGACGGCAGGTACGAAGAACCGGGAGGTCGTATCCGTCTCCAGCGTTCCGGAGGAGAAGAGATAGGCATCGGACGCACCGTCCTTGCTGGTGGCCCGTATGTGTACATATTCCCGGGTCTTGTCCACATTCATGGGGTTGGTAACCGTATGTAGCAGGTAGCTCCAGGTCACGGGTTCTTCGGCTTCCAGCTCGTCGTATATAAAGGAATAACCGCTTTTGCCTAAAGTTACGATGTGGCGGCGGAAGATTTTCAGGCCGGTATCGTCCCAACCGTTTTCGGGAGAAAATTCCAGGTTGCTTTGCTTGCCGCGCAGTAGCCATAGCGGTGAGATAACCTTTCCGTAAGCATTGGAAGCATCGCCTGCCACATAGCTGATATTGTCGCTGACATAGTAACGGGGAATCCAGCCGTAACCTTCCGTTCCGATGCGTTGTCCCATGCCGTTCACCAGAATGGTGTTGTGGGCGCGGGTGGCGCGGTGGCAGTAAACGCCGTGTATGTCGGTAAAGCTGGTATGGTGTCCGCTACTGTAAAAGAGCGACTGGCCGTTCCAGAAAGTATTGAAAGCATTCTGGTTGGCTATGGCGTGCGAGGTACTGCCGTAAGGACTGCTGCGGAAGCTGAGCATGGCGCTTTTGCGGGTATCGTCCAGGTTGGTGGAGAACGAGGCCAGTCCGCTCTGTGGGAATACATGTCCCATGGGAAGGTCTTTCAAACCCGGTCCGTCCGGCAAGGGCTTGTCGCATTGCAGGCGGAACCATGCAAGACCGCCGGCTTTCGAGGTGCTTCCCTGTTCGAGTATGTCGGGCTGGCGGGCGCTGATGTGGCGCACGTAATCTGCGGCAAATGTATTGCCGGTCATACGCGCCAGAGCATCGGCGTAGCCAACACGCGTACCGCTCGGGGTAAGTATCTTCTGGTGTGAGCTGCCGTTGCCGCCCGATTTGGAGAATGGCGGCTGCTGGTAGATGACGTACAGGGCATTTCCCTGATACCAGGGGTCGGAGAAATAGTTGAAGCCGGTGAGGCGGGTATAGAAATAGGGCACTTCCACAAGTGTACGGATGTTGACGTGGAAGTAGGAGTCGCCGTTGTGCCAGGCTCCGTCCTTGTTCAGACCGGGGAAGCGGGCGAGCCACAGGTTATAGCAATAGTCCGTCCACGCATCGGCTTCGGGCAGTTCACCGTAAACGGTAAAGGCTGCCATGGTGAGGATGCGGAAAGTCATCTGCCACACATGGTTGTCGGCGATGTGGTTTTCCAGGCGGTTGATATTGTGCATGTACATGCTGTTGCCGAATTCTTTTATTTCGTTCAGCAGGAACTTGCGCGTGGCATCGTCCAGAACATCGTACAGTGCGTCGTATGCCATGGAGCAGAGCGAGAGCAGGGTGGCTTCGTTGAAGTCGCCCACCACGTTTTTGTTGTCTCCCCAGGTGGCCATCTCCTTGACGCGCTTCACGGCTTCGTCGGCATAGCGGCGGTCTTTGGTGAGCAGGTAGGCGCGGATAAGTACGTCGGTATTCGCTTCTTCGCTGTCGATGATGCGGCGGCTTTCGCGGGTGAGCATGGCATTTTTCTGCATCTCGTTGGCCAGTCCTTTTGCCAGGTCCGAGTTGATGTCGTTTACCGACTTCATCGGGGTGGCAAGTACTTTGTCGGCACGTTTGAGGTAAGTCTTGCGTTCGGTTTTGCCCTCGCTGCGCTTTATGAAACCGTCCCATTCGTCCCTGTCGAGCCATACGCGGGGGTGATGGGCAGGCAGGTTCTTAAGTACGGCATCCAGTGCGGGCGGGCAGAATTTCCGGGGATTGTTCTTTACCGTAAATTGCAGCGTATCGCTCCATTCGGTCTTTCCGTCCGTAACATAGCCGTATTGCCAGTACCATGTGCCCGGAGCCAAATCCTGTTTGGGGTTGAAGAACGGCCAGCGCGTCTCGGCCTGTACGGTCGCTTCCGGCTTGAATGCCGGAGTTTGCGAGTAGCGAAGGAAGTAGCGTAGCTTGCTTTTGTCTGTTGCTTTTTTGGGGGTGTTCTCTTCCGCACCGTCCAGTCCGCTTCGCAGGATGTTGAGGCCCGCCGGCAGCGGCCATTGGAAGGACACGGCACGGTCGCTGATTTCAGCGCCGTCCAGCGGTGAGGGAGTTGCACGCATTTCGTGCATCAGCGTTGTGCCGGTGAGCCTGATGGTGGCTTCTCCGGCCGTTTGCGCCTGTGCAGTGGCTGCAAGACTGAAGAAAATGATGGTGGATACTATTTTGTTCATATACAGCGTTATATAAGTTTATTGATTTCTGGTCTGATGGCGGTTTAATGTTTGGCTGCTTTCGGAAGCACTTTTCCCGGCACATCGTGCAATTTGGGACGCGTCGGTCTGATTTTATGGCTATTCATGAATTTCTCAAGAATATCACGATGTTCCTGCGCCACTTTTGTATAGGCGTTCTCCATCATCAGGTTTCTTGTCTCGCCCCGGTCGTTTTGCATGTCGAACAGTTGTTCGCGGTGTCTTCCTTTGTCGTACAATACATATTTGTAGCGTGCGGTGCGTACCATCCAGCCCCGTGTCTTGCTGCCATCGAATTGTGTTTCGGTAATGACATACTCCTGGTGGGGAGCTTGCGGATTGCCTTCTTCGGCTATTTTGCGGAACGACTTTCCGTCAGCGTCTTCCGGCAGTTTGGCACCTGCCCAGTCGCAAACGGTAGCGAAGAAGTCCACACCGTTACTGATGAGCTGCGGCAGCTTCGTGCCGGCATGTTTCTTGCCGGGCAGGGTTACGATAAACGGGATGTTTACCACTTCCTCGTACAGGGCCGATTTCTGGTTCCAGTGGTGGGCGCCTATTCCGTCTCCGTGGTCGCTGGAGAAGATAACGACGGTATTCTCCCACAAGTTATTCTTGTCGATGGCATCTACAATCTTGCCGATTTCACGGTCTACTTTCTCTACGAGGCGGTAGTATGTGTAGCGGTACATACGCCAGTCTTCGGGGGTGAAAGTGGCGGTGGGGTAGACGTTGAAATTGTTTTCCCTTTCTTTCTCGATGACATCGGCATCGTATGGGTTCTTGGCAAAGTTAGGGGGAAGTCCCGGACAATTACGTATTTCGGGTATGTCCAGGTTGCCGTAGGGAAGATTCTGGCTGCGTGCATATTCGCAGATATTATGCGGATTGTCATAAGAAGCTACCAGGAAGAAAGGCTTGTTGTGTTTGCGCGAAAGGAATTCCACACATGCCTCTGCCAGTCCGTCATCGCTGTGTTTGTAAATTTGGTCGAATCCTCGCACTTTATCCGGAATATCGAGTTCGGGCACATGCCATTTGCCGCCGTAGGCGCATTCGTATCCAGCATTTTTTACCAGTGTGCCCAGTGTTCGTGTCTGGAGCGATTCTTGTAGCGGAGCACCGTTGACCAACAGTCCTGTTGTGCCTGGGTAGCATCCCGTGAACATGGCGCCGCGTGAAGGGCCGCTGAGCGGTGCGGTACAGTAAGCATTCTGGAACATGATACCGGCGGCAGCCAGTCTGTCCAGATTGGGCGTGTGCAAGTCCGGGTTTCCGGCGCAGCTCATGGCGTTTGCCGTATGCTGGTCGGTAAAGATGTAGATGATGTTGGGACGTTCGGCAGCGTGTGCCATTGATGTACTGAGCAGGGATAGGCAGGCTATGTGCTTCACTGAGATTTGTTTTACCATATTATTAGTTTTATAATTGTTTTTTCGGAGACTGTTCCTCGATTGCTAAATTACGCCTTTTTCCATGTATCTGCGGACTCTAATGTTTTTTTTATGGTACGGAATGTTTATTTGATTGCTAATTTTGTATAGTTCTGTTTTAATTTTGTGCTAAAAGAGGGATACGGAGGCACTGAAACGCGGGGAGGAATGTGAACGCGGAGATGCGGAAATACAGAGCAGGAGAGGGGATAGGGAGAGGAACAGCCTTACATGAAAAGAGCCGTTTTTAAGACTCTGTGTCTCTGCATCTCTGTGTCTGAAACAAGAACAACTTCCTTCCCCGGCTCGCTTAATCGAATTTTTGCATTATCTTTGCATTGCCTAAAAAAAGAAAAGCGAATGATAGTTTGTATTGCCGAAAAGCCTTCTGTGGCGCGTGACATAGCCGATGTACTCGGAGCGAAAGATAAGAAAGACGGGTACATCGAGGGAAACGGATACCAGGTGACCTGGACGTTCGGGCATCTCTGTACCCTTAAGGAACCGCACGAATACACACCCAACTGGAAGTCGTGGAGCTTGGGCAGCCTGCCTATGGTTCCGCCCCGTTTCGGCATCAAGCTCATCAGCAACCCTACCTACGAACGCCAGTTCCACGTAATCGAGAACCTCATGCAGCATGCCGACATGATTATAAACTGCGGTGATGCCGGACAGGAGGGAGAACTGATTCAGCGTTGGGTGATGCAGAAAGCCGGTGCGCGTTGTCCGGTGAAGCGTCTGTGGATTTCCTCGCTGACGGAAGAAGCCATCCGCGAAGGGTTTGCCAAACTGAGGGATGCGTCCGATTTCCAGCCGTTGTACGAGGCGGGGCTTTCGCGTGCCATCGGTGACTGGCTGCTGGGCATGAACGCCACCCGCCTGTACACCATGAAGTACGGGCAGAACCGGCAGGTACTTTCCATAGGACGTGTGCAGACGCCTACGCTCGCGCTCATCGTAAACCGACAGCTCGAAATACAGAACTTCGTTCCCAAGCAATACTGGGAACTGAAGACGGTGTATCGCGACACCACCTTCTCCGCCATTCTCCGCAAGAGCGATGAGGAACTGGTGCTGGAAGCGGAAAAACAGAAAGAAGGGGCAGCCGCCAAAGCTGCCAAACCCGAAGATAACCGGGGAATAGAACCTATCACAGACCGGGAACGGGGTGAGGCTTTGCTGGAACAGATAAAGAATTCTCCTTTTACCATAACGAACGTCACCCGTAAGAACGGGAAAGAGGCTCCGCCCCGTCTGTTCGACCTGACTTCCCTGCAGGTGGAGTGCAACCGGAAATTCGCTTTCTCCGCCGATGAGACGCTGAAAACCATCCAGTCGCTTTACGAGAAGAAAGTAACGACCTATCCGCGTGTAGATACCACTTTTCTGAGTGATGACATCTATCCCAAATGTCCCGGCATACTGAAGGGACTGCGCGATTATCAGGCGTTGACTGCTCCGTTGGACGGAGCTACTCTGCCGAAGTCGAAGAAGGTGTTCGACAACTCGAAAGTGACGGACCACCATGCCATCATTCCTACCGGCCAGCCGCCCCAGAACCTGACGGATATGGAGCGCCGCGTATTCGACCTGATTGCACGCCGTTTCATTGCCGTGTTCTATCCGGACTGTCTGTTCGCTACAACCACCGTAATAGGCGAGGTGGAGCAGATAGAGTTTAAGGTTTCGGGCAAGCAGATACTGGAACCCGGCTGGCGTGTGGTATTCGGCACGCCCTCGGCACAGTCGCAGGAGGAAAAAGAGGAGAAGGGTGGAGAAGAAGAGAACGTGCTCCCCGCCTTTGTGGTGGGAGAGAGCGGCCCGCATCTGCCCGACCTGTACGAGAAGTGGACGCAACCGCCGCGTCCGTACACCGAGGCTACCTTGCTGCGCGCCATGGAAACTGCCGGCAAGCTGGTGGACAACGACGAACTGCGCGATGCCTTGAAAGAGAACGGCATCGGCCGTCCTTCCACACGTGCCGCCATTATCGAGACGCTCTTCAAGCGCAACTATATCCGTAAGGAGAAAAAGAACCTGATAGCTACCCCTACGGGTGTGGAACTGATTCAGATTATCCACGAAGAGTTGTTGAAATCTGCCGAACTGACGGGTATATGGGAAAAGAAGTTGCGTGAAATAGAGAAGCGTACCTACAATGCCGGACAGTTTTTGGAGGAGTTGAAGCAGATGGTATCGGAGATTGTGATGAGTGTACTTTCCGATAACAGCAACCGCCATATCACAATACAGGCTCCCGTGCCGGAAAAGGGTAAGGGGGAAAAAGCCGCTGCCGCATCCGATAAACCGAAAAAAGAACCGAAGAAAAGAGCGCCGCGGAAGTCTGCAACGAAGAAAACGGAGCAGGCAGCCGCTGAGAAGCAACCTGCCGATGCGCTGGTAGGTCAGCCTTGCCCGCTTTGCGGAAAAGGAACGGTTATTAAAGGAAAAACGGCTTACGGTTGTTCCGAATGGAAAAGCGGTTGTACATTCCGCAAGCCGTTCGAGTAAAGTTATATTCGGTTATAATCCTTTCCGTATTTTCCGGTTGCTGCTCTGAAATCTTTTCGGGTGTCAGTAGTTCAGATGGAATTCAACAACCGCCTCGATTCCTTTGCGCAGTATATCCAACGGAATGTTCTCGTTGGGAGAATGGATGGCGTTGGACTCCAGACCGAATCCCATCAGTATGGTTTTGATGCCCAATACCTGCTCGAATGTGGAGATGATGGGAATACTGCCACCGCGACGTACTGCCAACGGCTTTTTGCCGAAAGCTTTGGCGAAGCCTTTCTCCGCAGCCTGGTATGCCGGGAGCGTGATGGGGCATACGTATCCCTGCCCGCCGTGCATGGGGGTGACTTTTACCTGTACGGTATCGGGAGCGATAGCCATGATGTAATCGGCAAACAGTTGCGAAATCTTGTGATGATCCTGATGCGGAACCAGTCGGCAGGATACTTTGGCGTATGCCTTGGAGGGCAGTACGGTTTTGGAACCTTCGCCCGTATAGCCGCCCCAGATGCCGCATACATCGAAAGACGGACGGCAACTGTTGCGCTCCAGCGTGCTGTATCCTTTTTCGCCGAAAAGGGCGTTTACGCCGATAGCCTTTTTGTATTTCTCCTCGTCGAACGGGATGTGCGCTATCATTTCACGTTCCGCCTGCGGCACTTCTTCCACATCGTTGTAGAAGCCGGGAACGGTGATGCGTCCGTCGGCATCCGTCACCTTGCTTATCATTCCGCAAAGCACATTGATGGGGTTGGCCACCGCACCGCCGAAATGTCCGGAGTGCAGGTCGCGGTTCGGACCGGTCACCTCTATCTCCCAGTAGGCAAGTCCGCGCAGGCCGGTAGTCAGCGAGGGAAGGTCTGCACCCAGCATGCTGGTGTCGGACACGAGGATTACGTCGGCTTTCAGCAGTTCTTTGTGTTCCCGGCAGAAGCCTTCGAGGCTGGGCGAGCCAATCTCTTCCTCTCCTTCGAAGATGAACTTGACGTTATGAGTCAGCAGGTTATTCTTTACCAGATATTCAAAAGCCTTTACCTGGATGAAGGACTGTCCTTTGTCATCGTCCGCACCGCGCGCCCAGATGTGGCCGTCGCGTACTTCGGGCTCGAAGGGATTGCTTTTCCAGAGTTCCAGCGGTTCGGCGGGCATTACGTCGTAGTGTGCGTATATCAATACGGTTTTGGCTTTCGGGTCTACAATCTTCTGTCCGAATACGATGGGATTGCCAGCCGAAGGCATTACCAGTGCTTCGTCTGCACCGGCGGCGAGCAGCAGTTGCGCCCAGCGTTCGGCACACGCCAGCATGTCGTCGTGGTGTTCGGGTTTGGCACTGATGCTGGGGATACGGATAAGACTGAACAGTTCTTCCAGCATTCCGGATTCGTTCTCTGCGATATATTTCTTTATTTCCATAATAATAATGTGAAATGATGAGGTGATATCCTATCACTTTATCACCCGTTTGTTATAATTGTGTAGTACGGTCAATCAAGTAGAAATCGAGCAGAGTCATGGCTGCCATGGCTTCCACGATGGGCACGGCTCGGGGCAGTACGCAGGGGTCGTGACGTCCGCGGGCTTTGAGGGTGGTGTCCACGCCGTCCATGTTTACGGTGTGCTGCTCCATGAGCACGGTTGCCACGGGCTTGAAGGCTACGCGGAAGTAGATGTCCTGTCCGTTGCTGATGCCGCCCTGAATGCCGCCGGAGTGGTTGGTATGCGTTTCGATGCGTCCGTTGTTGTTATAGAACACGTCGTTCTGTTCGGAGCCTTTCATCTTCAGTCCTTTGAAGCCTTCGCCGTATTCAAACGCTTTTGCGGCGTTGATGCTGAGCATGCCGGCGGCAAGGGCGGATTGAAGCTTGCCGTAAACGGGTTGTCCCAGTCCGATAGGGCATCCTTTGATAACGCAGGTCACCACGCCGCCGATGGTATCGCCTTCGCCCTTTATCTTGAAGATAAGCTCTTCCATTTCTTTGGCTTTCTCCGGGTCGGGGCAACGCACCGGGTTGGTATCAATCAGGTCGAGGTCGTAGGCGGTATAGTTTTCTTCCAGTTTGATGGGGCCTACCTGCGAGGTGTATGCGGTGATGCGGATGCCAAGCTGTTTCAAGGCGAGTTTTGCCAATGCGCCTGCCACTACGCGCGAAATGGTTTCGCGTGCCGATGAGCGTCCGCCGCCACGGTGGTCGCGTATTCCGTATTTTACATTATATGTATAGTCGGCGTGCGAGGGGCGGTACACTTCTTTCAGGTTGTTGTAGTCGTTGGAGTGCTGGTTCTCGTTCCACACGATGAATCCGATGGGGCATCCGGTGGATTTGCCCTCGAAGATACCGGAAAGGAATTCCACCTTGTCGGATTCTTTGCGTGAGGTAGTGATGCGTGATTGCCCCGGTCGCCGGCGGTCGAGCTCCGATTGTACGAAGTCCATATCGATGGTGATTCCTGCGGGGAATCCGTCTATTACGCCGCCTATGCCTTTACCGTGTGATTCTCCGAAACTGGTAAGGCGGAGAATATTGCCGAATGAGTTGAACATATCAATTGCTTTAAGGGTTTATAATGAGGTTAATGTGCCAGTTTGCCTTGTTATAAAAGGCTTTGACTTTATAAAGGTAACAATTTTTTTTGTAAAACGTTTCAAAAATGACAATAAATCTTTTATTTCCCGACTTTTAGAGAATAAAAATACTGTTTGAAACCGTATCTTTTTGCGGGAACATGTAAGAGTATTTAATAATGTAAAGAATGCTTATAATTCTTCCTATATGAAAAAAAGGACATCTATTTTTTATTAAAGACCTTGTTTAAAGGCTTTAAAAACTGTTATTTTGCACCCTCGATATAAAAGAGAATATTAACTAACCCTTAACTATGTAGGGATTTTATTAACTAAACAAGTATTTGTATGAAGAAAAATTTGTTTTATTTATTCGCATTGATTTGTTCAATGAGTTTATTTACCGCTTGTAGCGATGACGATGAGGCGCCGGATTATTCTAAGGTCATTGAAAGTGAGATGGCCGGTAACTATAAAGGTACATTGACTGTAACAGTAGAGGGGACTACAATGCCTTCAGAACCTCAAAAAATAAAGATTGAAAAGGCCGGTCCTTCTGCTATAAATCTCTCTTTGGCCAATTTTAGCTTTATGGGAATTACTATCGGTGATGTAGAGTTAAAGAATTGTGTATTATCTCAAAATGGTAATGTATATACATTTACCGGTACTCAAGATTTAAAGGTTGATGCCTTGTCTTGTACAATCAATGCCAAAGGTACTATTGCAAATAGTGCTGTAAAGGTAGATATGGATATTGATGCTACTGTAGGCGGCTTGAAGCAGAGTGTAAAAGTTGTATACGAGGGTACTCGTCTGACAGGTTCTGAAAGTAGCGAGGCAAAGATTACAGCTTTTTCTTTCGATATGTCCAATGAGGCGAATGCGATTGTAATTGAACAACCGGTTATTAATGAGGATAATACGATTACATTCAGAGTAGATGAAGCAAAAGTTGAAGAGAATCCGGATGCTTTGAAAAACTTGGTTCCTACCTTCACTATTTCTGATAAGGCTACTTCTTCTGTAGAAAGTGGTAAGGCTATGAATCTTTCATCCGATGTGACTATTGCTGTGACAGCAGAAGATGGTACAATAGTGGAGTATGTAGTAAAGACTCCGGTAAAAGTGAAAATAACAGTAATGAATTGTAAACTAGATAAATGGAAAACAGATCTGTTTATGGGCCAAGTTAGTTACCCTACTCCGGATGAAAAGGGGGTAGCTACCTCAAATGGAGGAGCAGGTTTCTTTAATGGTGCAGAACCTAAATTAGGTTTTCCTGTTATAGAAGAAGAAAAAGGATTTAAAGGACATGCGGCTAAATTAATAACCTTGGATTCAAGGACATATATGAATGGAATTGCTCCAATAACGTCAGGTTCTTTATTTACAGGTAAATTCGAATTTGATTTCATGGAAGCTTTGCAAAATCCTTTGTCTTTGATAAAATTTGGCGTGTCTTATGAAAATAAGCCTTTGTATTTCAAAGGGGTATATACTTATATACCTGGTGAGAATTACATTGACGGTTCTGATAAAAACAATATAAAAGATAATCTTGATGTAATTGATGAATGTTCTATTCAAGCGGTACTATACGAGGTGCAAAAAGATGATAAAGGTAATAATATCCCTTTAACAGGTGTAGATATAAATACGTCACAACGTCGTGTTGCTGTTGCGGCGTTGGAGGATGGCTCTGAGAAAAAAGAATGGACTTCTTTTATGATTCCTTTTAAATATTTAGAAGGCAAGTCTTATGAACAAGGAAAAGAGTATATGATGGCTATTGTATGTTCTTCAAGTAAGGATGGTGATAAATTTAAGGGAGCCGTTAATAGTACGCTTATTGTAGATGAATTGGAGATTGTTGGTGAGTAATATTAAGTGTTAGTTATAAAAAGGGGCATTGAATAGCCCCTTTTTTTATTTAATATGTAAGTTCTTAGGAAGTTTCCCTATACATCCTTTTGATATGTTATAAGGAATATATAAGTTTACAAAAAGGAAAAAACACTATATTTTACTTCATCTTTTATCTCAAAGTAATAGATAGAAGTATGTTATGAATATAATGTAACTACCACTCTTTGGTATATTAACTACTAAACATTGGTATTCCAAGTATCACATAGCGGTATTTTATGTACCAAGCATTGGTAGTTAAAATACCAATGCTTGGTACATAAAATATCCCCATATAAAAGAAAAAAGTGACGACCAAAAATCGGTCGTCACTGTATATAAGCTTGTCGTCACCAGATAACACCTTCGTCCTTAATGCATTAAAACGAAAAGTGGCGAGTGACGACAAAAAACGAAAAAATCTTGTTTAGAAAGCATATCCAAATCCTAAGTTCAGATAGATAGGATACATATTAAACGTTATCGTATCGAAGTCTTTCTGGAAGATATTGTTTAATCCCCACGTTACATCGGCATGCACGGTGAGATGCTTGAACGCTTTCCATTCGCCCCCGAATTGGATACCCCACTGGAACTTGCGCAGTTCGTTGGAGAAATCGTAAGTTGCGATGCTTTCACCGGTAAACTCTACTTTGGAACCGGTCTGGTCGGGTGTGCGCAAGTGACCCTCGTACACGTGTCCGGAGAAGTTGCCTTCCAGCAGATAGGAGAAGTACGGACCTGCCGATACTATCCAGCGCTTGCTGATACGGTAGTCGGCAAGGATGGGAATGGTGAGGTAGGAGTTCTTCACTTTGGTTTTGACTCCACCCGTCCAAAGACCTGCCAGCTCTCCGCCGTTGGTATTGATGATTTTCATACCGTAGTTCTTTACGGTGGCTTCGGTAGTCATGTTCTTGTTCTCCAACCGCACTCCCAGGGTAAGTCCCCACTTTTTCTTTTCGTCGAACCACTTGGTGGCATTACCTTCGATGGCAATGGCGATGCCCGGTGCGTAGCTGTCTATCTTGCGTATCTCCTTGGGCAGGGGAATGGGAGATGTACCGCCGATATTGAATCCGGCTTTAATGTTGTATTCCCAACCGTGCAGATAGGAGTTGATAAGACTTTTGTTTCTCTCTTCTTGTGCCTGTACGTTGGCTACCATTGCCAGCAGTACGGCTATCGTGCAAATAAAATGATGCTTTTTCATATTCTATAATCAGATTTCTTCGCTTATAAGTTCTAATTCGTCTACGTATAATGTGCTGCCGACTGCTCCTTTGAAGTACGCGCCCTTTACGCTGGAGGAGAGGACGATGCTTAATTTGTACTTGCCGTCCTGCAGTTTCGACTTGTTTATCTCTTTACCGTTCATAGGTTCGAAAGGTAACTCGAATGCTGTCCATTCATCGGTTTCTACAGCAGCCTCTTCACTGATTTGAGCTTTGGCTACAATGTTTTCGGAAGTCAGGCTGTTGCTGCCGTCCAGCATAAAGGAGTTCTCGTTTGCTTCGTACAGTATGGCGTAAATGTCGAAACGGTCTTTCATGTCTTTCTGTACTTCGCCTTCATCGGTATAAACCTCTCCTGCCTTGAATTTGAAGTAACCCTTCAACGCTATGGGGCGTTTGTAATACTGTATGCCGAACTTGGTGGCACGCAGAGGATCTTTCAGTGCGTTTGCCAGGTCGAAGGAACCGATGAACAGGTTTCCGGCGGCAATATACATTTGCACCATGGCTCCGAAACTTCCGGTGTCGCAAGTGGTCAGTTTCAGTCCGTTGCCGCGGTAGCCGTCAGTAACCTGCTGCGTAGGATAGCCGGTGCGGTTGTCTGTCATGCCGGTAAGTTTGTAGCCGGGGTTGCCGCTGGACCATTGCGCTACGCGCGAAACATTGGTTGAAGTTCCGGGTTCGAATTCGTAGAAAATGTCGTATTCGGTACCGGCAGAGGGAAGCAGGTCTTCGAAGTGGAATGTTTCCGGCATTTCGGCAGGTACTACTTTTACGGTATAGGTAGCGGTCCATTCGCCGTCTTCGGAAGTGACGGTGAAGGTGCGGGAGTGAGACTCGTTGCTGAAATCGTAATTGTTAAGGATGTCATTCGGTGAATGTTCGTCCGCCTTGATGGTAGCACCGTCGGGCAGCGTAAACAGCAGTTGCTGTTTGGCAAGGTTTGCCCCTTTATGTACATATATGTTTATTTCTTTAGAGTCACTGTTGATGTGAGCCAATTGTACATCCGCGCCTGTACAGGCGTCAATGGCTGCTTCGGAGTTGAGCGCTTCGTCTTGTATGCAGGACGAAACGGCTAAGGCAAGCATGAGAGCAGTAGTCCACTTCTTAAAATTCATATCCTTCTTTTTTGAATGTTGATAAATAAATACAGTTTAGCAGTTTGCAAAAATACGCTATTATTTTGTAATAACAGGTACAAGAAGAAAAAAGTGCGGTAAACTCTGGTATTTATTTGTTATTCCGTATATCTTTGTATAAGGATTGAATAAAAATATATATGGTATGACTGAAGCCGAAAGAAAACAAATAATTGCTTTGGTACAGCGCGAAGTAGTTCCTGCCATTGGCTGTACGGAACCCATTGCTGTTGCCTTATGTGTGGCGAAAGCAACCGAAGCCTTGGGTGCAAAGCCGGAGAAAATAGATGTCTTGTTGAGTGCCAATATCCTGAAAAACGCAATGGGAGTGGGCATTCCCGGCACAGGTATGATTGGACTGCCCATAGCTATAGCCTTGGGAGCGCTGATAGGCAAGTCGGAGTATCAGTTGGAAGTGCTGAAAGACAGCAATCCTGCCGCCGTAGAAGAGGGAAAACGCTTTATCGGCGAAAAACGCATCGATATATCGCTGAAGAAGAATATCACGGAAAAGCTTTATATCGAGGTGTGCTGCAAATCCGGCGGGAATAAAGCCACTGCCATTATAGCCGGCGGCCATACCACCTTTATATATATAGCCCGTAACGGTGATGTCCTTTTAAACAAGCAAAGTGCGGGTTGCGGAGAAGAGGAGGCACAAGTCGCAGGCCTGACCTTGCGGAAGGTATATGACTTTGCCATGAATGCCCCGCTGGACGAAATCCGTTTTATCCTTGAAACCGCCCGTTTGAATAAAGCCGCCGCCGAACGTTCTTTCGACGGGAACTACGGTCATGGACTGGGCAGAATGTTACGTGGCAATTATGAACACAAGATTTTGGGCGATAGCGTATTCTCCCATATCCTTTCTTATACGTCCGGTGCATGCGATGCCCGTATGGCAGGCGCTATGATACCGGTCATGAGTAATTCGGGCAGTGGAAACCAGGGTATTTCCGCTACATTGCCCGTGCTGGTCTATGCCGAGGAGAACGGCAAATCGGAAGAAGAGTTGATCCGTGCCCTCATGCTCAGCCATCTGACCGTGATTTATATCAAGCAAAGTCTGGGACGTCTGTCTGCCCTGTGCGGTTGCGTAGTAGCCGCCACCGGCTCCAGTTGCGGCATTACCTGGCTCATGGGCGGTACGTACGAACAAGTGTCCTTTGCCGTCCAAAACATGATTGCCAACCTTACCGGAATGATTTGCGACGGCGCCAAACCCAGTTGCGCCTTGAAAGTAACTACCGGCGTCTCTACCGCCGTCCTCTCCGCCATCATGGCTATGGAAAACCGTTGCGTTACTTCCGTCGAAGGAATTATTGATGAAGATGTAGACCAAAGTATCCGAAACCTCACGAAGATAGGTTCCAAAGGAATGAATGAAACCGACAAAGTAGTCCTGGAAATTATGACAAGTAAGTGATTAGAGGTTAGCGATTAGTGATTAAGGGGGAATGATTAGTGATTAATGGTTAGCGATTAATCGCAGCATTATGAATATGTGCCATTGATAAACCAAATCACCACCTCTTAATCACTAACCACTAATCGCTAACCCTTAATCATTAACCGTTAACTACAGCATTCGCTGCTACAGTCTCCGCAGTTGCATCCGCCACCGCATCCGCCGCTGCATCCGCCGCCGCTCATCATGCGTGCCATTTCCGACAGTTCGTCGTTGGTGGCAGGGCGGTTTTCGGTGATTTCACCTACGAAGTTCAGGTCGCAGCCTGCCAGGGGGTGATTCATGTCCATTACTACTACATCGTCCTTTACTTCGACTACGCTTCCGTTGATACGTTGGCCTTCCGAGGTCATCAAGGGGATTACGGCGCCTTCTACTACGCGTTCGCTGTCGAACTTGCCTTCTATCTCGAAGATGTTTTTGGGGAGGTCGATGACATGCTCCTCGTCATACTCGCCGTAAGCCTCTTCGGCTTTGATTGTAAAGTCGAATTTATCGCCTTTGTTCAGGTCTTTCACCTGGTTTTCGAAAGATTCCAATGTGAGGCCCAGTCCCGATATGAATTGGAACGGGTGCTCTGCGGGAGCTTCTTCTGTGAACTCTTTTTCTCCGTTTTCGATTGTGTACAACTTATATGCTAAGGTGATGTACTTGTTTTCTACTGTTTCCATTAATTTGTTATTTCTTTATTAGTAAATACTGCATTGTCTGTTTTGACAATGCGCAAAGATACGAATATTTTGCTTCGGGAGAGGAAGCGTCCTGGTAATTTTCAGATTATTAAGTGCTTTGTAAGTGTTTGGCATTACTTCTGCAAAGTATCCGAATCGTTTTATGGATAATCGACAAGTGATAAAATAAGATTTTAAAGCATGGTTTCCTTACGATTATTCATGTTTATATCTTTTTTTTCTTCAATTTGTTTGGAGATTATAAAAAAGCACTTACCTTTGCAGCATAAATAACGGATAAGAGAATAATAAAGATAATTTAGTTATGAACCTGCATACATCCATAAACCTGGCAGTCCTGCATATTATTCGCGTCGTGGTGGTGGCATCAAGAGCGTGAGAAAGGTTGTGTATGTATTTGTACGGTAAAGATATTTATAGTAAGCCTTTCTCATTACGGTGAGAAAGGCTTTTTTCATAAAAGGAGACAGATAAGATGAAACATCAGTTACGCAGTTCGTTCAGCACACAAGGCCGCCGTATGGCAGGTGCCCGCGCGTTGTGGACGGCCAACGGCATGAAGAAAGAACAGATGGGAAAGCCCATAATCGCGATAGTCAACTCTTTTACCCAGTTTGTGCCGGGACATGTGCATCTGCACGAGATAGGTCAGTTTGTAAAGGAAGAGATAGAAAAGCAAGGCTGCTTTGCCGCCGAATTCAATACGATTGCCATTGACGACGGCATTGCGATGGGGCATGACGGTATGCTGTACTCGTTGCCCTCGCGCGACATCATAGCCGACAGCGTGGAGTATATGGTGAATGCGCATAAGGCGGATGCCATGGTGTGCATCAGCAACTGCGACAAGATTACTCCGGGTATGCTTATGGCTGCGATGAGGCTGAACATCCCTACGGTGTTCGTCTCCGGCGGTCCTATGGAAGCCGGGGAGTGGAACGGACAGCATCTCGACTTGATCGATGCGATGATTAAGTCGGCCGACAACAGCGTGAGCGATGCGGAGGTTGCCAAGATTGAACAACATGCCTGTCCCACCTGCGGATGCTGTTCGGGTATGTTTACCGCCAATTCCATGAACTGCCTGAACGAAGCTATCGGTCTGGCTCTTCCGGGTAACGGTACGATTGTGGCTACCCACGCAAACCGCAAGCAACTGTTTAAGGACGCTGCCAGGCTGATTGTTGAAAACGCTTATAAGTATTATGAGGAAGGAGACGAAAGTGTGCTCCCCCGCAGCATTGCCACCCGCGAGGCGTTCCTGAATGCGATGACGCTGGATATTGCAATGGGCGGTTCTACCAATACGGTGCTTCACCTGCTGGCGGTGGCCCATGAAGCCGGAGCGGACTTCACGATGGACGACATAGATATGCTGTCGCGCAAAACGCCCTGCCTGTGTAAAGTTGCTCCCAATACCCAAAAATATCATGTACAGGATGTAAACCGTGCCGGCGGCATCGTTGCCATTATGGGCGAACTTGCCAAAGGCGGATTGGTGGACACGGCCGTACGCCGCGTAGACGGAATGACGCTGGCCGAGGAGATAGACAGGTATTGCATCACCGGCCCGAACGTCTGTGAGGAGGCGGTCAGGAAATATTCCAGTGCTGCTGCCGGAAAGTTTAATCTGGCACTCGGTTCGCAGGATACTTATTATAAGGAATTGGACACCGACCGTGCCGAAGGTTGTATCCGCGACCTGCAGCATGCTTACAGCAAGGACGGCGGACTGGCTGTACTGAAAGGAAATATAGCGCAGGACGGCTGCGTGGTAAAAACGGCGGGAGTGGATGAAAGTATCTGGAAGTTTACCGGTCCTGCCAAAGTATTCGACTCGCAGGAAGCTGCGTGCGACGGTATTCTGGGTGGAAAGGTTGTCAGCGGCGATGTCGTTGTCATTACCCACGAGGGGCCGAAAGGCGGCCCGGGCATGCAGGAAATGCTTTATCCCACTTCGTACATCAAATCCCGCCATTTGGGCAAGGAGTGTGCGCTGATTACCGACGGACGCTTCAGTGGCGGCACTTCCGGACTGAGCATCGGACATATCTCTCCCGAAGCTGCTGCCGGAGGCAATATCGGTAAGATTCAGGACGGTGACATCATCGAAATAGATATACCGAACCGCTCCATCAATGTGAAACTGACGGATGAGGAGCTGGCTGCCCGTCCCATGACGCCGGTAACCCGCGACCGCCAGGTGTCGAAAGCATTGAAAGCGTATGCAAGTATGGTAAGCTCGGCTGATAAAGGGGCTGTGAGACTGATAGAATAATTGGGAATTCCGTACCCGAAAAACAATAATAAATAGATATGGAAAACTTAATAACAGGCGCAGAAGCATTGATGCGCTCTCTGGAGCATCAGGGAGTAAAGACCATTTTCGGTTATCCGGGTGGCAGCATCATGCCGGTATTCGATGCCTTGTACGATCACCGGAAGAATTTGAATCATATCCTGGTTCGCCACGAACAGGGGGCTACTCATGCCGCACAAGGCTTTGCACGTGTGTCGGGCGAGGTCGGCGTATGTCTGGTTACCAGCGGTCCGGGCGCTACGAATACCATTACAGGTATTGCAGATGCCATGATAGACAGCACACCGGTTGTTGTCATTGCCGGACAGGTGGCTACGGGATTTCTCGGAACGGATGCCTTTCAGGAAGTGGATTTGGTAGGCATTACGCAGCCTATCACGAAGTGGAGTTACCAGATTCGCCGTGCGGAAGATGTGGCATGGGCGGTGGCCCGCGCTTTCTATATCGCACGGAGCGGACGTCCCGGTCCGGTGGTACTGGATTTTGCCAAGAATGCCCAGGTGGATAAGACGGAATACATGCCTGTCGAAGTGGATTATGTACGCAGTTATCTGCCTGTGCCCGAAATGGAACCGGATGCCATACAACAAGCCGCCGAACTGATAAATGCGGCGGAGCGTCCGTTGGTGTTGGTGGGGCAGGGCGTGGAACTCGGCAATGCACAGAACGAATTGCGTGCTTTCATCGAAAAGGCGGATATGCCTGCGGGATGTACGCTGCTGGGGCTTTCGGCATTGCCTACGGCTCATCCTCTGAACAAAGGCATGCTGGGTATGCACGGCAATCTGGGACCGAATATCAATACCAATAAATGCGATGTGCTGATTGCAGTGGGTATGCGCTTTGACGACCGTGTTACGGGCAAGCTGGCTACGTATGCGTCGCAGGCAAAAATAATCCATTTCGACATCGACCCGGCGGAGATAGACAAGAACGTAAAGACGGATGTGGCCGTATTGGGCAACTGTAAGGAGACTCTTGCCGCAGTAACCGAATTGCTGAAACCTGCCGGACATAAAGAGTGGCTGGACAGCTTCCTGCCCTACGAGCAGATGGAAGAGGAGAAGGTTATCCGTCCCGAACTGCATCCGGCAGGAGATAAGTTGAGCATGGGCGAAGTGGTGCGTGCCGTCAGCGAGGCTACGGACAATGAGGCTGTTTTGGTGACGGATGTAGGTCAGAACCAGATGATGTCCGCCCGTTACTTTAAGTATAGCAAGGAACGCAGCATCGTCACTTCCGGCGGCTTGGGCACAATGGGTTTCGGTCTTCCTGCCGCTATCGGCGCTACTTTCGGTCGCCCCGACCGCACGGTTTGCGTCTTTATGGGTGACGGCGGTTTGCAGATGAACCTGCAGGAGCTGGGTACGGTAATGGAACAGAAAGCGCCCGTCAAGATGATTTTGCTGAACAATAACTTCCTCGGTAATGTTCGTCAATGGCAGGCCATGTTCTTCAACCGCCGCTATTCGTTCACTCCGATGATGAATCCCGACTATATGAAGATTGCTTCCGCCTACGAAATTCCGGCACGTCGGGTATTTACCCGCGAGGAATTGGCGAAAGCCATCGGTGAGATGATTGCAACAGACGGCCCGTTCCTACTGGAAGCTTGCGTAGAGGAGGAAGGAAATGTGATGCCGATGACACCGCCGGGCGGCTCGGTGAACCAGATGTTGCTGGAATGTTAGAGAATTATGAATTATAATTAAACCAACGTGGACAAGACATTATATACAATCATCGTTCATTCGGAAAACTTTGCAGGTTTGCTGAATCAGGTAACGGCTGTATTTACCCGCCGGCAAATCAATATCGAGAGTTTGAACGTTTCGGCATCCTCTATCAAGGGGGTACATAAATATACCATTACAGCTTGGACGGATAAGGATACTATCGAGAAGGTGACGAAGCAAATCACCAAAAAAATAGATGTGCTGCAGGCGCACTATTTCACGGACGATGAAATCTACCAGCATGAGATTGCGCTGTATAAGATAACGACCCCCATACTGGAAGAGAAACCGGAAGTGTCCAAAATCATCCGTAAATACAACGCGCGCATCGTGGAGGTGAATTCCGTGTTCTCCATTGTAGAAAAGAACGGCATGAGCGAGGAGATAACCAACCTCTATGAAGAGCTGAGTGCTTTGGAGTGCGTACTCCAATTTGTACGTTCCGGCCGCGTGGCCATCACGACAAGCTGTTTTGAACGCGTAAACGAATATCTGGCGGATCGTGAAGCAAAATACCGCCGGAGTAAAGAACAAGAAGGACTATGAGTGAGAATAACAAGATAGGAACTTATAAGTTTGTAGCCGAACCGTTCCATGTGGACTTTACCGGCCGCCTGACAATGGGTGTGCTTGGCAACCATCTGCTGAACTGTGCAGGGTTTCATGCCACGGAACGCGGTTTCGGTATTGCTACCTTGAATGAGGACAATTATACGTGGGTGCTTTCCCGCCTGGCTGTCGAGTTGGATGAAATGCCGTATCAATACGAGGATTTTTCTATCCGGACGTGGGTGGAAAATGTGTACCGTCTCTTCACCGACCGTAACTTTGCCATTATCGACAAAGACGGAAAGAAGATAGGGTATGCCCGTTCTGTATGGGCGATGATTAGCCTCAATACCCGTAAACCCGCCGACCTGCTGGCTTTGCATGGCGGCAGTATCGTGGATTATGTGTGCGACGAGCCTTGCCCCATCGAGAAGCCCTCGCGTATAAAAGTGACATCTGCAGAACCGGCTTCTTCCCTGAATGCCAAATATAGCGATATTGATATTAACGGACATGTGAACAGCATTCGCTATATCGAGCATATTCTTGATTTGTTTCCGATAGAGTTGTATAAGGAGAGCCGCATCCGCCGTTTCGAAATGGCATATGTGGCGGAGAGTTATTACGGTGACGAGCTTACCTTTTATAAGGACTATGTAGGAAACGGCACGTATGATATAGAAGTAAGAAAGAATGGCGGCGAAGCGGTTTGCCGTTCTAAAGTGATATTTGTAGAGAAATAATTTATTAATCAATCGGTTGGCATAAGCCACAAATAAAAATTAAAACTAAAAAATGGCACAATTGAATTTTGGCGGTGTTATTGAAAATGTAATGACCCGCGAAGAGTTTCCTTTGGAAAAAGCACGTGAGATTTTAAAGGATGAGACAATCGCAGTTATCGGTTACGGTGTACAGGGTCCCGGTCAGGCTTGCAACCTGCGCGACAATGGCTTCAACGTTATCGTAGGCCAGCGTCAGGGTAAGACTTATGAGAAGGCGGTTGCAGACGGATGGGTTCCGGGCGAGACGTTGTTCAGCATCGAGGATGCTTGCCAGAAAGGTACTATCGTTATGTGTCTGTTGTCGGATGCGGCTGTAATGTCCGTATGGCCTACTATCAAGCCGTTCTTGACTCCCGGAAAGGCTCTTTACTTCTCTCACGGTTTCGCTATTACCTGGAGCGACCGTACGGGTGTGGTTCCTCCCACGGATATTGATGTTATTATGGTTGCCCCCAAAGGTTCGGGTACGTCACTGCGTACAATGTTCCTCGAAGGCCGTGGCTTGAACTCTTCTTACGCTATCTATCAGGATGCTACGGGCAAGGCTTTGGACAGAACGCTTGCATTGGGTATCGGCATCGGTTCCGGTTATCTGTTTGAAACTACTTTCATCCGTGAAGCAACTTCCGACCTGACCGGTGAACGCGGTTCTTTGATGGGTGCTATCCAGGGATTGCTGTTGGCTCAGTACGAGGTGTTGCGTGAAAACGGCCATACTCCGTCGGAAGCGTTCAACGAAACGGTTGAAGAGCTGACCCAGTCATTGATGCCGTTGTTTGCAAAGAACGGTATGGACTGGATGTATGCCAACTGTTCCACTACTGCCCAACGCGGTGCACTCGACTGGATGGGCCCGTTCCACGATGCCATCAAGCCGGTTGTACAGAAACTGTATCAGAGCGTGAAGTCCGGTAACGAAGCCCAGATTTCCATCGACAGCAATTCCAAACCCGACTATCGTGAGAAACTGAACGAAGAGCTGAAAGCATTGCGTGAAAGCGAAATGTGGCAGACAGCCGTAACGGTTCGCAAACTCCGTCCGGAAAACAACTGATTCCCGGTGTAAATCGGAGAATGACAAAAAGGGGGTGTGTCAAAATACGCTTGATGATTCCGTATCTGAAAAGAAACAAATGGCAAGCGGATTTTAGTTTTGACATACCCTCTTTTCCATTACTTATCATTAATTGTCCTTACATATTCAAGCAGTTTCTTGTAGAAAGCATGGTGGCTTAGCGTAGCCGCTTCTCCCAGGATAACCAATTTCATGCGTGCCCTTGTTATCGCTACATTCATTCTGCGTAAGTCGTTCAGAAAGCCGATTTGCCCTTCTTCATTGGCACGTACCAGACTGATAAAGATTACATCACGTTCCTGTCCCTGAAATCCGTCGACGGTATTGACTGTTATCAGACTGCGGTAAGGACGTAGCGAAGCGCTGCCTTTTATTTTTCCCCGCAAGTATTGTACTTGTGCCTTGTAAGGTGAGATGAGTCCGAAGTCGATACGTTCTTCGAGAATCCGGTTTCCGCCTATCCGTTGGATGTACGCTTCCAGCTCTTTCAGCAATAAGCCTGCTTCTTCTTTGTTGATACGCCCGAAGGTTTCCCCGACAAATTCTTCCTTGAAATCCATGCCGGAAGTGTCGAGCCATGTAACGGGAGTATCCCAATCCAATATTCCCCGGTGACGTATTTCGGGAGCAGCTTCCAGCTCTCCGCCGTAAAACCAATCCGATGAGAAGCGCATGATGTCTTCGTGCATGCGATATTGTACTTTCAATAAAGATACGGCAGACGGCTTGCCGGCTACGACTTTTTCCATTAAAGTCCGTTCCAGCCCGCCACGTGCGGCTTCGTAACATTTGATGGTAGGCGGAAGCTGGCAATGGTCTCCTGCCAATACTACACGGTCTGCTTTACGGATGGCTATCCAGCAGGCGGCTTCCAGGGCTTGGGCAGCTTCGTCGATAAACAGTGTACCGAAACGGCGTCCGTTTAAAAGGCGGTGATTGCTGCTTACAAGTGTGGAGGCTATGACGTGGGCGCTGTCGAACAACTCACTGTTGATTTGTATTTCCAGTGTGGTGGCACGGTCACGCAGACGGCTCATACGGTTGCGTATCCCTTCGCGTTCATCGTAACTGCCGCGGCGGGATTTACCGCCCAGCAGCCTCAGTTCTTTACGGATACTCCATAATTCGGGGTAAAGCGGATGATTCTCGAAACGGCGTTCATAAGTGAAAGAGAGCATTTTGTCGTTGACGCGTGTGGGGTTGCCGATTCGTAGCACATTCACGCCTCTGTCCACCAGCTTTTCGGAAATCCAGTCGACAGCCATATTGCTTTGGGCGCATACCAATACTTGGGGTTCGCGGTGCAGGGTTTCGTAGATGGCTTCTACAAGCGTGGTGGTTTTGCCTGTTCCCGGAGGACCGTGTACAATGGCTACATCGCGGGCGCATAGCACTTTATTGACGGCGCTCTCCTGAGTGGAGTTCAACCAGGGGAAGCGTACCGGATAAAGCTCACGGAAACCGGTTTTGACCGTACCCAGCAGTATGTCCCGTAGTTCGGCAAGCCGGTTGCCTTTTGCACGCAGGACATCTTCCAGTGCCTCGAACATCGTGCGGTAAGAAGTTTCGTCGAAATAAAGCTGGACGCCGAGATTATCTGCGGATTGTATATCCATAATAGCTCCGGCACCGGGCATAATCACTACCATGCGTGCTTCGTCAGCATAACTGACGGTGGCTGTAAAATTGAAGTAAGTGATTTTACCGTCGGCGGATTGACGGAAGAAACAGACGGGACGTCCGAACTCAAAGTTATGTTCTATATCGAGGTTCTCGGTATGTGTAATTTCTATTACTAATTGATTCAACGAGTTATAGTAACTTCGGCCCGGTGAGGCAGGATACCAGCAAACTCCCCGCTTGACTTTTCGGGCGACGCCCATGTTCTCTGTTTGTCGCTTGAATTCTTCTTTTTCGTATTCGTATTCCATACGCAACAGAAGCTGTTGCCGTTGGAGGTGTATAATAGGACTGTTTGTATCTTGTTCTTTCATACCTGCAAAGGTAATAAATCTCAGCCTTTAGGGGAAGAAATGCTTTATTTTGTTAAACTTTTCCTTATTATGATTTGTTTATTGTATTAATTTGTAATATTTACAATATTGAATTTTTTAAAAAGAGTGGTTATGGTATATGATTTAGCAATGCTCAAAGCGTTTTATACACTTTATGAGGGGAAAATAGAACGTATTCGGACGATATTGCAACGTCCGTTGACTTTAGCGGAAAAAATCTTGTATGCTCATTTGTACGATGAGAAGAATGTGAAAGACTATAAACGCGGCGAAGACTATGTGGACTTCCGGCCCGACCGTGTGGCTATGCAGGATGCAACTGCACAGATGGCATTATTACAGTTTATGAATGCAGGACGTGATGAGGTGGCTGTTCCTTCGACCGTACATTGCGACCATTTGATTCAGGCTTATAAAGGAGCGAAAGAAGATATTGCCACTGCAACCAAAACGAATGAGGAGGTGTATAATTTTCTTCGGGATGTTTCTTCCCGTTACGGCATCGGTTTCTGGCAACCTGGGGCAGGTATCATCCATCAGGTGGTGTTGGAAAACTATGCTTTTCCCGGCGGCATGATGGTAGGTACCGATTCTCATACCCCGAATGCCGGCGGTTTGGGAATGGTGGCTATCGGTGTCGGCGGTGCTGATGCGGTGGATGTGATGACAGGTATGGAATGGGAGTTGAAGATGCCCCGCTTGATTGGCGTGCGCCTCACAGGAAAATTAAACGGATGGGCTGCTCCTAAAGACGTTATCTTGAAACTGGCAGGGATTTTGACTGTAAAAGGCGGAACAAATGCCATTATCGAATATTTCGGTCCGGGTACTGCTTCACTTTCAGCTACCGGAAAGGCTACGATTTGCAACATGGGTGCGGAAGTGGGAGCTACGACTTCTCTTTTCCCTTATGATGAGCGTATGGCTGCCTATCTGAAAGCTACCGGACGTGCGGAAGTGGCAGATATGGCTACTGCCGTTGCCAAAGGGCTTCGTGCCGATGATGAAGTGGTTGCCAATCCGGAGAAATACTATGACCGTATTATCGACATAGACCTTTCCACATTGGAGCCTTATATCAACGGACCGTTTACTCCGGATGCCGCCACGCCTATTTCGGAGTTTGCCGAGAAGGTTTTGAAGAACGGCTATCCCCGTAAGATGGAGGTAGGGCTTATCGGTTCCTGTACCAATTCATCCTACCAGGATTTGAGCCGTGCGGTGTCTTTGGCGCATCAGGTAACAGAGAAGCGGTTGCATACGGCTGCTCCGCTGATTGTCAATCCGGGTTCGGAACGCATACGTGCAACCGCAGAGCGTGACGGTATGATTGACGCTTTTGAAAAAATAGGCGCTACGATTATGGCAAATGCCTGCGGCCCTTGTATCGGACAATGGAAGCGTGTGACCGATGATCCTACTCGTAAGAATTCTATTGTGACTTCTTTCAACCGGAACTTTGCCAAGCGTGCGGATGGAAATCCGAATACGTATGCCTTTGTTGCCTCTCCCGAACTGACAATGGCATTGACCATTGCCGGAGATTTATGTTTCAATCCGCTGAAAGATACATTGCTCAATGCCGATGGCGAACAGGTTAAACTCTCCGAACCGATAGGCGAAGAGCTGCCGCCGGAAGGATTTACGGCAGGGAGCGAGGGGTATGTCGCACCTTCCCATGCAAAGACGGATATTGCGGTGGCTCCCCAGTCGCAACGCCTGCAACTGCTTGCTCCTTTCCCGGCTTGGGACGGAGAGGATTTGCTGAATATGCCTCTGCTGATTAAAACGCAGGGTAAGTGTACCACCGATCATATCTCGATGGCAGGTCCGTGGCTTCGTTTCCGCGGGCATTTGGAGAATATTTCGGATAATATGCTGATGGGGGCTGTCAATGCCTTTAACGGAGAAACGAATAAAGTGTGGAACCGTTCTACAAATACGTACGGAACGGTGTCCGGTACAGCCAAACTGTATAAGTCCGAAGGGATTCCTTCCATTGTCGTTGCCGAAGAAAACTATGGCGAGGGTTCCAGCCGTGAACATGCCGCTATGGAACCGCGTTTCCTGAATGTACGTGTCATACTGGCAAAGAGCTTTGCACGTATCCACGAGACGAATTTGAAGAAACAAGGCATGTTGGCACTGACCTTCACCGATAAGGCGGATTATGATAAAATTCGGGAGCACGACTTGCTTTCCGTTGTCGGCTTGAAAGACTTTGCTCCGGGGCGTAACCTGAAAGTGGTGCTTCATCACGAGGATGGTAGCAAGGAGAGCATCGAAGTACAACATACGTATAATGAACAGCAGATAGGCTGGTTCCGTGCCGGCTCTGCATTAAATGCACGATAGTATATGGAAAAGATTACTGTACCTTTTATTACAGGTGACGGAGTAGGGGCAGAGGTCACTCCGTCCATGCAGGCTGTGGTGGATGCAGCCTTGAAGAAAGCCTATGGAGACAGCCGGAGTATCGGATGGAAAGAAGTGCTGGCAGGTGAGCGGGCATTTAATGAAACGGGTTCCTGGTTGCCGGAAGAAACGATGGAAGCATTCCGCACTTATAAGGTAGGTATTAAGGGACCGTTGACTACACCGGTCGGCGGCGGTATCCGTTCGCTGAACGTGGCGTTGCGCCAGACACTCGATTTGTATGTGTGCCTGCGTCCCGTGCGCTGGTATAAAGGCGTGGTTTCGCCGGTGAAAGAACCGCAGAAGGTAAACATGTGCGTATTCCGTGAGAATACGGAAGATATTTATGCGGGTATCGAATGGGAAACCGGAACACCGGAAGCCGAAAAGTTCTATCGCTTCCTGCATGATGAGATGGGTGTGACCAAGGTGCGCTTTCCCGAAACTTCATCTTTTGGTGTGAAACCTGTGTCTAAAGAGGGAACGGAGCGGCTGGTGCGTGCGGCTTGCTGTTATGCACTCGAAAACGGTCTGCCCTCTGTAACGCTGGTACACAAAGGAAATATCATGAAGTTTACCGAAGGTGGCTTCAAGAAATGGGGCTATGAGCTGGCGGAGCGTGAGTTTGGAAAAGATATAGCGGAGGGACGTCTTGTTGTCAAGGATTGCATTGCCGATGCCTTTTTGCAGAATACCTTGCTTGTTCCCGAAGAATATTCGGTCATTGCCACTCTGAATTTGAACGGTGATTATATTTCCGACCAGTTGGCTGCTATGGTGGGCGGCATCGGTATCGCTCCGGGAGCCAACATTAATTACAGGACGGGGCATGCCATTTTTGAGGCCACTCATGGCACGGCTCCCAATATTGCCGGAAAAGACATTGTGAATCCGTGTTCCATGATTCTTTCGGCGGTGATGATGCTCGAACACCTGGGTTGGAAAGAGGCTGCCTTGCTGATAGAGGAAGCACTGGAGAACAGTTTCACAGAAGGTCGTGCTACAGTCGATTTGGCCCGCTTCATGCAGGGTGGTGTCCCGTTGTCTACATCGGCTTTTACACGGGAAATCGTGAACAGGATAGAAGCTTCCGCAAATAATTCCCCCATACACCAGATAAAATAAAATATTATGAAGAAAGAATATTTGATTTACAAACTTTCCGAAGACCTGAAAGAAGCGACCCGGATTGAGAACGAACTGTTCAAGAAGTTTGATGTGAAGCGCGGATTGCGTAATGAAGACGGTACAGGTGTGCTGGTTGGGCTCACCAAGATTGGCAACGTAGTGGGGTACGAGCGCATTCCGGGCGGAGGTCTGAAGCCTATTCCGGGCAAATTGTTCTACCGTGGCTACGACCTTGAGGATTTGGCGCATGCCATTCTCCAGGAGAAACGTTTCGGCTTTGAAGAAGTGGCGTATCTCCTGCTTTCAGGCCGTTTGCCCGACAGGGAGGAACTGGCTTCTTTCCGTGAGCTGATTAACGATAATATGCCGTTGGAACAGAAAACGAAGATGAACATCATCGAGCTTGAAGGGAATAATATAATGAATATCCTGGCGCGAAGCGTGCTCGAGATGTATCGCTTTGACCCGAATGCCGATGATACGTCGCGCGATAATCTGATGCGCCAGAGCATAGACCTTATTTCGAAGTTCCCCACCATCATAGCCTATGCTTTCAATATGCTTCGCCATGCCACTCACGGCCGTTCGTTGCATATCCGGCATCCGCAGGAGAATCTTTCTCTCGCGGAGAATTTCCTGTATATGCTGAAAAAGGATTATACGGAACTGGATGCCCGTACCCTTGACCTGTTGCTGGTGTTGCAGGCGGAGCATGGCGGCGGTAACAACTCTACGTTCACCGTACGCGTAACGTCCTCTACCGGAACTGATACCTATTCTGCCATCGCTGCGGGCATCGGTTCCCTGAAAGGCCCGCTTCACGGTGGCGCCAATATCCAGGTTACCGACATGTTCCACCATTTGCAGGAGAATATCCGGGATTGGACGAATGTAGACGAGATTGACACTTATTTCACCCGTATGCTGAACAAGGAGGTATATAACAAAACGGGATTGATATACGGTATCGGACATGCCGTCTATACCATTTCAGACCCTCGTGCCATACTTTTAAAGGAACTTGCCCGCGACCTTGCCCGCGAGAAAGGGAAAGAGCGTGAGTTTGCTTTCCTTGAATTGCTGGAAGAACGAGCCATCGAAGTTTTCGGCCGTGTGAAGAACAACGGCAAGACGGTTTCGAGCAATGTGGATTTTTACTCCGGTTTCGTATATGAAATGATCGGGCTGCCGCAGGAAATATTTACTCCGCTGTTTGCCATGGCGCGTATCGTGGGCTGGTGTGCACATCGTAATGAAGAGTTGAACTTCGAAGGTAAGCGTATTATTCGTCCGGCATATAAGAATGTATTGGAAGAAGTAGCATACATTCCTATTAAGAAGCGGTAGATCCGTTTCAAAGCACAGACTTCGGATTGCCGGGTCGTATAAGGTATCGTTGTTGCGGTTGGAAAGCCGGACAGCGATACCTTATTCATTTTCCCGTGGCGGAACGGATAAATATCCACGCTCTTTGCGTTATCCGTTTCTGTATGTTTTTGATAATTGCTGCGGGAAAACGATTTGATTGTTACAGGTTTTCCCTATATTTGTCACACTTAAACAAAAGAACATGAGCGAAGAAGGGTTTCATCTGTTTTTGGGAGTGATGTGCGTCATTGCGTTTTTTGTGTTCATCGCTCTTTATTTCGTCAAAGCCGGATATGGGATGTTCCGTACTGCATCGTGGGGATATTCCATTAGTAACAAGGTGGCGTGGGTATTGATGGAAGCGCCGGTCTTTATCGTTATGTTTTGGTTGTGGGGCAGGAGCGGGGCAGGCTTTGCCGTGCCGGTATATCTTTTCTTCCTGCTGTTCCAGCTACACTACTTCCAAAGGTCGTTCATTTTTCCTTTTCTGCTGAAAGGAAAAAGCCGGATGCCGGTAACTATTATGATAATGGGCATTGTATTTAATGTGCTGAACGGAATGATGCAGGCTGGCGGTCTGTTTTACTTTGCTTCCGAAGGGATGTATTCCGGTGGTTGGACTTATTTGCTGAAGACTCATGCGTGGTCGGGGCTTCTGTTGTTTTTTGCCGGTATGCTTATCAATCTTCATTCCGACCATGTGATTCGCCATTTGCGTAAGCCGGGCGACACGAATCATTACCTTCCTGAGAAAGGTCTTTATCGCTATGTCACTTCTGCCAACTATTTCGGTGAATTGGTAGAATGGACCGGTTTTGCCATACTTACTGCTTCGCCTGCCGCATGGGTGTTTGTGTGGTGGACTTTTGCCAATCTCGTTCCCCGTGCCAATGCCATTTACGGCCGTTACCGGAAAGAATTCGGTGATGAGGCAGTAGGAAAACGCAAGCGTATCATACCTTATATCTATTGAAAGGACAAACCATAAATCATAAATCAGGAAACTATCACATGGAATCAAAATTATTCACTCCGGTTACTTTCGGACCGCTGACATTGCGCAACCGTACCATCCGTTCGGCTGCTTTTGAAAGCATGTGTCCCGGAAATGCTCCTTCGGACATGTTGCTCGATTATCACCGTTCGGTTGCGGCAGGAGGTATCGGTATGACTACTGTGGCTTATGCGGCCGTTACTCAGAGCGGGCTTTCTTTTGACCGCCAGTTGTGGATGCGCCCTGAAATAATTCCGGGGCTTCGCAAGCTGACCGATGCGATACATGCGGAAGGTGCCGCCGCCGGAATCCAGTTGGGGCATTGCGGAAACATGTCCCATAAGAGTATTTGCGGGTGTATCCCGGTCGGTGCTAGCAGCGGTTTCAACCTGTATTCACCTACTTTTGTGCGTGGTTTGCGTGCCGGTGAACTGCCGGAGATGGCACGTGCTTACGGAAAGGCGGTGAATCTGGCCCGTGAGGCGGGATTTGATGCAGTGGAAATTCATGCCGGACATGGCTACCTTATCAGCCAGTTCCTTTCGCCTTCGACCAATCATCGTAAAGATGAATTTGGCGGTTCTCTGGAAAACCGCATGCGCTTTATGGATATGGTGATGGATGAAGTGATGAAGGCTGCCGGCAGCGATATGGCAGTGCTTGTGAAGATGAACATGCGTGACGGTTTCCGGGGCGGCATGGAGATAGATGAGACGATGCAAGTAGCCAAGCGTCTTGAATGCTCGGGTGCACATGGATTGGTATTGAGCGGTGGTTTTGTAAGTAAAGCGCCTATGTATGTGATGCGTGGGGAAATGCCGATTCGCAGCATGACACATTATATGACATGCTGGTGGCTGAAGTATGGAGTACGCATGGCGGGCAGGTGGATGATACCGTCTGTGCCGTTCAAAGAAGCCTATTTCCTGGAAGATGCCCTGAAGTTCCGTGCAGAACTGAAGATGCCGTTGATATATGTGGGCGGACTGGTGTCGCGTGCCAAGATAGATGAGGTGCTGGACAATGGTTTTGAGGCTGTACAGATGGCACGCGCCTTACTCAACGAACCAGGCTTTGTGAACCGTATGCGTAAGGAGGAGAATGCCCGTTGCAACTGTAGGCATAGTAATTACTGCATAGCCCGGATGTATTCCATAGAAATGGCTTGTCATCAGCATTTGCAGGAAGAACTGCCTGTCTGCTTGAAAAAGGAGATAGAGAAGATAGAAGCGAAGGGGTGATTGAATTTTTCTTATTATTGGCAATTTATACTTGGTAAACATGAAACTTGCTATCATAACCGGTGCAGATGGTGGTATGGGAACGGAAATAACCCGTGCTGTGGCTACGGCCGGATATAAAATAATCATGGCCTGTTACCGTCCGGAAAAAGCGGAAAGGGTAAGGGATATGCTGGTGCATGACACCGGTAACCCATATATTGAGGTATCGGGCATTGACTTAGCTTCGCTTGCATCTGTGGCGGCTTTTGCCGAGAGAATGTTGCAAAGGGGTGATACCGTCAGTCTGCTGATGAATAATGCCGGAACAATAGAAACAGGGCGTCACATCACTGAGGATGGTTTGGAACGTACGGTGAGTGTTAATTATGTTGCTCCTTATTTGCTGACACGCAAACTTATTCCTCTGATGGAAAAGGGGAGCCGTATTGTCAATATGGTGTCTTGTACTTATGCCATAGGACATCTTGACTTTCCGGATTTCTTCCATCTTGGAAAGAGAGGAGGTTTTTGGCGCATTCCTGTTTATAGCAATACGAAACTGGCTCTGACCTTGTTTACCGTTAATCTGGCGAATCGGGTCAAGGAAAATGGGATTGTGGTGAATGCGGCCGATCCGGGTATCGTGTCTACCGATATAATAACGATGCACATGTGGTTCGACCCGCTGACAGACATCTTATTCCGGCCTTTTATCCGCACTCCCCGGCAAGGGGCTGCAACAGCCGTTCATCTGTTGCTGGATGAGGATGCCGGAAAACGTACGGGAACTTTAAATGCGAGTTGCCGTCCCAAGCATCTTTCCGGGAAGTATACCCGCCATGTGCAGATGCAGGAGTTGTGGAACAGGACGGAGAAGATTGTGGAGAAGTGGTTATAAATCCTCAAAAACGGATAGAACACTTTTTGAGGAAAATTTAAAGAGTCTCTTGCATTATGATAATTTTTCAGGCACGGAATACACGAATTTCACAGCTCTTATAAACCGGAACCGTAAAGTCCATGCACTCCGTGCCTGAAAGAAAATGTTAAAACCACTTTGGCCCTCTTGGGTTTATCCTATCGGGGCTTTATTAAATGGAAAGTTCCCTCAGTACATTAACCAGGTCTTTCTTGATCGGTTTGTCGTTTTTGATGGCTTTCGTGAAAGGTACATAAACCACTTCATCGTGTTCTATGCCTATCATCACATTACGTTGTCCTTCCATGATGGCGTCGATTGCGGCAGCACCCAATCGGCTGGCAAGGATACGGTCGTGTGCCGTAGGACTGCCGCCACGCTGCAAGTGTCCGAGGATTGTGACGCGTACGTCGTATTGGGGATATTCGTTTTTCACACGTTCCGCATAGTGCATTGCACCACCGGTCAGTTCGCTTTCGGCAACGAGCACGATGCTGCTGTTCTTAGACTTCCGGAAACCGTTCTTAATGAATTCTTCCAATTGGTCTACTTCCGTACTGAATTCCGGTATGATGGCAGCCTCGGCTCCGGATGCGATAGCGCCGTTCAAGGCAAGGAAACCGGCATCGCGTCCCATAACCTCGACGAAGAAAAGACGTTCGTGAGAAGTTGCGGTGTCGCGGATTTTGTCTACGGCATCCAAAATCGTATTCAGGGCAGTGTCGTAGCCGATTGTGGTGTCCGTTCCGTACAGGTCGTTGTCGATGGTTCCCGGCAGACCGATACAGGGCACATCAAATTCCTGCGCAAAGATGCGTGCACCGGATAGAGAGCCGTCGCCACCGATAACCACCAGGGCATCGATACCCTCTTTCTTCATGTTATCGTATGCTATCTGCCGTCCTTCGGGCGTGGTAAACTCTTTACAGCGCGCTGTTTTCAGAATAGTACCGCCCAATTGGATGATGTTACTTACATTCTGGCTCTTGAATTCTTTGATTTCACCGGTTACCAAGCCTTTGTAACCTCTATATATGCCTTTAACCTGAAGTCCGTTGTAGATAGCCGCACGTGTTACCGCACGGATAGCCGCATTCATTCCCGGAGCGTCGCCGCCCGATGTTAAAATACCGATACACTTAATTGTTCCCATAACAATCTCTTTATTTAGTGTTAATAATTACCTTAAAAAATCTGCTTGCAAAGATAACAAAAGCTTTTTAAATTCGTGATTTTATTGCCTTGGATATTTCCTCCATCAGCCATTTGGGAGTGGAAGTGGCTCCACAAATACCAATGGACTCTGCGCCAATGAGTAACCGGTTGTCTATCTCTTCCGCACTGTCGATAAGGTGCGAGTTGGGATTTACCTTCTTGCATTCGTTGAACAGGATTTTTCCATTGGAACTTTTCTTGCCGCTGACGAAGAATACCAAATCGTGTGAAGCTGCGAATTTCCGGATGTTGGGAATACGGTTGGCTACTTGCCGGCATATGGTGTCGTAATATTCGAAAGTGACATCGGAGGATATATGTTCCTTTATGTATTCCACAATTTTTTGAAATTCATCCAGCGACTTGGTAGTTTGCGAATAAAGGCGTATGCTCTTGCTGAAATCAAGTGACTTGGCTTCTTCCAGCTTTTCTATAACAATTGCTTTTCCTGTGGTTTGCCCCACCAGCCCCAGGACTTCTGCATGTCCGTTCTTTCCGTATATGACGATTTGTTTGTCCTCATTGTCTTCCTGGATATACTCCTGCTTGATTTTCTTTTGTAAGCGGAGAACCACCGGACAAGTGGCGTCGATTATTTCAATATTGTTGCGCCTGGCGGTTATATAGGTTTCGGGTGGTTCGCCGTGTGCCCGCAATAAAACTTTGGCATTATGCAGGCGGTTGAACTCCTCGTGGTTGATGGTGATAAGCCCCATTGCTTTCAAACGCTCCACTTCACGGCTGTTGTGCACAATGTCTCCTAAACAGTATAATGTTCCGCTTTTGGATAACTCTTCTTCTGCTTTATTGATTGCGGTAACTACCCCGAAGCAGAAGCCGGAACCTTCATCTATTTCCACTTTTGCCATATTGCAGCTTTTTGCGTTATGATTTACACACTTTTTCGAACTGTTCTGCCAGCCATTCCTTTTGTTGGGAAATGGTCATGTGGCTGTTGTCGAGCAGCAGTGCGTCGTCGGCTTTGCGGAGCGGACTCACTTCCCTGTTCTGGTCTATATAATCCCTCTGCTTCACATTCTCCAGGATTTCGTCGAAACCGGCTTCCTCTCCTTTGGCTTTCAGTTCATCGTATCTGCGCTGTGCACGGATTTCGGGAGAGGCAGTTACGAATATCTTAAGTTCGGCATCAGGAAATACGGTAGTGCCGATGTCGCGACCGTCCATGACAATGCCTTTGGCTTTGCCCATTTCCTGTTGCTGGGCCACCATTGCTTCGCGCACAAAGTCGAGGGCGGCAATGGGACTGACGCGGGAGGATACTTCCATTGTGCGGATTTTCTTTTCCACATTGATGTCGTTCAGGTAGGTGTCGGGACGTCCCGTTTCCGGGTTTAGCTGAAAGGATATGCGGATGTTGTTGATCTGCTTTTTTAGTTTTTCCGTATCGATGCCCTCGGCTGTGAAGATACCGTTCTCCATACTATATAAAGTGACGGCACGGTACATGGCTCCGCTGTCGATATAGATATAGCCGATTTCACGGGCGAGGTCCTTGGCCATTGTGCTTTTTCCGCACGAAGAGAAGCCGTCGATTGCGATTGTTATCTTTTTCATATGAAATGATTTTATACCATAATTTATATAGGAATCTCTCTCTCGGTAGATTTTTTTGAACGTTTCATTTAAAATTCTTGCCAAAGATACGGTATTTTTAAAATATCTCGTTACTTTTGCGCTACAAAAGCTGACGAAGGCTTTTGAAGAATTAAAAAAATAAAAATGCCTTGCTTATTGTGTAAAAAAACACAGCCGGGCAAGAACAATCGTGGGAAAAGTGCTATATTTGCCCAAAATGAGAAACACTAATAATTATAGTATAAATTATGGAAATTAAAAAGACACCTAAGGCAGACTTGGAGAACAAAAAGTCAACTTGGCTGCTTGTCGGTTACGTGATTGTGCTCGCGTTTATGTTCGTTGCATTCGAATGGACAAAACGTGATATCAAGATTGATACGAGCCAGGCAATTACCGACCTTGTATTTGAAGAGGAAATCATTCCGATTACGGAACAACCCGAGCAGGTGGCTCCACCGCCCCCCGAAGCTCCTTCGATTGCAGAAACCCTGACAATCGTGGATGACGACGCAGATGTGGAGGAAACCACTATAGCTACATCTGAAGAAACCAATCAGGCTGTGGAAATCAAATATGTTCCCGTAGCTGTTGAAGAGGAAGAACCGGAAGAACAAACTATCTTCGAGGTAGTAGAACAGATGCCGGAATTCCCTAACGGTGGTATGGCTGGTTTGATGCAGTATTTGAGCAAGAACATCAAATATCCTACTATCGCTCAGGAAAACGGAACTCAAGGTCGTGTAACCGTACAGTTCGTTGTTAACAGAGACGGTAGTATCGTAGATGCTAAAGTGCTTAGAGGTGTTGACCCGTATTTGGATAAAGAGGCAATCCGTGTGATCAGCTCCATGCCGAAATGGAAACCGGGTATGCAGCGTGGTAAAGCGGTACGTGTTAAATACACAGTGCCTGTGATGTTCCGCTTGCAGTAATTTTGTTTTTTTAGTTAATATATTTAAATATTGCGTAAAGAGGTTGCTTTTAGGCAGCCTCTTTTCATTCTCTGCCATTCCTAAATTTGAAATACTTATGTTTACAGCTTCCGAACTTCTCGATAAAATAAATTCCCATATTGCGGATTTGCAGTTTGAACGTACTCCGAAAGGGTTGTACGACCCGGTTGCCTATGTTTTGTCCATGGGTGGAAAAAGAATCCGCCCCGTGCTGATGCTGATGGCTTATAATCTTTATAAGGAAGATGTCAGACCAGTATTCTCACCGGCAACAGGCATCGAGGTCTATCATAATTATACATTGCTGCATGACGACCTGATGGACCGTGCCGATAAACGCCGCGGAAAAGAAACGGTGCATAAGGTATGGAATGATAATACGGCCATCCTTTCGGGTGACGCAATGCTGGTGCTGGCTTATCAGTTTATGGCGCAATGTCCGGCCGAACACTTAAAGGCCGTGATGGATTTGTTCAGCCTGACGGCTCTTGAAATTTGCGAAGGTCAGCAGATGGATATGGATTTTGAGCAGCGGAGCGATGTGAAGGAGGAGGAATACCTGGAGATGATTCGTCTGAAAACATCCGTGCTGCTGGCGGCAAGTTTGAAAATCGGAGCGTTGTTGGGCGGTGCCTCTGATGAAGATGCGGAACGGCTGTATGACTTTGGCATGAATATGGGTGTCGCTTTTCAGCTGAAAGACGATTTGCTGGATGTGTACGGCGATACTGCCGTATTTGGTAAAAATATAGGTGGCGATATCCTGTGCAACAAGAAAACCTATATGTTGATAAAGGCCTTGGAACATGCGGATAAGGAGCAGGCTGCGAAATTGAAGCATTGGATAACCGTTACGGACTTTGACCCGGCTGAGAAGATAGAGGCTGTAACCGGTTTGTATAACCGGATAGGGGTTAAAGTCCTTTGTGAAAACAAAATGTCGGAATATAACAATAAGGCTTTGGAGAGTCTGGCTGCCGTGAATGTGACGGCTGAGAGGAAAAAAGAACTGGATAAGCTTATAAAGGAGTTGATGTACCGGGAAGTGTAATTGTCAGTAGCCGAATAGAATGCCTTACAGAAGATTACCAAATACAGATCAGGCAAGAATACGTGCGTTGAAGGCCGTTGTTGCCAAAGGTGATACATATAATGTGTATGATTTGGCTGTGTCTCTGAAGGTACTTACGGATGCCCGGAATTTCCTGGTAAAGTTTGAAGCGGCGCATTCGTATTATGTGGAATGTTTTGAGCGTCAGTCAAAGGCGGGCCGTAAGCATCAGGCGAATGTAAAGACTGCCCGTCTTTACATATCGCATTTTATCCAGGTACTGAATCTGGCAGTGATTCGTTCGGAGGTGCGTACCGTTCATAAGGAGTTCTACGGCTTGGATATGAGGAACAATAATGTTCCGGATTTGTCTACGGAGACAGCCCTTGCAGAGTGGGGACGTAAAATAGTGGAAGGAGAGAGCCGGCGCATTTCTCAGGGCGGAATTCCTATTTATAATCCTACCATTGCCAAAGTCAGGGTACATTATGATATTTTCATGGAGAGCTACGAGAGACAGAGGAACTTGCAGGCACTGACAGCGCGCAGTCTGGAAACTCTTGCTTCTATGCGCTCCGAAGCCGATGCTCTGATTCTGGATATCTGGAACCAGGTGGAGCGGAAATACGCAGAGGTTATGCCGAATGAAAAACGTCTGGAGTTGTGTCGCGCTTATGGCTTGATTTATTATTACCGTACCGGTGAAAAAGAAGAGATTACAAAATGAAATTAGTAGATTCACATTCCCACCTTTTTTTGGAGGACTTCCAATCGGATTTGCCGCAGGTGATGATGCGCGCCCGGGAAGCGGGAGTCACCCATATTTTTATGCCCAATATAGACAGTACCACTATTGAACCCATGCTTAAGGTCTGTTCGGAGTACAAGGGGTATTGTTTTCCGATGATAGGGCTGCATCCCACTTCCGTGGATGCCGGTTATGAGAAGGAACTGGCTGTTGTGGCCGGACATCTGGCAATGCCGGACGGTTATGTCGCAATCGGTGAAATAGGCATGGATCTTTATTGGGATAAAACTTACCTGAAGGAACAGCAGATTGTCTTTGAACGGCAGGTGCGGTGGGCGTTGGAGTATGGATTACCCGTAGTGATTCATTGCCGGGAGGCATTCGACTATATATATGATATATTGAAACCGTATAAAACGTCTTCTCTAAGGGGGATTTTCCATAGTTTTACGGGAACACGGGAAGAGGCATTCCGTATGCTGGAGTTTTCTAATTTCTTCATTGGGATTAACGGTGTGGTGACATTTAAGAAATCGGGATTGCCGGAAGTTTTGCAAAATATCCCCTTGGAACGGATTGTTCTTGAAACAGATTCTCCTTATCTAACTCCCGTGCCGAACCGGGGTAAAAGAAACGAGAGTGCGAATGTAAAGGATACTCTGTTAAAAGTAGCGGAAATATACGGAAATTCGCCTGAAGAAATAGGCCGTATCACTTCTGAAAACGCTTTAAAAGTGTTTGGAATGCTCAAATAACGTTCCGAAGATTTTAAAGTTTATTAATTTTGAGATTTTCTTGCGGATAAAACTTTGAGAATGCAGTGGAAGAACAAAAAAAAGAATACATTTGTAGCTGAAAACGCTCGCGGTTCGCATTTTTTTTGTAATTTGCACCCGATTTCAGAATAGATGTTGATTGGAGAGATGCTCGAGTGGTTGAAGAGGCACGCCTGGAAAGCGTGTATACCCCTAAAGGGTATCCGGGGTTCGAATCCCCGTCTCTCCGCGAAGTTTTAAAATAAGAGAAGAACAATAAATAAACATAATAAGTAATTTAATTAATTAATCTTAAAAATTAGACACACAATGAAAAAGTTATTTGCAATTGTTGCTGTGATGGGAGTCTTAACATTTGGCTCAACTCAACTTGCTCAGGCTCAAGATGCTCCTGCTGCTGAACAAACAGAACAAGCTGCTCCTGCAGCACAAGCAGCTCCTGCTGATGAAGCTGCCGCTCCTGTTGTAGCTGAAGAAGGCGGTATTCACAAAGAAATCAAGACTAAATTTATTGAAGGTACTGCATCTTTCATGAGTTTGGTTGCTATCGCATTGGTTATCGGTCTTGCTTTCTGTATCGAGCGTATCATTTACCTGAGTTTGGCTGAAATCAACACCAAGAAGTTTATTGCCGCTATCGAAGCTGCTTTGGAAAAAGGTGATGTTGAAGCTGCCAAAGACATTGCACGCAACACAAGAGGTCCTATCGCTTCTATCTACTATCAGGGTTTGATGAGAATCGATCAGGGTATCGATGTAGTTGAAAAGTCTGTTGTATCTTACGGTGGTGTACAGGCAGGTTACCTGGAAAAAGGTTGCTCTTGGATCACACTGTTTATCGCAATGGCTCCGTCATTAGGATTCTTGGGTACTGTAATCGGTATGGTGCAGGCATTTGATAAGATCCAACAAGTAGGTGATATCTCTCCGACGGTTGTAGCAGGTGGTATGAAGGTTGCCTTGATTACAACTATCTTCGGTTTGATCGTTGCTTTGATTCTGCAGGTATTCTATAACTATATCCTGTCTAAGATTGAAGCTTTGACCAGCGAAATGGAAGATTCTTCTATCTCACTGTTGGATATGGTTATCAAATATGACTTGAAATACAAAAAATAAGTAAAATGGCTAAGTTATCATATAAAGTATCATACTACGTACTGTACGTAATGTTCGCTGCCATTCTGGTAGTGTTGGGCTTGTTCTACTTCGGTGGAGATGCTCAGGGCGATGCAGTACTTATGAGCGTTGACTCTGAAATGTGGCAACCCGCCCAAACCGATGCACTGCTCTTCTTGATGTACGGTTTGTTTGGTATCGCTGTCGTTGCTACAGTGGCTGCTTTCCTGTTCCAGTTCGGAACTGCCTTGAAAGATAATCCGGGAAATGCATTGAAATCTTTGATCGGTGTAATCGTATTGGTTGCAGTTGTTGTTATAGCATGGGCTATGGGTAGTGATGAACCGCTTAATATCCCGGGTTATGATGGTACGGACAATGTTCCGTTCTGGTTGAAGATCACTGATATGTTCCTTTATTCTATCTACATCCTGTTTGGTGCAACAGTGCTTGCTATCATCTTTAGTAGTATTAAGAAGAAATTATCATAATCAATTGAGATAACTCAATTTAAAGAGTAATTACAATGGCAAAAGGAAAAAGAAAAGTTCCTGATATTAACTCAAGTTCTACGGCGGATATTGCTTTCCTGTTGTTGATCTTCTTCTTGATTACAACGTCAATGGATACTGACCGTGGTTTGGCAAGACGTTTGCCGCCACCACCGGAGCAGAACCAAAAGAATGACGATATTAAGTTGAAGGAACGCAACGTGTTGCAGGTCTTCTTGAATATGAACGACCAGTTGATGTGCGGAAATGACTATATCACAACAGATCAGTTACGTGCTAAAGCAAAAGAATTTATTGCCAATCCGTATAACGATGAAACCAAACCGGAAAAACATGCAAAGGATATTCCTTTCTTTGGTAACATGATGATTACGGAAAAGCATGTAATTTCTTTGCGTTGCGACCGTGGCTCTTCTTATAAGGCATATCTTGCTGTACAAAACGAGCTGGTTGCAGCATACAATGAGTTACGTGATGAGTTGGCTCAGGAAAAATGGCAAAAGAACTATGTTGATTTGAATGACGATCAACAAAAAGCAATTCGTGACATTTATCCTCAGAAGATCTCTGAGGCAGAACCTAAAAAATACGGAGATAAGAAGTAATGGGAAAATTTAATAAGACTGGTAAAAAAGAAATGCCGGCGTTGAACACTTCTTCTCTGCCTGACCTTATCTTCACCCTGTTGTTCTTCTTCATGATTGTAACAACTATGCGTGAGGTAACATTAAAGGTTGAGTTTAAGGTTCCGCAAGCTACAGAGTTGGAAAAACTTGAAAAGAAGTCTTTGGTTACGTTTATCTATGTAGGAAAACCTACTGCTGAATTCCGTAAGAAATTAGGTAATGAAAGCCGTATCCAGTTGAATGACAGTTATGCTGAAGTTGCAGCAATCCAAGACTACATTATTGGTGAACGTGCCAGTATGAAGGAAGAGGATCAGCCGCAGATGACAGTGTCTTTGAAAGTTGACCAAGATACGAAAATGGGTATCGTAACAGATATCAAAGAGGCTCTTCGTAAAGCGTATGCATTGAAGATTAACTATTCTGCGCAGCCGCGTCAGTAAAGTTAGTTCAGACTATATTGAATAAAGGTCGCTTGTAAAAACAGGCGACCTTTATTTTATTATGTATGGGAACTTTGGAAGAATGAGTGTTCCTATTTATTTAGTGTTGTATACTTCCCGATAGATGCACTTTTTTACCTGTTCGAAGTCTTTATCGCATTCTAAATCGCCATAAGCCATTAATAGCATGGGAAGGTAATCATCTCCGGATTTATAAGGCGGTTGCATGTACGGCTTTTCCCATAATGTAAAACCTTGCCGTTTGTAGAAATTGATTCGGCGTATTGCCATTTCTTCTTCCGGCATTTCCACTTCCAGGATAATGGGTTTCTTTAGCTGGTGACATAATTGGTTTAAAACGTTTTTGCCATGGCCTCCATTGCGTTGAGACGGGTCAATGGCAAAATGCTCTACATAGCAGAAATGTCCGAAATCCCAGTAGGTAATAAAGCCGACCGGAGTATTTTGATGGAGAATAATGTTACAGTAAAAATGCGGTTTGCTATCTGTATAATTACGCAATTCTTCCAATGGACGATATTCTTCAGAAGGGAAAGAAGCAGTCATCAACTGCTCCATGTACTTGTACAAGGCTGCATCTGTGGTGGTGATGCGTTGAAATTTAATCATAAGCAGGTTCTTTAAAATTTGTTTTTTATTATTCGGTATAAAACTCAATAATTCTGCGAAGAGCGCGTTGGCACACAGGGCAGAAAGCCGGATATTCATTGGTGCGCATGCGGCAATTCTCTGCCGGTCGGAAGATCCCTTTCGCTGAATAACCGCCGCCTTCATATACGCCTGTCGGATAGTTTTCGCTTACCTCTGCCGGAGTGGGAACGGGAGTATTTTCACTAAGCATGTCTTTCCACTTGGCTGCAAAGTCCACTTGTGTACTGATGTTCTGCTCCCACGGTTCTATATCCAAGGGATAGGTATCGGTCATGACATCATTGTCATAGAAGTATTCATCGGCAAGTCCGCCGAAACTGTGTCCGAATTCATGTACTACTACCGGTCGGAACATCGGGTGATGGGCTGTTGTGAGGGTGTATGAGTTATAGATACCGCCACCGCCATATTCTTCCGTATTAGCCAATATGATAATGTGTTCATAGGGTATTCCGGCTAAAGCATTATGAATTGCTTTTACGCGTGATGTTGTTAAATAACGGTCGGAATAGAACGTGCTGAAATGTGAACCGAAGGCAGTATGTTTCCACTCGTTCAATCTTGGCACGCTGACTCCGCTATCTGTGGAAGGACTGGCTACGGCTACTACATTGAACCGTTTCTTCATGGATTTGAAAGGTTCGTGGTCGAAAATGCTTTTACAAGCGATTTCGGCATCTTCATAGAATGCCTGCATTTCTTGGAGTGTATATCCTTCTGCAAGAATGGCTACATCGATGCACTTTTCCGGACTATCGTTGTGCAGGAGGTATTTATGCGGTGTGATGTGTGAATTTCCTTTTTGCTCTATCAATACGTCGTTTGGATGCACGATGTGTTTCATGGACGCGCGGACATTGCGGCGTGGGTCGAGCAGGGTTATTTCTATTTCAACCGGCTGAAGCGGGTAGGGAAGGAGAAATGTATTTTCAAATCCTTTAGTTACATTCCGGGCTTCGTCCGTTTCCAGCCATTCCTGGAAGAGTGAGGAGAAAGAGGTAGTATAAATAGTCTTTCCGCTGGCTGCATTGCGCATAACAATCTGCCCGTTGCCTTGCAACGGGAGTTCCGCCAGATGATGCTTTCTTCCTGCCCAGGTGGGGAGGGCGGATAACCCGTCCAGACAGATAGCTTGCCCGGATGCATTGCCGTTAAAGATATAATCGACGCGAAGGGTTTTATCTGCAAAATGGTCGGCAAAGACTTGTGCGCGGGTAGATGATACAGCTATTAAACAGAGTAAGAATAAGATATGCTTTTTCATGTCCATAATAATTTAATCATTTCACAAATATACGATTATTTCGGCATTATCACATTTAATATAAATGATAGATATGGAATTCAAAATAGAGTTTCGTGTCTATCATTTATATTAAATGTGATAATGCCGAAATATAATAAATGCCTACTGTGAGATTTAGATTATTTTATGACGGCTACAAAACCACCACGTGGCAAACACTCTATTGTCAGGCCTGATTTAACATTTGCCAAAGGGATATTTTCTTCAATGGCAAAATGCTTGTCATCTATACCATCTTTGAATATAGAGATTTTCTTACCGTTAACAGCTATTTTATCCAATGATATATGAAGTGTTTTTGTTTCATTAGTGCCATTGATACCTCCAATATACCATGTATTGCCTTTACAACGTGCCATAATCACTTCTTCTCCCGGATAACCGGCTAATAACTTTGTATCATCCCAGGCAACAGGCAATTCTGACAAAAGTCTCTTCACTGGTTCCGGTAAGCCATAATAAACAGAGGGTCTGTCCGGCATATGCTGCAGCGCTGATTCAAAAATGACCGGCAATGCCAGTTCATGGGCATATGAAGTAATGTGAGGATGTTGAGAATTGGAAAAAGTTCCCGGAGTATAATCCATCGGCCCTACAACATTTCTTGTAAAAGGCAAAGTCGCGTTATGCTCGGCAGCCCGATTGGTTAATATTGGAGCGTTATTATACCATTCGGCGCCATATACCCCCTCAACCGACATCATGTGGGGATATGTACGTTGCCACCCTCGCGGAATAGTAGCCCCATGAAAATTAAGCATTAGTTTATATTTTATGGCATCTTCGAGCAAATCTATATAGTAATTCATGGTAGAAACACTGTCACCCGAGAAGAAGTCTACTTTAATACCGGCAATTCCCATTTCGCTCAGCCATGCATATTCTTTTTCCCGGTCTTGCTTTTTATTTAGACGGAACAAGGGACCGGGACCAATCCAGTTTGTACTTGAGTTATACCATAGCAGGGGCTTAATACCCTTGTTCAAAGTATACTTCACAGCATCTTGAAGATTGCCTCCATTGCTCATTTCATTCCATTCCCAATCAATCAAATTGTAAGGCCAATGCATTTCAGCTGCCAAATCAATATACTCTTTGACTTTTTGATAATCCTTAGAGCCATGGTTGTATGCCCAGTATATCCAAGATACCATACCGGGATTTATCCATTCTGTATACTCTACTTTAGAAGGGTCAGAGACGTCAGTTACCAATGTTGACTCCACAATATCAGACAAACCTCCTATAATGAGTACCCTCCAAGGAGAAATCCATGTTCTTTCAGCGACCTGTTTTTTATCAGCAAGTTTCACTTGGTATCTGTCATTGTTATCACCGTTAAATAAGAGAGAACCGCAATGTCCACGTCTGATATTTGCTTCTGTTATCAGTACAAATACAGAATCCTGTAACTCTACGAGTCCGGGATATCCCCAAGAGTTAACTTTGGGACGGCCGGGGAGTTTTCCATCTGTTGATACCGGAAAAAACTTTTCGTATCCGGGATCGTATTGTTGCATCCATCTTTTGGCTCCTTGCGGAATATTATATGCCGTATATTCATCAACGACATATTCCTTGTCTGCAATCGTATTAATTTCATATCTGAAAACGACCCCATTGTCATAGGCTCTGAATGTAATATTCAAAGTGTTACCTTTTTGGTTTTCAAAAGAATATGTCCTTTCAAAGGCTTCGTTGATGCAATGACTACGCTTTCCTGTTATCATTGTGTAATCATCGATGATTCGTTTTGCCTTGGAAACAGATTTCAGCTTCAGATTTCCATAAAACTTCTGAACATCTGTTTCTAAACCCAATTCTGTTTCAGAAAGGATCGTTTTTCCGTTATAGTTCACAGAAAAAGTTATCTTGTCATAAGCATTTCCCCTCATAGGCTCCACTGTAACTTCCAGTTTATCGGTAGGAGAGGTTACGTTAAATGTTTCTGTACAGCATGAGCTGATCATGATGACAATTAGTACAAGCCATATATTTCTTGATAAATACATATCATTTTTAATTTTCTTGTATCGTTAAACAAACACTTTTTTATTTTTGCAATAGGTTATGGCAATTGGATTTTCATCCTTTTACCTTGGTATACGACTGTTTTTTCCGCAGACGGACTTATGATACGGAAAGTCCTGTTGGCCTGCATGCCGGGATATTCTCCTTGTCGTTCTTCTATCGTCAATACTCGTTTACGGTCATTCCAGTTAAAACGGATGTTGCTATATGCCCCTTTTTCATAATTGTAATTATCTCCCTCATCCTCGTATAAAATGAATGAAGCGTCTTCACCCGGATAAATGTGTATCTCTAAGGGGGCGTTAAGATTTTCCGAAGCATATTGCTTTTTCATGCCTAACGGTAATATAGTACCGGCTTTTACAAATACCGGGATTTTCTCTATTGATGCCGGAATATCCACGTATTGCCCTCCCTCATAGGTCTCTCCATTCCAAAAATCAATCCATCCTGCCGCATGTTCGGGAAGGTAGGTTTTCCAGCTTTGTATATTGCCCTGGGTTATGGGATTAATCAGTAAGGATTTTCCAAACATATACTCATTTTGCTGTTTCAAAGCCTCCTTATCTTGTGAAAAATCAAATATCAGCGGACGCATAAAAGTACCTCCTTGGTGTGAAACTAATGCAGTATGTGAATATATATAGGGTAATAGGCGATAACGTAGGTCTAAGAAGTCGGAAACAATGTGTTCCACTTGTTCTCCGTACCGCCAAGGCTCTGTCTGACTCATATAACCATGAATACGCATCAATGGCAGGAAGGTTCCGGTCTGTATCCAACGCAACATTCGTTCTTGGTAATCTTTATTCGTATACTGGTCGGAAGGGCGGAAAAAGCCGCCTGCATCATAGGTCCACCAAGGCAGACCGGTAGCCATTTGCCCTAATCCGCCAGCTATTTGCCGACGAAGTGTTTCCCAGTCATTGCCTACGTCTCCCGACCATGTTACTGCACCATATCGTTGTATACCGGAGAACCCGCTTCGGGTTAATATCATAGCACGCCGATCCGGGTCATCCTTACGTAAGCCTTCATAGACGGTTTTATTCACAAAAAGCGGATAAACATTGCGGTAGAATTCACCTGGGGTTTCCCCATTGTTTATTCGCCGGTTCAGTAAATCATCATTTTCCGGTTCGGTAGCGTCCTGCCACCACGCATCAATTTTATAGGGCTTCAATAGTTTACTGCTAAAATTATGCCAATAAAAAGCTGCTGCATCAGGATTGAAAAAATCAATCCAATCTGTGCCGGGAATGTAAAAACCTTTAGACTCCATTTGCTTTCCAAGTGCCGATTGCTTATCTATTTTAGACCAAACGGACAACATCAGGTGTATGTTCATGTTATGAAGCTCACGTACCATTTTGCCGGGATCCGGATATTTGCTTTCATCGAATTGCATGGCATTCCACCCGTACTTTCCCCACCATTGCCAATCTTGTACGATCACATCCACAGGGAGCTTCCGTTTCCTAAATTCATGTGCATTTTCCAACAGCTCCGCTTGTGTATTATAACGTTCCCGGCAATGAATATAGCCTAATGCCCAAAGCGGCAACATAGGCGCTTTGCCTGTCAACTGACGGTAACCGGCTATTATTTCATCGGCATTTCCGGAGAATACGGTATAGTCCAAAGAATGTGCTACCGGAGAACGGAAGACAGTCTCATCAGTTACTTGTCTCCAATATAATACGGGGGAATCTTCTTTTACGCCCTGTACTTCAACAGTATGTTCTCCTTTCGATAATTCTACTATAACGGAAGTTGTAGGAGGGAGCCACAAATTATTCACATCGACAATTTTATTTCCATCAATAGCGATGTAATGTTTGCGTGCCATACGCTGCCCTACATCCAACAGCAATCCGTACTGTCCGTCGGCTGGAACACTGAATGTTGCTGTGAATGACTTGAAGAGACGAGTCTCACGTTTATTGCCTTTTGTACTTGTCGCGTCCACTGTAACGGCTTGTCCCTCTGTCTTTGCCGGTAATAACTTTACAGACTCATCAGCAGGATTAAAGTCAGTCAAACCATAGTTATTCCATAGAATGCCATATCCTTTGCTGGAAAGAATAAAAGGAATTGCGATCTGTGTATTAACTTGTGTAAGGCGTCTGCTTAGTCCCCGCACATTTAAATAACCATCTTGAAATTGTCCAGTGCCAAACAAGTATTCATCAGCCGGTGATAAGAAATGTTGTTCGGCCCAAAAGGCTGGTTCGCCTTGAACAGTGGAACTTTTCAATAAACGCCCTCCTTCTTTTTCCTGCAAGATAATTTGCCCTTTAGCATCGGTGAAAGTCAGTGTATGACGCTGTTTGTCATAAACTACAATCATTTTTTCAAGTGAAAGTCTCAGTGAGGTATTATTCTCTTTCACTTTATATGCAGGAGACGCTACATCTTCTGTATAGATTAATTCTTCTTTCGGAACAGCCTGTCCTTTGGTGAACCTTACGCGCACCGTATTCTGATTAAGTGGTTGTAAAGAAAGTTTTCCTGTAGGCAATTCGATATTCACACAATTACTTTTAGGAGAATCATTTTGAGCAAAGACCGTAAGACAACCAATCAGCAAAACAAATAAAAACAGTGTTTTTTGTGTCATGTTTTATATTTTATTTCTGTCAATGAGTGACTTGAATTACAGTGTATTCTTTACTCGAATGTCCACCAGTCCAACATGAATAAGTTCTTTTTCAGTTCTTTCCCACCTTTAAAAACAAAATAGAGATCGTGTACTCCGTTCAGGTTCACAACAGATGTTGTAAACTCGCGAAGTTCACTCTTCGTATGTGAGATATTCACAGTGCCGACACATGGACCATCTTTTTGGTCAATGTGAATTTCCAATATGCCGCCATATAGGTGAGCAGAAGCGGAGACTTTAAACGTCTTGGCTCCTTTTCCAAAATCAACCCCTTTCACCATTAGATATTCGCCGTCATCTATACTTGTTACCAGTTGGTTCCAGCGTTCGTGACTCCAGATATTCTTGGGAGTGGTCTTCAGTCCGAAGCCCCAAGCCATCGTTTCTGCTTCTACTTTACGATAGGGATTGAATTTTTCAATCTGTTCCAATTTACATTCGTGAAAATAAGGCAGCATGCGGATGGTACCGTTAGGGTTATACTCCATTTCAGCAACCGACACCGAGCGACGTTCTGCGTGACGGCTTGTTTCCAAACGGAAGATATCATAGTTTTGCCCAAAACAGTAAGATTTGCCCTTGTAATCGATGATACCGGGGTGATTGCCACGAGTCCGTGGAGTATGGTCCATAATATGCCCTTTATACTCCCATGGTCCAAGCGGGTTTTTACTCATGGCATAGCCGATACCCTCAGGACAGCATGTAGAGGCAAAAGCTAAATAGTAATGTCCGTTGCGCTTATAGAACCAAGGACCTTCCTGATAATCCTCAATATGGGGTAACTCCATGATTTCGCCTGAGTAGGAAATCATATCTTCATTCAGTTTCACACAATAGAGATTCGGGTTACCCCAATACATATAGGCCTGGCCGTCATCATCAATATATACTGTGGGGTCAATATCATACCAGTGTTCCTTTTGCCATACCAGCGGCTTGTTTATGGGATCTTTAAAAGGACCGTAAGGGGAGTCGGACACTAGTACACCAATGCCGTTGCCATGAATGGGACAATACATATACCATTTGCCGTTGCGGCGAACTACTTGCTGTGCCCAGGCACCGTTATCGCCTTTGTACCATTTGAAATCTTTGAGAGAGGCTACGGCGCCACGATCTTGCCAGTTCACCATATCGGTAGAGGTATAGAGGAGCCAATCCTTCATGTGAAAATTCTCTCCATCATCCTCATCGTGGCTGGTAAAAAGATAGACAGTGTCATTGTATACAATAGGAGCCGGGTCGGCAGTGTACTTAGTTTGGATGATAGGCATGTTCAATGATAATTCTTGTGATAAGGAAGTTGTCGAGAGTAACGAGCAAAATGCTAAAGAAATTAAAGTAGCTTTCATATTTGTAAATAATTTAATTATGTTTTTCATGATTTGTGTTTTCTGTTACAAAGGAATACATTTTGTATTAATCTGCTTCAAAAGTATGTTACATCTTTTTTTGTCTGCGTTACATATAATTATGTTTTTCATGATTTATGTTTTCTGTTGCAAAGGAATACATTTTGTATTAATCTGCTTCAAAGGTATGTTACATCTTTTTGTCTGTGTGTTATATAATAATCCTGGCATCCTCTGAATATATGATTATTCTCTTTTTAGCAAGAAAAGTTATAATTCGTATTTTTATTCATGAAAAAATCGCTAACTTTGCACATTGCCGTAGCGGAATACGGTAAAATAATTTATTTAATTAATTATTGAGATTAGAAATGGGACATCATCAATTGGATACTTTAGACGAGCAGATATTGCAGCTGATTGCCGATAATGCGCGTATTCCTTTCCTCGAAGTTGCCAGAGCTTGTAATGTATCCGGAGCAGCTATTCACCAACGTATTCAGAAACTGACAAATCTGGGTATATTGAAAGGGTCGGAATATGTCATAGATCCGGAAAAGATAGGATATGAGACTTGTGCGTATATCGGAATCTATTTAAAAGATCCCGCAACTTTTGATGCCGTGACAAAAGCGCTGGAAGCCATTCCTGAAATCGTGGAATGTCACTTTACTACCGGTAAATACGATATGTTTATTAAGCTGTATGCACGGAACAATCATCATTTGCTGAGCATTATTCATGATAAATTGCAACCGTTGGGGTTGTCTCGTACGGAAACGTTGATTTCATTCCACGAGGCAATTAAACGTCAGATGCCGATAGTGATAGACGATGAGGATGAATAATCCTACCGGTTATCGGCGGATATAATTGACAAAAGCATAAGGGCAGGGATGTTTTTCATCTATAGGATGGGATTCCCTGCTTTTTTCTTGCCATATTTCAGGGGTTACTTCCGGAAAGTAGGCATCTGCTTGAGGAGCTTCGGCATCTATCTCTGTCAGGCAAAGTGCGTCTGCCAATGGCAGGGCCTGGCGGTATACGCTGGCTCCACCTATAATATAGATTTGTTCATCCTGTTTACAGTGCTTCAAAGCTTCTTCAAGAGAAGGGAAGATTTCCGCACCCGGACATAGGGTGTCGGGACGGGTAGACAATACAATATTGCGTCGGTTTGGCAAAGCTCCTTTAGGGAGTGATTCGAATGTTTTCCGTCCCATGATGATGGTGTTCCCGGTAGTAAGTGCTTTGAAACGTTTCAAGTCATTGGGAAGCCAGAATAACAGTTTGTTTTCATAACCGATAGCCATGTGTCGGTCTACTGCGGCGATAATGCTAATCATATTGTCTGATGTAATCAAGTGGTCTTTTAATGATAGAAGATACTCTCTTTCCTATACCGCTACTTTTCCGGCAATATGCGGGTGAGGATTGTAATTGACCAATTCAAAGTCCTCATACTTGAAATCGAATATGTCCTTTACATCCGGATTTATTTTCATTTGCGGAAGTGCCCGCGGCTCACGGCTCAGTTGGAGTTTCACTTGTTCCAAGTGGTTCAGATAGATATGTGCATCTCCCAGGGTATGTACAAAATCCCCGGCTTTCAATCCCGTAACTTGGGCTACCATTTGCAAGAGCAATGCGTATGATGCGATGTTGAAAGGTACTCCCAGAAAAATATCCGCGCTGCGTTGGTAAAGTTGCAGACTGAGTCGTCCGTTGGCTACATAAAACTGAAAGAATGCATGGCAAGGCGGCAGATTCATGTTGTCCAAATCGCCGACGTTCCAGGCACTCACTATGATACGGCGTGAATCGGGGTTGTGCTTGATTGTTTCCACCGCTTCACTGATTTGGTCGATGGTTCCGCCTTTGTAATCCGGCCACGAACGCCATTGGTAACCGTAGATATGCCCCAAATCTCCATTCTCATCGGCCCATTCATTCCAAATGCGTACCCCGTTCTCTTGCAGGTATTTTACGTTTGTATCGCCTTTCAGGAACCAGAGCAGTTCGTGGATAATGGATTTCAAATGAAGTTTCTTGGTAGTCAGACAAGGGAAGCCCTCGTCCATATTGAAACGCATCTGGTGTCCGAATACGCTGATTGTACCGGTTCCGGTACGGTCGCTTTTTTCTATGCCTTCAGTCAGTACACGGTTGAGTAAGTCTAAATATTGTTTCATGGAGTTACTTATTAAAAGCCTTGCCAAAGGTAGACAAAGTTCTCGGTATATTGAAAATTTGCGCTATAAAAGATTTACAGGAAAGGAGTCAGCAGATTTCCTACCCAGCCGAGAAACTTTTTCCAGCCGGAGCGCTTTTTCCACATCTCGGGCGTGAGCAAGGTACTGTTCTTTTTGTCCCTCTCGAACATGCTGTTCAACTGGTTCGTTGTTGAAGGGTCGAAGATGAAAGCATTGGTCTCATAATCGTAGCGCAAGCTGCGGCTGTTGAGGTTTGCAGTGCCTACCGTACAGAAAGTGCTGTCTACCATCATTACTTTGGAATGGTGAAATCCGTCCTTGAACAAGTAAATTTTGGCTCCCCGTTTCATCAATTTATGTGCGATATAAAAAGAGGCTTCGGGCGTAAAGGGAATATCCGATACAGCCGGTATCATAATCTCCACTTCCGTACCTTTCTTTAACGCTTTCTTGATAGCCTTACGGATGGATTTCGTCGGAACGAAGTAGGGGTTTACTATCTGGATATTTTTTTGAGCAGCTTCTATCGAAACGGCATAGGCATGGCTGATAGACCGGGGTGTTTCCCGCGGGGTGCGGTCTACTATTGCAATCTCCTCGGCTATACTGTCCGGAAATTGGGGCAGGTTGGGGAAGTATGCCGGACCGCCGATGTGTTGTCCGGTTTCCCTGTTCCACATAGTCAGGAAGATACCTTGCAGGTAACGTACGGCATCCCCTTCTATGTGCATGTGTATGTCGTGCCATTTACCGATTTTAGGCAAGCCGTTGATGTAATAGTCGGCAATATTCATCCCGCCCGTATAGCCGATTTTTCCGTCGATAACCACTATCTTCCGGTGGTCGCGATGCATGGCATGGTTGATATAGGGAAAGGTGATGGGGTCGAACTTGACGAGTTCGATTCCGCGTGCCTTTATCGCCTGCAAATGATGCTTTTTCAACGGCTGGTTGTTGGACCAGTTGCCAAACGCATCGAACATGGCACGTACCTCTACACCTTCTTTTACCTTTTCTGCCAGTAAATCGAAAAGGGCATTGGCGATGGAGTCGTTACGGAAATTGAAATATTCCAGATGAATGTGGTGCCGGGCATGGCGGATAGTTTCGAATAAATCAATAAACTTTTCACGACCGGTCATCAATAGTTCGACTTTGTTGTTGTAAGTCAGCGGTATTTCCATATCTTGCATGTAGTTCATTACAAGAGAATCGCTGGTACTTTGCGCTCGGACGCTTCCAATAAAAAATGTAAATAATATGATGAATAAAATCTGTCTCAAAACTTTGTAAGATTATTTAGTTTTATGAGTCCGCAAATATACAATATATCATTGAGATATGTTCATTTGTTTATAAAAAAATCAACCCTTACCTTTTATTAACAAGGTAGGGGTTGATTGTATTGTTCTGTAAGGAAGTTTAGTTATTCTATGAAGAAATTACCATTTGCGATTTCCAAAGCGTTTAAGCCAATGAACATATTTTGCGATAGAGCAGGAAGAGTAATACTATGCCTGCAACTAATAAAGATTTGGGATCAAGTTCGGTGACTCCGTTTTGAGCAGCAGCGGTGAGTGTTTCACGAAGTGTACCCAATACCTGTTGCAATCCGTCGAAAACAAAGAACAGCACTAATGCCAGCGTGAAACAGAACGTAACCCATACTTGTGAAATCCGTTGGGTACGGTCGGGCAAATGGCGCATCACACGGCGGGTGAAGCCATTGTCGGGTATTTCTTGCCGGTTTTCGGCAAAGAAATCAATCAGGAGTTTATCATTGTTTTCCGTCATAACCATTTTGTTTTAAGTAGGTAGCCATTTTTTCTTTGGCCCGCGACAGGTGGCTTTTTACTGTTCCTGTCGGGTAGCCGGTAATGTCTGCAATCTTTTCTATACTTTGGTCTTCCATATAAAAAAGAGTGATACAGGTCCGTTCCGTTTCTTTCAGCATATTCAGCGCACGGTAAATGTCCATCTGCCTCCCTATGTCGTTCTGCTGCGTACTGTATTGAGCGTCTACCCGGCGTGTTTCCAGACTGTCGGTCTCCTTACGGGTGCGAAGATAATCATAAAATACATTATAAGCAATACGGTAGAGCCAGGTGGAGAAACTGGACAGGTTTTTGAATGAGGAGAGATTGGTGTATGCTTTAATGAATGTATCTTGCGCCAGGTCATCGCTCAATTCGCTGTCGCCACAAGTCAGGTGCAGAAAAAAACGCCGTACGGACGACTGATACTTTCCTACTAACCGGTCGAAGGCCCTGGTGTTGCGAAACACCACGACCTGTGCGACTAACGATATATCATTGAGCTGACTCATTTTTCTGCATTCTTTTCCGGAAAGACGGTTCTTGCATTATCGGATTTATCATTGCTTTTAGGGGCTCTGTCTTGCTGCGTATAGTAGATGACGAGCTGTCCGAAGCCTGTGAACATGACAAGCAGGCCTATGCAGCCAAGTCCGAATTCTTCGGTAATGGCCCAGAGGAATATGAACAGCCCGATACCGACGAACACATTCTTGATTCCTTTACTGCGGATATCTGTCGAATCGGCTTCTTTAAACAGATTTTCCGGCAGCGGTTGTCCGCTGGCTAATGCTTGTTCCACCAGGCGGTATTTGGCCTTCCGGTTTTTATAGCGGAAGAAGAATATGATGAATACGATGATTAAAGGAAAGCCGAAAACGAACACAATGGCTGTAATTGCAATGACTGCGTCTCTCGTAGCATGTCCGATATTCCAGCCGAAATCGTAAGCACTACTATGATGCTTGTAATCATCGTCACTTTCTGAGTTACTGTTTGAACTGTTTTCGTAAGTCGTGATGCTAAGGGTGTCCGTAACGGCTTTTCCGTCAATCACGGTATCCTTCAATTCTATGACTCTTTGTTTGTTTCCCAGACTGTCATTCTCCGTAACGGTCCGGTTCTTTCCTTGTGCCAATGTGCAAAGCATTAAGGTGGTTGTCAGTGCGAAGATAATGCGTTTCATAATCATGCTGTTTTTTGTTTTTATAGGTTTCTTTGTGTGTTAGACGTACCCATTTGCTTGGAAAGTTGCAAAGAGACGACATTTTTTTTAGAAAAGCTATTATCGACCGCAAAATATTTATACTACCTTTGCGTATTTAAAAAGTATAACCTATGGAACTACCCGTTTCTTTTGCAGACTATACCCGTGCCCTTTTGGGAGATGAGGATTATAAGGAATTAGTGACTTCTCTGGAATCGGAGCAATCCGTCAGCATCCGGTTGAATCCGTTGAAACCTTTTGCTTTCCGCTCCGGAGAACATGCCGTTCCCTGGTGTACTTCCGGTTTTTACCTGGAAGAACGCCCGACATTTACTTTTGATCCTTTGTTCCATGCGGGCTGTTATTATGTACAGGAAGCTTCGTCCATGTTTGTTGAGCAGGCTCTGAAGCAGTATATGGGTGAGGAACCGGTAGTGATGCTCGACCTTTGCGCCGCTCCGGGCGGTAAGTCGACGCATATCCGAAGCCTCCTTCCCGACAATAGTTTGCTGATAGCCAATGAGGTTATCCGCAACCGTTCTCAGATACTTGCCGAGAATCTGACCAAGTGGGGGTATCCCGATGTGGTGGTTACCAATAGCGCCCCGTCGGACTTTACACCTTTGGAAGATTTCTTCGACGTGATATTGACGGACGTGCCCTGCTCCGGTGAGGGTATGTTCCGCAAAGACCCTGTTGCCATAAGCGAGTGGAGCCCGGAGAATGTGGAAATCTGTCGGCAGCGGCAGCGGAGGATTATTGCGGATATCTGGCCTTGTCTGAAACCGGGCGGCATACTGATATATAGCACTTGTACTTATAACACAAAAGAAAATGAAGAAAACATCCGTTGGATAAGGGATGAATTCGGTGCAGAGGTGCTTCCGCTCGATGTTGCGGAAGAGTGGAATATAACGGGTAACTTGTTGCAGAGAGAAGCCTTTCCCGTTTATCGTTTCCTGCCTCATAAGACGCAGGGAGAGGGCTTCTTTCTGGCAGTTCTCCGGAAGCCGGGCATGAGCGTCCGAAACTACGGGGATAGGCAACTCATTTCCCTGGCAATTGCTCCTGAAACTCCAGGGCTTAGAGTAGAAAAGTCCAGGGAAAAGGGACGTAAAGTCCAGGGAAAAGGGAAGCAAACTCCGGGACTTTCCAAGGAGCAGCTTGCGATATTGCAGAAGTGGATTTTTACTGCGGATAAGTATGAGTTTATCCAGAAAGGCGGCAATGTCACCGCTTTCCCAAAATGTTATCTTCCGGAACTGTTTGCATTGCAGTCGTCTTTACGTATTGTACAGGCTGGATTGGAGATTGCCGGACAGAAAGGCAAGGATTGGGTTCCCTGTCATGCCTTGGCTGTGAGCGGGATATTGGTATCGGATACTTTCCCTTGTGAAGAAATATCGTATGAACAGGCCATTGCCTATTTACGCAAAGAGGCTGTCACCCTTTCGGATGCAGCCCCTCGAGGAGTTGTTTTGCTGACATATAAGCATGTGCCTCTCGGATTTGTCAAGAATATAGGTAACCGTGCCAATAATCTTTATCCGCAGGAGTGGCGTATCCGTAGCGGCTATTTGCCGGAGACGGTGGTGAAAGTGCATTCTTGACTTGATTCCACCTTCATCACAGTTCGTTCTTATATATCCGCGCCATTGCTTTCTGGTATTGGTTTTCCAGTTGCAGGAGATTTGTTTTGCTTTGGTAAACGACCGAAACTTCGACGAAATACTCTATCATACTGATTTGTCCGCCTACAAGAGCCTGTTTCAGTAAAGTCAGGTCCTGCTGTTCCTGAAAGGTCTGTTTGTATTCCTGCATGGAAGCGTCCAGGTTACGGGCTTCTTCGTAGAGCTGCCATAATTCGGAGCTTGCTTTTACTCTTGCATTATCTTTCTGGAAGTCGATGTTCATGGCTTGGGCTTTGGCTATCTTCACTTTTCCTTTATTTGAAAACAGCGGGAAAGAGAAGCCTACGACAACACCGTTCAGCGGATGTCCCGATTCGGTATTGCGACGATAGCCCAACTCCAGTTTCGGCAGCCACCCTTGCTTGCTTGCTGAAATGGACTTGCGGGCTGCGGCGCTTTCGCTGTCGAATGATTGCAGAGAGGGATCGGCGGCAAGCTGTTCGCTGCATACCCGATGGAAATCGGTTGGCAACGGAACCAGGGGATAGTCCGTCAGTCCGAGGGCTTTGGCGGTAGGTACGGCGGGGCCGTCGGGGAAAGGACGTCCGGGAGTAAGCGGCTGGTTGCCGTTCAGTACCAGCAGTTCCTTGATTTTATTGTTCAGGGCAGTACTGTTCATGCGCGATTCGGTACGTACATTCAACAGTTCCAGATTGATTTTATTTGTTTCCAAGGCATTGGCATCTCCCGTAGCCAGCCGTTTGGCATACATGGCAGCCAGCTCCTCTGCATTCTTCAGCCGTGCATCGAGCAACTCCTGCTGGTGTTGCAGCATGATGATGTCCAGGCACACTTCTTTGGCTTGCAGCAATATCTGCTGGCGCATGGTTGCCGCCTGTGCATCCAGTGCTCCGGTTTTGAGACGGTTCATCTTTCCTCTTGTTATGTATAAGGTGGGAAAGTCGAAGCTTTGGGAAACCACCATTTCCCCTACGGTTTCATCGCTGTTTTTAGAGTCCCAGAGATGGGCGTATGAGAGGGTGGGATCCGGCAGGTTGTTCTCGGTCCTGCTCTCCAGCTTCTGTGATGAGATAAGTTGTGCGTTGGCTTGCAACTCCTTGTTGTTGGCTTCTATCTGGCGAAGCACGGAGTCAATGCCGGTTTCCTGCGCCCTCATCCCCATGCAGGCGAGGATGGTGGCGGTGAATATAAATAGTTGCTTCATATCTTCTGTTATTAAGTTTTTTATTGATCGTTATAACGGGATGGCTGTCCGGAGTCATTACGGATGCATCTCTTCTTTCTTTCCGTGCATCATCAGGTAGACAATCGGAATGATGAAACCGTTCAGGAAAGTGGAAGTCAGCAATCCGCCCAGAATGACTTTTGCCATGGGACTTTGTATCTCATTGCCGGGCAGGTCGCCGCTGAGTGCCAACGGAATCAATGCAAGCGCACTGGACAGTGCCGTCATCAGGATAGGATTCAAACGGTCCAGCGAACCGCGTATCACGCTGTCGTACACACCGTATCCCTCTTCCTGCTGCAAGTGGTTGTAATGACTGATGAGCAGCATACCGTTTCGGGTGGCGATACCGAAGAGCGAGATAAAGCCGATGATAGCCGGAATACTGATTTCGCCCGTTGTGACGAGCAGGGCGAATACACCTCCAATCAGTGCCAAAGGCAGGTTGATAAGGATAATCGCACTTTCCTTTACGCTACGGAACTCATGGTACAACAGCAGGAATATCACTACGATAGACATGAATGAAGTCAAAGCCAGCGTGCGGCTTGCAGCCTGTTCGCTTTCAAACTGGCCGCCGTATTCGATGTGATAGCCTTCCGGCAGTTTTACCGAGGCGTCCACACGCTCTTGTATGTCGTTTACCACGCTGCGCAGGTCACGGTCGGCAACGTTGGCGGAGATTACGATTTTCCGTTTCACGTTCTCGCGGCTGATAGTGTTAGGTCCCATTGCCGAGCGTACTTCCGCTACATAGTTCAGCGGTATCTTTTGTCCATTGTCGGTATCGAGCATCAGGTTACGTATCTTTTCCATCTCATCCCGCAAATCATCCTTTACGCGTACGGTGAGGTCGAAACTTTTTCCTTTTTCATATACCTGGGATACGGTTTCGCCGGCAAGGCATACGTTGACAAACTCCGAAAACTCCGGCAAGGAGATGCCGTATTTGGCAAGCACTTCCCGTTTGGGAGCGATGATAAGCTGCGGACGTTCAATCTGTTGTTCCACGTTCAGGTCGGCAATGCCGGGAATGTCCTGAATGGTATTCTTTATCTCATTGCCCAAAGCGAACATGCGGTTTAAATCGTCGCCGAACAGCTTAATGGCTATATTGGCTTTCGTACCCGACAGCATGGCATCGATACGGTGGCTGATAGGCTGGCCGATTTCCACATTGGCGCCTACAATCGTACCCAGCTTTTCACGTACATCGGCCACCAGCTCGCTGCGCGAACGGTCTTTCAGCTCGAACGGAGCTTCGATTTCCGATACGTTCACGCCTAAGGCATGTTCATCCAGTTCGGCACGTCCCGTCTTGCGGGCTACGGTTTGTATTTCGGGGATGGAAAGCAGTAATTCTTCGGCACGGTGTCCCATCTTGTCGCTCTCTTCCAGTGAAATGCCCGGCAGGGATGATATATTGATTGTGAACGAACCTTCGTTGAACGGCGGCAGGAACGAGCGTCCCAATGTGAAGAAGCAGGCAAGCGCCACTGCAAACAGACCGATGGTTCCGCCCAATACGCTCTTCTTATGACCCAGCACAAAAGCAAGCGCTGCACCGTACCACTCTTTCATCTTGCGTGCTACGGGCGAATCGCCGGTGGAACGCTTTTCGTCTTTTATCTTTTCTTTGCCCAGCAGGTAGGAGCACAATACAGGTGTCACCGTCAGTGCCACAACCGTAGAAGCTGCCAATGCCACGATGAAGGCAATGCCCAAAGGCACAAGCATACGACCTTCCATGCCGCTCAGGAAAAACAGAGGAACGAAGCTTACCACAATAATGAGCGTGGAGTTCAGGATAGGCATACGCACTTCTTTGGAAGCGTTGAATACGACTTCCAGTATCGGCAGGCGTTCCGCTTCCGGTTTCATCCGGTTCTCCCGCAAGCGTTTGTACACGTTTTCCACATCGACAATGGCGTCGTCCACCAGCGAACCGATGGCGATTGCCATACCGCCGAGACTCATTGTGTTGATGGTGAATCCCATATAGTGCAACGCCAGCAGCGAAGCTATCAGCGATAAGGGAAGTGTAACCAGCGAGATTACGGTAGTCCGTACGTTGGCAAGGAACAGGAACAGTACGATAACAACGAATATACCGCCTTCAAACAGTGATTTCTGTACGTTGCCGATGGAACTTTCTATAAAGCGGCTTTGCCTGAAAATATCGGTGCTGACTTTTACATCGGGCGGCAGGTTCTTCTGTAAATCCTTGAGGGATGTTTCCAGTTTATCGGTCAGTTCAAGCGTGCTTGTGGCGGGTTGCTTGGTCACAGTCAGCAACACGGCGGGTTTGCCGCGTTCGGAAGCCGTACCCAGCTTCGGCAGTTTGGCTCCGATACGTACATCGGCAATGTCTTCCAGCAAAATGGGGGAAGCGGAATACGGAGCATTGGAAGTTGCTGGCTGGGCACTGCCGTCCTGCAATTTGACAACAGCCTTTGCCAGTTGCTCCACCCGGTCGGTGGAGATGACACCGCGCACGATGTATTCGTTTCCGTATTCATAAAGCACTCCGCCGTTGGCGTTCAGATTCATTTCACGCGTAACGTTCATCACTTCGGTAAGGGTTACGCCGTAGTGCCGCATCCGTTCCGGGTCGAGTTGAATCTGATACTCTTTGATGTCGCCGCCCAGTACGGCAACTTGCGCCACGCCGCCGGTAGAAAGAAGGCGCGGACGGATAGTCCAGTCGGCTATGGTGCGCAGGTCAAGCATGGAAGTCGAGTCGGCGGTAAGTCCTACAATCAGCATCTCGCCTAAGATAGACGATTGCGGGCCAAGCGTAGGCTTGCCTACATTGGAGGGAAGGGACTCGCTGACAACCGCCAGTTTCTCGCTTACAATCTGGCGTGCCAGGTAGACATCCGTTTCCCAGTCGAACTCAACCCATACAACGGAAAACCCGTTGGTGGAAGAGGAACGTACCCGGCGTACTCCCGTAGCACCGTTTACAGCCGTTTCAACAGGAAAAGTAACCAACTGTTCCACTTCCTCGGCTGCCATACCGTTGGCTTCGGTCATGATAACCACGGTTGGCGCATTCAGGTCGGGAAACACATCTACTTCCGTGTGCATTGCGGTATACGTACCGCCTATCAGCAGCAGTACCGATGCCATCAGCACCAGTATGCGGTTCTGAAGAGAGAAATGTATTATCTTGTTTAACATGACTGTACTGTTTAGTGTTCGTGGCTATGTGCCGGAATTGCATTGGTAGCGCCTGCAAGTTTCACCTGATAAGCGCCTTGAGTCACCACTTTGTCGCCTGCCTTGACTCCGGAAAGGATTTGTACCCGTTCGCCGTTATCGGCTCCAAGAGTGACCAGTTGTTTCTTGTATCCTTCCTCATCCACTTGCAGGTATACGAAGAAGCTGCCTTGTTCCTCGGTCAGAGCCGTATGGGGGAGCGAAATAACATTCTCCATAGGCGAGGAGAGCAGGAATATCTCGACAAATGAGCCGGGAATGATATCCCCTTTGTTGTCGAATTCAAAAGTGATGGGCACATAATAACCGTTGTCGCCCGATGCCTTTCCGTAAGAGAGCAGGCGGCCGTTCAGGTCTTTCAGTGTATATACCTTATTGTTGTAGGGAGTACAGAAGTTGGCGGAACCGATGGTGCGGAGATACGGATAATATTTTTCCGAAACATCGGCGCGCAGGAACAGTCTGCGGTTTTGAGTGATGCTTACGAGCGGCTGTCCCACGGTTACATAATCGCCTTCCTTTACCAACAGGTTTTTCACGTATCCGCTGATGGGAGAGGTTACCGCCTGCCCTTGGGCCGAATGGTTCTTGGCAACGGCTTCATAGCTGATACGGGCATTCTCATATGTCTGTCGGGCTTGAGCAAAGTCTTTCTCCGAAACGATTTTATTGGGGAGAAGTTCTTTCATCCGTTCATACTCTTTTCGGGCTGTTTCGTAAGCGATGCGCGCTCTTTGTACGGGGTCGCCGTCCGCCATATTCTTGGACGAAAGCATCACGAGGGGAGTACCTTTGCCGACACTCATGCCCTCTATGACTTTTCCGTGAAAAGAAACGACACCTGCCACGGTAGCTACGGCAACGCTTTCGTCGCCTTGTGCAGCCATAACCTGCCCGCTGGTTTTAATCACCTGATTGAAAACGCCCGGTTCGATGGTGCTTACGGCTACTCCGGCAGCCTGCGCTTTGGCCGGGGGCAATATGATTTCGTCGCTATGTGCGGCAACGGCTTCCTCACCGTGGTGGTGTCCGTCGTCATGGTGGTGGCCGGGGCCTTCGTTTTCATGGTCGTGCCCTTCGTGGTCATGTCCCGCATGGGCGTGTTCTTCCGTTTCGTGATTGTGTCCTTCACTGGACTTGCTGTTGCAGGAGCCTAACAGGAATAATCCTATGACTCCCATGAATAGAATTTTCTTCATGATAATTGTTTTTGTCCTTACTTGTTTGGAAATGCAAAATTAGGGAATGGTCGGTGCAACCGGGTTGCATACATTCCTGTGCCGGCAGGATAACCGTTTCCGGCAACTATCGGTCAAGCAAGGACGGAAGGGGGCGCACGAAGCCCTGTGGCACATGTGATGAACGTGCCGTGAAGAGATTCCAGGTAGACAAACTCTTGCCTGATACCCGTTTCCTCGGGCAGAGCCAGGAGTTTGAGAAGTGGTTCGGTAAATAATGTGTTCACCCACACGAAACACGGATGTAGGTTACTGTTGTCCGAGTTGGGTGTCTGTTGGAAGAAATGGGTGGTCATGCATCCGGTGTCGCAGCAGCAATGTTCGCTGCAAGGGCCCTGATGCTGGCAGCACCCGTCGGATGGCAGGTCGTTTTTCATGCAGATTATGCCGTCTTCGTGGTGATGATGGGGAATGACAGGTACTATCAGCATAATCATGCTGATGAAGAACAGAAAGTATGCAATGTACCTTTTCGTTTTCATCCCTCTCTCTTTGATTGGTCGCAAAGATAGAAGTTAATCACTTAACTGCCAAACCCAAGATGCTAAAAAGCCTTGAATAAATCATTTAATCCTTCGCTCATACTGGGATGCGTAAAGATGAAATCCCGCAGAATGCTGTAATGCAAATCATTCTTCATGGCAAGCGATACTAAATTAATGACTTCGGGCGCATCGATACAAAACAGGGTGCAGCCTATTATGCGTCCCGTATGTGCGTTGACAATGGCTTTCATCATACCGTCTATCTGCTGCAAGGTACGGGCACGCGGTATGGCGGCAGCCGGCAACCGGGACACTTGAAGCGAATAACCGCGTTTTACGGCTTCCTCTTCGGTCATGCCGATATGCGCCAACGGCGGATCTGTAAAAATGACATATGGAACCGGAATCCTGTCATCGGTTTTTCGCTTTTTATTGCCGAACAACCGGTTGGTGATAATGCGGAAATCATCCAGGGATAAATAGTCATACAAGGCTCCGCCTCTTACGTCTCCCATAGCCCATATATGCGGGGCGGTGGTCTGAAGATGTTCATTGACGATGACAGCTCCCCGGGTGTCGGTTCGTATGCCGGCTACGTGCAGGTTGAGGCCGTCGGTCATCGGTCTGCGTCCGGTGGCAAGCAACAGTGCGTCTCCTTCCCAAAAATAGGGAGTATCGTCGGAATTGTCCGTATAGGTCAATGTTATGCCATCGGCAGTGTCGTATACGGACAGGGCATAGGCGTTCAAACGTATCTCGATGCCTTTCCTTTTCAGAGATTCCAGCATGGATTCCGCAATGTCCCGGTCGGCTTTGGGCATAAAGCGGCTGCCCGTTTCCAGTAACGTGACTTTGCTTCCAAACCCCGCATACATGGTGGCAAACTCCATTCCGATAGCGCCGGCGCCGAGAATGAGCAGGCGTCCGGGAAATTTGCTCTGTTGGAGTAGCGTTTCGCTGGTGAATACATGCCTGCTTGCATCGATTCCTTTCACGGCAGGCAGGATAGGGGTAGCTCCCGTATTGATAAAAACTTCCTTTCCTTTAAGGAGAATTTCCTTTTTATCGTGCGAGACGACCTTTACCGTATCGTCGGATACAAAAGATGCCGTACCGTCATACAACGTAATATTGGGGTGCTCCTTGATACGCTCGTGATTCTTGTCCCGCAAGAATGATACGAGCTTGTTTTTCCGCCTTATGGCGAGTGCATAATATTTGGCCTGATTGCCGTAGTTGTCCCGGTAGAGCCGTTCGGCCTGTTCCGATTCGTAAATCAGCGCTTTGGTGGGTATACACCCTACATTCACACATGTTCCTCCGTACATCTGCGGAGAACGTTCGATGATTGCCACTTTCCAGTTGCGGTTGGCAAGTTCGGCAGCCAGCAGTTTTCCGCCTTTGCCGAACCCTATGATGATAGCGTCATATTGTTTCATTTCATTCGTAATTAGGAATTTGTGGCAATGAAACAATAGGAACTGTTTGTTTGTTGCGGGAAGTAAGTTAATGAAAGTTTACCGTTCCAGTTCGCGAAGCGAATCCATTTTCTTCTTTTCAAGGAATTCATAGATGCCGCTCAGGTGCTCGGTCACCCGCTTGTTGCCGAACTCGTACACTTTGCTCACCAGTCCGTCCAGGAAGTCACGGTCGTGGCTCACAAGTATCAGTGTACCGTCGAAGTCCATGAGTGCCTGTTTCAGAATATCTTTGGTCTTCATGTCCAGGTGGTTGGTAGGCTCGTCCAGGATTAGCAGGTTTACGGGTTCCAGCAGCAGCTTAATCATGGCAAGGCGTGTGCGCTCGCCACCGGACAGCACTTTCACTTTTTTCATGGACTCTTCCGGTCCGCCAAACATGAAAGCTCCCAGCAGGTCGCGAATCTTGTTGCGGATTTCTCCTTTGGCTACGTCGTCGATGGTTTGGAATACGGTCAGGTTCTCATCCAGCAAGGATGCCTGGTTTTGGGCGAAATAGCCTATTTGTACATTGTGTCCGATGGTAAGCGTTCCTTCGTGTTCTATTTCTCCCATGATACACTTTACCAATGTGGACTTACCTTCGCCGTTCTTGCCTACGAAAGCCACTTTGTCGCCTCTCTCTATAGTGAGGTTGGCATTCTTGAACACGACATGGTCGCCGTATGTCTTTCCTACGTTCTCCATAATCACCGGATAATTGCCGGAGCGCGGCGAGGGCGGGAATTTCAGCCGCAATGCCGAAGTATCTTCTTCGTCCACTTCCAGAAGCACCAGCTTCTCCAGCATCTTGACGCGGCTCTGCACTTGCAGGGTTTTGGAATAGGTTCCCTTGAAGCGCTCGATGAATTCTTTGGTTTCGGCAATGAACTTCTGTTGGTCGTCGTATGCCTTTTGTTGTTGTTCGCGCCGCTCTTTGCGGAGTTCCAGGTATTTGGAGTAGTTTACTTTATAGTCGTAGATTCGTCCCATGGTCACTTCAATGGTACGGGTCGTGATGTTATCCACAAACTTGCGGTCGTGGCTGATGACGATGACGGCTTTCCCGTTGTTGATAAGAAACTCTTCCAGCCATTGGATGGACTCGATGTCGAGGTGGTTGGTAGGTTCGTCCAGCAGCAGTACGTCAGGTTTTTGTAGCAACAGTTTGGCAAGCTCGATGCGCATGCGCCAGCCACCGCTGAAATCGCTTGTCTGGCGGTTGAAGTCCTCTCTGGTGAATCCGAGGCCGAGCAATGCCTTTTCAACGTCCTCTTCGTAATTGGTGGCGTCGATGGCATAGAACTTCTCACTTAGGGCAGACACCTGTTCGATAAGCTCCATGTAACTGTCGCTTTCGTAGTCGGTACGGGTCTCCAGTTCCTTGTTCATGCGGTCTATCTCGGCTTCCATCTCGTGCAGGTGGGCAAAGGCCTGTGCCGTTTCCTGAAAGACGGTACGTCCGTCTTCCGTCATCAGATGCTGGGGCAGATAGGCGATGACACAATCTTTCGGTGCGGAGATTTTGCCGCGGGTGGGCTGCCGCACTCCGGCGAGTATTTTGAGTAATGTACTTTTTCCGGCTCCGTTCTTTCCCATGAGGGCGATACGGTCTTTTTCGTTGATTACGAAGGATATGTCACTGAATAAGGTTGTGCCGCCGAATTCTACGGCGAGTCCGTCAATAGAAATCATTATGTCGTTTTTAAAAATAAGGTGCAAAGATAATGCAAATATATTATTTTTTATACCTTTGTCTCGGACAAACAATAATACAGGTTATGGAAATCGATAATCAATCGGTAGATTACCGTCCGCTCATCCTTGTTGCGGAAGACGATGATAGTAACTTTAAGTTGATAAAGGCTATTATAGGGAGAAAGTGTGAGATAATGTGGGCGAAGAATGGTGAGGAGATTGTCTCTTTGTTTCGCGAATACCGTGACAGGGCGGATGCAATACTGATGGATATTAAGATGCCTGTAATGAATGGTTTGGAAGCTACGCAAATTATACGCCGGGAAGGCGGAACATTGCCTGTTATCATGCAAACGGCCTATGCTTTCTCTGCCGACCGTGAAAATGCCATAAAGAGCGGCGCTTCGGAAGTATTGGTAAAGCCCATTACATTGAGCGCCTTGCGCAACTGCTTGAGCAGTTACCTTCCCCGACTGGAATGGTAGGCTTTCCGCAATGAAAAGATAACTGTATCTTAGGGCTTGTGGAAAAACATCCTCACAAAGAATTCTCAAAAGAATGCTGAATAAAAATTAAGCAGGTTCTGAACAAAATTTCTATTCTTCTGTTAATGAAGTCTAACCAAAATTTAACGGAATGAATAGTAAACTGCGCTTTTTGTTAATATCACTGTTTATATTCTTCGTGGCAGCATTACAGGCTTCTGCAGACGGTGATATCCGTGTATCGGGCGTTGTGATGTCGGAAGGAGAACCTTTGCCGGGAGCATCGGTATTGGTGAAAGGTACTCATAACGGAACGGTAACTGACGTTGACGGGAAATATACCCTTACCGTACCGGCGGACGGTACGCTGGTCTTTAGCTTTATCGGACTGAAAACCACAGAACAGAAAGTCAATGGACGCACAGTTGTCAATGCGGAATTGCTTCCGGACAGCGAACAACTGGATGAAGTAATGGTGGTGGCTTATGCCACTGCCAAGAAGTATAGCTTTACGGGAGCGGCTTCCACGGTAAAGGGGAGCGAGATTGCCAAGATGCAGGTGTCCAATGTGTCGCGTGCGCTCGAAGGTACGGTTTCCGGACTTCAGGCAAGTGCGCCTAGCGGCCAGCCGGGTACGGATGCCGAAATACGTATTCGCGGTATCGGCTCTATCAATGCGTCGAGCGCCCCGCTTTATGTGGTGGACGGCGTCCCTTTCGACGGTAGCATCAACTCCATTAATCCGGAAGATATAGCTTCGCTGACGGTACTGAAAGATGCCGCTTCGGCTGCTCTCTACGGTTCGCGGGGAGCTAACGGTGTCATTATCATAACCACCAAGCAGGGACATACCGACTCGAAAACCACGGTCAGCATCAATGCCAGCTTCGGCGGTTCCAACCGGGCCATCCGCGATTACGACCGTGTCGGAACCAATCAGTACTTCGAACTCTATTGGGAAGCTTTGCGCAACCAATATGCTCTGAATTCGGATAAATATACTCCGCAGACCGCAGCCGCCCAAGCCTCGAAAGACCTGGTAGGCAAGCTGATGGGAGGAGGCCCTAATCCTTACGGACCCAACTATCCGCAACCTGTAGGTACGGACGGCAAACTGCTTGCCGGCGCTACTCCGCTTTGGAATGTGGACTGGCAGAAGGAAATGGAACAACAGGCATTGCGTACGGAAGTCGGATTGAATGTTTCCGGTGGCGGAAAGACCAACCAGTACTATTTCTCGGCCGGCTATCTGAACGACAAGGGTATTGCCCTTGAGTCCGGCTACCAACGCTTCAACTTGCGTTCCAACATTTCGAGCGAGATAACCCGTTGGTTGCGCGGCGGTGTGAATATGAGCTATGCCCACTCCATACAAAACTATCCGGTTTCGTCCGATGCCAAGACGAGCAATGTCATTAACGCCGGACGTTTAATGCCCGATTTCTACCCTGTGTACGAGATGAACGCAGACGGCACATACAAGCTCGACTCGGAAGGAAAGCGGATTTACGACTTCGGTTCCTACCGGCCGTCGGGCGCCACAGCCAACTGGAACCTGCCTGCAACCTTACCCAATGATAAATCCGAGCGTATGCGGGACGAGTTCTCCGGACGTACTTTCCTTGAGGTCACTTTCCTTGAAGGGTTGAAATTCAAGACCAGCTTCAACTTCGACCTGATAGACTACAATACGCTGGATTATACCAATCCCAAAATTGGCCCTGCCGTTAATACGGGCGGTGGAGCAAGCCGCGAATATACCCGTACCTTCTCCTGGACATGGAATAATATCGTGACCTACGATAAGACTTTTGGCGAGCACCACTTCAATATTCTTGCCGGACAAGAGGCTTACTCTTACCGTTACGATGTGTTGCAGGCGGCACGAAGCAACATGGCTGTGCCCGATATGCCGGAACTGGCTGTCGGTTCGCTTGTAACCGCAGGTACGGGCTATCGCATCGATTATTCACTGTTAGGCTATCTCATCAATGCCCAATATGACTACCGGAGCAAGTATTTCTTCTCCGCTTCCTACCGCCGCGACGGTTCCTCGCGTTTCGCACCGGGTACACGCTGGGGCAATTTCTGGTCGTTGGGAGCTTCGTGGCGCATAGACCGCGAAGCGTTCATGCAGAATACCGCCGACTGGCTTTCCGCCCTGACCTTAAAGGCCAGTTATGGCGCGCAGGGCAATGACAACCTGGGTACGTATTATGCCAGCAGCGGACTGTATTCTATCGTTTCACAGGCAGGTGAGAATGCTTTGGTGTCCGACCGTCTTGCAACGCCCGATTTGAAATGGGAGACTAACCTCAACCTCAATGTAGGTATCGATTTCTCATTGTTCGATAACCGTTTCTCCGGTTCGTTCGATTTCTTCCAGCGCCGTTCCAAAGACCTGCTGTATTCCCGTCCGTTGGCAACTTCCCTAGGTTATACTTCTATGGACGAGAATATAGGTGCTTTAAAGAATACGGGCTTTGAAATAGACCTCAAAGGAACACTCATACACACCCGTGACTTTATGTGGCGTATGGGTGTCAACCTTACGCATTACAAGAACGTGGTGACCGACCTTCCGCTGAAAGACATGCCCGTTACCGGAGTTACCCGCCTGAAGGAAGGACGTTCGGTCTATGACTTCTACCTGCGCGAATGGGCAGGGGTAGACCCGGACAACGGCGACCCGCTGTGGTATAAGAACGTGAAGGATGAGCAGGGCAATATCACCGGACGCACCACCACCAATGACTATGCTCAGGCTGATTATTACTATGTGGACAAATCCTCGCTCCCTAAGGTGTATGGCGGGTTCAACACCGCTTTCTCATACAAGGGTTTTGAGTTATCCGCCATCTTTGCCTACAGCATAGGCGGTTATATCGTAGACCGTGACGTTACGATGCTGTGGAGCAACGGAAGCAATCCGGGACGTGCCTGGTCTACCGAGATATTGAAACGCTGGACGCCGGAAAACCGCTACACGGACGTACCGGCCCTGAAAACAGTGTCCAATAACTGGAACTCCAACTCCACCCGCAATCTGTTCAACAATTCGTATCTGCGGATGAAGAACATCACGCTGTCCTACAACTTTCCGCAGCCGTTGATAAAGAAAATCAGCCTGAACAGCCTGCAACTCTTTGTACAGGCGGACAACCTGCTGACTTTCTCCAAGAATCAGGGACTGGACCCGGAGCAGGGCATTACAGGACTGACCTATTACCGTTATCCTGCCATGCGTTCCATTTCGGGCGGGCTTAATGTTTCATTCTAAATCACTGTTAACAATGAATACTTTCCTTAAAAATACAGCAATCCTCGCAGTGGGATTATTATCCGTCTTGTCCTCGTGCAGCGGAGACTTTCTCGACAACAAACCTACGGACGCCGTAGATTCGGGTATCGTCCCCGTACCTTCCAATGCCGGACGTATCTTCAACGGTGCATGGTATAACTTGTTTGAGTACGGCAGTACGTATGCCAATATCGGCTATCGCGCCCTGATGTTGCAGGACGACATGATGGCGGACGATGTGGTGTCGCGTCCGATGTACGGTTTCAACTCATCCTACCAGTTTAACGATGTGGGGATGCCGGCCAACAACCGTACCGCATTTGCTTGGTATCTGATGTACAAGACTATCGACAATTGCAATACCGCCATTTCCATTACCGCGACCGGTGATGATAATACGGCCGATTTCCGCCATTCCCAGGGGCAAGCCTACGCTTTGCGGGCTTTCTGTTATCTGCATCTGGCTCAGCACTACCAGTTTACTTACCTGAAAGACCCTTCCGCACCGGCTGTTCCTCTTTATACGGAACCTACCGCCTCTACAACAGAACCCAAAGGGAAGGCTACCCTGGAAGAGATATATACGCAGATATTCAAAGACCTGAATAAGGCTAAGGAGCTTCTTGAAGGGTATGTCCGTCCGGACGACAAATCCAAGTTCAAGCCGGATGTAAGTGTTGTCAACGGATTGCTGGCACGTGCCTGTTTGCTTACCGGACAATGGAATGAAGCCGCCGGGGCTGCACTTGAGGCGGCTGAAGGATATACTTTGATGACGGATGCCAAAACGTATATGGGCTTTAATGACATATCCAATACCGAGTGGATGTGGGGGCATCCCCAATCTGTGAGTCAGTCCGACGCCAGTTATAATTTCTATTATATTGATGTGGTGACTCCCGATGCGTATAACAGTTTTATGGCCGATCCGCATTTTAAGGGCATTTTCGAAGCGGGGGATATCCGTCTGGAGTTGTTCCAGTGGATGCGCGAAGGCTATTTGGGTTATCGCAAGTTCCGCATCCGTGCCGACCAGACCGGTGATATCGTTGTGATGCGTTCCGCCGAGATGTATCTGATAGCTGCGGAAGCACTGGCTCGTGAAGGACGGTTGGAGGAAGCCGTGAAACCGTTGAACACATTGCGTAATGCCCGCGGACTTGCCGATTATGACCTGGCAGGCAAGACGCAGGAACGGCTTGTCGATGATATTCTGCTGGAACGTCGCCGCGAATTGTGGGGTGAGGGATTCGGCATTACCGATATTCTCCGTACGCAACGTTCGGTAGAACGCATGCCGTTGACGAAAGAGGAAGCGGAGAAAACGTACGATTGCTGGCAGCAGGGAGATACTTATAGGGAATATAACCCCGAAGGTCATTGGTTTACTTCCTTTCCCGACGGAACGAAGTTTGTGCCGAACAGTGTGTATTATCTGTATGCCATTCCGGAAAAGGAGACGAATGCGAATCCTAATCTATAGGAGAGGAGTGTTGGGAAGTGATTGATGTTTTTTTAGGCACGGGATTACGCAGAATCACACGGATTTATTTTATTCTTTTTCCGCGTAATTCCGTGTAATCCCGTACCTAAAAATAGTACCCAGAATAGTGTGCAACCGGCATATCTTCAAATTTGTTACTCCGTCTTCTTACTTTCTCTTTCCTGCATTTTGCGTTTCACGAACTCAATCTTCAGGTTGGCCTCTTCCATATTCTTCTTGATTTCCGTGATGGAAGACAGCAGTTGCGCCAGTTCATAGACAGCTGCCACCGCCTTGCGGTCGTTCGGTGTCATGACAGTGGCATAGGAACGTTCGCCAAGATAGTGTACGCGGATATTCTTGTCTTTGTTCAGATTGAGGAAAGCGATTACATTACCGTCTTCGCCCAACTTATAGTCTGCTTTCTCTATCTTCTCGCCCAAATCGGTCGTTTCATAGCTGTCCTTGGAAGCCGGGGTTTCGGCAAAACTGCCGTCGGGTGCAGTGACTTTCACTGCGAGGTGATGGATGTTATGCGGGCCGCAATAGATGGAAGTCATGCTCATCACTCCGGTCTCATCTACCTGAAAACGCAGGTAAGAGCGGTGCAGGTTCTTTTCTATCACTTGTGAGGGATGCAGGTAATTGCCGATTTTTTGATATTCGGCATCTTTCTCGAAAGTATAATTCTTCTTGATGGCATCCACCTCTTTTTGTTTTTCCTGGAGCATACTGTCGAGGTAGACCAGCGTTTTCTCCTGTTCTTTTAGTTCCACCTGCTGCATCAGTCCGATACCCTCGCGGCGTGTTTCAAAGGCCTTCGGATAGAGTATCTTGATGCTGTCAATCTGAATCTTCGCTTCGCTGTAATCTCCGCGTTCAAACGCTTCGCGGGCTGCCTGGAGTTTCTCTCCTGCTTTTTTCTCTACATTGCTGCAAGAGAAGAGCGTGCAGCAGAGGCACGCAAGGAATGCTGCTTTCTTCATAATTTTCATTCTTGATGTTAGTGGGGGCAAAAATAAAAAATAATATCCGTATCTTTGCACCCTCAAAATGATTTATTGACAAATGATTGAATTGACGACAGAAGAACTGAAGCAGCGTTTCAGTGACAGCATATTTAAGCGGATTTCCGAAACAGCGGATGAATTGGGACTGGAGTGCTACGTAGTCGGCGGCTACGTGCGCGACATATTCCTGCAGCGTCCTTCCAAAGACATCGATGTGGTAGTAGTGGGCAGCGGTATTGCAATGGCCGAGGCGCTTGCCAGGCGTTTGGGACGCGGCGCGCATCTTTCTGTTTTCAAGAATTTCGGGACGGCGCAGTTGAAGTATCACGGCACGGAAGTGGAGTTTGTGGGTGCACGTAAAGAGTCCTACACGCACGACTCGCGCAAACCGATTGTAGAGGACGGCTCGCTGGAAGACGACCAGAACCGCCGGGATTTTACTATCAATGCCTTGGCGGTTTGCCTGAACAGTCAGCGTTACGGCGAACTGGTAGACCCCTTCGGCGGCATGGCGGACATGAAGGAGAAGACCATCCGCACGCCGCTCGACCCGGACATCACCTTCAGCGACGACCCTCTGCGCATGATGCGTTGTATCCGCTTTGCCACCCAACTGAATTTCTATATCGACGATGATACTTTCGAATCCTTATGCCGCAACAAAGAGCGCATCTCCATCATATCCAAAGAGCGCATTGCAGACGAGCTGAACAAGATTCTGCTCTCTCCCGTTCCGTCCAAAGGATTTATAGACTTGGACCGTTCGGGCCTGTTGCAGCTCATCTTCCCGGAACTGGTTGCCTTGCAAGGCGTTGAAACCCGTAATGGCAGAGCGCATAAGGACAACTTCTACCATACGCTCGAAGTGCTCGATAATATCAGCAAAAAGACCGATAACCTCTGGTTGCGCTGGGCAGCCCTTCTGCACGATATAGCCAAACCGGCGACCAAACGCTGGGAACCTCGTGCCGGATGGACATTCCACAACCATAACTTCATCGGCGAGAAGATGATACCCGATATCTTCCGGAGAATGAAGCTTCCCATGAATGAGAAGATGAAATACGTGCAGAAGCTGGTAGGGCTGCACATGCGTCCCATAGTGATAGCGGATGATGTGGTGACCGACTCGGCCGTACGCCGTCTGCTGTTTGAGGCTGGCGATGATATAGACGACCTCATGACCTTGTGTGAGGCCGATATCACTTCCAAGAATATGGAGCGCAAGCAGCGCTTTCTGAACAACTTCCAACTGGTACGTCAGAAACTGAAGGACTTGGAAGAGCGCGACCGTATCCGTAACTTCCAGCCTCCTGTCAGCGGTGAGGAGATTATGAAAACATTCAATCTTCCCCCCTGCCAGCAAGTGGGTGCATTGAAGAGTGCTATTAAGGATGCCATATTGGACGGCGTCATTCCCAATGAGTATGAAGCTGCCCGTGCGTTTATGCTGCAACGGGCGGAAAAAATGGGGCTGAAATAGGCCACTCTATGGAAGAAAACAGGGAGTGTGTCAAAATTCAATTTTGAGGAGATAAACTTTTAACTTGAAATTTGCACATTCTGAAAGAATCGAGGAAAGGGTCGTATCATAACTCTCAAAGTGGAGTTTGATACGACCCTTTTAAAGGTTATAATTACAATCTGTAACTTTTCAGAGGCTCATTTTAGTTGTGACAACCTCTTAGCAAAATGTATATCGCTTGATTTTCGGTTGATAAAGGAATGTCCTTACTCTTCCGCCTGGAATTTTCGGCTCACCTTCATCAGGTTGATGGAGTAGGTCACAATATTCTGTGCTTCCTGTATCATCGTCAGATACACCATGCTTACCTTAATGCTGCCGGACTGGCTTTGAATGCGCTGTAACTCTTCGCGTTTCAGGTGGGCGAGCTGGCCGTTCAGGTCGTTGGCTTTGTGTATATCTTCTTCGAAGTTATTGTAGTTGTTGTTCTCCAGCTTGTGGCGGCACACCTGCAACAGGTAAACGATGTCTTCCGTTACATCGGCAAACTCGCCTTTCTGGATGGTGTCGAGCGGTTTGAAGTTATTGTCGATATGCTCCAGACACGGTTCGCAAAGACGTCCCACACTATATACCAGTTCGCTGGCAAAGTCATTGCCCTGGTAGTAGTAAAGTCCTTTTTCGAGCACCGTATTGTTGTCCAGGCGGCACATGGCAAGCGTACCGGTACGTTTCATCTGTTTAATCAGTTGTTTCTCGAACTTCACGGAACCCATTGCCCGGCGCAGTCCGCGCAGGTTTTCGTGAAGGAAAGCGGTAACGGTGCGTTCGAAGTTATCTTCCGTAAATTCCAGTATTTTGCCCAATTCCTCACGGGTGTGCTTGCGCAGCAATTCCAGAATCTCCATGTTGTCCGTGCTCTGCATCAGTTGCTTGATGGTAGCGTTTCCTTTTTCCTTCTCTTTGCGCTTCTTGTACATTACCTGGCTGCGTATCAGCATGAATACTGCCAGACCGATAAGGGCGATGATAGCGATTGTACCGCCGAAATGAATTACGAAGGTAACGAAGAAACAGATGGTAAACGCTGCTCCGGCAGTGATGAACCAGCCACCGATAACGCTCAGTACGCCGGTGATACGGAACACGGCGGAGTCGCGTCCCCAGGCGCGGTCGGCAAGGGAAGTACCCATAGCCACCATGAAAGTAACGTAAGTGGTGGAGAGCGGGAGTTTCAGTGAAGTACCCAGGGCAATGAGCAGGCCGGCAAGTACCAGATTGATGGAGGCACGTACCAAGTCGAACGCCGCACCGTCGGCAATGATGGCTTCGTCCTTTTGGAAACGGGTCTCAATCCAGCGTTTGCCGCTTTCGGGCATCACTTTGGAAAGTCCGTTGGCTATCGTCATACTAAAACGTACCAGTGTACGTGCTATGGGAGTGCTGCCGAAGCTCTCTTCACCTTCGTCCTGGCGGGAGAGGTCGACGGAAGTCTTGATTACATTGTGTGCTTTCTTGGATGTGCACAGCGCATATACCATGATGGCGCCCGCACCGATAAGGAAGTACCACGGTGTTTTGGCAGGGCCGAGCAGTGAGGTCATCAGGAAGCCGTCGGGACCTGCGGCAGTGCCGTTGGTCGTATAGTCGATGAAAGAGGAGTAACCGGCAAGGGGCACACCTATGAAGTTCACCAAGTCGTTGCCGGCAAAGGCGAGGGCGAGGGCGAAGGTACCCAGAAGAACCACTATCTTGAATACGTTTACCTTGCACCAGTGCAGCACCTGCATCAATATGGTGAAGAACACGAAGAAGCAGCCGATGAGCATAGCAGTGTTCTCCTGTATCCAGTGCTTGTTTTCGGGAGTCATGAAAGAGCTGTCCTTCAAACCTTTTATCAGCATGAAGTAGATGATGGAAGTAGCTGCGATACCGCCGAAGATACCGATGCTGTACTTCATCTTTTTGGTGTAGTTGAAGGTGAAGACGATACGTGCCAGCCATTGCACCAGCATACCGAAGAAGAAGGCGATGGCTACGGATACGAATATCGCCATGATAACGGACAATGCCTTGTCTGTGTTGATAAGATCGCCCAACCCGAGCGTATCGCTGCCGTACACTTTGATGAGGGCGAGGGCAAAGGTTCCGCCCAGCAGCTCAAAGACCATGGATACGGTGGTAGACGTCGGCATTCCCATGGTGTTGAATACATCCAGCAGTACCACGTCTGTCAGCATCACTGCCAACAGGATGCACATGATTTCCGCAAAATAAAAATGCTCCGGCTGGTAGATACCGTGACGGGCGATGTCCATCATGCCGTTGGAGAGGGCAGCGCCGATGAATACACCGATACCTGCTATAAACAGTATCGTCTTGAAAGATGCTGCTTTGGCTCCGACAGCAGATTGTAGAAAGTTAACCGCATCATTACTGACACCCACGACGAGGTCGAAGACCGCGAGGACGAACAGGAAGATGACAATGCATAAGTAGATAGTTTCCATAACATGTATTTTATTTCCGGTTGCAAAGGAACGTGTTTCGTGTTGCAGGGAAATGTCATATATGTTACAGAAATGTTACATCGGCGAATAGAGGGTTGTATAAATGGTCTGCTTGTTGTTAATATTATTTTTTGTACTTTTGTTCATTATAGTAAAATATAATATAAGATAGATGTAAATTAATGTGATACATTTTTTTATGATGAGAAGGATATCGGCACTATTGTTATTGCTTGTCGTCTCTGGAACGCTTTATTCCAGAAGTAACGAAATGAGTTTGCTGCTTGCCAGACTGGATTCGGTATTGGCAAACAGCGGAAAGTATGTTTTGGAGAAAGAAGAAAGGATAGAAGAACTGCAGGGCAAGCGGGCTTCGGCATTGAAACTGGAAGACAAACTGTGGATTAACAAAATGTTGTATGATGAATATTTTGTCTATAATGCAGATTCGGCTATGGCGTATGTGGATGATAATATAGAGATAGCGGGTTTGTTGGGGCGGAAAGACAAGAAGCAGGAGTGGATATTGAATAAAGTTTTTCTTCTTACGGCTCAAGGTCTGCTGCACGAAGCCGAAAAGGAGCTGCAACATGTGGACATGGCTTCGCTGGGTGAGGAGACGATATTTCAATATTATGATACGAAAATATACTTGTACTCGCACCTGGCGCAATTTATCGGGAGCCGTCTGGAACTGGTAAACTCTTATCATACTCTTGAAACGGAATTAAAGCATGAGGCCAAGCATCACATTACGCCTGAACATCCTTCGTATTATAGCTTTTGCGCATCGCTGCACAAGGAGTATCCCCGTTCCGCGGAAGGCGACAGCATAAAAGCGAAGCTAAAGGAGATAGTGGATAAGTCGTTGCTTGCCACCCGGACTGACGCTATCAACGCCTATGCGCTTGCCGTTATGTATTATAATGAGGGCGATGAATATAATTATGAAAAGTATCTGGCCTGCTCGGCGATAGCGGATATAAAAAACTGTAACCGCGATATAGCTTCTTTGGAAGAACTCTCCAATATACTTTACCTGCAAGGAGACATAGACAGGGGGTATGTCTATATAAGCCATTGCCTGAAGGCGGCCTTGTTATATCCCAACAGGGTACGTGTGATAAATATTTCGGCGGTAATGGACAAACTTCAGCATGCTTACAGCCAAAGGAATGAAATGCAGGAAGGCAAACTGCGTAAGTCGCTCCGCATTGTCAGCATCTTGTCCGTCGTTCTGTTCGTATCCGTATTGTTCATCTGCCTTCAGTTCGGGAAATTGTCGCGTTCCCGCAAAAAACTGGATGAAGCGAACCGGCTTCTTAACTTGCACGTTGGAGAACTTTCCGATGCCCACAGGATGCTGGCGGATGTAAACAAGGAGCTCAGCGAGATAAACGAGAGGTTGAAGGAAAGTAATAACAGGTTGCTGGAATCCAATTATGTAAAAGAGGAATACATAGGATATGTGTTTTCTCTATGCTCCAATTATATCACCAAACTCGAGGAGTATAGGAAAAACATCGGCAGGAAGCTTAAAGCAGGTCAAATAGATGATATAAAATCACTGGTTTCGGGCAATACCATTGTACAGGGGGAACTGAAAGAGTTTTACCATAGCTTCGACGCTATTTTTCTTCATGTATATCCGGATTTTGTGGAGGACTTCAATTCTCTTTTGCGTGATGAAGAAAGAATTGTCCTGAAAGAAGGCGAACTCCTGAATACAGAGTTGAGAATATATGCTCTTGTCCGGCTCGGAATAAACGACAGTGTAAAGATTGCGGAGTTTCTCCATTGCTCTCCGCAGACGGTTTATAACAATCGGCTGAAGACCCGGAATAAGGCGGCTATCCCTAAAGACGAATTTGCCGAAAGAGTGCATTTGTTAGGGAAAATGCAGAAATAGGAAAGGTGTCTTTATCATTTATCATCGGAAAAAGTTTACTCTTTGTGTTTGTTATGTTTCTGGTAATCAGTGAAGTGGTATTAACGCTTATTTACTTCTACTGCTTACTTGCGCATACATGGTATGTACTGCCATGTTACCTTTGTTTCAGAAAATTAAAAATAGTGTTACCTTTTAAATTTAATTTATGAGACAAGAAAAAAACAATTCACAGAGTGCTAATTTGTTATCTTTTTACTAATTATGAAAAATGCATTATTATTATCTTTATTAATTCTTCTGGCAGGTCCTCTGCGGGCACAGCAGGAGAAAGTTTCTGTATTGAACGACCATACGGGAGCTAAACTGCTTGTAGGCGGCAAGCCTTTTATGGTGAATGGCATGAACTGGGATTACTTCCCGATAGGGACCAACTATTCGTATTCTTTATGGACCAGACCGGACGACGTGATTAAAGCCGCGTTGGATATCGACATGTCTCTATTGAAGAATATGGGAGTAAACGCCATCAGGCAGCATATGGGTGTGCCTGCCAGGTGGATACAATATATTTATGAGAAATACGGTATCTATACCATGATATACAGCTCTTTCGGACGTTATGGAGTGACGCTGAACGGCGCGTGGATGAGCAATACCGACTATTCTTTGCCTGAAGTGCGGAAAGTCCTGTTGGATGAGGCCAAGGAACTGGTGAAAGAATATGATAATACACCGGGATTGCTTCTCTATCTGCTCGGTAATGAAAACAACTACGGTTTGTTCTGGCAGGGAGCCGAAACCGAAGATATTCCGGTGGAAGACCGTAAATCTACCATTCAGGCAATTCATCTCTATAAATTGTTTAATGAGGCGGCGGTAGAAATGAAGAAGATGAACGCATCCTATCCCATAGCCATTTGTAACGGCGACCTTTTGTTCCTCGACATCATAGCCCGGGAGTGCAAGGATGTTGATATTTTTGGCGTGAACTGCTATCGCGGCGACTCTTTCGGTGATTTGTTCAGCAGGGTAAAGGCGGAATATGGAAAGCCGGTACTGTTTACCGAGTTCGGTTCGGACGCCTTCAATGCCGTAACGATGAAAGAAGCCCAAAAGGAACAGGCGGATATATTGTTCAAGAACTGGGCGGAGATATATCTGAATGCGGCCGGAGTAGGCAACAACAATAACTCCATCGGCGGTTTTACCTTCCAGTTTGCCGACGGATGGTGGAAATCAGGGCAGACGACCAATCTGGATGTACACGACACCGAGGCTTCGTGGAGCAACGGTGGATATTTGTTCGACCACGTGGAGGGAGAAAACAATATGAATGAGGAGTGGTTTGGCATATGCGCCAAAGGAACGCCTGACAACAGGGGGATATACGAGCTTTATCCGCGTGCCGCATACTATGTGCTGCGAGATATACATAAGATTAATCCTTATGTTTCGGGAACCAATACTTCCTCAATCCTGAATAAGTTTTCCGATATAAACGTAATGTCTTCTGTCTTATCCGCCCGTAGCGACAAGGCTGCCTTGCAGGGTGAAACCACCCGGTTGATACGGCTCAGCGAGCTTAGAGGAGAATTTTCGACTTACAATACGGGAGGGACGCACACGACTACTCCAAGATCCAAACCGGATGTTCCTACCGGATTTCCCGCTTTTAAAGGTTTCGACCATACGGAGTCTTTCTATGTAGGCGTCGCTTCGAATCCGACGGAGAATGTGCAGGCGGAGGTTACCGTAAACTTTCTGGGAAATGTAGCCGAGAACCCGATAGATGAGATATTCTATGAGAACAGGGGACGTTCTAGATATATAGTGGACGGAAACGGCGAGTATGTGGATTTAGGTCCGTTGGAACGGTTTAAACTTTATAGCGCGGGCTTTGACTGGAACGGCAAACTCTTTAACCTGAAAACATTCTTCCGCAAAGGGCACTATCATTGGGGAGACGAAGGAGACTTCTTCGGATTTTATCCGGAAGCCAATTATGGCGACAATATGGACATTTATGGCGGTGAAGCCCCTTTCGGGACGGAAATCGAAGGTAAGGGATTCTTTAAAGGCTTTAAAGCGGCCTTCGGTCCGGAATTGTGGTGGGGAGCGAACCCGGCTTTGCTCGTCAAGTATCAACGGAATATAGGCAAGTTCGATGTAGCCGGTATTTTTCATTACGACTTATCGCAACGCAGAGGATCCACTACGTCATACGCCATTCCTTCGCCCAAGAACACCAGGGCTTCCCTTATGGTAGGGCGGACATTTGGACGTTTCAACATCGTGGCCGGCGGTTTATGGTCGGGAACGACGTTGGTGGGACGTACATTTCAGGCTACCAAGGAAGATAAGGCGGATGCCGTTGTCTATTCGGACGTAGTGAAGACCTCCGATACGTTTGGCGGCAAGCTGAAGCTTACTTATAGCGGCGGCCGGTTCAACGCCTATGCGCAGGGTGCGATAATGGGATTGGTGGCCGAAGGTGGAACGGACTATACCCGTACGCTTACCGGGTGGCGGCTGAAAGATAGCGGCAGCGGAAACCAGTCCAATGTTCTTGCGGGTTTTACCTATAATATAGGCAATTTCCAGATAGCGCCTAATTTCTTATGGCAGAAACCGCTTGTAGGTCCGATGCCTAATGGCGTGAATGCTCCCGGCCGACCCAGAAATATCCTCGATGATCCCTTTGCCGTGAGAGATAACAGGGAAACGACTGCGGGCGAGCTTCTGTTGACCTACGACCCTACCCCCGCCACATGGATGTACGACTGGGAGAATGAGAACAACGAAGATGCTCCGTTTGCCGCTTCATTGGGCTTTATTTACCGTCATCATCCCACTTCACAGGATGCGGCGATAGGTATACAGGCTAACGGACGTTCCACTTTTGCCTTTGGGGGAGCTGCCCCGGCGCACGATCTCTGGGAGACGAACCTTAAAATAACTTCGCGCATCACCAATGATTTCGGAATAATAGGAAGCGCATACTACGGAACGGGTCAGGCTAATGGAGACGATGCGCGCCTTATCAGAAGGGCCGGTGCCGAAGTGAGAATGATTTATAAGAAATTAAGACTGAACATGGAGGCAAAGTTCAACGACTGGGGGCCTTATGACTACCACAAGGATTTTAACCTGACTTTCCCTTTCCAGGGTATGCTGGACTTGTCCACCAACCTCGCGCAGCCTAAATGGCTTGGCAAGTTGTCTACCTGTGTGGGTATCAGAGGTACGTACAGAACATTGGACCAATACTCTCCCCGCTATGTCGCCGGATATGTTGCGGACGGAGTAGGCGGCTTTGAGTCGAGTACGGATATCATCGGTGCGGGACGCGGCAACGAATGGGAAGTGAGAACTTATATAGCATTCAGTCTTTTCTAATCAACGGATAAATAAATACGATACTTATGAAATACAAAAACAATATATCAGCCAAACTTCTGGTTGCGGTGGCTGTGCTTTCGCTGTCCGGATGCACAAGGGAGATAGATACGGATGTGTTGGCGACTTACCCCAATCTGTCGGAGGTATTTATCGACGGATTCTCGTCCGATTTGCAGTATCAGGCATGGGGAAAAGTGACAAATTTCGATACGGATACGGATACCAAATACAGCGGTACTACATCTATAAGAGTGGAAGTGCCTGTTCCGAGCGACCCGATGGGCAACTATGCGGGAGGTGTTTTCTATTCTTCTACCGGCAGAAATCTTTCGGAGTATGACGCGTTGACATTCTATGCCAAATCTTCCGTGCCGGCTAAAATGGAAGTCGGGATAGGAAATTATGACACGGAAGACTATTTGGTAGGATTACAGGACGTAAAGCTGAATGCCAACTGGAACAAGGTTATTATTCCTATTCCCAACGCGGCGAAGCTGCTTTCGGAAAAAGGCTTGTTCTATTATTCCGCCGGCGCGGTGGATGGCGAGGGCTATACGATATGGATTGATGAGGTTAAGTTTGAATACCTCGGTACGTTGGCTCATGCCCATATAGAGGATGTGGAACGACCCGGCTTCCCCGGAAAAGTGGATATAGGGACACTTACGGAAACCATAAACCTGCCGAATGGAGTAAACCAGACGATGCAGGTTTCCTCGAAGTTCTTCACCTTCGAATCTTCCGACCCGGATGTGGCTTCTGTGGCAGATAACGCCATAACGGTTCATAAAAGCGGAGAGGCGGTTATTTCTTTGAAAGAGGCGGGCGGACAGATAAAACTGCACTGTTATGATTTCGCTCCTACGCCCGAAAGAAATGAATCGGAAGTACTCTCTTTGTTCAGCGATTCTTATAGGAACAAGATTACCGCCAACTGGAATCCCCGGTGGCAGTACTCCACAGCGGAGTATGAGGATATGGATACCGGCGACAATCATATCGGATATTACAGCAATCTGAACTTTGTGGGCATCGTATTCAATTCGGTTGCCGATTGCTCGGCGATGACACATCTTCATTTGGATGTATTGAGCATGGACGAGATAGGTACAGGCTCTGAATTCAAAGTCGAGATACACGAAAGTAACAGCAATAACAATATTGTCTATTTGGCTACAAAGGCCACGCATCCCGATTTCAAAGCGGGGCAATGGCTTTCGCTCGATATTCCGCTGAACGATGCGGGCAAGCAGATAACGCAACTGGTTCTGGGATGTGACAGTAATACCAAGAACATTCTTTTGGATAATATTTATTTTTATTAAAGATGATGACTTATGAAACATTATAGAATCGTATTATTGGGCTTATTTACCATTTCCTTATCATTGTTGCTGGGTAGCTGCGAAAAGGATGAGGAAATCATCGAGCGTACGGAATGGGTACTTTCCTGGTCGGATGAATTTGACACGCCGACCGAAGACGGTAAACCCGATCCTTCGAAATGGGTGCACGAAACGGGCGCTACGGGAAACGGCAACCAGGAACTGCAAAACTACACCGACAGAGTGGAGAACGCCTCTTATGTAACTTACAACAACCTGGGATGCCTGAAGATAACCGCATTGGAGGACAACTATGAGGGGATAACGTATTCTTCCGCCAGAATTAAGACGGAAGGACTGTTTGAACAGAAATACGGACGCTTTGAAGCGCGTCTGATGTTGCCGTACGGTCCGGGCATCTGGCCTGCATTCTGGTTGCTGGGCGCCAACTACGCTACGGACGAATGGCCTGCATGCGGCGAGATAGACATTATGGAGAACAAGGGATACCAGCCCAATATCGTATCGAGCGCCTTGCATCTTCCGGGGCATTCGGCGGGAAACGCCATAACCCAGACGTTTGGATACGAGAAACAGCGGTTTGACACCGACTTCCATGTGTTTGCGGCAGAATGGGATGAGACTAAAATAGACTTCTTTGTGGATAATGTGCTTTATAAAAGAGTAAAGGCTGTTGATGTAACCGATGGCGAATGGGTGTTCGACCACCCGTTCTTCATTATCCTGAATGTGGCGGTAGGAGGAACTTTCGGCGGCAATCCTACGGAAGACACCGTATTTCCCCAAAGCATGTATGTGGATTATGTAAGGGTGTACCGCAAGTCGACAAGTCCCGAACAACCCGGTGCCGCGGGAGGCGACGTTTCTTCCAACGGAACGATAGGAAGCTGGGACTTTAACGGAGCAGACTCCGACAAAGGACTTTTAGAACCCGACCTTAATTAAATTGTCAATCTACTTTTAAAGAATCAGAATTATGAATCTAATAAATATACACAACTGTTATATAGGACTTATGGCGGTTATGTCCCTTGTGCTCGTTTCGTGCGCGGATGAAACCGGATTGGATAACAGCCGGGAGAGAGGTGACATCGTCTTCTCCGCCCAGATAGGCAAGGCGGTAAGCAGAATAACAAATAATCAATGGGACGGTGACGAACTGGTAGGCATAAAAGTAGGCGAAACCGTGAAAACCTACAAAGTGGCAGCCGACGGAAAAATGTCTACCGAGGACACGCCTTATGTGTGGGACGGAACAAGCTACGACGTGTTGGCATGGAGCCCGCTTACCGATGAACCGATAGACCTGACAGACCAGACTACGGAGAAGAAACTCTTTGACTGCGATTTGCTGGTAAGTACCGCCAAAGTCAATTCCAAGAATATGCGCCTTGTGTTTAAGCACCGGATGACCCGGATGTGGTGGGAGCTTCAGAAGTTTGAAGGGTACACGGAAGAAGAGGTGAACAGCGCGAAGATTTCGTTTGTAGGCTATGGAGCGGTAATGTACACGGGTGGTGAGGTGACACCGGTAGGCGAGGCAGACCAACTGATTGCTACTCACAATACGAGAGGAGAATATTACAGAAACGGAGAAGCCATGCTGGTGTCGGGTGATATGTGGGGAAAGCCTCTGATACGGATAGAAATCGGAGGAGACGTATATACGTATACCCCGAGCAAGGACGATGCGAACGATGTGGCGAAGAAGACGGGTGACTTGCTGCCTAATGTATGGCAGCGGTATTACTTATCGGTCAGCAAACAGGGATTGAAAGTGGATATGGAGTCCGGTGAAATAGGTTGGAGCAATGGGAATATCGATGGTGGTGATATTGTGGATGCTAATTTTAAGGTTGTGATTCCTGAAGAAATAAAAGAAATGGATGGTTATGGATATGATGGCTTGGATGATCAAGGCTTTATAATCAATACTGATAATAGTTTCTCCATAACTTATAAGGAGAGTAAACCGAGCGGCGGTATCAATTTCGAAGGTTTATGTGACCGGGTACGTACGGTAGCTCAGAGTAGTGGTATGGTTACGTTTACTTTCAGCAATATCCGTTCAGACATAAAGTTGGCATATACTGAGGAGTATATGGAAATAGGTTATTACTTCTATAAAGACGGAAAGTTCGGCTCGGATTATAAAGATGGCAATACAATAGGTATAATATATAAGATAGGCAAGCATGCTACGGATGATATTGCAAATTATGCAGGTTCAAAACTTGAAGACAATATCCGCGGCTATGTAGTGGCTTTAAAGGATGAGGTAAATGATGAAGATGATACCTTCCAATGGCGAACAGGAACTGATAGTGAAGGTTTATCCGGGGATGACTATCCGGAGAATGGAGTAGGAGATGGAAAAACCACTAAGTATTTGGGATATCCTAATACGAAATATCTTATAGCGAAAGCTGAGGAAAAAAGGATAGAAGTGCCGGCGGCATCGGCTTCTACCAGTAAGGATGCACCGGAGAATACATCCGGTTGGTATTTGCCTTCTCACACACAGTTGAAGGACTTGGCTGTTCTTGCGAATGCTTCATACCCCAATTACATTCCGTTGAACGGTACTTATTGGGATAGTTCATTCGATGGCGGGAATACCAATGCTTACGTTGTAAACTTCAATGCGAACGGAGCCATAGGCAGTACCGAATTTTATAAGCAGGTGGACGCTAAAAACAAAGTCCGTCTTATCCTGACTTTCTAATCAATCACTAAAAATAAACAATTATGAAACAACTATATTTATATATCAGACTGGCATCTGTGTTATTGCTGCTCTCGGCTTGCGCACAAGATAATATGCCGGGCTTGGACGAAGAAAGCGCAACGGGTGTTTCTGATGACATTCTCACTATCCATACAGTAGAGCAAACCGGTTTTAGAGCAAATCAGAGTACGCGTTCATTCTATACGGACTATGCCATAAAGTTTGAGAACGATGATAAACTCGGGCTTATACTGATAGATGATAATGAACAGATAGGCAACGTTCCATTCTCCTATACGGAAGCCGGAGGCTGGTTTGGCGGTGATGACGCATATTATACTTCTGCCATAAGCAAGATTATCGCTTACTATCCGTATAACGAGAGTCTTCCAACGAATATAGCTTCTTTAGAAGCCTTGAAGAATACAGTGGAGATAAAGGCCGATCAAAGTTCTTTAGACGATTTTAAGCAAATGGATTTGCTGGTATGCGAGATTGCCAATCCTGCTCCGGAACTGGATATCAACTTCGAGCACGCTTTTTCCCTGATAGAGCTTTCGGCTGAATCTGTTGTAGATGTGGACGGGGAGGAGTTCACATACAATGTGGAAATGTCCGATGTTGGATTATCCATAGGTGATGCCATGTACACTCCGGCTACTCTAAACGGTACTTATGTTTGTCTGATAAAGGATGGTGTACAGTTGGAGCAGAACGAATTCAGATATTTCTATACCATATCGGGCAACGTATCGGCAAAGACGATAAGCAGCACTACTTCTATGGTATCCGGTACGCAATATACTTTCCCGTGCACGATACCGTCGGCGGGTGGTGATGAGGAAACTGTGGCAGCAGGTGATTTTTATTGCGTATCCGACGCTACCAATAATGTGGTTATCATTCCGGGTAGCGCCGCTGCTATTCCTGCCGGACTGACATGTAAAGGTGTTGTGTTCCATATACTGGATGATGATGATTTCAGTAGCTTTAAAACAACGAATGGTTTGGAAAACGTAACTTTGAGAGGATATAAAGGTATACACGGTTTGGTGGTTTCGTTGAAAAAAGGACAGGGCTTTGGAAGCTTAGATGCAAATAGCATAGAAAATGCTTTAAAAGAAATAGATAATGATAATTACACAAATAAAAATATATCCAATGGCTATATGATGACGCAGAATTTATTAGAATCAGAAGATATTTCATTTACTGCTTTGGATAGCCATAAGTCGGAAATCATACCGAATACCACTTCTTGGTATGCTTCTTCCTTCAATGAACTTAAATATCTTATAAGAGGTAAAGATGCGTTAGAGGATAATTCTGCTTTAGGCCAAGAGTGCATCAATAAATCGTTAAAGAAAATTGGGGCGGAAACTTTATTAGGTAATATTCCTTCTGTTACCTACTATTATGCAGAAGCAGGTGGTGATAAGGGACTATACCTAATGAATAGTACTAATGGGGTACAAACTTTTTGGCCTGCACCTACTGAAGCCTTTTATCCGATTTGTGCTTTCTGATGCAAATGGCACACGGTGGCTTAGTGATATTTAAAGAACTAAATTTCAACACAGATTTATGAAACTGACCAATACATTATTTACCGTAGCCGTTGCCGCCTTGTCGCTGACAGCTTGCGGTACAAAAAATACGAATGCCGATTTGGAAATAGAGAATAAAGTGGAAGCCTTGCTCGGCAAGATGACCCTTGAAGAAAAGTTGGGGCAGATGAACCAGCTAAGCCCGTGGGATTTCAACGAGCTGGCAGGCAAGGTACGTAAGGGCGAGGTAGGCTCTATACTGAACTATACCGATTCGGCATTGGTGAACAAGATACAGAGAGTGGCGGTAGAGGAGTCCCGTTTGGGTATTCCCCTGTTGGTATCCCGAGATGTGATACATGGCTATAAGACTATCTTCCCCATTCCGCTGGGGCAAGCCGCCACATTCAATCCTCAGATAGTAGAGCGCGGTGCACGTGTAGCTGCCGTGGAAGCTTCTGCCGATGGTATCCGCTGGACGTTTGCGCCTATGATAGACATTTCACGCGACCCGCGTTGGGGACGCATCGCTGAAAGTTGCGGAGAAGACCCTTATCTGACTTCGGTAATGGGTACGGCAATGATAAAGGGCTTTCAGGGAAGCTCACTGAACAGCCCTACTTCAATGGCAGCATGTGCAAAGCACTTTGTGGCTTATGGCGCTTCCGAAGGCGGTAAGGATTATAATTCTACGTTTGTTCCCGAAAGAGTGTTGCGTAATGTGTATCTTCCCCCTTTCAAGGCCGCAGTAGATGCGGGATGTGCCACTTTCATGACTTCGTTCAATGATAACGACGGCGTGCCGGGTACGGCAAACAAGTTCGTACTGAAAGACATCCTGCGCGATGAATGGAAGTTTGACGGAATGGTAGTGACAGACTGGGCTTCGGCTGCCGAAATGATAAATCACGGCTTCTGCGCAGACGGTAAGGATGCCGCCGAGAAGTCGGTCAATGCCGGGGTGGATATGGATATGGTGAGCGAGACCTTTATCAAGAACCTGAAGCGGTCTTTGGAGGAAAATGTAGTGTCCATGCAGGCGATAGACAATGCGGTGCGTAATATTCTCCGCCTGAAATTCCGTATGGGCTTGTTCGATAATCCTTATATCGCTACACCGCAACGTGTGAAATACGCGGAGGAACATCTGAAGGCCGCAAAAGAAGCTGTAGAACAATCGGTAATTCTCTTGAAGAACAGTAACGGGACACTTCCGCTGACGGATAATGTACGTACGATAGCCGTCGTCGGCCCTATGGCGGACGCTCCGTACGAGCAACTGGGAACATGGGTGTTCGACGGCGAAAAGGAACATACCGTTACCCCGTTGAAAGCCATTAAGGAAATGTACGGCGACAAGGTGAATGTCATATTCGAACCTGCGCTGGCTTATAGCCGCGACAAGGACCGGAGCGGTATTGTGAAAGCCGTAAGCGCGGCACGCCGTGCGGACGCGGTAATTGTTTTTGTAGGAGAGGAGTCTATTCTTTCGGGTGAAGCGCACTCACTTGCCAACCTCGACCTGCAAGGAGCGCAGAGCGAACTTATAAAATCATTGTCTGCTGTCGGCAAGCCGTTGGTGACGGTAGTCATGGCAGGTCGCCAGCTCACTATCGGTAAAGAGGTGGAGGCTTCGGATGCTGTACTTTACTCATTCCACCCGGGTACAATGGGCGGCCCTGCCATTGCCGACATTCTGTTCGGAAAGGTCAATCCCAGTGCAAAGACTCCGGTTACTTTCCCGCGTATGACGGGACAACTACCTATGTATTACGCGCATAATAATACCGGACGTCCTGCCAATCCTACCGAAATGTTGATAGACGAAATTCCTGTTGAGGCGGGGCAGACTTCCGTAGGATGCCGTTCATTCTATCTTGATGCAGGTGATACGCCGTTGTTCCCGTTCGGTTATGGCTTGTCTTACACGACGTTCGAGTATAGTAATCTGAAGTTGGCTTCGGACATGCTTACCGTAGGCGGTGAACTGCTTGTAACAGTGGATTTGAAGAATACGGGGCGGTATGACGGTGTGGAAGTTGTCCAACTGTATATCCAGGATAAGATAGGCTCGGTGACCCGTCCGGTAAAGGAACTCAAGGCTTTTCGCCGTGTGGCACTTAAGGCAGGAGAGTCTATGGTCGTTTCATTCTCCCTGCCTGTTTCCGAGCTTGCCTTTTGGGGGTATGACATGACTTACGGCGTGGAACCGGGTGACTTCAGGTTATGGGTAGGAACAAGCAGTGCCGAGGGGTTGTCTGCCGACTTTACCGTAGCGGCTCGTTGACACGCGCATCGTAGTTCAGGATAACAATAGATAGCACGGTATATGTGCAAAATACAAGTAGCCCTTTACGCTTCCTGAAGTAATATTTTGGAAGCCTGAAGGGCTACTTTACAATGTTGAGAGGTTATGTTATGAGGGGGATTGTCGTTGCTTGTCCCTCAAGTATTCGTAGAAAGTATATTGCGACCGTATCTTCTCTTTTTGCGGACGGGCTGATTTCCAACGGTTATGCAGGCGGTCGTCCACAAAACAGGCCTTGCGTTTGTCCGATAGCTGAATGGAGAGCATATCAGACAGCTCCCGTTTCAAGTCCGGGTCTAAGATGGGAGTTACGGCTTCGATGCGGCGGTATAGGTTGCGGCGCATCCAGTCCGGTGAGCCGAGAAAGAGTTTCGGTTTTCCGCCGTTCCCGAAGTACCATACGCGGGCATGCTCGAGGAAAGTGTCTACGATACGTGTTACACGGATGTTACGGCTGAATTTCCGTCCGGGAATGAGGCAGCAGATACCCCGTACGATAAGGTCTATCCTGACTCCGGCCTGCGAGGCTTCGTACAGGCGGTCTATCATGGTGGGGTCTTGCAGGGCGTTCATTTTGAGTATAATCCTTCCCTGCTTTCCGCTTTTCGCCAGTTCTATTTCATGGTCGATGAGGCGGTTCAGTTCGGGAATCAGGTTGAAGCGTGCCACCAGCAGGCGGTGGAACACGGGATTTTCCTTGCCCTGAAAAGTGCGGAACAGGTTGTGCAGGTCGTTTACGAGTATGGGGTTGCAGGTGAACAGACCGGAGTCTGCATAGAGCGTGGCGGTCTTTTCGTTGAAGTTTCCGGTGCTGATGTAGGCATAGCTGGGCAGTTTGTGGCCTTGTCTGTCGCGGCGCAGCACAAGGGCTACTTTGGCATGTACCTTCAGTCCGGGCAGGCTGAACAGGATATTGATACCGGCAGCTTTCATCATCTCGGCGGTGGCAAGGTTGTTCTCCTCGTCGAAACGGGCTTTCAGCTCTACGAAAACGGTTACTTTCTTACCGTTCTGCGCGGCAGCTATCAGGGTGTTGATAACTGCGGAGTTTTCCGCAACGCGGTATTGGGTTACCATGATTTCGCGCACGGTGGGTTCGTGTACGGCTTCGTACAGGAAATGGATGAAGTGCTCGAAAGAGTGGTACGGGTAGTGCAACAGCAGGTCTTTTTTCTCCACATACCGGAAAATGGACTCCCGCTCGTCCAGGCAGGTCAGCTTCATGGGCTGAGGCTTGCGGATGGGGCGCACGGCATTGTTCGGATTGGGCAGATGCCGCAGGTCTTCCATATTGAGGTGTTTGTCGCCCGGAACCAGTTCCTGGCGGTTGATGCGGAAGGCATCTACAAGGAAGTCCAGAAAATCGTCGGGCATGGCGCGGTCGTACACAAAACGGCAGACGGCTCCTATCTTGCGTTTTTTCACTTTGCTTTTCACCTGCTCTATAATTTCGGAAGTGTTGGCGGACTCGTCTATCAGTATGTCCGCATCCCGCGAAATCTTGATGCAGTAGCTGCTGTCCACATCATAGCCGGGGAATATCGTGTCGATATTGGCTTTGATGATGTCCTCGATGAACATCAGGTAGTAGTTCTTCCCGTGCTTGGGTAGTTCGATGAAGCGGGGCACTTTGCTGTAGGGCAGCTTCATCACGAAGTATTGGGGAGTTCTTCCTTTGTTTGCTTGTCCCTCTGTGCCCTTGTCTCCTTTCGGATACAGTCGTATGGCAAGGTACAGGCGGTTGTCGCGCAGGAACGATATTACCTTGTCCTTGCTGACGGGTACGGGAGAGAGATACGGAAAGATTTCCTCCCGGAAGAAGCTCCGCAGGAATTCTTTATGGAAAGGCTCTACGTTGCGGCTCTGGTAGAAGATGATGTGCTGTTGCCGCAGGGCGGGCAGTATTTTCTGTTCGTAGATGCGGATACGCTCTTCCAGTTGGCGGTTCACCTCTTCGTTGATTTCGGACACCAGTTGCATGGCGGACTGCACACTCTCTTCATCGCTGTGTGCGGCGCCGGTGGCAATGGCCTTATGGTCGGCCACACGTATTTTGTAGAACTCTTCCAGGTTGGACGAGTATATGGATATAAAGTTGATGCGCTCGTACAGCGGCAGTGTATCGTCTTCCGCTTCCAGTAATACCCGGTAGTTGAATGACAGCCAACTGATGTCGCGCTTGAAATATCTGCTCTCCATAAATAAGATTAGGTTTATTTTCCAAATATAGCTACCTTTGCACACATAAACAAATGAAAAATGACAAAAGTTGGTTTACTGTCGGATACGCACGGGTATTGGGATGAGAAGTATTTGCAGTACTTCGAGCCGTGCGATGAAATATGGCATGCAGGTGACATCGGTACGTTGGAAGTGGCACAGAAGCTGGCGGCTTTCCGTCCGTTCCGTGGGGTGTACGGCAACATAGACGGGCAGGATCTGCGCCGGCTCTATCCGCAGGTGCTCCGTTTTACGGTAGACGGCGCCGAGGTGCTGATGAAACATATCGGCGGCTATCCCGGCAAATACGATCCGTCCATACAGGGAAGCATCCTGGTGCATCCGCCCAAGCTGTTCATCAGCGGTCATTCGCATATATTGAAGGTGAAGTTCGACAAGACACTGGGCATGCTTCATATAAACCCCGGCGCAGCGGGCATTTACGGCTTTCATAAAGTGCGTACCATGGTGCGTTTCGTTGTGGACAACGGCGTGTTCAAAGACCTTGAAGTCATAGAGCTTGCCGGCTGATTTTGACTTTATTATTTTGTCATGTCAGAACTTTTTCAGAACTTTGTGCCCTGAATAGCAACGAGAGCTGTGGGGCATTGTCCTCCTTCTTATTTTATTCTACATTTGAAGTCAATCCAATAAAGAACTGAAATATGAAAGGAATTATTCTTGCAGGTGGCAGCGCCACTCGTCTCTATCCATTGTCAAAGGCTATCTCCAAGCAGATTATGCCGGTCTACGACAAACCCATGATTTACTACCCCCTTTCCACATTGATGCTGGCGGGAATACGTGAAGTGCTGATTATCTCCACTCCGCGCGACCTACCCATGTTTCGCGATTTGTTAGGAACAGGCGAGGAGCTTGGCATGTCTTTTTCTTATAAGATACAGGAAAAGCCCAACGGACTGGCACAGGCTTTCGTGCTTGGAGCGGAATTTCTGAACGGTGAGCCGGGATGCCTTATTTTGGGCGATAATATGTTCTATGGTCAGGGCTTTTCCGCCATGTTGAAGCGTGCCGCTTCTATTGAGAAGGGTGCATGTATCTTCGGTTATTATGTAAAAGACCCGCGTGCATACGGCGTGGTAGAGTTCGATACCGACGGCAAAGCCATTTCTCTGGAAGAGAAGCCGGCACAGCCCAAGAGCAATTATGCGGTTCCCGGTTTGTACTTCTACGATTCTACTGTAACGGAAAAGGCCGCCGCCTTGAAGCCTTCTGCCCGCGGTGAATATGAAATAACCGACCTCAACCGTCTTTATCTGGAAGAAGGAACGCTGAAAGTGGAACTCTTCGGACGTGGATTCGCCTGGTTGGATACGGGTAATTGCGACAGCCTGCTCGAAGCAAGCAATTTCGTTGCCACCATACAGAACCGTCAGGGGTTCCGTGTGAGCTGTATTGAGGAGATAGCATGGCGCAAAGGCTGGATAGACGTAGATCAGCTCCATCGTCTCGGTGAACAGCTCGGAAAAACCGAATACGGCAAATATCTGATGGAACTTGCAGACTCGTACCGCTGACGAGAAACATGTGACTTCTCTATTTCTTAATTTTTAATTCTCAATTTTTAAATTATGAAGACTTATCTTGTAACCGGTGCTGCCGGTTTTATCGGAGCTAATTATATAAAGTATATTCTGGCAAAGCACGACGATATAAAAGTTGTAATATTGGATGCCCTGACCTATGCGGGCAATTTAGGTACTATTGCCAAGGACATTGATGATGAACGTTGCTTCTTCGTGAAAGGCGACATCTGCGACCGTATCCTTGCCGATGAACTGTTTGCCAAATATAAATTCGATTATGTGGTGAACTTCGCAGCCGAAAGCCATGTAGACCGCAGTATCGAGAACCCGCAACTGTTCCTTATGACCAACATTCTGGGTACTCAGAATCTGCTGGATGCCGCCCGTCGTGCATGGGTGACGGGTAAGGACGAGTCAGGCTATCCTACCTGGCGTAACGGAGTGCGCTATCATCAGGTATCTACGGACGAGGTTTACGGTTCGCTGGGAGCGGAAGGCTTTTTCACGGAGAAGACCCCGCTGTGTCCGCATAGCCCGTACAGCGCCTCTAAGACTAGTGCCGATATGGTGGTGATGGCCTATCACGATACCTACAAAATGCCTGTCACCATTACCCGCTGTTCCAATAACTACGGCCCGTATCACTTCCCGGAAAAACTGATTCCGCTGATTATAAAGAATATCCTTGAAGGCAAGAACCTGCCGGTGTACGGTGACGGCAGCAATGTACGCGACTGGCTGTACGTGGAAGACCACTGCAAGGCCATCGACCTTGTGGTGCGCAAAGGCGTGGAAGGTGAGGTTTATAACGTAGGCGGCCATAACGAAAAGACCAATCTGGAAATTGTAAAACTGACTATCGCTACTATCCGCCGTCTCATGGAAGAGGAACCGAAATACCGTGCAGTCCTGAAAAAGCAAGTGAAAGATGCCGGCGGACAGATTGACATCAGTTGGATAAACGAGGATTTGATAACGTTCGTGAAGGACCGCCTCGGTCATGACCAGCGTTATGCCATCGACCCCACCAAGATAACGGATGCCTTAGGCTGGTATCCCGAAACAAAATTTGAAGTGGGTATCGTTAAGACCATCGAATGGTATCTGAATAATCAGGACTGGGTGGAAGAAGTTACCAGCGGCGATTATCAGAAGTACTACGAAAGAATGTACGGAAAGAAATAACCGTTACAGAATAAAGGCAAGGCTTAGCAACAAGCCGAAGAACAGCATATTACGTGAGGTTTCACCTAATATGCTGTTCAGTTTTTTACCGCTTCGTATGGCTACCATTCTGTGCCAGGTCAGTACATGCAGACAGAGGTAGACGCAGGGAGCCCAGATAAAGGCAAGCGGCTCTATTTTGCCGGTATAAACAAACCATAGGCTGAGCAAGGCAGCTGCCACACCTAATCCCAGATAGAGGTAACGGCCGAAAGGTTCGCCGAAACGGACAATCAGCGTACGTTTGCCGCTGAGGGCGTCCTGTTCCCGGTCGCGGTAGTTGTTTACGACCAGTAAGGTGTCTATTACCAGACCGCAGATGAACGAGGCTACCCACACGTCGGCCGTAATGACGTGGGCTTGTACGTAATAAGTTCCGTCTACGGGGATAAAGCCGAAGAAAACCAGTACGAGCAAGTCACCCCAGCCTTTGTAGGAGAGTAGGGTGGTGTATAGGAAAGCGAATATTACGCAGAGCAACCCCAGCAATATCAGTTCCCAACCGCCGTGAGGCAATTGTCCCCAGCACTGCTGCAAGAGTGTGCAACCTATGAGGCAGGAGAATATGAGCATGCCTGCTATCCCTCGTTTCATGGCTGTGGGAGTAATCCAGCCTTGTGCGCAGGCACGTTCGGGGCCGAGGCGGTCTGCACGGTCACTGCCTTTCAGGTAATCGTAAAGGTCGTTGATGAAATTGGCGGCAATCTGCATGCCGCAGGCAAACAGGGCACATAACAGCGCCGGTATGATGTTGAATGCTTCATCGGCAAATGCCAGGGCAGAACCTGTCAATACGGGAATAACGGCTCCTGTCAGTGTCTTGGGACGGGCAGCAAGTATCCATGCGTGGAACGAGTTGGTAGCTATTGCTTTCATGTCGTACTTTTAGAAAGTTATACTACAAAGATAGTTAAAGGATTTGTTATCTTTGCACTGCTATTCGGGTAAAATTATTCATTGCGTCAAACAATAAAGATAAATCTATGGCTCAGGCACTGTTTTATAGAGGGTTCGGGAGACTGCTGTTTTTTTCTTTTCCGGTATTGCTGTTCTTTTCATCGTGCCGGTCTGCGCGTAATTTTACCTCGCCTCTTCCCGGTGAGTATTCTGTCCGGATATCCGGATTTCCGGCATCCGGATATAAGAATGTGAAGCGCGTCAGGCAGTATGAATTTGCACACCGTGATGTTCCTGCCGCATTCGACGGTTGCAGGCTGGCTTTTGTATCGGATTTGCACTACCGTAGTTTGCTGAAAGAGAAAGGGCTGAAGGACATCACCCGCCTGTTGAATGATTTGCAGGTCGATGCCCTGCTGATAGGCGGCGACTTGCATGAGGGCTGCGAGTATGTTCCGGCTGTGATTGCGGCATTGGGAGCTGTGAAAACGCCTTTGGGCACTTATGCCGTTCTTGGAAACAATGATTATGAGACTTGTTACGATGATATTCTAAAGGAAATGGAGCGTCAGGGCATTCGCTTGCTGGAGCATAAAGCGGATACTTTGAAGCGGAATGGTGAGCGGATTGTGATAGCCGGGGTGCGCAATCCTTTCAATCTTGAACGGAACGGGCAGTCGCCCACGCTTTCCCTCTCTCCCGATGACTTCGTCATATTGCTGACGCATACTCCCGATTATGCCGAAGATGTTCCCATAACCAATGCCGACCTTGTGCTTGCAGGACATACGCACGGCGGGCAGGTAACGCTGTTCGGGCTGTATGCTCCTGTAGTTCCTTCTCGTTACGGGCAGCGTTTCCTGAAAGGGATAAAGACCAATTCCGAGAGGCAACCTGTCATCATAACAAACGGTATCGGAACTTCCAGTAAGAATCTGCGGTTGTTTGCACCAAGTGAGGTGGTAGTCCTGACACTGAGAAAGTTATAAGCGTATTTATATTTGTGCCATGCCTGTGGCACAACTGTGCCTATTGGACGGCACAACTGTGCCACCCTAAGAACACATTATGCTGTCAGGGTGGAATAGTTGGAGGATGTCTTTTACGTCATCACTCTGATATTTCAAACAGATGATGGTGTTGCTGAAAACGTAAAATGGATATATCCCGCGTTTTATAAGTAGGGATTTACTTCTACATCTTGAGGCTTTTCTTCCACGGTGTCGTCAACTGAAATTCCCATGTCAATTCTACCGCTGGCGCTGGTTTTTATATTCAGTTTATACCATTTTGCCGCTTCAAGCTGAATGGTTTGCGTTGCTGTACGCACATTGCCTTTATATGTACCGGAAACGGTGCATTTCAGATTGGGATTTTTACTGTCGATGTTAAAAAACGCTGCATCGTATGTACTGTTGCATTTGCCGTTACTGTCGAAGGTGATGATCCGTGAAGGTTCCGCTTCTGTAGAAACCTCAACGGTATAACCATTGAAGACCTGTGCAAAGACTTCGTCATAGGCAATACTTACTTTGGCATTGGCCATAGTGCAGGTTACTTTGACGTTGCTTATCTCATTGGTCTTGACTTCAAAAGGGGCGCTTGTTCCGAAGTAACGTATTTGTCCCACTCCGTCATTAGCGGATTGTCCAACTTCTTCCGTGCAGCTTTCAGCCGTAACTGTGTAGCCGCTTCCTATGGGGAAAATGAAGGTGGTATTCTTAAAGGTCAGAAAGTTGGTTGACTCCAATTTTACATTGCCGTTTTGGAGGACTTGTATGTTGTAGTCCTTCGCATCCGTTTCCGTAAGGTCTGTTACCGTGCGGGTGCTTACTTCAATTTCAGGAGCAGTGGAGTTTTCCAGAGTGAGATTAATCTGGCCGCATTCTTGTACCGGTTCATCATTATTGGTGCAGGCTGCCGCAATCAGCGCAATTCCTGCTAAAGCTAAAAGTTTCTTCATTGTTATAATTGGGGTTTAATTATTCGTAATCATAGTTTAAGACAACATTGTCTATTTTGAGAACACTGCCTACGACACGGTCTTCTCCAAAGGGAGAACTACCGTAATCACCGTTTTCTCTATGCATATTGGAGATAGTGGTATCGTAACCGGATTGAAAAAAAACAGTAATATATTTGGCCTTGCTTTGCATATGCTCTTTATTATATTCAAATTTGAGAGTCTGCGCGGTATACTCCCCTTGTTCGGATGAGTTGAATTCAATGGTACTTGCAATTTCTTTTTTATCCGCATTATATACTTTGGCATAAGCCAGGCACTTGTCGTTGATGACAGGGGAATATTTGTAGTCGAACGATATACTTGTAGGACGGCTTTCATGCTGTATGCCTAATGTGTATGTATCGGTGTTTTTATCGAATGTGCCTGTGAAAAGGTAACCTGCATATGCTGTTCCGTTATCCCGGGTATAAGTATATACTTCATCTCTGCTCCAAGTGCCACTGACTTTTTTGTTGTAGAATGCCAATGTTGAAATTTCTACAGCATTTGCGTCTTTGCTGCTGTCTGCTGTTGGAACAGTACCGGAACACCAGCGCCACCAGACTCCATAACCGACTCCTGTTCCCCAGCCTGTGGCACTTTCCCCACCTTTGGTCGTTCTTTCATTTCTCGTGTTCCAACCTGGAAGGTAATAACAATATAATGGACGGCTCCAACTGCCGTTACCTCCATTTATCTCTTTTTTATTCCAGACTGATTCAAAATTGCCATTCTCCAATTGTTCTGCACTTTCCATTGTTACTTGCTGTGAATTAGTACAGATGATGCTTCCAAAGCGGGAACGGATGGTATATTGGTTGTTGGCAACGAGCCCCTTTATAACAGTCTTTCCATTATCATTTATAGCTTGTATCCAGTTAATTCCGTCCGCTGAAGCTTCGTACACGATATTGGCCAACACTTTTTCCGTCATTTCCGGTTTGGAGCTCATATTCGTTGCCGTCATAGGAGTAATATATATAAATGTACTCCATACATCTCCTTCCATTTGCTCCGGTAGTGTAAAAGAAGGCAAATCGGGATTGCAATTCAGTGTATAGCGATTAGCGACAAGCACGTCTTTTAGTTCCCAAGAGTTCGATTTTGCTTCATTTAAAGTATTCGTACCGGATAATGTTAATGTATAATCCTTGCCTGCCGGTACAAAAAAGTCAGCGTTATTAGGGATTTCTTGTATGCTTGTCCCATCGGAAATCTCGATTTTGTAGGTGTCGTAGTGCTCAAGCAAATTATCGGCTATTGTAGGATGGACGATTGCGCAGGATAGCTTTACGGAAAGGCTCTTTGCTGTTTCCGTGGCTGTTGTAATCCGGAACTCTTCTGTTGCGGCATATAAATAAGGAGCGGTTCCCATGTTTTCCGTTCCATAAGATGCTTCTAACCTGTAAAAGCCTTCATCCAATACTAAAGACGTGAACTCTCCTGTTTGGTTGTACACCACTTCTCCGGTCTGCGTATCGGTTACTTTGTATGTCAGTTCAGATGCCGTTGGTGCGGTAAAAGTGCTTGTGGCACGGGTGACAGTCTCTGCTGAGGCTTCTGCCGAAATATCCACATCTTTCAGCACGAGCCGTCCTTTGCCTTTGTACGAGGGTTGCAAAACGTCTTCCTGGCAGCTTGTAAACCCAAGAAACAGGCAGAGTATGAATATGTATCGCATTGCGTTTCTCATATCTTCTTATTCTTTTCAATAGTCATAATCCAAACTAAACTCATCTACGTGAAGTGTGCTTCCTCTGCCCCCTACGAAGTAGTCGCCATATTTACTTGCCGAGCATACGATGACAATGTAGGTTGGTACACGGTTAGTAACACGGTAGTCCAGGTTCAATTCGAACTTTTTGTATTCCGTTACTGTTGTTCCGCTGTACATTTCGGCATAGGCGATGATATGCTCGTCGTTTTTGTCAAACAGCTTTCTGTTGGTAGGGCGGGTGCGTATCTCTATCGGTTCCGTCCAATCGCCCAAAGCGATGTATATGGCACATGTATCGGGCTTTCCCTTGTAATTTTGGAAACGCGTATAGTCCTGACTACCTTCGGCTGGCAGGTCTGTGACAGGTGCGGTGGTATATTTGTAGTATCCTTTCAATTTTGTCGGGCGGCCTGTAAATGGCTGGCCGAAGTTCAAAATACCGTTTGTACCGTCCACCTTGATGAATTTTCCCGTAAACAGGTTGCCGGCAGCAAATTTCACGATTACATTCTTCGATTCCAGCCTGGCTGCTTTGCCGCTTCCGGCAGCGGTGTCATCGGTGGGGGTGGAATTGCTCTGACTGGCTGTGGTAACGCCTATATTGCCGGTATCCCAAAATGGCGTACTATTTTCTTCCCAGGGGTTTGCCACTTTGCCATCCATGCTCCAATAATCGAAAGAAGCATTGGGCAGTTCTATTGCCGCTGTAGTGGTGAAGGTCTTTTCCGTACTTATGGAAGTTCCCGAATATGCACGGCAGACATAGGCGGTCGATGCTTTCAGGTGAGGAATGCGGGCCGAGAAACTGCCACCGGTCGTTATCATATAGGAAGCATCTACTTTCTGCCACTCTTCAGAGGTTGCCTCACGTATTTCGAAGCCGTTGTCTTCGCCTTCAAGCCCCTCTCCATACAGCCAGGCTACATTGACCCAACCGTCTGCCGATGTTATCTTGACAGCATCTGTTTCGAACACATTGAGTGTCCAGTCTTCCAGTATATCCCGGTAAGTGACGATTACGATTTGCGGTTGTCCGCCTGTAAAGTTCATTACCGTGGCGTTGCCGTCGTATCCGTGTATGGTGGAGCCGGTAGGTCCTAACTTTAGTTCTTTGATTTTAATTTTGGACAAATCCTGCTCTTTGCTTACATAGGCAATGGCTCTTCTCTCTTTTTCGTTTACATAGAAAATGGCCTCACCGATTTGGCCTTCTACAACAAAACGGCGGTCGATCGGCTGTTTGGCTATGATTTTCCACGGATAATCCTGGTAGAGGGACAGAATAACCGTTTGAGGATTGGTCAGGTCGAAAGTCGTGTCCGGACGTAAGATGCTTCTTGCACCTTCCGTCATTTCCACTTTCCTGATATATACTTTCTTCATATTTACGGTATCGGCAAGGGTCACTGTCACTGTACGGTTCTCCGTACTGATAACTGCTCCTGTAGTTTCCCCCTCTACTTCGAGCGCAGTGATGTCGAGCTTTATAATGGGATAGGGTACATTGTTCTCTATGCAGGAGCTCAGCAGCCCTGCCAATATCAGGAACAGTCCGGTTGCATATGTTTTTATTTTCTTCATGTATCTTACAGGCAAAGTGTAATTCCTATATTTATGTTGAACAAGTTTATTTTGAAGTCGGCGCCGCTGGCAGTGCGTTTGCCTGTTTCACCTTCATTGTTCTTCTGTTTTTCTATTCTGTACTTGAAGCCGACAACACCGAATGACATCTCGGCGCATACATTCTCCATGATGAATACGGCAACACCGGGATTCAAACCCAGATGTATCTCGTGTATGGTGGTTTCCGTGCGTTTCAATGCTTCGTCCTTGCCACGGGTGAAAGTGCTGCTGCCATTGTTGTAGGAAAGCGAACTCTCATTGAAGAATCCGAAGCGCTTGCCTCTGTCCAGTCCCACATACGAACGGTGGAACAGCGCGATGCTATACGAGTCTTCCGAGTAGCGTATGTCTTTGAGGTCGAAACTCAAATCGTCGTCAATGTTTAGCGATATGTTGCCCAGGTCGGCTACGGTGTGGTTGTACCCGGCTTTGAGTCCGACTATGACATTGTCCTTGAATGCATAACCTACAAATGGTCTGACGGATATTGTACGGAAGTTGCAATCAAAGTCTTTTATCAATGAGAACAGCATCCGGCTGTCCTCGCCGTCATAATTGATATAGGAGAACGTAAGTCCGCCTACCCATTTCTTTTTGGGTATAAAACGGTAATTGATAATTCCCCGGTCGAAGCGTCCGACCGGTTTGGTATAGATAATTTCCGAACTGTCCGGTTGAGCCGCTTCAACAGCCGGCCGTTCAATGTATATCGTGTCGTGTACATAAACTGTCCGTACCCGTAACGAGTCGTGCGCTTGGAATAACACTTCCTGCGTTTCTTGTGCCCGGACTGTTTCCATACCCACCATGATGCACACCATATATATAAGTAACTTCTTCATCCTTGATTATAAATAAAAGGCCAGTCCCAGACCTATGGAAAACAGGTTTATCTTGAAATTGGCGCTACTTGACGAATGTTCGCCTTGATACACCTGGTTGGTTGTCTGTTTGGTTTTGCTGAAGTTCAATCCAAGCACACCGATACTGACTTCTACGGCAGTATAGTTGTTGATGAATGCCACAATGCCCGGTGCTGCTCCGATGCTCATGCCGGTGGTTGTGGCGAAAGTTCCGGTGACCGACTCGTCCTTTCCGTTTATTACTCTGGATTGGCTGCCCGACCATTCCAGCTGGGTTTCGTTAAAGAGTGCAAACCGCTTGCTTTTGCCCAAACTGATGTAGTTGCGCAGTATCAGCATACCTGAATATGTGTGTCTCAACTGATACAGGTCGTTGATGTCAAACTGGTTGTCATCATCGATATTCAGCGTTAGGCCATCTATCTTTATCAATGAACGGCTGTAGGCGAACCGGCCTCCGGCCGCTATATTGTCTTTAAACGCATAGCATACCAGGGGGCTGACTTTGAATGTATAGCCGTCGGATTTGAATCCGTCGATAATCAGGAACTGGTAGTTATCCTCGGTATGTTCGGAGTAAGATATCGAACTGCCTGCTATCCACTGGCCTTTGGGAACAAATGTGCTTTGTTCGATTTGGCGTTTGAATTCTTGCGCTTGGACTTTACTGCCTGCGATAGCTGCCAGGGCTAATGTTATGATGATTGCTTTTTGTCTCACTTCACAGATGTTTTTATTCATAAACTAATTCGAAGTCGTCGAGCCACATCGTACTTCCTGTTCCGCCACTGAAATAATCGCCGTACTTGCTGGATGAGGCTACGATGATGATAGCTGTCGGCTTCCGGTTGGTATAACGGTACTCTACCGGAATGTTGAATTCAATCATTCCTTCTCCTTCTGTTGAAGATGTGAAGTCCTTTTCACCATAACCTATGATATACTCGCTGTTGACATCGAACAGTTGTGCGCTGCCCGGAGTCTTATAGTTGGTTCTGACTATTACAGGCCATGTCTCTCCGCCGTATGTTTCGCCGGGCCAGTTGCCCAATACGATAAAGATGCTTCCTATATCCGGATCGCCTTTGTCGATAAATTCGCAACTGTTGTCGTAATTCACGGTATTGGATTGGTAGCGGACATATCCGCGCAATGCTGTAGGACGAGATTCGAACGGGCGTCCCCAACCCAGTACACCATTACCTACGACACCATCCATATTGGTAGCCAGGTATTTGCCGGAAAATACATTGCCAGCCGCAAACTGCCCGATGCCTAACATGCTGGCGAATTTGGATTCCAGTTTGGCTGAGTAGCTACCGCCATGCTTCACAGAACCGTCTGCGGTGGTTATATCCGTTCCGGCCTTTTGTGAACCATGGTTGCCGGTATCCCAAAACATCGTTCCGCCGGATTCGTATACATAGGTCGGCTTGGAACCATGCCAGTTTTCAAACCCGGCATTGGGGAGTTGGGTGGCTTTCTCCGTAGTGAATCTGCAAATCACGGAAGATGCCTTTTCTCCGGCAACTGCTACATATTCATAGGTGGTAGCCACTTTCAGACCGGTAATGGCAGCTGTCATTTCTTTACCGTTCAACACAGCTTCCACTTCCTTCCAGTCGGATGAGCCGGTTATCCGGTAACGGAATATCAAGGGATCGGATGTTTCTTTCATCAGACCGCCCCGCAAGACTGCTTTCGATGTCCATATGTCACCTTCTGCAACCTCTTTAGTCAGCACCACTGCATCGGAAGCAGATATGGATAATACCCCCTCATTGGTGCGGTTGCGGACATCGGTAGCATGTAATATTATGTTATAAGTCCCTTCTTTTGCAGTGATATGTTTCATTAAACCGTCTGAAAACGTCACACGCATCGTACCGACATCGCTACCGGTATTGTATTCGGATTTGTATGACAGACCGGAAGCTTCCAAACGCCCCCTTTCCATTTCCGTCAGTCTCATGAGGTTCATCCGGACGGGAAGTCCGCATTGTACGAATTGTTCGCAGTACATGGACAGTTCATTGAGTACGGATGTACTTGTTACGGTATACGATAATTCCGTTCCCATGCCTACTTCATAGAATGCGGAAGAGGTTATATCGAAGTTTTCGCCGCGGAAGATAGGTCGTTGATAAATCTGTACTTCATCGGTTATTTCTCTTATAGGATTGGCGTTGACACTGACTTTTACCGTACCGCCACCGTCTGCATAGTCTGTCGGTATGAAGTTGAAGGACAAGTCGTAGCGATAGGCGGATTGCGCATCCGGAATGTTTCCTTCTTTTGTATAGCTTTTTCCGTTAGGCATGGTTGCTTCCAGATGCCATTGCAGCTTAGTGTTGTCCGCCGGCAGCATGTAGTAGCCGATGGAGTCTTTAGTTTCGGGAAGATAATCTAAAGTGCCGTCTGCAGTGGATACCGTAACCTTATAGGTTTGAAATACGGAGCTTAATGCTTCATCATATTTTACGGCAACTACCGTATTGGCGATGCCGCAAGTCAGCTCCAGGTTGGTAACTTCGCCGCTGTTAATGTGGAAGGGACGTTCTTCTTTATAGTATACAGTTTCGAAAGAAGCGGGTACTGAGTCGCCTGCCGTAACGAGAGCTGTGTAGCTGCCGGCAGAGAGGTAAAGCGCTTCCGGAAGTTCGTTTACTCCTTTGTATCGGCGGACGGTTCCCTTTTTATTAAGGATGCCGATTGTACAGTGGCGTTGTAAAGAATCCTGCAATTCATCGGTCATAGAACGGGTTGTAACTTTCACCTGGTCGGTTACACCTACTTTCAAATGAAGCATTCCCTCTCCGTTCAAGGTGTCCTTTTCCGAACAGGCGATAAATAAAATCGCTGTTATGGCTGTCAGATAATATTTGAAGTATCTCTTTGGCATTGTGCTTTGCTTAATTTACGATAAGGGCTAATATTGCGGATGCCGTGTTTCCTTTGTCATCCGTAACCTTTAGATTGAATCTGTGGGTTCCGGGAAAGCCCATTAATAATCCTGTAAACCCACTGATATCAAAGTCAATATCGGTTTTTCCGACAACTTTATCCCCATAGGGTAGACCTAAGTTCTGGAGTATTCCGATTAACGTTCCCGGATTTGCCAGGTCAAAGTCGGTGAGTCCCAAGTCGGAAATGGCACCTGCAAAATCACTACTGCTGGAAGTAATTCCTATTTCTAAATTCCGGATACCTTCTGGTACCGCTATTTTTACAATTACGGGATAGGGATTGTCCGTTGAGACACCGGGTGGTATGGTTATGCTTTGGGTAATATCGAAACCTTTGCCGGTGATTGCCGGTTTGGTTTCGGGATTCGGTTCGGGATTCGGTTCGGGTTCGGGTAACGGCTCTTCTTCTCCCGGGGCTATGGTTATGTCTTTCTCTACAACCTCACATGTTGCATCTATCTGGATGTCGACCTTTCCAATCTCTCCATTGTCGCCGTCACCACCACTGTTTTGCTTCATCGAATATTTAATGATACGTTCTTCACCGGGAAGGACGTCGATGAAGGCTTTGGACATCGTAACTTTCTCTCCTTGAACAGTAGCGTTGAGGTCGGCAATCAGAATGTTGGTTTCACCGATGGATTTGAAATATCCTGCACGTGTTTCGTCCTTTGCATACTCCAAACGTCCTTCGCCGATGGAAACCTTGACTTTGGAGTCTTCATCCAACAGCTTTTGAAGCTCGTCGTCATAGGCTATTCTCACTTTTATATTATTCAAGGTACAAACCAGTTCTTTAAGATCCGTTACCGTATTTTCGGTAATTTCAAAATCCTGTTTGGAGAAGTAATAGGGCTTTTCGAATTCTGCCGGTTGTACTTCATGAGACATGGCTGTGATACTGTAATGGCTTACCTTTAGCGTGAATATTTCGGGCATCTCGCTGTATTTCCACTCTTGCACCATTTTTCCTTCTTTATCCATATCGTAAATGCGGATGATGAAATTGTCGGTATTGATTCCTGTACGGGTAACGGTGGAAGTTGTTTTCTCGTCTACGGAGACTTTTAATGCAGACAGTCCTATTTGACCTTCGGCACGATTGTCTATGTCGTCAGAGCCTTTTTGGGCGTTTCCCCATTGCTCGCGTTCGCATGAAGAGAATGCCAGGATGGCAAAGAGTGCCAGAGTAAGCAGGGTTGTTGATTGCTTCATATTTTGTTATTCGTATATAAGTTCTAAATCGTCTATTTTGAGGCGGCTGCCTAAATGGGTGCTCCAGCCTGTTGCACAATCTGTCAAATCAATTGTTCCGGCTTTCTGTAAATCGTCACTGCCGAAAGAGGTTTTGGTTGTTGATAGGATATTGACATATATGTCAGTTGCTTTTTCCATATTTCCTTGGTAGTCGAGGTTGATATATGCTTCCTGATATTCGCTGTCTGCAGAACTTGCGGCTTCTGATATGTACGAGCCGCCTGCTATGACTTTATTCCCGCTGCGTATCTCAATTTCAACTTTAAAGTTGTCTGTCTGATAGGGAGTGTATTTATACCAGAATTTCATTCCGTAGGGTCGGGAAGCGAAAGAATGCCCTGTTGTTACGGTCTCTTTCTTGTCACTCCAATTATAGGTCCCTATGAATAAGCGTCCTGCTTTTGCTCCCTCGGGGTACATCGTGACAGGGGTACTCGAATATCCTCCGCCGGAACCGGCTGTGTGAATCTCTGCTGCTTTAGTACCGCTTTTTGCGTTTTTTACATAGATAACGGCCGGACAGGTTGTTGTCTGTACCGGTGCCACAACCCATGCTTGGGAATATTTGTTGTTTGTGTCCCACCATATATCAGTAGCACCTTTAGTATAAGGGTAATAAAAATAGTGGGTGAAATTTCCAAAAGTCCCTGCAGACCACCGTGTATCGGAATCTGTATGCCAGTCTTCAAAACCGGAATTGGGTATCTGTAGTGCTTCCTCGGTTTTTACGGATACTTCATTCTTGACGGCAATTGTATTGGTTCCACCTATTACGGCTTTAAATATGTAATCGGTGCCAGGCTCTAATCCGCTAATCTCAACCGCATTTTTTATTTTTTCTTGTGATGGAGAAAACCAGTCTCCTGACGCTTTTCTGCATTTTACGGTAACATCCTTAACCGTCTTCAGATATTCGGTTGTTCCCTCCGTGTCTCCAACCAAATAAAGAGTGGCTTTTTTAGCCCATACATCCCCTTCGGGAGCAGTCAGGGAACAGGATGATTCACCGATTCCTACTGTCACGGTCTTTTCTTTATCTCCCGCAATTACTTTTATCTGTTGTGGTTCCTGTAACCCGTCTTTGAACGTGATGGTTACTTGGTGCGTATCTTTGTCACTCTCTATGGTCGTAGGAAATAAAGGTTGCCAATAACCGTATGCCTGATATTGATAGCTGACTTTGGATATGTCCCCTTTCAAAATGACGGTCAGCAGTATGGTAGTGCTTCCACGTTCGGCATTCATGGGTTGGGCTACGTCAAATCCATTAGGCAGAGATTTGATTTTGAGTACCAATGGCTCTTTGTTTACCTTGCTCAATTTGTCTGTTGCGGTCAAGGTAAATGTATTTTCTTCGTTTGTTTCCGAATGAGATATATTGACCAGTACTTTTGTGAAGTCCAACATTGCCATTTTATCGACATTGGTACTTAATCCTTTTAACTCCAGTCCCAGATCTTGTAATGTGGTAAGCATGCCTGGTTCCGGATTAACCAGATCAATCTCGGCGGGCCATCCCTTGCTTAACAGAGAAGGAGAGCGGGTTGTCAAGACACATTTGGATATTCCGCCACGCGCCGTCAGCAAGGCTGATAAAGGGGATTCGGGTTCTGTCCATTCCGTTAACTCCCGGGCAACTCCCGATTCAAATCCCGTTGGCGTAAAGAACGGTGGCTGTGTGTTCAAGGCATCGTCCGAAATATCTATGGTTATCGGCACTCTTTCCGTTTCGTCCGTGAATGATACATCCAATTCCGTACCCCCTGCTTGTACATCAAATTTCAGACGGTAATGCTGGCGTGCCTTTGCATTCTCTATGGTAGCGGCTTCAAATGTGACTTTGTTTCCTTGTTGCTTGCTTCCTGATAGGTAAATGCTTATCTTGCCGGGCTTTACGTATGCAGCCCTTGTTTCATTCTTGCCGAATGAAATATCCGTACTGCCGGCAGGGCGTATGTTTACGGTGTAGTCTGTAAAATATTTTTTGAAAAGTTCCGTGTATTCTGTTGTAACTTTTACATTGGCAAGATAACATATGACCGATATGTTTGTACTTTCGTTCTTTTTTATGGAGAACTCTTTTGCTCCTTCGTAGTAAGGGGCTTCAAAACCTTGGGTTTCTATGTTTCCATAAGTGGCCTTTAGTGTATAGTTGCCGGCTGCAATTTCCGTTCCGTCTGTAAAGTCAGCATACCTGTTCCAGGTAAGTTGTACGTTATTATTTTGAAGAACGGCAATTGAGAAGTCGTTGATGTCGGGTAATGTCTCTTCATCAGCGGTAGTACGTGTTACCATGTTTTCTACATTTGTATCAACTGCTAATTTCAGATTAAGTCTGCCCTGGTTTGCAGTTTGTTCATTCTCCCGCTCACATCCGGTCAATGTAATACATATTACTGTAAACAGGGTTAGAAAAGTTGTATATTTTTTACCCATTAACAACAGTGTTTGGTTATCTTTTTACCTGCTAATTCTTGAAGTCGGGTACAAAAATATGTTTTTTAGATGAGATAATTAGCGCTTATCGCCTTGTTTTGCAGTTATAAATGAAAAATGGGACATCATTTGTCCCATTTTTCTCAAAAAAAGAATAGTTGATTAATCTGGCTTTAATCTTGTTTTAGACATAAAATCTTATCGTGAGGGTAGCAATACTACTCCCTGTTTCTTCTTTCCGTCCATTTTGGCGGTTATAGGATGTTCAAAGTGCACGTGACGCAGGTATTTGGACTCATATACAGCAGGTTGCGCATTCAGAAAGTCTTGATTATACACACCGTCATTCATGAAAGCATTGATTGTGAAATAGCCTACTCCGAATGAAGTCAGGTTCTGGAAAAAGTGTGTTCCCTGGCTAGGATCAACACGATAGTTCGTCAGTCCTGCTTCTACAATGATACGCGCTGCACTGATGTGGGGCCATTTAACGGGAATACCGAGCCAGGTATCACTGCTGCCCCAACGTCCCGGTCCTATCAGTACATAGTTCTTGCCCTCGTCCAAAAATTGCTGGTTCAATTTTTCTATCTCCCAGGCTATTTCCTGATTATGGGAAGCGCTGTAGTTGTCGGTCTTTACATAAATTACGTCCTGCAATTCATTCATTATGCCATGCCCTAACGAATTATTGGATCGTAGCAGCAGTTTTTCATCGGGAATGGCTGTGAGGTCCTCGTCAAGCATTTCCTTGCTGTCGACAATCGGACGTATTTGCAACAGATAGAACGTCCCGGTCTTGTCCTTTTCACGGTTCATGGTAGCTGCAAATTCGATTTCTACAGGACGGCGCATTTCCTGCTGTCCGTATTTCAATGCCAATTGCAAAATGCGGGGCAGAGGAAATACATCATGCTGCAAGATATTGGCGAAGGTGATAACCTTGCGTCCGCCCGGATATAAACCGTCACGGATTATCTGGTCGTAAGGGTCGTAGGTGGAAGCTATATATTTGAGAGAACCGTCTTTCTCGGCCTCTTTTACGTGTAATTTCAATAGGTTGAAACCATCGTCAATGGAGAAGTCATGTCCGGCGTTACGCAGGTCGAGTGCATAAAAACGTGTTTGGGTTTCTTTGAGCGCAATCTCCATTTCGCTGGTTTGCAGAACTTGGTTGGGGTGATAGGGAGAGAACCGGAGAGTCATACCGCCGTCTACGATGTATTTGCCCAGCCCGAGTGCCAGGTTGACAATACCCTCTTCAGCTTTTTCGTCTCCGATAGGATAATAGTTGAGCGAACGCGCCACGCCCGACATGGACGGGTAATAACGGTCGCCATACTGGTTGCCGACCACTTCCTGCAGGATTACAGCCATTTTCTCCTGGTCGATGACATTGCTTGTGGCTTGCATATAAGCCTTTGAATCGCGGAAATATACAGAAGCGTAAACTCCTTTGATTGCATCGCTGAGCATACGGAGCATTTCATACTTATCGTCCAGATAAGGAATCATATAAGTATTGTATATACCGGCGAAAGGTTGGTAATGCGAGTCTTCCAATAGTGAGGAAGAGCGGATGGCAATAGGTGATTTTACCACATCGAAGAAAGTGAAAAAGTCCTCAACCAGACGGTCGGGCAGTTTGGCTTTCAGAAAGTAGCGGAGAATCACATCGTCGTCGGCATCGGACAGGGCTATCTGATACAGATTGTTGGTGTCCATGAACTCATCGAATACATCCGTACACAACACTACCGTTTTAGGTATGGCAACGCGGGCATTCTCAAATTCGTCGAATTCCGGATGATGTTTCACCATGTTGTCAATGAATGCCAGACCACGGCCTTTGCCGCCCAGTGAACCGTCGCCGATACGGGCGAAGTTCGAGTAACGGTCGAAACGGTCGCGCTTGAAAACAGCTACCACACCCTGGTTTTTCATCTTGCGGTACTTTACAATTGCTTCAAAGATGATTTTGCGGTGGGCATCCACATCCTGAAGACTGTTCCACGTAATAGGTTTCAAGAACTCGCCAATGGGAAACATGGCGCGTGAATAGAGCCAGCGGCTCACATGGTTGCGGCTGATATGATAGAGGAACGATTCTGCTGGTACGGCAAAGAGGATATTCTGAAGTTCTTTCAGATTTTTGACGCGGGCAATCTCTTCCAGTGTGTCGGGGTTGCGGAAGATAAAGTCGCCGAAACCGAAATTGTCCGATACGATACGGCGCAGGTCCACATCCATCTTTTTGGAATTCTTATCGATAAAAGCCGCATCGTATTTGGCTGCGTACGACACGTTCTCCGATTCGGACGATTGTATAATCAATGGAACAAACGGGTCTTCTTTCCGTATGGCGGCACACAGCTTGATACCAGCGAGTGCGTCTTTCTCACCGCGTTCAACGCGAGGGAAGCGGACGTCGGTGATAACTCCCAGTATGTTGTTCTTGTATTTTTCGTATATGCCGATTGCTTCGTTGTAGGTACGTGCAAGGACGATTTTAGGACGCCCTCTCATACGTAGCGTACGTTGGTGGGCATTCAATGCTTCAGTGGAAAACTCCTGGCTCTGTTTCAATACGAATTTGTAAAGATTGGGCAGGATAGAGGAGTAGAAACGGATGCCGTCTTCTACCAGAAGAATAATCTGTACGCCGACTTCACTGACGTCGTGCTCCAGATTCATCTTGTCCTCTATCAGCTTGATGATGGAAACCAGTAAGTCGGTGTTCCCCAGCCAGCAGAAGATATAATCGAACGAACTGAGATCCTCGTTGGCAATGCGTTTGGTGATGCCGTGGCTGAAGGGGGTCAGAATTACCATAGGGATGTGTTCGTATTGTCCCTTGATGGTTCGCGCTACGTCAAATCCCTCATTATCTCCCGTTCCCGGCATACATATAATAAGGTCGTATGGCATGGACGATAGTTGGGACAATGCTTCCTCGCAAGTAGATACCTGTGTAAAGCGCGGCGGATAGCGCAGGGAGAGTGAAGTATATTCATTAAAGATTTTTTCGTCGATACGGCCGTCGTCTTCCAGCATGAAAGCATCATAAGGATTGGCGATTAAAAGCACATTGAAGATACGTCGCGTCATGAGGTTGGCAAACTGTGTATCTTTGAAATAGAGCTGATTTAATTTAAACTTACTGAGCATGTTTTCTCATGGTTTATTAGTTCGGAGGACAAAAGTAGCAATTTAAATGAAGAATGAGGAATGAAGGATAAAGAATTACCTTTGCAAGCAGTTTATACAGTTGTCCCCTGCTTTTTTGTTTGTTGTTCTTTTATATTCTATGTGATTTGACGTTTTATCATTATTTAATCAAAATATTACTGCAATGTTTAGGTGTTTTGAAAAGTTTTCCTATATTTGCAGTGTTGTTTGTTGACATTTTGTTCAGGCAATAAATAGTTAACAAGGTAATAACCTTTAAAACGTAATATTATGAATATCGAACGTATCATGTCCTCTTTGGAGGCAAAGCATCCCGGCGAGTCTGAATATCTTCAAGCCGTAAAGGAAGTACTTCTTTCTATCGAAGATATCTACAATCAGCATCCTGAGTTCGAGAAGGCAAAAATCATAGAACGGTTGGTTGAACCCGATCGTATTTTTACTTTCCGTGTTACGTGGGTGGATGATAAAGGCGAGGTGCAGACTAATCTCGGTTATCGCGTACAGTTCAATAATGCTATCGGCCCGTACAAAGGCGGTATTCGTTTCCACGCTTCAGTAAACCTCTCTATCTTGAAGTTCTTGGGGTTTGAACAGACTTTCAAGAATGCTTTGACTACTCTGCCTATGGGTGGCGGTAAAGGCGGTTCCGATTTCTCTCCGCGCGGTAAGAGCGATGCGGAAGTGATGCGTTTCTGTCAGGCTTTCATGTTGGAATTGTGGCGTCACCTCGGTCCGGATATGGACGTACCCGCCGGTGATATTGGTGTAGGTGGTCGTGAAGTGGGCTATATGTTCGGTATGTATAAGAAACTGACACGCGAATTTACAGGAACTTTCACAGGTAAAGGTCTGGAATTCGGCGGTTCATTGATACGTCCCGAAGCAACCGGTTTCGGTGGATTGTATTTTGTAAACCAGATGTTGGAAACCAAAGGTATAGATATCAAGGGTAAGACGGTTGCTATCTCCGGTTTCGGAAATGTGGCTTGGGGTGCAGCTACCAAGGCTACCCAGTTGGGTGCTAAGGTTATTACGATTTCCGGTCCCGACGGTTATATCTATGACCCGAACGGCATCAGTGGCAAGAAGATAGATTATATGTTGGAACTCCGTGCATCGGGCAATGATATCGTAGCTCCGTATGCCGATGAATTCCCCGGCTCTACTTTCGTTCCCGGCAAACGTCCGTGGGAGGTGAAAGCCGATATTGCTTTGCCTTGTGCAACGCAGAATGAGTTGAATGGGGAAGATGCACAGCATCTGATTGATAATAAGGTGACTTGTGTGGGCGAAATCTCCAATATGGGATGTACCCCCGAAGCTATCGACCTCTTTATTGAAAACAAGATTATGTATGCACCGGGTAAGGCTGTGAATGCAGGCGGTGTGGCTACCAGCGGATTGGAAATGTCACAGAATGCAATGCATCTCAGTTGGAGTGCGGCTGAGGTAGACGAGAAACTTCATGCCATTATGCACGGTATCCATGCTCAGTGCGTGAAATACGGAACAGAACCCGACGGCTACATCAACTACGTGAAGGGTGCTAATATCGCCGGCTTCATGAAGGTAGCCCACGCCATGATGGGTCAGGGAATTATCTAAGGAAAAACTTTGTTTAGTTGTATTTGTATTTGTGGTTTGTGCTGCCTGCGCCTGTGAAGGTGCAGGCAGCACTTTTTTACTATTTGTGGGTATTATTGTTTTTAATATAGTTATTTATCGGTATTGTGCCAGCTACCTGTGCGGTCTAACTTTGCAGCGTGAAAATTAATTTATTAACGCTAAAAAGGAATAAGCTAAAATGAAAATTAAAGATGTATTGGTCATGGTGGCCATCGGTTTATTAGGAGCAGCATGTAGTGATGACGATAATAAGGGTAGTCAATGGGGAGACGGAGTTGGAGGTACGAAAACGAATCTGGATGTATCTGCCTATGATAAATGGACTTATGTAAATCTGAAAACCGGAGAAACGGAAATACATCCGGATACAAGCGAATGGATTTATACGGATGGTTCGGTAAGCGAGCCAAAAGCGAAGGAAACTATCGGTATCGAATGGCATATCGCCATACACCGTTATGAGATAAAAACAAACGGTGGCATGGTTTTCGATACGGAGAAAACAAATATGAATGAAATTACGGAGTTGCCTGAAGGAGACTATAAAGCGGATGAAAACATAACAAACGAGGATGAAGAATATGCCATCATCACCGATATGAGCAAAATGATGCAAGGCAACGTCGGTTACGCCAAGACTGCAACTGTGAACAAAGTGTTGTGCAGTTGGGTGAAAAAGACGGAGACAGGTAGTATGCCTCCTACTATTTATGAACCGACAATGCATGTGATAGTTTTGAAGTGTAAGGACGGCAGTTGGGCGAAGCTTCAATTTACAGTTGCAGGAAACTCTGAAACGAATAAGAGCGGTTTTGTTACATTCAATTACGAATTTATCCCGATTAAATAAGAATGAGACGGGTTCTTTGTTCCTTACTTTTTTTGCTGGCAGCGGCAGTGCTCACTGTCTTTGCGGAGGAAGTGGACGAAAGGGATAGCAACCGTTATCGCTATTCCATATTGGGAGATGTTGTAGATGAAAACGGGCAGCCAATGCCTGGTGCTACGGTTAGGGTGCTGGGAACTACTTTCGGAGCAGGCACGGATAGCGACGGTGAATTTGTTATCCGTTTGGAAAATGCGAAAGAATATACGCTGTTGGTTTCATTCATAGGATACGAATCTCAGGAAGTAAAAGCGGTTCCGGCTGTACGTCCGCCGCGACTGCATATCCGATTGGTTCCTTCTTCTAATCAACTGAATGATGTAGTGGTAACCGGTTCGTTTGTTGCAAAACCGTTGAAAGAGGTACCTGTACTGACGCGTGTAATATCTCAAAAGGAGATTCAGGCACTCAATCCGATGAATGTCGAAACTTTGCTGCAATACGAACTGCCGGGTTTGCAGATTGGGTATAATTCGATGAGTCAGATGCCTGAGATATCTTATCAAGGCATGGATGGAGAGTATATGCTGTTTTTGATAGACGGCGAACGCGTAAGTGGGGAAGGAGCCGACCATAATGTTGATTTTACCCGTTTCAATGTAGACGATATCGAACGTATAGAAGTCATTAAAGGAGCCCAGTCCACAATCTATGGTTCCAATGCATTGGGTGGAGTCATCAATATCATTACAAAGACCGCCAATCGTCCCTTTAGCGGAAATTTGAATGTACGTTATGCCGGTTCCAACGGACAGAAATATACAGCTTCTACCGGTGTGAAGAAAAATCGTCTTACTTCTTATACCAGCCTTACCTATCGTACAAAAGATACTTATGAGATAGGTGATGAGGTAGGTAAGACCACCGTAACGGAAGGAAGTGACGGTTCTTCGGCAGAGGAGCAGGAAGATGTCGGTTCCACCACGGTCTACGGATACAACATTTGGGATTTTTTGCAGAAAATAGGCTATACCTGCAATGAAAAGCTAAATGCGGATTTGAAAGGTTCGTTTTACCGCAATAAACGAGACAAGCGCGTGGGCAAGATGTATCAGGACATATTCCTTGATTATACCTTGAACGGTAAGGTAACATATCTTCTCGGAGAAAAACAGCAACTTGTAATAGGGTATATTTATGATAATTATCAGAAGAACCAGGATTATTTCTTATCCGGAAAGAAAACTACGGATTACCGTAATATCAAGCAGACACCGCGTATCGATTATACCGGAACATTCGGCAAGCATACTGTCAGTGTCGGGTTCGAAGGTGACTTTGAATACCTGAAACATTATATGCTGGAAGACAGCTCCCATGTTGACAATCAGTTGTACGCTTTCTATGCGCAGGAAGACTGGGATATCCTCGATGAGCTGAATATCGTGGCGGGAGTACGTGCCGACTATCATGAGAAATATCATTGGCATGTCACTCCGAAGGTTTCTTTACTGTGGCATTTTTGCGACCATGTCTCTTTCCGTGCCGGTTATGCACAAGGATTCCGTTCGCCTTCTCTGAAAGAGCTCTACCAGGCATACGATATGGGCGGTATGGGTTGGTTCATGCTGTACGGTAATCCGGATTTGAAACCGGAAACCAGCAATCAAGTCTCTCTGTCCGGCGAGTTTACCAAGGGAGGGCTGAACATGTCGGTTTCTTTTGCCCACAACCGTTTCAGGAACAAGATAGCCTATATGTCATTGGGCGATGGTTCGAGCGACATGCAATATGTAAATGCCGATAACGCCAAAACTACGGCCTTGGAGACAATTTTGCGCTACCGTTTTGGTTTCGGGCTGATATTGACAGGTTCTTATGCTTATACGAACGATTATGAAGAGGTTGACGGACGGAATACTTCTTTGGTGCGCCCGCATACGGCAACTTTCAATGCTATGTATTCGCATAAGTTCGGAAAGATAGGTTTTAACTGTTCGCTGAACGGGCAGTGGGGAGCAAAGTTCGATACTTATACAAGAAACCAAAATGATGACGGTACTTATGCGTATGAAATAACCACTTACGATGCACGTACGATGTGTTCGTTGAATACCGGAGTTACCCTTCCGAAAGGCATATCCCTCAATCTGGGTATCGATAACCTGTTCAATTATAAAGACAAGGCTGCCGATAGTTCCCTGCAGGTTCCGCAAAAAGGAATCAGTGTAATAGGAACCGTAAATCTTAATATTGCAGATATGTTCGGGTTATAAATATTAAAATATCGATATGAAGAAAAAACAACTATTGGGGAGCGTCTGTGCGGTCGTCCTCGTGTTGCTGCTTATAGGTATCTGGAACTTATGGTTCAGTTCTACAAGAGTAGCATTTGTCAATTATCAAGTTATCAGTCTCGGACAAATATCCAAGGCTAATGATAATTCATTTATAAAGATAGCAGAAGTCAGTACCGACGAACTGGATAAGCTGACTTCTTATGACATGGTATTTATCAATGCCATGGGGATGAGAATAACGGAAGAACAGCGTGCGCAGATAAAGAAGGCTGCCGATGGCGGCTTGCCCATTCTGACCACTTCCGTCACCAATCCTGCCAATGAGATAATTTCGCTGGACTCTATCCAGGCCGACACTTTGAGAAGTTACCTGGGGAATGGCGGGCGCCGTAACTACCGTAGCATGCTGAATTATGTACGTAAGCATATCGATGGCAAGCTTATTTCGGTAGACGAACCTGAAGCTGTAACAGAACGCTCCAATGATATGATATATCATGCCGACCCGAAGAAGCCTGATGATGAAGAACTCGGTTTCAATACGATAGCCGGATACAATGCTTTCCTGCAGGAAAACGGGCTGTTGCAAGAGGGAGCTCCCCGTATCATAATCACTGGTATGATGGGCGAACCGGCAGACCTTATCCGGAAACTGGAGGAAACGGGTAATGTCGTTTATCCGGTACGGAATATGAAAGGCTTCATTAGCAGGCACCAAATTGATTCGGTATCCCCTTCGGCAGTCATCAATATGGCGCACGGGCGCATGGGAGACTATATCGTGGATTACCTGGCACAACAGAATATCCCGTTGTTTACTCCGCTGAATGTAAACCGGCTCGTAGAAGAGTGGGAGAACGACAAAATGGGAATGAGTGGCGGATTTCTCTCGCAAAGTGTCGTAACCCCCGAAATAGACGGGGCTATCCGTCCTTTCGCTTTGTTCGGACATTATAGGGATGAAGAAGGATTGCAGCATGCTTTTGCCATTCCCGAGCGTTTGGAAACTTTTGTAGAGACGGTGAATAACTATATCAAGTTGCAGAACAAGCCCAATAATGAAAAGCGCGTGGCGATTTATTATTATAAAGGCCCGGGACAGAACGCAATGGCTGCTGCCGGTATGGAAGTTGCCCCTTCGCTTTACAACCTATTGCTGCATTTGAAGAAAGAAGGGTATAAGGTAGACGGCTTGCCGGCATCCTCCAAAGAACTGGAACGTATGATACAAGCACAGGGAGCTGTGTTCGGAACGTATGCGGAAGGAGCTTTCGACAACTTCATGAAGAACGGACATCCCGAACTGATTACCAAAGAACAGTACGAAAGTTGGGTAAGGAAAGTACTCAGGCCGGAAAAGTATGCGGAGGTCGTATCTTCCTTCGGAGAATTTCCCGGTGAGTATATGGCTACCGATGACGGACGCCTGGGAGTTGCCCGCTTACAGTTCGGGAATGTGGTGTTGCTGCCGCAAAATGCCGCCGGAAAGGGAGACAATGCGTTTAAGATTGTTCATGGTACGGATGCCGCACCTCCTCACACTTACATTGCATCTTATTTGTGGACGCAGTTCGGTTTTAAGGCCGATGCGTTGATTCACTTCGGTACTCATGGCAGTCTGGAATTTACGCCGAAAAAGCAGGTTGCTTTGGGTAGTAACGACTGGCCCGACCGGCTGGTAGGCGCTTTGCCTCATTTCTATATTTATTCGATAGGAAATGTGGGCGAAGGTATGATAGCCAAACGCAGGGCATATGCAGGCTTGCAGTCTTACCTCACCCCTCCGTTCCTCGAGAGCAGTGTCCGTGGTATCTATCGTGAGCTTGTGGAGAAAATTAAGATATACAATAATGCTGTCAGTGCTTATTCTAACGGTGCGCACGAACTGGAATCCGGGAAAGATATGCGTAGCGAAGTCGATTTGCGCCGTGCTTCTTTAGCTGTGAAGGCAGTGGCGGTAAAGCTGGGTATTCACCGCGAGCTGGAACTGGACAGCGTACTCACCGTTCCTTATACGGAAGACGAGATTTTGCGTATCGAGAACTTTGCCGAGGAACTGGCTACGGAGAAAATAACGGGACAGCTTTATACAATGGGCGTTCCTTATGAAGATGCGCGCATCAGGAGCAGTGTGTACGCCATGGCTACCGAACCGATTGCATACAGCCTGCTTGTCCTGGACAAACTCCGCAAACGCGCCGACGAAAAAACGGTGAAACACCGCGCTTTGTTCACACAGCATTATCTGAATCCTGCCCGCGCTTTAGTAACCCGGTTGCTGTCTAATCCGGCTTTGGGAGCGGACGAGCTCATCTGCCGTGTGGCGGATATTACATCTGACGAACTAACCAAAGCCCGGAAGATAGAAAAATCGCGTAATGCGCCGCAGGGCATGATGGCGATGATGATGGCTATGGGAGGCGGAGAGAAAGCCGTAATGAAGAAAATGCCTTCTTCCGTAGAATATACCAAAGAAGAAATCACTTTTGCTTTGGCAGTCATGGAAGTCGAGCGCACAATTAAAAATGTCGGAGAATATAAAAAGGCACTTATAGAAAGTCCGGAAAAAGAACTGCTCAGCATGACGAATGCATTGAACGGCGGATATACCCTGCCTTCACTGGGAGGCGATCCGATAGTAAATCCCAATACCTTGCCTACCGGACGCAACCTCTACGGAATCAATGCAGAGGCTACCCCAAGCGAGGCGGCATGGGAGAAAGGCATACAGTTGGCAAATAATACAATCGAGATGTATAAACGCCGGCACAATGATAGCATTCCCCGTAAAGTAAGCTATACGCTGTGGAGCGGCGAGTTTATCGAGACGGAAGGAGCCACTATCGCCCAGATACTCTATATGCTGGGTGTGGAACCTCTGCGGGATGCTTTCGGCCGTGTTACGGATTTGAAACTCATCCCCTCGAAAGAACTGGGACGCCCGCGTATCGATGTGGTAGTACAGACGAGCGGGCAGTTGAGGGATATCGCAGCTTCCCGCTTGTTCCTTATTAACCGAGCGGTTGAAATGGCTGCCCATGCAAAAGACGACCAGTACGAAAATCAGGTTGCTGCCGGAGTGGTCGAAGCAGAACGGGTATTGATAGAAAAAGGCCTGACTCCTAAAGACGCCAGGGAGATTTCTACGTTCCGCGTGTTCGGAGGAGCTAACGGCGGTTATGGAACCGGTATCCAGGGTATGGTGATGAGCGGTGACCGTTGGGAAAGCGAGAAAGAAATAGCAGATACCTATTTGAATAATATGGGTGCTTACTATGGTAGTGAAAAGAACTGGGAAGCCTTCCGTCAATTCGCTTTCGAAGCTGCGCTGACACGTACGGATGCGGTTATACAGCCTCGCCAAAGTAATACGTGGGGAGCATTGAGCCTCGACCACGTGTACGAGTTTATGGGCGGGCTCAACCTGGCTGTTCGTAATGTGACGGGAAAAGACCCGGATGCTTACCTGAGCGATTACCGCAATCGCAACAACTTCCGCATGCAGGAGGTCAAGGAGGCTATCGGAGTGGAGAGTCGTACGACTATCTTCAACCCTACCTATATCAAGGAGAAAATGAAAGGAGAAGCAGGTGCTGCGAATACATTTGCCGAGATTGTACAAAACACATATGGCTGGAATGTGATGAAGCCCAAAGCTATCGATAAGGAAATGTGGGATGAGATATATAATGTGTACGTAAAGGATAAGTTCGGTTTGGGTTTGCATGAATATTTCGAGCAACAGAATCCGGCAGCTTTGGAGGAGATGACTGCTGTTATGCTGGAGACGGTGCGCAAGGGAATGTGGAAAGCCAGCGAGCAGCAAGTGGCCGATATAGCCAAGTTGCATACCGATTTGGTAAACAAGTACAAACCCTCCTGTTCCGGCTTTGTTTGCGACAATGCCAAGTTAAGGCAGTTCATTGCTTCGAAAACCGATGCGCAGGCAGCGGCGGAATATAAGAAAAACATTGTTCAGATACGTGAAGCTGCCGCATCCGATGACAAGAAAGGGATGGTGATGAAAAAAGAGGAGATGGCTTCTGCCGCAGAAGAACAGACCAATGTACTGAGCAATACGATAGTCGGTTTGGTAGTAGTGCTTGCTATCGTCGTACTGCTGTTGCTCGTCCGTCATCGTCGTAAAAAACTACAGGAATAATGGAGACAGTTGTTTTGGTACTTATGATATTGGTTTGCTTTAACTTCATGTTGAAGCAAACTTATCGTAAATTAAGGTCGGTACTGGCAATATCCGTCATCTGTGCCTTGTTCGTAGGGCTGATGTGGTCTTATGCTATCGAGCAGTCCAAAACCCAGATTGCCGACTGGCTGGCTAATCCTGCACTGATGCTCGATACTTCCGTTGTACTGAGCGTGGAAGTGGTTCTGCAGATGACCTTCTGCATGCTGGCTGCACATATCCAAAGTGCCGGACTTGTGAAGAAGCGCGTGCTATGGGCTTATAAGGCACTACGCTGGTTTCCGGGTATTTTAGTTTTTCCGGTACTGTTCTGCGGCTTGGTCGCATTGATATTCTCCTTCCCCGGGATATCCTTTTCCCTGATTGCCTGGAGCATGGCAGCGGCGGTATTCGTATTGATACCTGCCGGGAGCTTCCTTTTGCGCTGGTTACTGCCCGAAAAAGAACTTCGGCTGGAATTGCTTTTCCTCGCCAATGCCCTGATTGCTATTTTGGGAATTATCGCTACTGTCAACGGCCGTACGGCAGTGAAAGGAATAGACGAGGTAGACTGGGGAGCGTTGGCAGGCTTGACAATCCTGCTTGTTGCCGGTGCATTGGTCGGAATGATTTTAAGAAAAGTGAAATTGAAAAGACAAACTAACTAATCGAATAAAAATTATGAATTACATTTCAGACATTCTCTATTGGATATCTACAGGGCTTCTGGTTCCTGTTATCGTATTGTTGATTATTCTTTTCGGACGTTCGGTATTGCTTCTCGGAAACTTTTTCGGGCAATACCTGGCTATCCGTAAGACCGATGCCCTGCTGCGCAAGGAGTTGGATGCACTGACTCCTGAAACTGTTTCGGAGCTGGGCGGACACCTCTCCAAGAAGAACAACTCTTTGGTGGTTGCTTACATTCACCGTATTATCGAGATGAAAGACAGTCCGGCGCACGTGCAGCGCCTGCTTGCCGATTTTGAGATAGCGGCGGATAAAGATTTGGCAATATCCAAGACTCTAACCAAAATGGGACCGATGTTGGGATTAATGGGAACGCTGATTCCAATGGGTCCGGCACTTGTAGGGCTTTCCACCGGCGACATTGCCTCGATGGCCTACAATATGCAGGTGGCATTTGCCACTACGGTTGTCGGGTTGTTCTCCAGTGCTATCGGGTTTATAACACAGCAAGTCAAGCAGCGCTGGTATTTGCAGGATATGACTAATCTCGAATTTCTCTCTGAATTGTTAAACCAAAACCAAAAAGAATAATGAAAAGGCGTTTGCTGAGAAAAGAAGAAGATAGCGACCCGATGAGTGTGGTAAGCAACCTTTTCGATGTTGCAATGGTATTTGCCGTAGCACTTATGGTTGCATTGGTGAGCCGTTACAATATGACCGAGATGTTCAGCCAGGAAGATTTCACTATGGTAAAGAATCCCGGAAAAGAGAACATGGAGATTATTACGAAAGAAGGTCAGAAAATCAATAAATACACTCCATCTGAGAACCAGGATACTAAAAGCGGCAAAAAAGGCAAAAAGGTGGGGATTGCTTATGAGCTGGATAACGGCGAGATTATTTATGTGCCCGAATAGTAATTCCGTTGCATCTAAAATTATTACCTTTGCTGCTCGAAAATTATAAATAACTAAGAGATGTTACAACCGGAATTGAAATTAAGACGTGATAAGATACGTGCCCTCATGGTCCAGCAAGGTATTGATGCGGCACTTATTACCTGTAATGTAAACTTAATCTATACGTATGGTCGCGTAGTAAGCGGATATTTATATTTGCCGTTGAATGCTCCTGCGCGTTTGTTCATAAAGCGCCCTAATGACATTGAGGGCGAGCATATTCATCCTATCCGTAAGCCGGAGCAAATAACCGGGTTATTGAAGGAATGCGGTCTTCCTTTACCGGTAAAACTGATGCTGGAAGGTGATGAACTGCCCTTTACGGAGTATAATCGCCTGGCTGCCTGCTTTCCCGAAACAGAGGTCGTATCCTGTGGTACAGCATTGATTCGTCAGGCGCGAAGCATAAAAACTCCGATAGAAATTGAAATGTTCCGCCGTTCCGGAATTGCCCATGCAAAGGCATACGAACAGATTCCCTCGGTTTATCAGCCGGGAATGACAGACCGTCAATTATCTGTTGAAATAGAACGGCTGATGCGTCTGGAAGGTTGTCTGGGTATTTTCCGTGTATTCGGACAGAGCATGGAAATCTTCATGGGAAGTCTTTTGGCCGGTGACAATGCAGCGGTTCCTTCTCCGTATGATTTTGCATTGGGCGGCAAAGGACTTGATCCTTCATTGCCCGGTGGCGTGAGTGGCACTCTCCTGCAAGCGGGGCAATGTTTCATGGTGGATATGGGTGGAAACTTCTATGGTTACATGGGCGATATGAGCCGTGTGTTCTCCATTGGCAAGTTGCCGGAACAGGCTTATGCTGCACATCAGACGTGTTTAGAAATACAAGAGGAGATTGTGGCAATGGCAAAACCGGGAACTGTTTGTGAAGATATGTATAACAAGGCTATTGAAATAGTAACGAAAGCCGGTTTTGCAGATTATTTTATGGGAGTAGACCAAAAGGCGAAATTCATAGGGCATGGTATTGGTTTGGAAATAAATGAAATGCCCGTATTGGCTCCTCGTATGAAGCAGGAATTGGAGCCGGGGATGGTTTTTGCTTTGGAACCCAAGATTGTTTTACCCGGTATAGGTCCTGTCGGAATTGAAAACTCATGGGCAGTAACCACCGACGGTCTTGAGAAACTGACTTTGTGCAAAGAAGAAATCATAGAATTATGATGGATAATTAGTGGTTAGCGATTAGTGATTAGGTTGGTAATTACGTCGCATAACAGTCGCTAATCGTTAACCGCTAATCACTAATCGTTAACCGCTTACTTCACCCTTCTGTTCAATTGGTTATTAGCCTTGGACGGTTTTGATTTGCCTATTCTTTTTCCTGTCGGTTTGGCTTTTTTGTTCCGGTTAGGGTGCAATTGTGCGTTTTTATTCCCCTTCATAATATTCACATAGATAATAACGGGCGATAAAATCCCAATTTTGCTGTAGTATTTCTTTGCCGTTGTCAAATGGCAATTGTACGTCAGGTAATATTCCTTTGAGCATACCATACTTTATTAAATCGAACGGGCAGCCTCCCGGGCGGCAAAAGAGTTTGTAGCCTTCGGCAGCGGCGCGTTCGGCATTGTACATCGGGTTGTGCTCTTCACAAAAATAGGCAGCTACGTTGTGGGCTATTAGCATACCTTTGGCATTGGCGTATATTACGAATTCTTTTTTGTACTGTAAGTCAGGGAGTAAAGCAGAAGGTGTGTTTTCCCATTTTAGAACTTCAACAAAGAATTTGCAGAGCTCTTTATAGGTAGTAAAGTATAGCAAAGGCTTTCCATTACTGTATTCCAGGCAATGCTCAACATCCTTGCTCAATTTTGTTTCGGGAGTAATTTCGGGAAGCGGCTCCAAGGGCATATCCAGTAAATCCGGTCCCATTAGCCACAAAACAGATGAAGGCTCTTCATTGATAGGGGCTTTTTCAAAGTTTTCATCCATCAGTTTGTATACTTTCTGTGCCAGAGCCAGTAAGTCTTTATCAAACGGGTCTTGCAGCGTATATTCATCCGGATTGAAGATTGCAAAGTGGGATTTCAATGTCCACAATACGAATGCCACATCTTCCAGATTGATTTCATCGGGGATGTAGCTGTCAGATAACCGGTAAAAGGGAAGATGCCTATTGTATAATGCATAGTATGCCTCGGAGAATGTTTTCCAACCTCCTGTCTGGGCAATTGCATCCTGAAAATACATGCCGAGTGATGTGGCGGCATCTTTCTGTGCATATTCGCTTTCCTTGAATAAGGGAGATTCTTTTAGTATCGGGAGTGTCTTTATTGAGAAATCGAGATACCATTGGTCACCGGGCAGAATACGTGTACGTTCATTGGCTTCCAACCATTGTTTCATAAAAATAGGAACTGGCTTCATAGTTTGTTTGCTTTTAAAGTGTGAATATTATTTTATGGGGTTATAATCTTTTCAGAGCCAGTTTGATGACCTGCTCTACCGGTGCACCGGCGTCTTCTTTCAGAATAGCCATTACAACTTTTTGTGAAGGAGCCTGTGCGAATCCCAACATTGTGAGGGCGGCTACGGCTTCTTCCTGTACCTGTACGTTGGCGGCAGTAGAGGCAAGACCGGTTATGCCGGTAGTTCCGGCGGCTTCTCCGCTGGTTTTTATTTTGTCTTTTAAATCGACTATCACACGCTGGGCTGTTTTCAAACCGATGCCTTTTACTGTTTTCAGCAGATTGGCATTTTCCGTGCTTATGACATTTATCAGTTCAGAGGGCGATAAGGCTGAGAGAATCATACGTGCCGTATTGCCGCCAATGCCCGATACGGAAATCAGTAGCAGGAACAGTTCTCGTTCTTGTTTGTCTGCAAAACCGTAGAGGACATATGCATCTTCACGGATAGCTTCGTAGATATACAGTTTGCAGCTTTTCTTTCCTTGTATGGCAGCATACGTATTCAAGGAGATATTTGCGGCATATCCCAGGCCGTTACAGTCTATAATTGCGCTTGCCGGACTCAACTCGGCAATCTCACCTTTTATGTATTCTATCATATGATTATTATTCCTATTCTGCGAATGTAGGAATTATTATTGACTTTAAGTCTCTAAAAAAAGAAAAACTCTGTGAAACATGCAAACTTCTGTATTAAGTTATAAATTAAAATGCTTATTTTTGCACTCATAAAATAGAAAGTTGATAACTAAAACCGATAAAAAGATGAAAAAAGTAAGAGCAGCCATCGTGGGTTATGGCAATATCGGACATTTTGTACTTGAGGCATTACAGGCAGCTCCCGATTTTGAAATCGCAGGAGTAGTACGTCGTGCAGGGGCAGAGAACCGTCCTGCAGAATTGAGTGAATATTCCGTAGTGAAAGATATCAAAGAGTTGAAGGATGTGGATGTGGCCATCCTTTGTACTCCTACGCGTAGCGTTGAGAAATATGCTAAAGAGATATTGGCACTTGGCATCCATACAGTGGACAGCTTCGATATTCATACCGGCATTCCGGCATTGCGCCGTACACTGGATGCTGAGGCAAAAGCACATAATACTGTTTCTATTATTTCTGCCGGTTGGGATCCGGGAAGTGATTCTGTTGTGCGTACCTTGCTGGAGGCTATTGCGCCGAAGGGAATTACCTATACCAACTTCGGTCCGGGTATGAGTATGGGACATACGGTGGCAGTAAAGGCTATCGAGGGTGTAAAAGCCGCTCTTTCAATGACGATTCCTACCGGTACGGGCATACATCGCCGTATGGTCTACATCGAACTGAACGATGGTTACGAATTTGACAAAGTAGCTGCCGCCATCAAAGCCGATCCGTATTTTGTAAATGACGAAACGCATGTGAAGCTTGTTCCGAGCGTAGATGCACTGCTTGATATGGGACACGGTGTAAACCTGACCCGTAAGGGCGTTTCCGGAAAAACACAGAACCAACTGTTCGAATTCAACATGCGCATCAATAATCCGGCGCTTACTGCGCAAGTGCTGGTATGTGTGGCACGTGCTGCAATGCGTCAGCAACCGGGTTGCTATACAATGGTTGAGATTCCGGTTATCGACCTTCTGCCGGGCGACCGTGAAGAGTGGATTGCACACCTGGTATAAAAATATAAAAAAACAGATGGTGCGTTTATATGGAATGCACCATCTGTTACTACTGAACGCATCGTCTGTTATAGTCAAACAGACGATGTGTTTTTTATATCCTAATCATCAGAAGAAGAATCTGAGCACATCATTGAAGTTAGCCCAAATCAGCAAGCCGAACAATAGGAACATACCTACCATTTGAGCACGCTCCATAAACTTATCGCTGGGTTTGCGACGTGCTACAATTTCGTAGATGAGGAACAGGACATGTCCGCCGTCCAATGCCGGAATAGGCAGAATGTTCATGAAAGCAAGGATGATTGAAAGGAATGCCGTCATGTACCAGAACTGATACCAGTCCCATGTTGCAGGGAAGATGCTGCCGATTGTTCCGAAACCGCCAAGTTGTTTGGCGCCCTCTTTAGAGAAAAGATACTTCATCTGGCTGACATAACCTTTCAGCGTATTTACTCCCAGGGTAACCCCAGCCGGGATAGATGCGAAGAAACTATATTCTTTCTTGACAACGGGCAACAGCTTGTTTGTCTGCAGGGATGCAGCGACACCGATTTGATATAAAGAATCTGTAGTCAGCTTTACGATATCCGCTACCCCTGCTCTGACGTAAGTCAGGGTGAGAAGACGGCTGGCACTGTCGTTGGCTGCTTTTTGGCGATTCAGCATTTCTTCCTTAAAGTCGAAGTAAGCGATGTTACGTCCATCCAATTGAGTGATGCTGTCACCCGGTTGTAATCCGGCAAGTGCGGCAGGTTGTCCCGGCATAATGCTGTCGATGACAAACGGATAGCGGAATGAAGCGAAACGGACACTGTCGGCAAGCAGGCGTTCCATCATATCTTCGGGGATGTACACGGATACTTCCTGCCCGTTACGCAATACGCTGACCTGACGTGCATCGACAATGCTTGTCAGCATGTCGCCACCATAGCGTTCAAAAGGTACGCCGTCGGCGGATACCAATATATCGCCGTCACGGAAACCGATTGCTTTAGCCGTTTCATTAAAGTCCATACCCAGCGGGGCTTTCTGCAAAGGTACATATTCATCTCCCCACGCAAAGAGTATCATGGAGTAGATGAACAATGCCAACAGGAAATTGAACAGTACGCCGCCTATCATAATCAGCAGACGCTGCCATGCCGGTTTGGCGCGGAATTCCCACGGTTGCATGGGCTGTTTCATCTGCTCGGTATCCATAGACTCGTCTATCATACCTGCAATTTTGACGTACCCGCCTAAAGGCAACCAGCCGATACCATATTCCGTTTCACTGTTTTTCGGTTTGAATTTGAACAAGGTGAACCACGGGTCAAAGAACAAACAGAATTTTTCCACTCGTGTCTTAAATAAACGAGCGAAGAGGAAGTGCCCGCCTTCATGGATTATTACGAGCAATGAAAGGCTCATTATAAGTTGCAGGGCACGGATCAAGAATGTTTCCATCTAATTATTTACTATTTTATTATTTGCAATTTAATTTTTAACTATCAATTCTTTTGCTATTCGTCTGGCTTCTGCGTCAGTTGCCACATAGTCTTCGTAAGCAGGTTTTTGTATAAAGGATACGCGCGTCATTGTCTTCTCGATTACGTCGCTCATGCCGAGGAATGATATTTCGTCCCGTAGGAAAGCGGCTACCACCACCTCATTGGCTGCATTGACGATACATGGCATGTTTCCTGCACGGTGCAGCGCTTCGTATGCCAGTGCCAGATTGCGGAAACGTTTCGTATCCGGCTGCTCGAATGTCAGGTCCGTGCACAATTTGAAGTCCAGCCGGGGGAAAGACGCTTTCAGGCGTTCCGGATAGGAGAATGCGTACTGAATGGGCAGGCGCATATCCGGCATTCCCAGCTGCGCTTTCACTGCTCCGTCCTCAAACTGCACCATTGAGTGAATGACGGATTGCGGATGTACCACTACTTCTATCTGGTCGGGGCGTACACCGAACAGCCATTTTGCTTCAATCACTTCAAACCCCTTGTTCATCATGGAAGCGGAGTCTATTGTAATTTTGGCTCCCATGTCCCAATTGGGGTGCTTCAAAGCCTGTGCCTTGGTTACGGTGGCAAGCTGCTCCATTGTACAGGTACGGAACGGGCCGCCGGAAGCTGTCAGTATAACTTTCTCGACAGGGTTACCCATTTCTCCGGCTAAACACTGGAACACGGCAGAATGTTCGGAGTCTACCGGCAAGATGGGAGTACCGCTGAAACGTGCCAGGTCATTGATAAGCTCGCCCGCCACGACTAATGTTTCCTTGTTGGCGAGGGCTATTGTCTTGCGTGCACGGATTGCGTTCATAGTCGGTTTCAGTCCGGCATAGCCTACCATGGCTGTCAGTACCATGTCGATAGGTTTTTCCGCCACAATCTGGCATAAGGCCTCTTCGCCGGCATACACTTTGATGGGTAGGTCGGCAAGTGCGTTTTTCAGTTGTTGATATTTCGTTTCATTTGCTATTACCACTGCTTCAGGCTTGAACTTGCGTGCCTGGGCAATCAAATCCTCCACCCGGTTGTTGGCTGTCAGTACATAGGCTTCGTATCGGTCGGGATGTTCCTCTATGACCTGTAATGCCTGTGTACCGATAGAGCCGGTAGAGCCAAGTATGGCAATTTGTTTCTTCATCAGTCTTATAATTTATGCTTTCAGGTTTATATCTTATACTTAATGCTTTATACTTTTAAAATACGATATAGAGTTCCGGGTTTACCGCCCTTCCTTTGTGCCACAGTTCGAAGTGCAGGTGCGGTCCGGTAGTCAGTTGCCCGCTGTTGCCTACCAGGGCAATGGCTTCTCCGCCTTTTACGGTGTCGCCTTCGCGTTTCAACAAAGAGCCGCAATGCTTGTAGACGGATACGAAATCCTGGTTATGCTGTACCTCTATCAAATAGCCGGTTTCGGCTGTATAGGTACTCAGAATGACCGTTCCGTCCAGGGTTGCCAATACGCTTTCTCCCGGATTGGCGGCTATATCCGTTCCGAAGTGCCTCTTTTCGGCATTGAAAGGAGATGAAATCATGCCGCGGGTGGGGCGGTAGAATATCAGTCCGTCTACTTCGGGGCGTGAGGCGATGCTTGTCAGGTTGTATTTCTCCGTTTCCTCGTACTGTTTGCGGAATTCAGCCTCGCGTTGCGTTCGTTCCATAAGCGAATCTTCCCGTACGGTAGTCAGGGAGTCGATGGAATGGATGGTGTCGGTTTTGATTTTACCCAGAAAGATGTCCTGGATATTCATAATGTACAGATTCTGTCTGTCTACCAGTTGCTGGAGCGAGTCTACACGTAGGGCATTCTCCACGACCTGCGCACGAATTTCACTGTTCATGTATCCGGGCAGGTAATTGCGCAACGGGGTAAAGGCAACAATCAAAGAGGCAATCAGAAAGAGTACCGTCAGTACGGAAAGTAATACGGAGATTCCGTTCAGCTTGGACACACGCAGCGTGACAATATCCTCAAGGGTATTCTCGTTTGTAATAGTCAGTCTGTACTTGAACTTGATATTACTCCAAAAGGCTTTTCTTCTTTTTTTCTTCTTATTTGCTGCCACTTGTTCAACTTTTGTTTAACGTTTCTCTTTCTTAAACCTTGATGCTTCACAGTTTTGTTGCCTTGCATCGCTTCATTGACCTGTTCACACCTCTTCCGTATTGTCCAGGGCGAGTAATCCTTCCGGCAGGTCCACCGTGATAACCTTATGCTTCTGGTCGATGTCCATAATGAAATCTTCCTGTGCCGGAATCAGCAATTCTTCTCCTTTATAATCTACCACGAACAGAGTGTTGATGGTAGAGGTGTCCACATCCGTCACTTCACCCAGTTGGCCGTGGTGTACTTCTTCCATACGGAAACCGACGAAGAAATCCCAACTGAGTTCTCCCGGTCCGGCTCCTTCGGCATGCTTCACGGGAAAATAAACCTCAATGTTGGTAAACATCCGTGCGCGTTCTGCCGTATCCACTCCTTCAAGTTTGACGAGAGCCGTAGTGTCTGAGCGGAAACGATATTCTTCGATAAAGAACGGTACGAATATACCGTCCAACAAGCAGATGAGATATTCGGCCTCTACACGGTCGAAAATATCATCCGTAAAGGTGAATGACAATTCTCCGTGAATGCCATGAGGTTTGTTGAATATACCTATTTTATATACTTCTTCTTTTCGTATCATATCGTTTTATCGCCTTGTCTGTTGCTTGTCACTTCCTTATATTCTCGTTATTCTTGCTCCGATCGCATTCAGCCGTCCTTCTATATTCTGATACCCCCGGTCTATCTGCTCGATGTTATGAATACGGCTGATGCCGTCGGCGCTCATGGCGGCTATCAGCAGAGCAATACCGGCACGGATATCCGGGGACGTCATATTGCCGCCACGCAGTTTGAAACCGTGATTATGTCCGATTACTACGGCGCGGTGCGGGTCGCACAGAATGATTTGCGCTCCCATGTCTATCAGTTTGTCCACGAAGAAGAGGCGGCTTTCAAACATCTTCTGATGAATCAGCACGCTGCCTTTCGCCTGTGTGGCAACTACCAGCAGTACGCTCAGCAAGTCCGGCGTCAGTCCGGGCCAGGGCGCATCGGCTATTGTCATGATAGAACCGTCAATGAAGGATTCTATCTGATAAGTATCCTGGGCAGGCACATAAATATCATCGCCCCGTTGTTCCATTTTGATGCCCAAACGCCGGAAACTGTCGGGGATGATACCTAAGTTTTCGTGCGAAACGTTCTTGATGGTCAGCTCGCTTTTCGTCATGGCTGCCATGCCGATGAAGCTTCCCACTTCAATCATGTCCGGAAGAACAGTATGCTCTGTTCCGTGCAGTTCGTCCACTCCCTCAATGGTGAGCAGATTGGAAGCGATACCTTCTATCTTTGCACCCATGCGGTTCAGCATCCGGCATAGCTGTTGTATGTAAGGCTCGCAGGCGGCATTGTAAATGGTTGTTTTACCTTTGGCCAATACTGCTGCCATTACGATATTGGCAGTGCCCGTTACAGATGCTTCGTCCAGCAACATATAGCTGCCTTGCAATTGCCGGGCGGATATTTCGTAAACTTCCCGTCTTTCATTGTAAACGAATTCGGCACCTAAATTCCGTATGCCGATGAAATGGGTGTCCAAACGGCGGCGGCCTATCTTGTCTCCGCCCGGTTTGGAAATCATAGCCTTGCCAAAGCGTGCCACCATCGGCCCTACGAGCATGACCGAACCGCGCAGGCTGGAGCATCTTTTCAGGAATTCATCGCTCTCCAGATAGGCAAAATCAACATTGGCTGCTTGAAAGCTATATGTATCGATGCCTTTTTTCGATACGTTCACTCCCATATCCCGCATCAACTGAATCAGGTTGTTCACATCCAGGATGTCCGGTATGTTGTGCACCGTCACCTCTTCGGCAGTGAGCAGGGTGGCGCAGATAATCTGCAGCACCTCGTTCTTCGCTCCTTGAGGATAAATGTCTCCGGAAAGGCTGTGTCCGCCTTCTATTACAAATGAAGCCATGAAATAGTGGTTAGTAGTTAGTGATTAGCGATTAACGGTTAGTGATTAGGGTAGCGTGGTGATGTCCTATGATATTAACCGTTAATCGCTAATCACTAACCGCTATTTTAGTATTTTCTTTTATTATTTCTGTTGTTGTTTCTGTTGTTCTGGTTATTCATCTTCGGACGATAATTCTGTTCGATCCGTTCGGCCATAAGGCGGAGAAGGCTGTCGGTCATCTGCAGTTTGCCGCCGGACAGTTCTGCGAGGTCGTCCGCTATTTTGCGGTCGTCGACAGTATCTTTATTCCAGGACATATAGTCTTTCTTCATGTGGTTGCATATCAGTGCAACGAGGTTCTGCTTCTCGTCACCTTCGGGAAAGTCGATGGCTTTCTTAATCAGCACTTCCAGGGTACGGCCGTAGTGGCGGTAACGTATTTTGGTGCTGGGATAAGGAACGGTTTCCGGTTTGGTTATCAGGTTGTCTTTGCGGATAACTTCGTATGGATAGTCGATGTCCAGCTTGAAGTCCGCCATGATGGCAAGATGATCCCACAGCTTATGCTTGAAATCGGGTATGTCGCGAAGGTGGGGAAACATGTTTCCCATGATGTTGATAATGGTATTTGCACAACGCTGGCGCTCGGAGCGGTCTTCGATTGTCAGTGCATGGTCTACCATATTCTGGATGCTGCGCCCGTATTCGGGCAAAGGCATCCGCTTTTGTTGAGTATTATATTGCATATCCTTTAGAATTAGCGGTTAGTGATTAGTGATTAGTGGTTAGCGGTTAGTGGTTAATGATTAGTGATTAATGCTATACGGTCCAATTGCGCAGCCCGCTAATCACTAATCACTAATCACTAACCGCTAACCATAATCGCTATAAAAGTTTTTTCGGTTGGCTTGCTACGAATTCTTTCAAGTAGAACGGTTCGAAGTAGGCAACGTCTTTAAAATCTTTTTCGGCTATAGCTTTTTCTGCCAGCGGGAACATCATGCTTGCCAGCGGACGGATGCCATCGATGAAATGGGCGTTGGGATGCACAATCTTTTCCTTGCACTTGGCTGCACCGTCGCCGAAGAAATACACGGGCTGCTTGTCCAGGAACTCCTGATAGGAATTTTCGTCCACAATGTCTGCCGCAATGTCGCGTACCGGTTTCAGTGCGCGGTCGTAAACGGCGGCGTACACTTCCATGCGGCGGGCATCAATCATGGGGCACAACAGAGCGTCTTCCGGCAGTTCATCGTGATAGAGCAGTACCGGAACGCATTGCACTTTCAGGGTGGGAAGCCCGATGAGGGGCAGGTTGCGCCCGTAACATACACCTTTTGCCATAGACACACCGATGCGCAGCCCTGTGTACGAACCGGGACCGCAACTTACGGCAACGGCATCCAGCGGCATGGCGTGGCTGTCGGCAAATGACAGGGCTTCGTCTACGAATACGCCCAGCGATACGGCGTGTGAAGGCCCGTTCAGGTCTTCTTTTTTGAAAACGTTCTGTCCGTCCTCGCTCACGGCTACGGAGCAGGCCGAAGTGGATGTTTCAATATGCAAGATACATGACATAACTTCTATTCTGATTTTTATTGTGGCAAATTTACGTGATTTGTTTCGATTACACAAGTTGTTTGCCGAATGGTTTGTCGTTGCATTCCTTATTCATTGATTAAATTGCCGGCTGTCTGTTTGCATCTGTTCGGAAATTTAGCGAATATTGCATACTAAGTTGTGCATGCGATATTTGTCTATTGCTCAAATTATTCTCGGTGAATGCAATAAATAATCAGTGAGAATAGCTATCTTTGTCGCATAAAACTATACATTATGATACAATCTATGACGGGCTACGGCAAAGCAACAGCCGAACTGTCCGATAAGAAAATCAATATTGAAATTAAGTCGCTTAACAGCAAAGCGATGGATTTATCTGCCCGTATCGCTCCGCTTTACAGGGAAAAGGAAATGGAAATCCGTAACGAAATATCCAAAATGCTGGAACGGGGCAAGGTCGATTTCAGCCTTTGGATTGAGAAGAAAGATGCGGAACAACTGGCTACTCCTATCAATCAGGAATTGGTGGAGGCCTATTACAAACGGATTAAGGAAATTTCTGCGGCTGCCGGTATTCCCGAACCTGCCGACTGGTTTGCCACGCTGCTCCGTATGCCGGATGTAATGACGAAGAATGAGACACAGGAGCTGAGCGATGAGGAATGGGCAGTGGTGCATGCGGCAGTGGAAGAGGCTATCAATCATCTGATAGACTTCCGCAAGCAGGAGGGCGCAGCGCTCGAAAAGAAATTCCGTGAGAAGATAGAGAATATAGCACGGTTGCTCGAATCGGTGGCTCCCTACGAGCAGGAACGGGTAGGCAAGGTAAAGGACCGTATCACCGATGCGCTTGAAAAGACATTGAGTGTGGATTACGACAAGAACCGCCTGGAACAGGAACTTATCTATTACATCGAGAAACTCGATATCAACGAAGAAAAGCAACGTCTTTCCAATCACCTGAAATACTTTATCAGCACGCTCGAAAGCGGTAGCGGACAAGGTAAGAAGCTGGGCTTCATCGCACAGGAAATGGGCCGCGAAATCAATACGCTGGGCAGCAAGTCCAATCATGCCGAAATGCAGAAGATTGTAGTGCAGATGAAGGATGAGCTGGAGCAAATCAAGGAACAGGTCCTGAACGTGATGTAAGGAACCGGTTCCGGACGTTGCATGAATTTATGATAAGTTTGCTTCAACATGAAGTTAAAGCAAACCAATTAGAGGATTAAATAGTAAACCGTTAAATAGTAAATACCACAGATGGGTAAACTGATTATATTTTCCGCCCCCTCCGGGTCGGGCAAGTCCACAATTATCAACTATCTGTTGACGCAGAACCTGAATCTGGCTTTCTCTATTTCGGCAACCAGCCGTCCGCCGCGCGGTACGGAGCAGAACGGGGTGGAGTATTTCTTTCTCACTCCCGATGAGTTCCGGAGTCGCATAGCCAACGATGAGTTCCTGGAATACGAGGAAGTGTATCAGGACCGCTTCTACGGAACACTGAAAGCACAGGTGGAGAAGCAATTGGCTGCCGGACAGAATGTTGTATTCGATGTAGACGTAGTGGGCGGTTGCAATATCAAGAAGTTCTACGGCGAGCGTGCTTTGTCCGTTTTCATCCAGCCGCCTTCGGTGGAGGAGCTTCGCAAACGCTTGATAGGCCGCGGCACGGATGCTCCCGAAGTTATCGAGAGCCGTGTGGCGAAGGCCGAATATGAGCTTGGCTTTGCATCGAAATTCGATACGGTCATTGTAAACGATGATTTGGAAACGGCTAAAGCGGAGGCATTGAAAGTGATAACCCAATTCCTGAATCGATGAAGCGGACGAAAGCCGGGCGTTTATCGCCGAGAGCCAATAAGTTCCTCTTAGTCCTGAATATCGTTCTGTTGTTGGGGGCTATTGTCTTGGCGATACTGAGCATCGACCTGAAAGAGTACACTTCGGCTGTAGCGATGTTTATGGTCGTGATTGTAAGCGGTGGTAATATTTACGGCTGTTGGAAACGTTTGAGAGAAAAACTTTGATACCAACTTTAGTATGTTTTAATTCTTAATTTTCAATTTATCAAGTGGATATAGGCATTTTCAGCGGTTCGTTCAATCCGGTACACATCGGACATCTGGCGCTTGCCAACTATCTTTGTGAATACGAAGGGTTGGACGAGGTGTGGTTCATGGTGACTCCTCATAATCCGCTGAAAGAAGAAGCCTCTCTGATGAGCGATGAATTCCGTCTGAAGCTGGTGCAGCTTGCCATTGGAGGCTATCCCAAGTTCCGGGCTTCCGATTTTGAGTTTCATCTGCCGCGTCCGTCTTATACCGTGCATACGCTTGATAAATTGAAACAGACTTATCCGCAAGACACTTTCCACCTTATTATAGGTTCCGACAACTGGAAGCTTTTCTCCCGGTGGTATCAGTCGGAGCGTATTCTTGCGGAAAACTTTATTCTTATTTATCCCCGTCCCGGTTATGAGGTGGACGGGAATACTTTACCTCAAAATGTAAAACTGGCCTCTTCGCCCACATTCGAAATAAGTTCTACCTTTATCCGCCAGGCGATGGAAGAGGGCAGGGACATGCGTTATTTCCTGCATCCGGCTGTCTATGAAGCGTTGAGACAAACTAATCTGTAAAATAAATGAATGACTTGGAAAATTTACAGGCGCCCCACAACTTCGGTGTATGTGCCTCTGCCTGTTGTACGAAACGCTTTACCTGCCTGCGCTATATAGCCTTGCAGAATGCTTCCCTGCAATATCCGTTCCTGCCTACGCTTACTCCCCGGAAGCTGGAGTCGATGAAAGGAAAGTGTGAATATTACCGTCCGAATACGCCGGTGCGTTATGCCCGCGGTTTCACCCGGGTGGCAGAGTTGCTCACGGTTCGGGTGGCGGGTACATTCCGCTTGCGGCTTATTTCCTACTTCGGGCGTAAGAACTATTACCTTGCCCGTAAAGGAGAGTACCTTATCAATCCTGCTGCCCAGCAATACATTATCAGCCAGGCAGAAGCTCTCGGTCTGCGGCTTGATGACTACTTTGACGAGTATGTAGAACGGTATGACTGGTAGGGATAACCGGTTGAAATGCAACGCAATGTAGTTTCCCCACGGTGGGAACTCCGGTTTCCTTAGGGGGAAACGTCAGTTTCCTATGGTAGAAACTTCAGTTTCCCTGCAGGGAAATTCAGGTTTCCTTAAAGGGGAACGGGCGTTTCCTTAAGGGAAACATCCGTCTCCTCCGGTGGAAACGGAAATGGGCTTACTCAAGGCATTCGTCGAGGTCGCGTATAATCTGCTCTTTGTCCATGTGCTGGCCGATGAAGACTATCTTTTGCATGCGGTCGCCGTACTTTTCGTCCCAGTCGCGCATCAGTCCGGGTTCTTGACGCATCAGTTCAATCAGGTCTTCTTCGGGGGCCGTGGCATACCACAGCCCGGCTTCGGTCAGTTGTTTCTGAGTGCCTGCCTGTTCAAAAAGGTAGGACATGTCGCGGTTGTGGCTGAAATAGCATACGCCTTTGGCACGGATGATGTTGCGGCTCCATCTGGTGGCGATGAAATGGTCGAATTTGTGAATGTCGAATGCCGGACGGCGGTAGTAAACGAAAGTACCGATGCCGTATTCTTCCACTTCACCCCCTTCGTGATGGTGATGATGATGGTGTCCGTGCTCTTCGTGGTGATGCTCATGTTCTTCGTGATGATGCTCATGTTCTTCATGATGATGTTCATGTTCTTCTTCGTGGTGATGATGTCCGTGCGCTTCTTTTTCTTCTTCTTCTTCGGTGGCTGGTTTCTCTATCCCGCGAATCCATCCTGCCGAGGTAGCCACGCGTTCGAAGTCGAACAGGTCTGTATGTATAATCTTCTTTAAATCCACATCCGCGTAATTGCATTCGATGATTTCGGCTGCGGGTTGCAGGGTACGTATAATCTGCTTGATGCGTTCCAGCTCTTCGGGTTTTACTTCCGCTGCCTTGTTCAGAAGAATGATATTACAGAATTCAATCTGCTGGATGATAAGATTTTCAATGTCTTCCTCGTCAATCCCTTTTCGGGTGAGGTCGTTGCCGCAGGCGAACTCGTCTTGCAGGCGCAGGGCGTCCACTACGGTGGTGATGCAGTCCAGACGGCAGATGCCGTATTGGGTGTACATGCCGCCCAGGCGGGGAATGGAGCAGATGGTCTGTGCGATAGGTTCGGGTTCGCAGATGCCGCTGGCTTCGATAACGATATAGTCGAAACGCTCCATCCGCATGATTTCGCCTATTTGCTCTATCAGGTCCGTTTTCAGCGTGCAGCAGATGCAGCCGTTTTGAAGCGCAACGAGGCTTTCGTCTTTCTTGCCCACGATGCCGCCCTTTTGGATGAGGTCCGCGTCAATGTTTACCTCGCCTATGTCATTGACGATAACTGCGAATCTGATGCCTTGTTTATTGGCGAGAATATGGTTTACTAACGTTGTTTTACCGCTGCCCAGATAACCGGTGAGGAGCAGTACGGGAATTTCTTTTGTTGTCATATCTGTTATTGGTTTTTATTTGTTGTTATTGACGAACCGTACGGTTGCATTCATCAACGCGGCATTGACGGGCAGTGAAGGATTATTGTACACTGCCATTTGTTGCTGCGGTGCGGTGCTCTCGCAATCTTTCAGCACATGGTTCATTTTGTCTATCAGGACGAGTTCTGCCTTGGGAGATGCTTTCTTCAGCAGCATTGCATCCTCTTCCTTTACCTGAATATCGTTTTTGCCTTGAAGAATCAGCACGGGCATTTTCAGGGAAGCGATGACGGTCTGCGGATTATATTTATACCAGGAGATGAGGTAGGGCTGTACGGAAGGCCGGAACAGCGCCTGCAGATAGGCAGGGACTTGTGCCACCTCTTTTCCGTTTCTTAACGAGCGGTTGATGTCCGCCACTTCTTTCCGTATGGACTCCGGCATCATTTGGGCAGCCACTTGCTTTTCTATGATTTCGTATGCCGGACTGCCTGCGCCGGCAATGGAAATGAAACTCTTTACTGTGGGGCGGCTCTGGCAGGCAAGCATGCCGATGAGCGAGCCTTCGCTATGTCCGGCCACTGTGATGCCGGTGAAGCGTTTGTCTTTGGCAAGAAAGTCTATCCAGCCCGTCACATCGTTTACATAATCCTCGAAGCGGAGTTTGGATTCTTCTTTGCCTGCTGCGGCGCTGCCGGCTATGCCGCGTTTGTCGAAACGGAGCGAGGCGATGCCTTTCTGTGCCAGTCCCTCGGCAAGGAATTTCAGCGAATTGTTTTTCATCATGGGATTGTTGCCGTCCATGTCGGTAGGGCCGGAACCGGCGATAAGCAGCACTACGGGACAGGTTGTGGCATTGGCAGGCAGGAGAAGTCTGCCTTTGATGTCGCCGGTAGCGGTACTTAGTGTTACAGGGCTTTCTTCGGATGTGAGAGGCTGCGCCTGGCAGTAAGGTTGGAGAAACAGGACGCAACTGAATAGAAGGAGAAGTAATCGTTTCATATCATTTACTTTTTGTTTTTTGGAAAACGGAAGTAAATGTAAACAATATTATCAGATAAAAAAAGAGGAAAGCATGTCAAAATTCGAATAAATCTTACATGCTTTCCTCTTATTATACCGTAACAATCATCCTGCTTACAGGATACCTTGTGCCATCATTGCCTTGGCTACTTTCATAAATCCGGCAACGTTGGCGCCCTTTACGTAATTTACGTAACCGTCGGCTTCCGTTCCGTACTGCACGCAAGCCTCGTGGATGTTCTTCATGATGCTTTTCAGCTTTTCGTCCACTTCTTCGGCGCTCCAGCCCAGTTTAATGGAGTTCTGGGTCATTTCGAGGCCCGATACCGATACACCGCCGGCATTGGCTGCCTTGCCCGGAGCATACAGAATCTTGGCTTCCTGGAACACTTTGATGGCTTCGGGAGTAGAAGGCATATTTGCACCTTCGGATACCGCCATTACACCGTTGGCGATAAGTTTCTTGGCATCGTCACCGTTGATTTCATTCTGAGTGGCGGAAGGCAGAGCGATATCTGCTTTTTCGCCCCAGGGACGTGCACCTTCCACATACTTAACGCCCGGATATTGCTCTGCATATTCGCGGATGCGTCCACGGTAGAGGTTCTTGAGTTCCATGATGTAATCCAGCTTTTCGCGGTCGATACCTGCGGGGTCGTATATGTAACCGTCGGAATCGGACATTGTTAGGACTTTGCCACCCATCTCCAGTACTTTCTCGGCAGTGTACTGAGCCACGTTGCCCGAACCGGAAATCAGGCAGGTCTTGCCCTTGAGGTCTGTACCTTTGGTTTTCAGCATTTCCAGCAAGAAGTAGATGTTGCCGTAACCCGTAGCTTCCGGACGAATCAGCGAGCCGCCGAATTCGCGACCTTTTCCTGTGAAAGTTCCGGTAAACTCGTGAGCCAGTTTCTTGTACATGCCGAACATGAAACCTACTTCGCGGCCGCCTACACCGATGTCACCGGCAGGAACGTCGGTCTCGGGACCGATGTGACGCCACAGCTCCAGCATGAAAGCCTGAACGAAACGCATCACTTCTGCATTTGACTTGCCGCGCGGAGAGAAGTCCGAACCGCCTTTACCGCCACCCATAGGCAGGGTAGTCAGCGAGTTTTTGAAAGTCTGTTCGAAAGCAAGGAATTTCAGAATGGAGAGGTTCACGGAAGCGTGGAAACGGATACCGCCTTTGTACGGACCGATGGCGTTGTTGTGCTGTACACGGTAACCCATGTTGGTTTGTACGTTACCCTTGTCATCCACCCAAGTAACACGGAACTGGTAAACGCGATCGGGGATGCAAAGACGTTCAATCAGATTGGCTTTGTCGAACTCCGGATGTTTGTTGTACTCTTCTTCGATGGTAGAAAGCACTTCTTCTACTGCCTGATGATACTCCGGTTCATTGGGGAACCGTCTTTTCAAATCTTCTAATACCTTAGCTGCATTCATAATCTATTTCTTTTATTGGGTTTACATATCTATATTGTAAAGCGGTGATGCGGTAGCACCTTACCTTTTGTTGCGGTTGCAAAAGTAAACATAAAAATGATACAAGCAAACAATTTATAAATAAAATACGGGATAAAACAACAAAAATATTGTTTTATCCCGTAAAAATGAATAAAAAGATATTATTTATTTCCTTTTGAGCGCTTTTATTACAGGAATGAATACCAATGCTGCTGAAATGACAAGTGTCAGGATGATTGGTCCGTCAATCCGTTCGGCGGTTGTCAGTACTATGTAGCAAAGCGCTGCCCAAAGAAGCGTGATGCAAACGATTTGAAATCTGGAAAATTGCCTTTTCATTTGCCTGCTTTCTTTTTGTCCACAATGGCATCGATAACGGCTACTGCGGTAATGTTTACTATATCGCGCACGGAGCTTTCAAAATCGGTAAAGTGGATAGGCTTGTTCAGTCCCATCTGTATCGGGCCGATGAGTTCGGAGTCCATATCCATCGACTGCAACAGTTTGTATGCGGAGTTGGCGGAACTCAGGTTCGGGAAGATAAGCGTATTCACATCCTTTCCTTTCAGACGGGTAAACGGATACTTGGCATCGCGCAGTTCGCGGTTCATGGCAAAGTTTACCTGCATTTCGCCGTCGATGGCAAGGTCGGGATAGTTGCGCTGCATGTAGTCCACGGCTTCGTGCACGCTTACCGGACTTCCTTCCTTGTCCGTACCGAAGTTGGAGTAGCTCAGCATGGCCATGACGGGAGTATGGTTGAAGAAGCGTACGGTATACTCCGACAGTTTGGCGATGTCTATCAGTGTTTCCGCATTGGGATGGCGGTTGATAAGCGTATCGGCAAGGAAGTACGTGCCTTTCTTGGAGTTGAGGATGTGCATTGTGCCGAAGTGCTTGAATTCCGGACGGATGCCGATTACTTCTTTGGCCACCTTGATGGTGTTGCTGTACTTGGTGTACAATCCGGTGATGAAAGCGTCGGCCTCACCGGTTTCCACCATCATCATGCCGAAGTAGTTGCGCTCGAACATCTTGTCGTTGGCCTCTTCGTAGGTGACGCCTTCGCGGGCGCGCTTTTCGGAAAGGATACGTGCGTAACGTTCGCGGCGTTCCGATTCGTTGGGATGGCGCAGGTTTACGATTTCAATGCCTTCGAGGCTGAGGTCGAGTTCTTTTGCCAGCTTCTCGATAGCTTCGTCATTGCCCAATATGATGGGATGGCAGATACCTTCGGCCTTGGCTTCAACGGCAGCTTTCAGCATATTGGGGTGAATGCCTTCGGCAAATACCACACGTTGCGGGTTGCGGCGGGCGGTGTCGTAGAGCTGGCGGGTGAGCTTGCTTTCATAGCCCATCAGCTCGCGCAGTTGCAGGCGGTAGGCATCCCAGTCTGCAATGTGCTTGCGGGCCACACCGCTGTCCATGGCAGCTTTTGCCACGGCGCAGGACACTTCGGTGATGAGGCGCGGGTCTACTGGTTTCGGGATGAAGTATTCGGGACCGAAAGTGAAGTTGTTCACATGGTAGGCTTCGTTCACCACGTCGGGTACGGGTTGTTTGGCAAGATTGGCGATAGCGTGTACGGCAGCAATCTTCATCTCTTCGTTGATGGCTTTTGCTTGCGTATCGAGTGCACCGCGGAAGATATAGGGGAAGCCGATAACGTTGTTAATCTGGTTCGGATAGTCGGAACGGCCGGTAGACATCAGTACGTCCGGACGCGCTGCCATGGCATCCTCGTAGGATATTTCCGGAGTAGGATTGGCAAGGGCGAATACAATGGGGTGGTCGGCCATGCTGCGTACCATATCCTGCGTCAATACATTGCCTTTGGACAGGCCGAGGAATACGTCGGCGCCTTTGATGGCTTCGGCAAGGGTGTGCACGTCGCGGCGGTCGGTTGCAAAGTAACGCTTTTGTTCGGTCAGGTTCTCGCGGTCGCTGGTGATGACGCCTTTGCTGTCCAGCATCAGGATGTTCTCGCGGCGTGCGCCGAGCGATTCGTACAGTTTGGTGCATGAGGTGGCGGAAGCGCCTGCGCCGTTCACTACGATTCTTACGTTTTCAATCTTCTTGCCTGCCACTTCCAGTGCGTTCAGCAGTCCGGCGCTGGAGATGATGGCCGTACCATGCTGGTCGTCGTGCATCACCGGAATATCAAGTTCCTCTTTCAGCCGGCGTTCTATTTCAAAACATTCGGGAGCCTTGATGTCTTCCAGGTTGATACCGCCGAAAGTGGGAGCAATCGCCTTGACTGCTTCGATAAACTTGTCGGGGTCTTTCTCGTTCACTTCGATATCGAATACATCGATGCCGGCATAGATTTTGAACAACAGCCCTTTTCCTTCCATAACGGGCTTTCCGCTGAGCGCACCTATGTCGCCCAGACCGAGAACGGCGGTTCCGTTGGAGATTACAGCTACCAGATTGCCTTTGGCTGTATATTTATATGCGTCCTGCGGGTTCTTCTCGATTTCGAGGCACGGTTCTGCAACACCCGGAGAATAAGCGAGTGAAAGGTCGGTTTGTGTACTGTAGGGCTTGGTGGGCACTACTTCAATTTTTCCCGGTTTGCCTTGCGAGTGATAGAGCAAGGCAGCTTCTTTGGTTATCTTAGCCATGGTAGATTAGTTAAATTTGTTATGATTTGGTCGCAAATTTAGAGATAAAAGTTCTAATTTGTAGCCTGTATCGGATAATTTCTATTAGAATTATCAGTAAATAAACTAAAAATGCTTATTTTTGGCAATAGATTTAAGTATTACCCCCAATTATTAACTTAACACAGTTGTTTTATGAAGATTTTTAAACTTCCTCTTGCAGGATTATTGTTTTGCACCGCGCCGTTGCTGGCAGGATGCGGAACGAGTGACAAACCCGAAGCTCCGGTTTCTCTGACCTGGGAAATGGGTACAAGTAATGTGGAACCCGGATATTACGAGAATTCCTTTGTTCTTAAAAACATCTCCGGCGCTCCTCTTCCCCGAAATTGGACAATCTATTATTCGCAACTTCCCCGCAATGTGAAGCAGGTAGGGAATCCTGTAGTCAGGGTGGAGTCGGTGAACGGAAACTTCTTTAAGATGTATCCGACGGAAAGTTTTACTCCGTTGGCTCCCGGTGATTCCATGCGTATTACTTTTCTGTGTTCTTATAAGATAGACCGGAATTCGCACGCGCCCGAAGGCACGTATTGGGTGGCTACGGCAGACGGTAAGGAAAGCAGTCCGCTTCCCGTAAGGCTGAATACGCTTGCGTTGCCCTCGCCGGAGTCACTGCCCGGCTATCCGGATGCAACTAAAATATACGAATCGAATCTTCGTTTGGAGAACGTATCGGCTTTGCAACCATGGGATATATTGCCGTCGGTAAAGAAAGCGACGCCTGCCGAAGGCGCTGTTGTGCTGGATGGCAAGGTGGCTTTGGCTTATCCGGACGCGTATGCCGTTGAGGCAAGGTTGCTGAAAGAGAAGTTATCCGCTCTGTACGGCTTGGAAGTAGTGGATAAAGCTCCCGTTACGATTGCTTTGGAAACCTTGGCCGACAAGGCAAAAGCTGTGAACGATGAATACTATGATTTGGTTATAGACAGCGACCGGATAAAGATTAGCGCCGCCACTCCGCACGGAGTTTTCAACGGTACGCAAACCTTGCTGGCGATGCTGAAAGGTAAAAAAACGCCGTACCGGCTGGATGCTATGTCTGTGGAAGATTATCCCGACCTTCTGTATCGCGGGCAGATGATAGACATTGCCCGCAACTTCACTACCGTAGACAATCTGAAAAAGCTGGTGGACATTTTCGCTTCTTACAAAATGAATGTGCTTCATTTCCATTTTTCGGATGATGAGGCATGGCGTCTGGAAATTCCGGGACTGGAAGAACTGACCGCTGTAGGCAGCCGCCGCGGACATACCACCGACGAGAGCCGTTGCCTCTATCCGTGCTATGACGGCGGTTACGACCCGGATGCCGCAACCGTAGGCAACGGATATTACTCCCGTGAGGACTTTATCGGTCTGTTGCGCTATGCTGCCGAAAGACATATCCGCGTTATACCGGAAATAGAGTCTCCCGGACATGCCCGTGCGGCTATCGTCTCCATGAAAGCGCGTTATAATAAGTATAAGGACACGGATGTGGAAAAGGCAGCCGAATATCTGCTGAGTGAGCCGGAAGATACTTCCCGCTATGCATCCGTGCAGTATTATACGGACAATGTGATAAATGTAGCCATGCCCTCTACTTATCGCTTTATGGAGAAAGTGATTCAGGAACTTGCGGTTATGTACAGGGAAGCCGGTGTACCGCTGGCTACGGTGCATCTTGGCGGTGATGAAGTGGCGCGTGGCGTATGGCTGGGTTCTCCAAAATGTCGGGCGTTGATGAAAGAGAAAGGAATGACGAAACCGCATGACTTGGCAGAGCATTTCATTACGCGCATGGCGGACATCATGCAAAGGAACGGACTGAAATTCAGCGGTTGGCAGGAAGTCGCTTTGGGACATACCGAAGAGGCGCACCGGCAATTGCGGACTCAGGCGGCAGGCGTGTACTGCTGGAATACGGTTCCGGGATACGATGAGGTGGTGTATCAGATTGCCAATAACGGCTACCCGGTGATTCTCTGTAATGTGGGCAATTTCTATATGGATATGGCGTACAACGGGCATCCCGACGAGCGCGGGCTCGATTGGGGCGGTTATGTGGATGAGTCAGTCTCTTTCTCCATGCTTCCTTTCAGCATCTATCGTTCGTTGCGTACGGACGGTGCAGGCAATCCCGTCGATTTGGATGCAGCGGAAAAGGGAAAAACTGTTCTGACGGTAGAGGGACGAAAGAATATCCTGGGTGTGCAAGGCCAGTTGTTTGCCGAAACAATCCGTAGCTTTAACGGTGTGGAATACCTTCTTTTCCCGAAAATCATGGGACTGGCAGAGCGTGGCTGGAATGCTTATCCGGCATGGGAAGAACTGCGGGGTGTACAGGAACAGCAAGCCTTCAACAAAGCGTTGGCGTTGTATTATGAAAAAATCAGCGATATGGAAATGCCTTATTGGGCAAGGAACGGTATCAATTTCCGCCTGCCTCATCCGGGATTGTTGGTGAAGGACGGTAAGCTTTATGCCAACGTTGCCATTCGAGGTGCTGAAATACGTTACACAACGGATGGTTCGGAACCGGATGCCCAATCCGCTTTGTGGGAAGCGCCCGTGCCGTGCCATGCTCCGGTAGTGAAGGCAAAGACCTTCTGTCAGGGTAAGGAAAGCTTGCCGATAACATTGAAAACTGAATAATAATGAAACGCATCATCCGTTGAGGCTGAATGTATGATTGAACAGCCCTCGACAGATGATGCGTTTCACTTGAACAGATGATGCTTACGCGTTCAGCGCCTGTTCTATATCTGCGATGATGTCGTCCGCATTTTCAATACCCACCGAGAAACGGATGAGGTCGGGGCGGATACCGGCTTCCAACAGTTGCTCGTCAGAGAGCTGACGGTGCGTATGGCTGGCGGGATGGAGCACGCAGGTACGTGCATCGGCAACGTGAGTTACGATAGCTGCCAGCTTCAACGAGTCCATAAACTTGATGGACACCTCGCGGCCGCCTTTCAGTCCGAAAGAGATAACACCGCAGGAACCGTTGGGCATGTACTTTTGTGCCAATGCGTAATACTTGTTGTCGGGCAGGCCGCAATAGTTCACCCATGCCACTTTTTCATTCCTGGAAAGGTATTCGGCTACTTTTTGGGCATTGCCGCAGTGTTGCGGCATGCGCAGGTGCAGAGTTTCCAGACCGAGGTTCAGCAAGAACGCATTCTGCGGAGACTGGATGCTGCCGAGGTCGCGCATCAGTTGCGCCGTTGCTTTAGTGATGTAAGCCAGTTTGCCGAAAGCTTTTGTATAAGTCAGCCCGTGATACGATTCATCCGGTGTGCAGAGACCGGGGAATTTGTCGGCATGCGCTTCCCAGTCGAAATTGCCGCTGTCTACAACTGCTCCGCCTACGCTGGTGGCGTGTCCGTCCATATATTTGGTAGTGGAGTGGACTACTATATCGGCTCCCCATTCAAACGGGCGGCAGTTGATAGGAGTGGGGAAAGTATTGTCTACAATCAAAGGTACGCCGTGCTTGTGGGCGATACGGGCAAACTTTTCGATGTCGAGAACTTCCAGCGTAGGGTTGGAGATTGTTTCGCCGAACAGGGCTTTGGTGTTCGGACGGAAAGCGGCGGAGATTTCCTCTTCGGGCGCATCGGGGTTGACAAACGTTACATCGACACCCAGCTTTTTCATTGTCACGCCAAACAGGTTGAACGTTCCGCCATAGATAGTGGATGAGCATACGAAGTGGTCGCCTGCCTGGCAGATGTTGAAGATGGCATAGAAATTCGCTGCTTGTCCGCTCGATGTCAGCATAGCGGCTACACCGCCTTCGAGGGCGGCTATCTTGGCGGCAACGGCATCGTTCGTAGGATTTTGCAGACGGGTATAGAAGTAACCGCTGTCTTCGAGGTCGAACAGACGCGCCATTTGCTCGCTGGTATCGTATTTGAAAGTTGTACTTTGATAAATGGGGAGTACGCGGGGTTCTCCCTTTTTAGGAGTCCACCCTGCCTGTACGCACAGTGTCTCCGGCTTGAATTGCTTTGCCATAATGCTATCTGTATTTAGAGTTTCTTTTCTTTAAAACACGTAAGTTGTCGCAAAAGTAGGGAAAAAAATATAATTTTGTGCGCGCGAATGGTAAAATGCTATAATTTAGCAGTTGAAAATCTGCTGCCGATACGAAATAAATGACGAATAACGGGAATATGAAACGTATATTTTGCTTGCTTGCTGTTCTCTTCTGTACTTTTCTTCTTTTGGATGTCTCTGCTCAGGGAGAATATGCCACACCCAAATCGGGCGAGGGTATTTCGTCTTTTCTGGAACGGAACAAACGTCCGGGAAAAGCCTACTATAATGAGTTTATGAAGCTGAACGAAAAACGTCTGCGTGGAAAAGAAGAACTGCGATTGGGAGTGAAATATGTGTTGCCGCCCTTGAAGAAAGGGACTTCTGCCTCCGTTTCGCCCAAAGCTGTTGCCGGTAAAAAGAGAGTGGTTCGCGAACGACTGTTCGGGAAGAAGCTGGCCGATGTGACAGTGACGTCCAACCGCTTGCAGGGTGCTTGCTTCTATGTGGTCAGCGGGCATGGCGGTCCCGATCCCGGAGCTATCGGAAAAATAGGAAAGGTGGAATTGCACGAGGATGAATATGCCTATGATGTTGCCTTGCGCCTTGCCCGTAACCTGATGCAGGAAGGGGCGGAAGTGCATATCATCATTCAGGATGCCAAAGACGGAATCCGAGACAGCCGCTACCTTTCCAACAGTAAGCGGGAAACGTGCATGGGCGATGCCATTCCGCTGAATCAGGTAGCCCGCCTGCAACAGCGTTGCACCAAAATCAATGAACTCTACCGGAAAGACCGTAGGAAGTATAAGTATTGCCGGGCTATATTCTTGCATGTGGACAGCCGCAGCAGGAGTGCGCAGACGGACGTATTCTTTTACCATGCTCCGAAAAGCGTGTCGGGAAAGAAACTGGCGGTTACCATGAAAGAAACTTTCGAATCGAAATATGACAAACATCAGCCCAATCGCGGATTTGAAGGGACTGTCAGTTCGCGTAACCTCTACGTGTTGCTGCAAGCCGCTCCGGTTTCAGTCTTCGTTGAACTGGGCAATATCCAGAATACGTTCGACCAGCGCCGTTTCGTTATCAGTTCCAACCGCCAGGCTCTGGCAAAGTGGATGACGGAAGGATTCATTGCGGACTATAAGCAGGTGAAGTAGGGGTGTTTGTCTGTTTCATAAGGTATGGTTTCTCATTCCGGACATAATGAAGAATGACGAACCCATACCTTACATATTTTATTCTATCGGAATATAGATTTCTGTCAGTAACTCATCCGGTGCAGTATCAGCCGGATTATTCAGGTATCGTTCGGCGCTGGCTTCCTCTCTGAATGTACATTCCATTTCAGGGATGTATTTTCCATAGATTGTGTCGTATACACTTTGCAGGTGTTCGTATGAACCCTTATACAGGAATATGGCATAGCGTCCTGCCGGAAGTTGCTTGAAGCCGATATTGCCTTTCGGGGCTACGGCGGTAGGCATAACCATACATACATCGGTACGCAGTTTCTCTACCGGAGTCACTTTAGGGTCGTCATGATAAATACAATAAGGCATCACTTCTCCTATTGGCAACTTTTCCTCTTGGACGAATTGTTGAAGGCGCATCCATGTGCCGCAATAATCATTTAGTTTATAGTCTCCGAACAATCGGATATAAATCAGGTTTCGGGCCGGGAGTTCTTTGATTTCCCGTTTCAGTTTGAGTTCAGGACGGATAATAGCTGGTTTCATAATTATAAAGTTTTTATTGTTACGATATTCTAAAGGTGAAATGCCGTAGAATTGCTTGAACACTTTAGACAATGATGAGGAAGACGAATAACCGATGCGATAAGCAATGTCGGCTATCGGCAAATCGGTGTAGCGCAATAACCGTGCTGCCGTTTCGGTACGTGTCCGGACGATAAACGTACCTATGGGTTCGCCCAAAAAAGCTTTCATGATGCGGTGGAAGTAGAACGGAGAGAAATGGGAAATCTTGGCCAGCGATTTCAGGTCGATTTCTTCTCCGAGGTGGAGATTGATGTAATCCACCACTGCATTCACACACTTCTGATACTCTTCCCGGGTTGTCTTTTTGGTTTCCATATATTCTATCGGTTTGTTCACGATGCAAAAATAAGGGGAAAAAGGGATAGGGGACTTGTCCGATGTTGCTATAAATGTGGTTTGCCGCATATTTATTGGACATTTGTTGGACGGAAGTTCGTTAATAATCATTGTTTGTTTAATCTGAAAAGACAAAACATATGTAATTTTGCAGCGGATTATATTATATAAATAGCTTTTGAAAGAGTATATGAAAGAAGCATTTCTTACTTTAGGGCGTGGTGTAGGCCAGGTGATGTTTCAGAACAATGCGCTGTCGGGGGTATTGATGCTGGCAGGTATCCTTCTGAATTCCTGGCAAATGGCCTTGCTGGCGATTGTGGGTAATGTTGTAAGTACACTAACGGCTTGTCTTTCCGGTTACAGTCGCGAAGATATAAGGAATGGGCTTTACGGGTTTAACGGTACTTTGGTGGGAATAGCGATCGGAGTATTTATGCCGGTTTCCGTAGCTTCTTTCTCATTGTTGGTTGCAGGTGCGTGCTTATCCGCTTGGATAGCCCGTCTTTTCAGCTTGCAGCGGCGGGTGCCGGGATTTACCGCTCCTTTCATCCTTTCGGTGTGGATATTGTTGGCTGCTTGCAGAGGGATGATGCCGTCTTTGCTATTGCCTTCCGGGAATGCAGTGACAGCCCAGTCACTCTCTTTTTTGCAGGCTTTTTGTCTGAACATCGGTCAGGTGATGTTTCAGGGGAATACAGTATTGGCAGGAGTGCTCTTCCTGTTGGGTATCATGGTTAATTCCCGTATCAATGGCTTTTATGCTGCATTGGGAGCGGGGCTTTCCATTCCGTTCGCTCTGCTGTTGGGAGTGGATGATGCTGTTTTGAATGCCGGATTGATGGGATATAACGGAGTGTTGTGCGCCATTGCTTTGGGAGATAAAACATGGAAAGGCGGCGCGTGGGCCACAGTGGCTGTATTGCTGTCCGTCTTACTCCAGATAGGCGGTATGAAGTGGGGAATAACAACCCTCACCGCACCGTTCGTTGTTGCTGTATGGATAGTGGCAGGGTGCAGGGCCGGATGGAAAAATAGAAATAGAAACTGAAAATTGCTGAATATTACAAAGTATGACCGAGAAAACCCGATTGCAGCTCTTGGCGTGGGCAAGAGAATATCATTGTGCAGCCTTTATACAAGGTGATCCTGTTCAGTTTCCGCATCGGTATACGCAGAAACAGGATATTGAGGTTAGCGGCTTGCTCACTGCTATAATGAGTTTTGGCAACCGCAGGCAGATATTGAAGAAAGCGGACGGACTGCATGGTTTAATGGGAGCTTCACCCTACCGCTATGTCTTGTCCTGCAGATGGAAAGAAGATTTCCTGCCGACAGATAGGAGCAGCTTTTACCGTATGCTTTCCCATGCGGATTTTTATACTTACTTTGCCCGGCTACACGCTGCCTATACCCGTTTTGATAGTTTGGAAGATGCCTTGTCGGTTTATCCGGGTACGCCGATGGAGAAGCTGTGCGCATTTCTGGAAGTTTCAGCCAAGAGCCCTCAAAAGAAACTGAATATGTTTCTGCGGTGGATGATACGGAAAGAGTCGGAAGTGGATTTCGGTATTTGGAAGAGCTTTGACCGTCGCGATTTGCTGATTCCTTTGGATACGCACGTTTGCAGGGTGGCTTATCTTTTGGGGCTTACCGATACGGAAACATTCTCTCTGAAGAATGCGCGGAACATAACCGAGGCTTTGGCGGAAGTCTTTCCGGACGACCCCTGTTTGGGAGATTTCGCATTGTTCGGCAGCGGGGTAAACGGGGTGCTGTAAGATTGGGCTTTGGTCTTACCAGTCTATCTCCTCAATGCCTTTGCTCCGTAAATAATCGTTGGCTTTGCTGAAGTGCCTGCAACCGAAGAAACCGTATTCGGCGGAACGGGGTGAAGGATGGACGGTTGTCAGAATAAGATGCTTGCTGCTGTCTATCAAGGCTGCCTTTTCTTTGGCATAAGCTCCCCAAAGCATAAATACGAGATGTTCCCGTTCATTACTTAATTTCTTGATTACCGCATCTGTGAAAGTTTCCCAGCCCATGTTGCGGTGCGAACCGGTTTCGTGGGCGCGTACCGTAAGGACAGAGTTCATGGAGAATACTCCCTGAGCCACCCAGCGGTCCAGATTGCCGGAAGTAGGAATCGGTTTGCCCAAGTCTCGATGTATCTCCTTGAATATATTGGCGAGTGATCCCGGTATGGCTACTCCTTCCGGTACGGAAAAGCATATCCCGTAATATTGTCCGGGGTTGGGGTAGGGATCTTGTCCTAAGATAACCACTTTTACTTTTTCAAAAGGGCATGAGTTGAAAACATGAAAGATAAGGTGTCCCGGCGGCAGTACGTTGGCACGTCCGTATTCGCTTTTCACAAATGATACCAATTTTTCAAAGTAGGGCTTGTCGAATTCTTCTTGTAAACGTTGCCGCCAACTCTCTTCTATCTTGACTTTCATAGGATACTGCATCTAAATACGATGCAACAAATGTACAAATAATCTCTGTGGGTACGTATGTGTTTTGCGGATAAAAAAATTCCGATTCGTCACGAACCGGAATTCTTTCTTTAATGAGATTTACATTTAGAAAAGACTATTCTTTGACAATTTCGCCTTTTTCGTTTAAAAGCGTTTCCGCTTCCTGACCGTCTTGGGTGACGATGATGATTTTGTAGAGTGTGGTCTCTTCCGTTTCTTTTACGTAGGCTTCTTTTACAGATGCACCTTCATAATCTTTGGCTAATGTCTGCATAACAGCCTGTGGCAATTCTGTCGGGTCAATTTTTACAAATTCGTCTTGCGGAACTTGTGCTTCTGCCACGATTGCTGATGAGTTGTTTACTTCCTGTGCGAATACTACAGAACTTCCTGTTCCTAAAACCATTACTAATGCTGCTAATACCTTTTTCATAACTTTCTGATTTTTAGTGAATATTTGGGGTTATCATCTCTAACACTTATCATAGGACAAATAGAATGCCAAACTGTATTGGTTGTCGGTATATAATTGATTTACAGGCTAATTATGCGAAGTTGTCCCGAAAAGTCCAATGTAGAAATATGTAGAGTGTTGTAGAAACGGGTAACACATTTGAGGAATAATTACACAGAATCTTAACGGACTTCTTATTTATTCTATATAAATTTGCGCCATACTTAAAATAGATATGAATATGCTTAGACTGAATGTTTTTATTCAAGTGAGTGCGGATAACCGTGCTGCTGTGATGGAAGCTGCAAAAGAACTGGTAGCTTGTTCCCTGAAGGATAACGGTTGCATTGCTTATGACATTTTTGAAAGTGCAACCCGTGAAGACGTCCTTATGATTTGCGAAACATGGAAAGATGAGGAGTCTTTGGCTGCACACGAAAAGGCGGCGCATTTTGTGACTTTGGTTCCTAAAATACAAAGCCTTGCTTCTATGAAACTGGAGAAATTCAGCTTCTGATAATAAACAATATTATTTGAAAAAGTCAACCATTGCGTTGACTTTTTTGTTTTTTACTTCATATATGGTAAATGGTATGAAGCAAATAATCTTTATTTTTGTAATGCTAATAAGTTGTCTGTCCTGTGTCGGTAAATCGACCGGTCAGGCGGAAAGGAGAAACGATATGAAGTTAATGAAAGAAATTTATCTGGCAGGCGGATGTTTCTGGGGAACCGAACATTTCCTGAAGCAAATAGAAGGTGTAGAAGTTACCCAAGTGGGATATGCAAACGGAAATATAGCCAATCCTACCTATCAGCAAGTCTGTACAGGTACTACGGACTTTGCCGAAACCGTAAAAGTACAGTATGATTCTGATAAGGTAACCTTGCCTTTTCTTATCGACCTTTATTTCAAGACAATTGACCCTACCAGTCTGAACCGTCAGGGAAATGACCGTGGTACTCAGTATCGCACAGGCATTTATTATACCGATACAGCCGATCTGCCTGTTATCCGTGAAACCGTTAGCCGTCTGGCTGCCAACTACACCCGCCCGCTGGAAGTGGAAATTGAGCCGTTGAAGAATTTTTATCCAGCAGAAGAGTATCATCAAGATTATCTGGATAAAAATCCGGGCGGCTACTGCCATATCAATCCTGCGCTATTCGACCTGGCGCGTAAAGCAAAGATGAAGAAACCGGTGGCGGCTTACTGTAAGCCTGATGATGCAACTTTGCGTTCGCAACTCACTGCAGAACAGTATGCCGTTACTCAGAAAAACGCTACCGAACCGCCTTTCCGTAACGCCTACTGGGATGAACACCGTCCGGGCATCTATGTGGATATTACTACGGGTGAACCTTTGTTCGTCTCTACCGATAAGTTCGATTCCGGTTGCGGATGGCCCAGTTTCTCCAAGCCGATTGACCGCAAGCTGATTCAGGAGAAAGCAGATACCACCCACGGAATGGTACGTACGGAAGTCCGTAGCAAAACAGGTGATGCCCATTTGGGACATGTCTTTACAGATGGTCCTGCCGATAAAGGCGGATTGCGTTATTGCATCAACAGCGCCTCTTTGCGCTTTATCCCTAAAGAGAAGATGCAGGCAGAAGGATATGGTGAATATTTAGAACTGGTAAAATAACACACAATGGACATATTATTAATAAGTAATGAAGATACGTGCCGCAGCCGTATCGCACAAGAACTCCTGCACACATTTGGCAGAGGGATGAATATTTCTACGGCAGGAGTTATGGAAGGAAATTGCGTTCCCGATGCCGTATGCAATGTGATGGAGCAAAACGGTTACAGCATATCGCGTAAAAAGCCTTCCGGTGTCGGAGCATATGCACATCGGTCATGGGACTATGTTGTTACCTTGTGTAAAGAAGCTGAGGAAGAGCTGAACTTCCTTACCCTCAATGCCAAACGGCAGGCGCATTTTAACTTTGAAGACCCTTTTAAAAATCGTTTTCAAAGCGAGAGTGAACAAGAGCAACAAATAGCAACCCTCTATGAAACAATGTATCGGCAACTGTACGAGTTCTATCGCGATGAGTTGAGCGAGCAACTATTGCCCCGTTGTACGTGCGGTGCAAATACTTATTGCCGTTGCGAATAGCTTTTTTTTGACTGCTTACGCTATTCAATCTTTGTCCGAATATCATGTTCTTCCGGGATTCTTCTTTTTTTAGTAAAGGGGAGCGGTATTTATAAGTATGATTTAATTATAAATATCCGGATATAAAATAGTCAATGCCTTATAAAGGTTTGTCTCTTTTACAATAGTCTCCTCTTTATTATCAAGTTTGATTCCCGGTTCTTTCTGGCATAGATACGTTCTCATGCTTTGGCCTTCTTTTGTATGGAAATTATCTAAAGCCATATCAATGTATCCCCAATAATTATTTAGGAGATGATTGGATGCACTGCGTATACTGTTTATACGTGATTTCCAATTAGGATGATTGGTGAAAGTAATACGGTTGTTCCTGATGTCTTCAATCAGGCACACTGCCTGGATAATGCTACTACTAGTTAATATTTCTTTTAAATCGATGTTTAGTGTATTGTCGAATAGTTTGTCTAAACAATAAAGTTTCATTTTCGTAATATTTGTCAGGCTATTGTCTTTTTGCCAATCTTCCGTTTTTTTGTGCCTGTATCCTAACTCCCATAATAGAAGTAGAAACTCCGGATGATATATTCTTCCGACTTCCAGCCCTGTTTGTAACTTGTGAAGTGTATTGGGGGCGTGTATGGCATCTCTAATTTCATTAGCTTCCTCTTTTATCAGTAGGTTGAGTATGGAAGAAGAATGTTTGTAATCAGCGAGGTAAAACAATGCCTCAAGGAATTCTTCGTGGGGAAATGTATGCCATAGTGTATTGATTTTCTCTTCAGCAGTAGCACCGGCTATGTGATGATATCCCCAAACTGGACGTTCTTTCTCTATACTTATGCTTAATGTTTCCAACATATCTGATAGTTCGGTTTTATGAAAGAGGGAGATGGCCGTTTGGTAAGGGTCGGGCTGTTCGTCTTCTAAGAAACGGACAGCCGGTACTTGCAATTGAGGATAGAGCAGCTTTAATATTTTGTATTCTTTAGGTTTCTTCCATGCTACGATTTCATTTTTATCTAATTTGTTGTGTTTTCTTAGGAATGACTCTGCTTTGTAAACCTCCTCCCATTTACCGCTTTGTTTGAGTGCTGCCTCACAAAATATCCAATGATTTTTGTAATGGGTTATTGCGTTATTAGCGATACATACCCATACATTGGTTTGAAAACTGAAATACTCGGGTTTGTTGGAAAGTAATGCTTCAATCGTATAAATTGTTCCTGAAAGGTCCACTCCGGAAGTAATTAGAGTTGTTATTAGTTCAGCTTGCCCTTCCTGATACAATTTGAATGCTAACCTGGAGAAAGTAGCATAATATTTATAGGTGTCGGTGGGGAACTGCTCTTTCATGATTTTTCTATCTTCATAAGTAATTTGATAACCACACTCGAGCAATTTTATTAAGTCCTGGACACCGTAAGGGTAGTTGTTTATGAATTCTTGGATTATGCTGTGTCCGTTTTTCTTTTCACAAGGCAGCTCCGACTGGAATATGTTTTTATTGTTAGTTGAATTATCCATCGTTTATATAATTTGAATTTGCTATTTAATGAGTGTAAAAGTATAAAAATAAAGTGTTTATTTTCTTATTGCGGCATTTATTTTTCATGATGTACGAAATGTTTGGAGAGCAGATATTAAATAATGTGTTATATTTGCTTTCAAAAGAGTTACTATGGGAACATTTCAAACGGAAAAACTGTATATAAACGACTTATTTAAACTATGGTTTATAGTACCAGAGTTTCAACGGCATTATGTATGGAATGATGAGCAAATATCCAATTTGCTGACCGATATATATTTTTCTTTTCAAAATAATAGGGAAGGCGAGTATTTTCTTGGAATGATTGTATTGCATTCGATAGATGAAGAGCAAAAGGAATACGACATTTTGGATGGTCAGCAACGTATATTGACTTTGTTGCTTATATTTGCAGTAATGCGGGAGTTGACTCAGGATTGTCTCTTACGGACAACCTGTGCAAATAAAATATTTAGGGAAGCAAATCCTTATGAACAAATAGAACAGAAACTCCGAATACGTTTTGCTATTCGGAATAAGACTCAAACATATTTCGAAGAACAGGTTGTGCCTGAGGGGCAAATTCTAAAGAAATGCACTCTGGGAACAGATGATATCTCTATACTCAATCTTTCCCGTGCAATATCGAATATTTGCGATTATTTGTCAGGTATTGATGATTTGAATGAATTTGCTATGTATTTATTACATAGGGTTGCGGTGATTTATGTATCTTCGGCTGATATGGATAATGCTTTTCAGATGTTTACAGTCCTTAACAATCGAGGGCTGAAGTTGAATAATGGGGAGATACTGAAAGCCATGAATCTTGCAGTTATCGATGATGTGGCAGAGCGTCAGAAGTATGCAGCGTTATGGGAGGAAGCTGAGGGCTATTTTGAAAAAGATTTTGACACGTTTTTATCGTATATACGTAACATAATAAAAAAAGATAAAGCGTCTCGGTCGCTTGTAAAAGAGTTCGAGATGATGTATGAAGATGAAGAGATACCTTTAAGTAAAGGAAAAACAACATTTGAATACATTAGCCAATATAAAGATTGCTATGAGAGGCTTTTTGAGGAAGAGAACTATCGGAATCTTGCGGATTATAGTGTATGCAACCTTTTGCATCTGATGAAGGAGTTTTCTTCCGATTATTGGATTGCTCCTTTACTTGCTTATTTTAGCCGCTTTAAGGATGCCTGCTTAAAGGAATTCTTGGTTCAATTAGAACGGAAATTTGCTGCCGATTGGGTTGTGGGGTACAGCATAGGGAAAAGAGTTGATGAAATGAATCGGTTGATAAGGGTGATAGAACAAAAGGATGATCCTCAGGATATTATAAATGATTCTGTTTTCTCTTTTGAGAAAGACAAACTTCGTGCTAACCTCGATTCCTTGATGTACGGTCGTACTTGTACTAAGTATTTGTTGTTGAAATTGGATTTATTGTATCGTGGCAATCAATTGAAATTCGATATACCTTCGTTTATTAGTGTAGAGCATATATTACCTCATACTCCTGGTAGTACAAGCCAGTGGGTACAAGATTTTTCACCGGAAGAAATGGATGAATGGACTGATAAATTGGGAAATCTGATGTTGATTTCGAGACGGAAGAATTCGTCATTGAATAATAGTGATTATGCAGTTAAGAGAATAAAATATTTTAAGGCGAACATAGAATTGTTCAGTAACTCGATTCGTATATATCAAAATTATCCTACTTGGACTTTGAACGATTTGCAGAAGAATCAACAGGAGATAATCGAAATGTTAAGTAAAGACTTTGGGTTAGATGATTGCTCAAAAAAAGTCATAGCAGTTGGTAATAAAAACTTGGTAAATGCATATAAGCCCTGGAAGCATCAGGAAGAAAAGAAATTAATGGATATGTTTGATAGTGGAGTTCCTGTGTCTGAAATAGCAGTTCTTTTGGGCAGAAGTGAGGGAGGAATATACAGCCGCTTGCAAAAATTAGGCTATGAACTGGAATGATTTTTATTGCAGGTAGCAGATCATTCAGCAAAAATGACACTGTCCAAAATTTTGTGTAAAATGGAAATACGAGACTCAAACTTGAATCCCATATTTCCATTTTACACAAAATTTTGGACAGTGCTCCCTCATGTTTTGAGGGCAGGCATTGTCAATCGTCGATATCGATTACTCTCATTTGAGAGTCGAATGTAATTTCCCAACGATTGGACAATTTTATCTCATATTCATTATGATCGAATTCTATTTCGAGAATTCTTGCATCCGGATAGTTGGTCTTTACATAATTACGGATTGCTTCCGGTACAACTTGTGCGGGAACTTCACTTTGTCTGCACCGCACTTCCTTCCACTCTCCCGCTTTATCGAATTCTACTTTTTCTCCATTTGTAAAGACTACATCATAGCTTTTGTAGAATACTCCCGATTCCATTTTGGCTAATGCCACTTTATGGTTTTTGAAATAAGTCTTGATAAATGTCTGCGCTTTTGCCGGTAACTGGTTTACCTGTATCGGTTTATCGTTATCTGCCATTACCATTGTGTGCACTGCAAACATACAAACTAACATCATAATAAACTTTTTCATACTTCTTTATTTTTAATGATTAATACTTTATTGGCTTTCGTATTGCAAAGATGGGAAAGGAATCTGGAAAGAATTGGGAAAAACAGAAAAAAGTCTGATTTTTTATTTTGATGTTTGTTTTGTGCTTTTGTAATCAAGAATGCTTATTCTTTATTTGTAAATATTTGTTTGAAATAAATATTACTTTATTTTTGCAGGTGGTTTATTGTGAGCCACATCTGTATTGAGGTAATGAAACTCCCTGAGACACCTTCATAGATGATGAATAATGATATAGAAGCAGTTTGTTATGACAATGAAAATATTAAATAGGTTTATAGATGACTGTGTGAATGTTTTTCAATATCGGTTCATGGACACCTTTCAATACTTTAAAGAAAGGAACAAGAATAAATATTTGGGAGACAGGTTTGAAGAGTGGGTTGTGAAAAATTCCAATATCAGTAAAGATGGATGTTCCGACTTGGATACAGGAAAAATATTCTGGCGGCTTCTGGATTGGCGAGGTGATAAATATGTTGAGGGATACCGGCCTCTGTCTTCTTCATCTCCGGATTTGTTATTGGAATGTGCTGTAGATAGGAGCAGGATTTATAAGGTCGGAGAGATAATAGCCGTAGAATGTAAATGGAGAAGTAAAGTTGGATTTTATCTTGATAGGAAGGATATTGAGAAGTACGAGGTATATATGAATATTAACCAACTGAACCGTCCGATAAAAAGTCTGTTTTACGTTTTTGGCTTTGGATGGGTTAATGATGCTCCGGAGCAAGTTTATGTGGTTCCTGCACGGGAATTATACGATTATAACAAGGACACCGGTCAGGTAACGTTTCCTGCCAAAGAAAGTGAAAGCGAGAAACTGGAACGGTTGAAGCGTTTTAAAAAGAAGGATAATAGATGTTTGATGTATATAGAGTAACCTTTATTTAATTTATTTCCTGCTATTCTCTTCCATGACACTCAATGCAAATTTAATGATGAAGAGAAGCACCACTCCTATTACGGCATACATCGACAATATGAATAAGGAAAACATTACCGGGAAATAGATTACACATACCGATAGAAGACGTTTACCGCTCTGCCGTAGCGCGGTAACGAACTGGATGAATTGAATGACAACCATAATAACGGCATATACCAGTGAAAGTGCCGTCATAAAGTGCCAGAAGCCGAAGTCGAAACATAGTGCTCCCCATATGTTATTCTTGGGAAACATATCCAGCGGACTGCTGAATGGGATTTTGATAATCATCACTACCAATGGAACAAGAATAGCATATAAGGAATAGCTTAAATCCATAGGCACTGCTTTACGTCCTATCCAGGACAGCACATTCTTGAACAATATAAACTCTTGATATACGACAAACATGCTTCCCAGAAGTATCAGCGCCATATTTCCCAGATTATTTTCTACTAATTGAAGCGATGATAGCATCCCTGCCCGTGAGTGAATCATCCAGGCGAAAATACACACGGTCATGGAGAGAAGGGTAGCAAGTGATATTCTGTTGAATGCTTTCCACGAAAGATATTCACCATTCGAAAAATGTGCTGTAAAATTCAGTACCGTTGCCAGAATTGTCAGGGCAGAAAGTATTGCCGGAAAGATATACTGTGAGTCAATCATAGTTAAAAGGATTTGGTAAGGTCATTAACGAAAAATCCTTGAATTTCATTGAAATTCAAGGATTACATCATTTTTAAAAGTGGTGCCACCAGGAATCGAACCGGGGACACAAGGATTTTCAGTCCTTTGCTCTACCAACTGAGCTATGGCACCATTTTTATCTCTTTTGCGGTTGCAAAGGTAGTGAAAGTTTTGGACTATGCAAGAGGTTAGGAAATAAAAAACGCTGATAATTCTCTATGTAGTTAATTATCAGCGTATATTTTTTTAGAGGAGTATGGAATAAATCCGTTATTTATGCCTTCTTCTTTTATTTTATTCTTGAGGTTTTGTCATTTTCGGATTTCTATTTGATATCCTCTTTTCCCCGGTTTTGGGGCATTTTGTCTATTCAACCTCTTCCTGCTGAGCGGCAGATTCCTCTTTAAGCGGATTCCAGCCCTGTGCCTTCAGTTCAAATTCCTGTCCGTCGCGGCTGATGAGGGCACATCCCAGTTCCGGTTTAGTAATATGGCCTATCAGCTTGATGCCTTCCATTTCGGAAACCTTTTCATGGTCGGCAATGGGCACGGTGAACAGCAGTTCGTAATCCTCGCCGCCGTTGAGGGCGCAAGTTGTCAGGTTCATGTTGAACTCCTCTGCCATGACGGCCGTTTGGTAGTCGATGGGAATATGCTCCTCATAGATGCGGCAACCGACCTTGCTTTGCGTGCAGATATGCAGTAACTCCGAGGATAGGCCATCGGAAACATCCATCATGGAAGTAGGCTGAATACCTTCTTTAGCCAACTTCTGAATAATGTCGCGGCGGGCTTCCGGTTTCAGTTGCCGTTCCAGCAGATACTCTTTGCCTGCGAAATCAGGTTGTAAATCTTTGTCACCCCCTTTAAGGACGCTCTTCTCACGTTCCAGCAGTTGCAAACCCATATAGGCTGCACCTAAGTCGCCGGAAACACAGATAAGGTCAGTCTCTTTGGCGCCGTTGCGATAAACGACCTTTCCTTTCTCACCTTCACCGATACAAGTGATGCTGATTGTGAGTCCCGTATAGGAAGAAGAGGTGTCACCGCCTACAATATCCACTCCATATTCCTCACAGGCAAGGCGGATGCCGGCATACAACTCTTCCATATCCTCTACGCTGAAACGTTTGGACAGTCCCAACGAAACGGTGATTTGCCGGGGTGTACCGTTCATGGCATATATATCGGAAAAATTTACTACGGCCGATTTATATCCCAAATGTTTCAAAGGTACATACGTCAAATCGAAATGTACGCCTTCCAGTAACAAATCGGTGGTTACCAGCACTTCTTTGTCCGCCGGGTAGGAGAGGACGGCGGCATCATCCCCGATGCCGTACCGGCTTGATTCGTTTTTTAATTCGATACTCTCGGTCAGGTGGCGGATGAGGCCGAACTCACCGAGAGTTGCTATTTCTGTTCTCATCTTAATTAGTTGAAAGGCTAAAGTTGACAGTTAAAAGCGAATAGTTACTGCGTACTTACACTGCACGGCAACTTTCAACTCCCGACTATCAACTTTCAACCATTTATTTACTTACGCTCTGTTAATCAACTCCCTCATAATCTCCGTCATCTTCGGCTGTGCGGCATCTGCAGCTTTCTGCACTTCTTCGTGGGAAACCTCTACAATCTTGCCTTCCACACCTAAGTCCGTGATAACCGATACGCCGAACACTTTGATACCGCAGTGGTTAGCTACGATTACTTCGGGAACGGTAGACATACCTACCGCATCCGCACCCAGGATACGGAACATCTTGTATTCCGCCGGAGTTTCAAACGTAGGCCCTTGCGTGCCGATGTACACACCGTGCTGCACCTTGATACCCTTTTCAGCGGCAATTGCATCCGCCTTGCGGATAAGCTCTTTATCGTACGCCTCGCTCATGTCCGGGAAGCGCGGGCCATACGGAATATTCCTGCCGTGCAGCGGATGTTCGGGGAAGAAATTGATGTGATCGGTGATAATCATCAGGTCGCCGATTTCAAAATCGGGATTTGTACCGCCGCTGGCATTAGAAACAAACAAGGTCTTGATACCCAGTTCCCGCATTACACGTACCGGGAAGGTCACTTCCTTCATGGAATATCCCTCATAGAAGTGGAAGCGTCCTTGCATGGCCATAATATCCTTATTACCCAGCTTGCCGAAAATCAGTTTGCCGCTGTGTCCCTCTACCGTAGAAACGGGGAAGTTGGGAATATCCTCATACTTTATTTCATACTTCTCGGTAATCTCACCTGCAAGGCTGCCAAGTCCGGTTCCGAGGATAATTGCTGTCTCAGGATGCGTGTGCATCTTACCTTTCAAATAAGCTGCGGTTTCTTGAATACGTTCTAACATAGCCAATAATGTTTTGGTTAAATATATATTGTTGATTTTGTAAAAACTCTATTTCGATGGGAAGCACATAAATGTACGGCTTCAGCGTTTCGTTCAGGTTAGGATGGTCCTTCAGTCGGGTAGCATCTTTCTCTGTCGTGATAATCAGCCTGTTGTCTCCCTTCAACTGGTTAAATTGTTTCTCGATGAGCAGCAAGTCTTTCTCGCCGAAGTCATGGTGGTCGCCAAACTCCAGCAGGCTGACGCTGGGGGTGTAGGATTTCACTTCTTCCACCAGTGGGGCGGGAGAGGCGATGCCCGTAACGAGTAGCACCTGTTCGTCTCCGGTGCAGGTAATTCTGCCTTTTGCCTTTTCGGGGAACAGTGGCATCAGCGAGCCATAGCGGAATCTGGAGAAATACAATTGCTGGTACGGATACAGATTCAACCTCTTGGTGATGATGTTGAAATCTATCGGCTTGATATCATCCGGACACTTCGTTACAATGACTATCTGGGCGCGGTTTTTCCCGCAGGCGGGTTCGCGCAGTCTTCCGGCAGGCAACAGGGCGTCGTCACACAGCAACCGGTGGTAGTCGGTCAGCAGGATATTCATTCCTGCCTTTACATGGCGATGCTGGAAAGCATCGTCCAGTAACACTGCATCCACGGCGGGATTCTTCAATGTAAGTAACTGCTCGATGCCGTGACAGCGGTTTTCATCTACCGCTACCCGTATATCCGGAAACTTGCTCTTTATCTGATAGGGCTCGTCGCCGATTTTCTGTACGCTGCTTTCGGCGGTTGCCAGTATGTAACCTTTGCTCTTCCGTTTGTATCCGCGGCTCAGTGTAGCCACGTTTATGCCCTCATTCTGCAATAACTTTATCAGATACTCCGTATGCGGCGTCTTGCCCGTTCCACCTACGGCGATGTTGCCTACACATATCACAGGAACGTCAAAACTCCTTGACCGGAGCCAGCCCCAGTCAAAGAGTTTGTTTCGCAAGCACACCCCTGTCCCGTAGAGCCAGGACAGGGGATATAGCCAATGATGTATTTTTACGGATGCATCTTTCATTTAAATTTATTGTATGTTCAGTTCAAACGGTACGCGTGCCTGTATGCGGTCTATCTTGTCGAAGTTCTCGATGATGCTGAACTGACGGTACATATCGCTCATTTTGCCGTTCAGCATGCGACCCTTGATATAATTTCCGGGATTCGTATTCATCAGGCTTTCCAAGAAACCCTCTTTCTTCGGATAACTCATTACGGTGTAAGCGTCTACACCCGCTTTTGCAATGGCAATCTCCAACGCCTTGTCCAGGCCGCCCAATTCGTCCACCAGTCCCAGTTCTTTGGCGGTGCTTCCGGTCCATACACGGCCTTGCGCTATCTTGTCCAGTTCTTCCATACTGATGCCGCGTCCGTCGGAGCAGCGGGTCAGGAAGAGTTCGTAGCCGTTGTTGACGTACATCTGCATCAATCCCTTTTCACCGTCGTTCATGGGGCGGGTCAGGTTGCCGAAGTCGGCATACGGGTTGGTCTTTACTACGTCGAAGTTCACACCCAGTTTCTCCGTCAGCCCTTTGGCGTTGGGCATCATTCCGAAGATGCCGATAGAGCCGGTCAGTGTGGTAGGTTCGGCAACGATGGTATCGGCATTACAGGAGATGTAGTAACCGCCCGATGCGGCATAATCGCCCATGGATACGATTACCGGTTTCTCCTTTTTCAGTTGGTTCACGGCGTACCATATCTGTTCGGAACCGTATGCGCTGCCACCCGGAGAGTTCACACGCAGCACTACGGCTTTTACATTTTCGTTATCTTTCAGCTTACGCAGGTCTTTGATAACCTTTTCGGAGTTGATACCCTCGTCGGTAGAGGCGGACGAACCGCCGTCGATCTCACCATACGCATAATATACGGCAATTACGTTTCCGCTCTTGTCTCTGGGCACGTTCTTTTTCACGTTTATCATGTCCTGAATGCCCAGTACCGGCATGTTGTCGTCCTTGTCGATGCCTGCCAGGTTTTTCAGGTAGTCGCGTACATCATTCTTATATATTAAGGTGTCCACCAGTCCGTTCTTCACGCTTTCCTCTGCGGGGTAGAACATCAGCATGCGGTCGGCTTCCTTGTTCAATGCCTCTACGGACAGGTTGCGCGATTCGGCAACGGCGCTCGTAATCTGTCCCCAGATGGAAGACAGGTATACATTTATCTGCTCGCGGTTGGCTGCACTCATTTCGGTGGAGATAAACGGTTCTACTGCCGATTTGTATGTACCCACCTTAAACACCTGCATCTCCACGCCAACTTTCTCCAGTAAATCCTTGAAGAACATGGGAGTAGCTGCCAGTCCCCGCCATTCGAGCATACCTTGCGGGTTCAGCAGGACTTTATCGGCCACGCTGGACAGGTAGTATAACCCCTGCGTATAGGCATCACCGTAGGCTACGACAAACTTACCCGATTCCTTGAAGTCTTTCAGAGCATTGCGAATCTCTTCCAGCGAGGCGAACCCCGCTCCCAGTGAAGTAGCCTGAATATAAATACCTTTGATATCCTCGTTCTCTTTCGCTTTCTTAATGGAAGAGAGAATATCGTCCAGACCGTATGTCCTGTAATCATCCTTCATAATAAGGTCCAGTGGGTTTTCCTGGCTGCGTTCGGCCAGTGTACCGTTCAAGTCCAGCATCATGACGGAGTTCTTACGTACTTGTGTTTCCGATTCCGAGGATGAAACCATACTGAAAACTACGAGAATACTGATGAAAAACAACACAACGCTCGATATAACGATACCGGTTACGGTGGCGAGCGTAAATTTCAAGAAATCTTTCATTGTCTTATTGTTTTTTGGGTATGCTAACTTTTCAAGCTAACAAAGATAAATAATTAGGTTGATATTTTCCCTATCTGTCGTATGATTTTTCTGTTTGTCACACAAGTGCTTTTTATTTCTTCGCTTTCTTTGCTTTCTCTTTATAAACATTACGATTGTTAATTCGTTCTAGGATAGTATTATTGTATATATATAATTAAAAAAATGAGTTATGAAAAGAGAAAAAATGGCAGAAGATGAAGGAACAGCCGAATTATCGTGTTACATGATGAAAGTAATCGATGATTTAATGGCGGGCAAAAAGTACCCGGCAGTGCATACCTATATCAGTACGCTGCGTTCTTTTATCCGGTTTTCCGGTGGCAGAGATGTAAAGTTGCCGATGCAGGAAGTTTTTACTCCCGGACGTTTGAAGGAGTATGAAAGTTGGTTGATGGTGCAGCGGAAACTGAGCCTGAACACCGTTTCCACTTACATGCGTACATTGCAGGCAGTCTATAACCGTTGGATGCCTTTGGGTAGCGGGGACTATAACCCCAAGTTGTTTGATGATGTTTATACCAAGGTCGAGTCTCATATCAAACGGGCGTTGACGGAGCAGCAGATGAAGCGGCTGATGTATGCGGAAGCTGTCCCGATTTCCGAAGAACAGAAAAGAATTCTTGCGTATTTCGTACTGATGTTTCTGTTTCGCGGTATGCCTTTCATAGACTTGGCCTACTTGCGTAAGAAAGACATGAAGGGCGATACGATTGTTTACCGCCGTCATAAGACGGGCAAACAGATGACTGTGCATATTCCCCGCGAAGCGATACCGCTGATAAATGAATTTCGTGACAAGACCTCCCAATCGCCTTACCTGTTTCCCATACTAGATGCAGGAGTGTGCAGTGCATGGGAGTTGCACCGGCATTATCAGGATGCTTTACACCGTTTCAACAAATACTTGGGCAAGCTGATGTGCCTGCTATTGCCCGGTTTCAAGGTGAGCTCCTACACGGCGCGTCATACGTGGGCTACCCTGGCATTTTATATGGGTATACCTGTAGGTATTATATGTCAGTCTTTAGGGCACTCTTCCGTCCGGGTTACGGAGACATACTTGAAACCTTTTGAGAACGAACGGATAGATAAGGCTAACCGCAAGTTGATTTCTTCTGTTAGAAAATGTAAATGGGAAAATACACAGAGCTATAATAAACTGTAAAACACGGCATTGGGAAATAATTACTTACCAAGTAATGGTTAGTATAGGTTGCAAATATCTTATATTTTTCACATACATGCAAATAAAAATTAAATAAAATCTTCCGTCGATTGCAGAAAAACACAATAATGATTGATTAAATAAAAAATTTCTCTGGTTTATTTTAAGCAGTACATGAAATGATTTATCCGTTTTTTTTTCCAACTAAAAGCGGAGCGACTCTTTGTAGCCTTTATTGCTTTGAAAAAGGCGTTTTTTCTCTGAATCATGCAAACCGGAGACGCTTCTCCGACTTGCATGGAGTAACAATTGATTGTTACTTGGTAAGTAACTGCCAAACGGTTGCCCGTCAAACGTTTCTGATGGTAGAGATTATTTATCTAAATATCGTTTTTATGTTGAGAGCATCTGTTATATTCTCTTTATTTGCCTTACAAATCCTTCCCCTTGTAGCTCAAGAGAAGATAGACAGCGTATGTGTGTTCCGTTTCTGCCTTCGCCGGGATATGTTTTTCGTACCTTACAAGAGCAATGAACCTCAATTGGAATATCTGTTGGCTTTTGTCGGACGGCACAAAGAAGAAATTCTCAATCAACGTATGTTTCTTATCGTAAATGGATACTGTAATTCATTACCCACGCATAAGGCCAATCTTGCTACTGCCAAACTACGTTCCAACCGTGTGAAATCCGAACTCATAGTACGCCGGGGACTTAAGGAAGATTGCTTTATCACCCGAAATCATGCCGAATGCGGCGAATATGTCACCGTCTCTGTACACGTAGTCGTATCTTTTGCAGACACGTTGTCCGAGGTGGGTGGAGTGGCTTCTGTTGCAATGAAAACGGCACCTGTACGGCTTTCCGATACCTTTGTGCATCTTTCAGCCCTTGCTGTTCCGCCGTTCATGCCAACTACCGTATATCCGTTGCCTGCCCGTACCCTTATGCAATACGCTCCCATAGTGTCTTCCGTTGGTATGCGGCAGGCATCGGCACCACCTGTTCCGTCTCGTTTTGCCCTTAAGACCAATCTGCTCTATGCGGCTGCCCTGCTGATTAACGCCGAAGCCGAATTTTACTTTAAACGCCGTCTGTCCCTTAACCTTGATTGGCAATACGCCTGGTGGAGCAACCGCAGCAAGCATAAGTATTACCGACTTGCCGCCGTCAGTCCGGAACTTCGTTACTGGTTTGCCTCCAAAGAGAATTTCCGTGGTCACTTCAGCGGTTTCTATGTGGGCACAGGACTCTATGAGTTCATGGCACGTCCCACTCACGGCATTCAGGGCGAATTCTTCATAGCCGGCGGACTGACCTACGGCTATATGTTTCCCTTGGGCAAGCGGCTGCGCATGGAATTTTCTTTGGGAGTAGGTTATATGATGACCGAATACCGACAATACCACTGGGACAGAGGATGCTATGTTTACGAGAAGACACAACGATATTCCTATTTCGGCCCGACAAAAGCAAAAGTTTCCTTGGTTTGGCCACTAAACCGGTTTAAACGGAAACCGAAAATAGAATAGTAATGAAAATAGTTATGAGTGTACTTGCCACATACCTGATACTGCTTTCCGGTTGCGACCGTAATGACCTGTGTTACGACCACCCGCATGAAAACCTTCATGTCGCTGTGGTGTGGGACTCCGTCCCCGCAGAGTTGCAGACCTCGCTGCCCGAAGGCGTACGCATTTCCATGTATGCGGTGCAGCAAGCACGTCAGGAACAGTCCGGCACCAACTATACTTACTACCGCGACACCTATGGCGGGGATGTTACCGTGCAGAACGGCATATACAACTTCCTGCTTTTCAACAGCGATACCGAAAGGATACAATTGCGCGGCATGGACAATATGTACACGGCGGAAGCCTATCTGGATGCCCGTACGCGTACCCCTTATAGCACCCGTGCCACCACTAACAGAAATATCTACTATTCTGCAGCTTCGAATGCCAACCTGCACACCCGTAGTGAACTGCTGATATCCGAACCCGACCGCTTCTTTGCTACTTACAGTTCTGTGGAAACGGTAGAGGCTTTCGACAGAAACCGGTCCGACACCATTTATGCCTATCCATGCAGCCGTGTTCTGCGGGTGGTACTTACCGTAAAGGTACAAGGACTTGAGGGAGCTGCTTCCTGTCGCGCATCGCTCTCGGGGGTAGCGCGGGGCATTTACCTCTCTACGGGCGAGTGTACGGATGATACAGGTACTGCCATTTTCGATATGGGCAAGCAGTCCGACACTTTTCTGAGCCGCGAAATCAACGTTTTCGGGCTGGTCCGTTCGCCGGATGGAACTCCGCAGGAAGAGCAGGTACAGCATCTCGTCCAGTTGGAGTTCGTGATGCGCGACCACTCTGTTGTCAATTATGAATTTGAAATCTCCGACCAGATAGACTTCAGCGCTATTGAGCCTGAAATCGTGATACCCATTGTCGTGGAAGAGGTGCAATTGCCCGAAGTAGTGATACCCGATTCGTCCGGCGGTGGCTTCGATGCCGGACTTAGCAACTGGGGCGAAGAAATAGAGATTATTTTATGATACTCAATTGTCGGATATATAAAAGTGAATGACCGGAATAAATAACAGCAGAAAACAAAAACAGAGAGACGCATGATGAATAACAGTAATCATTCTCGCAGATAAAACGGGAACAGCCACTTCATCCCGGAATAGCAGAGTGGCGATTTTATAATTAACAGATAAAGAATATGAAAAAGATTATGATGATGGCTGCCGTAGCGGCCGCAGTTTTGACAAGTTGCTCCAATAGCGAGCTTATAGAGCTTTCGGATAGCAGGGCTATCGGATTTGAAACTTACGTAGGCAAGGCGTCTACCAGAGGAGTGCCGGTTACCGGAAACCAATTTGCCGACGGGCAGTCCATAAAGGTATGGGGATTTTATACAGACAGCCAGATGACAGGTACAACCTATGATGCTACTGCTACCGGTATCCCCAATCTGGAAGGCGCGGTAATAACCAAGACTGGAGGAAACTGGACATACTCTCCGCAGGCTTATTGGAAAAACGGTAAAGCCCATACATTCTTTGCAAGCGCACCGGGAGAAGCTACCGCTACATTGGCATCTGGAGTATTTTCGTACACAGTACAGGATGAGGTTGCCAACCAGGTAGATTTCATGGTGGCAGACGCGTTGAAAAACGATAAGTGGGACGAAGCGTCCACACCCGACCCCGCCAAGCAGGTTTTTGCTTTCCGTCATGCACTTTCGCAGATAAAGTATTCCGTAGGGCTTACGGAAGTGGCAGAGGCAGATGCAAGCGATGTGAAAGTAAAATCCATAAAGGTCGAGGCCCTGGCTGCTGGCAACGACGAAGCCATTGCCGGATTTTATACCACAGGGGACATTGACATAGTAGGTCGTGCTGCTGATGCCGGAGTATTGGTTTGGACCAATCTTTCCGGCGAAAATAAGACGGGATACATGGTGATGCCCGATGCAGAAGTCGCTTTGGGTGATGCTGTGGCTACGTCTATTGCAGATTACAAGCTCGTACCCGATGCAACTGACGGTGTGCTGATGCTGTTGCCTCAAAAAACCGTGGGCAATGTCAGATTTACCGTAACCTTGTCTTATACGGCGCTGAAAGAGACTGGTACTCCTACCAAGGAAGTCAGCGTGCTTATCAATACAACTGCTGCACAGACGTGGGAAGTCAATAAGATTTATCATTATAAGTTGGGCATCAGTATGCCGCAGGCATTGAAACAAAAGGCTATCGAGTTCGATGATAACAATATGATAATCGAGCCTTGGGATGCTACTGTAAATGATACGGAGTTGGCCGGAAATACGCCCGAGCCTTAAACTGTCCATAATTCGGATATGTAGTGAAGAATGGCCGATAACCTCACTGGGGTGTCAATACATAAAAACACTTATCATTTGTTTTTGTGTTTTGACACCCTCCACTACTGCTTTTGCAGTACAACCAGATTAAAATGAAGATATAAGTATAATGAAGAAGCAGTTATTAATCACTCTCAGCCTGATAGCTTTACTGTCGAGCTGTTCTACGGAAGAAGAAGTCGATCGTCCCTCTTTCAAAGCCCTTTCTTTCGAGACCTTCGTGGGTAAGGGAACTCCCACACGTGCTGTCGCCAAAACTGACTTTGCAGAAGGAGACGACTTTGGGGTCATAGCCTACCGACACGGTACGGACCCATGGACAGATGGAGTTGCGAAAGAATTATTCATGGATAATGTCGAAGTAACCCGGCAGGGCGGCGAATGGGTATATTCTCCCGCCAGGTATTGGGAAGAGGGCATTAACCACACGTTTCTTGCTTACAGCCCTTATAATGCGGGCTATCTGTTTAGCGAAGGAGTGCTGACGGGGGTTGCCACGGCTACAGAGGCTTCGGGGCAGATAGACCTGCTTTATTCCATTCCCGACACCGGTAGCAAAAACCTGGTGTGGGAAGAAAAAAGGAAGGTGATGTTCAACTTTCGTCATGCCTTGTCTCAAATCCGTATATCGGCTTCTACCGATCGGGATTATTCGGGCTACTACACGGTTACTGTCCGTGGGGTAAAGTTGACCGGCATTCACAATACCGGCAGTCTGAATCTGAATACTTCCGATACCGGTGCTTCACCCTGGAGTGCGCAGACCACTATTCCAGGTTCCGGCTATGCCGTCGTCACAGGCGAACTCAACATTCCGCTTTCTACTACCGAAATCCTTCTGAACTCGGATAGTGAGCTCTTCATGCAATTACCCCAGGAAATTCCGAATGGAGCAGCAACCTTTGAAATTACCTGTGACATCGTTGCTACCGAAGCCGGAGATGCTGCCAATAATATCACGGGTAAGGTTGTTTCCGTCAAAATACCTATGATAAACTGGGAACATAACTACATTTACCACTATAGAGTACAGATGAATCTGCAACAAATACTCGGTCTTAAGCCGGTTGAGTTGGAAGAACCTACGGTGGAATTGTGGGAGACGGAAACGGAAACGCAACTGCCAAAAACCGCCATTTCGCCTGCTAAGGCATATGAGAAGAACGCTTCGGAAGCCAATGGCTCTTATTTGTTCACCATCAGTGCGCCTCCGGGTAAAAAATGGACGGTTAAAACACCTATGGTAGCAACTGTATATGCACTTAATGCTTATATGACTTTGGTGTATGATGGCAATACATATCCGGGAGTAAACAGTAGCTTTTCAGGCATAGGCTCAGGAGAAATAGCGGTTATTGTAAGTGGATTTAATGTGGCTATTACCAATGTGATGATCGGACTTTTTACGTTAACTCCGGAAGGCGAAACCCCACTTGGGGGCGGCATAAGGCTGTTGCCCGATAACTAACTAAGTTTCTCCCGTAAAAAACAAACATATCATGAAAACAATAGATATGGAATTGAACATAGACGACCGTGTTTGGGTGCAAGAGTATGATTCCGACGGTGAACCCTTGCGGCTGCGTTATGCCAAAGTACTGGGTATTGTACCTCACGAGGAGAAACCACCGGAAGTAATGGTAAGCTATCTGGACGGGCGACGGAAGGATGAATGCGTTCCGTTGGAATACGTCAAGGAGCATTGCAAGAAGGACTATTACTGATACTCGATTAGAAAGTCATACGGGCAGACCGCATCAATGAGGTTGTTTCCAGAATGTGAAGTGCCCCCGAGAGTTTAGAAACAAAGAACTTTCGGGGAGCACTTTTACTGTTTTATTATTATAAGGTGTCGGAACGTGCTTCTTTAGGAACGGATAGCATACGCCATTTCCGTTTTTCGTCTTGTCAAAAATCGAACGCTCTCTTTTTCATTTCGTAATGTCACAGTTGGTTTTTTAATGATTGATGAATTTGTTTTTCGGTCTTCCTACGGTGCTAAAGAGAAAAGGTCCTATCTTTAATTCGTTCCATCATGGGGTAAGTTTCGTACCACCATGGTGGAACAAAATTTTCTCCCCGGTGGAACAGAATTTACTCCATGGTGGAACAGTTTAATCTCAGGCACTGAAGGTGCTGTCTCCTTGCAGGAAAAATAATAGAAATCTCAGGAGAAGCAAGACTTCTCTTTTCATAGCGGATGCTTTCAGCTTTCCGCTGTTTTCTTCCGCGCGCATGCGCATATATTATAATGTGTCCCTTTTTCCAGACTTTCCATCCTCCTTAAAAAGATATGTTCTTCAACACATTTGTCAATCAGCGTTTTATAAAAATGTTCAAGAAAAACGCGAAAAAATCCCCTTATATATTTGGTGTGTATGTTATAAAGTCCTACTTTTGCACCCGCTTTCGAGAACGGGAGCAGCGATGTATTGACATTCTGACAGGAACGGCGTAGGAACTCTTACATATTTCTTCTGCTTGGGACTTGTTTCTTTCTGAAATTCCCCTTTGAAAAAGCAGAATGAAAAAAAAACTTCCGGAAATATTTGGAAGATATGAAATAAAGTTCTTACCTTTGCACCCGCTTTCAAAAAGTAAGCAGCGTTGGTTGACACTTTTTCTTGAATCCGGGTCGGTAAAACAACCTTTCCTTTGTTCTCCCTTTCGCAAGAGAGATGACGGGAAAAAGGAAAGATGAAAAAAAAAACTTCCGAAAATATTTGGAAGATATACTTAAAAGTTTTTACCTTTGCATCCGCTTTCCTGAAAAGAAAGCCGACATAAAAGAAGCGATCTTTGAAGAGATTTACATAAACAATACAAGTAGTACAAGAGCAAGGCTTGTTTCTAAAAAAAAGAAACGGTCTTGGGTAAAATAAAAAGAACCGTCATTACTTATTAAATAGGTAATAGATACTTTTTAAATTCGAGCGTCCTGAACAGAGCAACAACCATTCCTTTATGGAGTGATTAACAATACTTTTACAATGAAGAGTTTGATCCTGGCTCAGGATGAACGCTAGCTACAGGCTTAACACATGCAAGTCGAGGGGCAGCATCATCAAAGCTTGCTTTGATGGATGGCGACCGGCGCACGGGTGAGTAACACGTATCCAACCTGCCGACAACACTGGGATAGCCTTTCGAAAGAAAGATTAATACCGGATGGCATAGTTTTCCCGCATGGGATGACTATTAAAGAATTTCGGTTGTCGATGGGGATGCGTTCCATTAGGCTGTTGGCGGGGTAACGGCCCACCAAACCGACGATGGATAGGGGTTCTGAGAGGAAGGTCCCCCACATTGGAACTGAGACACGGTCCAAACTCCTACGGGAGGCAGCAGTGAGGAATATTGGTCAATGGACGAGAGTCTGAACCAGCCAAGTAGCGTGAAGGATGACTGCCCTATGG